>Ga0315273_10008062_pt1 | contig 13270 bp, 5 predicted proteins | sample YL17G02_0_MG_FD_205753 | JGI IMG/M metagenome (GOLD analysis project Ga0315273, IMG submission 205753) | Sediment microbial communities from Yellowstone Lake, YNP, Wyoming, USA - YL17G02_0 | ecosystem: Environmental > Aquatic > Freshwater > Lake > Sediment | place: USA: Wyoming | collected...
AATTGTAGGCCATCACTTCTCCTTTCTATAAAACCAACGGCCTATATTTTATCATGCTTTTACTATCATATCTCTTGTTGCACAAACATTCTTATCCCATCCCTGATCGGATTTGTGCAACAGGCTCATAAGAATGTGATAATATGAAAATAATTGGCAGGAAAATTGCTCGTAGCAGGAGAGGACAATAAAACTATATGATATATGTAACAAGACCCAGTTTGCCGCCGTTTGAGGAATTTTCCGAAATATTGAAAAATATTTGGGACTCAAAGTTGCTCACTAATAATGGCCCCTATCATCAGAAGTTTGAGCAGGCGCTGGCCGAATATCTTGGTGTAAAACATCTCTGTTTATTTACCAATGGCACTCTCGCTTTAATTGCTGAGTTGCAAGCCCTCAGAATTACCGGAGAAGTTATTACTACGCCATTTAGTTGTGTTGCTACAACTCACACTCACCATTGGAACGGCATAACTACAGTCTTTTGTGATATTGAGCATATCATACAGTATTTGTGTAAGTGGCATAAAAAGAGGATGTGCAATGCAAAAAAAGTGGGAAGGGTAGCTTAAAGTGCCAAACAGCAAAAATATATTAATAAATACTGAAGTAGGATCTTCAGGGAACTATAAATATTTAAAAGATATTCTTAATAATATGGGAAGTAATTGGAATAATAACTTTACAGATAATTTTGATTTTAACAGATTTGGAAGCCCTGAAAGGGAAGTTATAAACGGCGGGAAGACATTACTGGAAATAGTGAAATACTGCGATGAATTGGATCGTTTCTACTCTTTGCTTGAAGATGAATCATCCCGTTACATCTTTATTCAAGTGTTGTCATTCAGAATATTAGGGCATAGAAAAATTAAATTGCCATTTTCTACAAAAGATTATTGGCAGTCTATTAAAAAAATAAATGAAATTAGTGAACTCTTTGATAAAAATAATTATTTGGAAGCAGACTTTCCAGGCTCGGATAAAATTAAATTATATTATGCTGACCTGAATTGCTTAAATATTCCAGTTAAACTATTCAATACTCCCATAGGAATTCTCATACAGTTCTTGATTAAACAATATGAATACTCTATTGATCAAAATATTAAAATTGGAGCGAAACCTGGTGATGTGGTTATTGATGGAGGAGCTTGTTGGGGGGATTCTGCGCTTTATTTCGGGGAAAAGGTTGGACATAATGGTATGGTTTATACTTTTGAATTTATACCTGATAACCTGAAAATTTTAAAAAATAACTTAAGTTTGAATCCCAATATAGTTAAAAGAATTAAGGTTTTGGAGAAACCATTGTGGGAGACTTCCGGCGTTGAGATGTTTTTCAGAAATAATGGTCCGGGCAGTACAGTTAGTCTTAAGCCCTCTCCAAATTTGGACGAAATGGTTTCATCCATTTCAATTGATGATGTTGTAAGAGAAGAAAATTTAAAAAAGGTTGATTTTATAAAAATGGATATAGAAGGGAGTGAGCAAAAAGCCATAAAAGGAGCTATGAATACACTGGGAAGATTTAGGCCGCAGCTGGCAATTTCAGTTTATCATAACTTTGGCGACGACTTTGCTCATATAGCTAATATGCTTGATGCTTTGAATTTAGGATATAAATTTTATCTCAACCATTTTACAATACACCATGAAGAGACAGTGTTATTTGCAACGGTGGGTGATAGATGAATAATAAGATTTATGTTACAAAACCCAACCTGCCGCCATTTGAGGAATTCTCTGAGATTTTAAAAGATATTTGGGGCTCAAAGTGGCTTACAAATGATGGCCCATACCACAATAAATTTGAACAGGCGCTTGCTGAATATCTTGGCGTAAAGCATGTTTGTTTATTTACCAACGGCACACTTGCTTTAATTACCGCGCTGCAAGCCCTCAGAATTACCGGAGAAGTTATTACTACGCCATTTAGTTTTGTTGCTACCACTCACGCCCTCCATTGGAATGGTATAACTCCAGTCTTTTGTGATATTGAGCCTGATTTTTGCAATCTTGACGCTGAAAAGATAGAGTCCCTGATAACGCCCAAGACAACGGCAATATTCCCTGTCCATATTTACGGCAATCCCTGTAATTTACATAAAATTGAGAAAATTGCCGACACTTATGGATTAAAGGTAATTTATGATGCATGTCATGCCTTTGGGGTAAATATCAAAGGCAATTCCGTACTGAATTTCGGAGACCTTTCGGTGCTGAGTTTTCATGCGACAAAGGTATTTACAACCTTTGAAGGCGGCGCTATTGTTTGTCATGATGAGAAGATGAAAAAACGCATAGATTTTCTCAAAAACTTTGGGTTTGCTGATGAGACGGTTGTTGTTGGTCCAGGAATTAATGCAAAGATGAATGAGTTTCAGGCTGCCCTCGGCTGGCTGCAGTTGAAGTATTTTAAAGAGGCGGTGTCGAACCGCAAAGATTACGCGGCAATGTACCGGAAGAGACTGGCTGCTATTGCAGGGATCAGGATGCTACCTGAGCCCTTGGATGTTGAAATGAACTATCAGTATTTCCCGATTTTTGTTGAACAGGAAGTATTTGGCAGATCACGAGATGAAGTCTATGGCGAGTTCAAAAAAAATGATGTCTACACGAGGCGATATTTTTATCCGCTTATAAGTCAGTTTCCAACATATAAAGGTCTGTCATCGGCCCAGCCAGGAAGCCTTCCAGTTGCTGAGAAGATAACAAAAGAAGTGCTATGCCTGCCAATGTATGCTGACTTGGACAGTGATATCGTAAATAAGGTTTGTGAATTGATTGTTTCATTCGGGAAACAATGAAAATAGCGATAATCCAGCCTTATTTAGTGCCCCATAATGGAAAGCAAAAACGTATTCGGGAGATTAAGGTTAATAAATAAATGAACATTTTACTAACGTCAGCCGGACGTCGTTCTTATATGGTTAAATATTTTAAAAGTGCGCTTTCCGGAAAAGGCAAATTACATGTGTGCAATAATTGCAGTTCCGTTGCGATGGTTCATGCGGATAAATTTGTTTTAAGCCCTGATATTTACAGTAAAAACTACATTAATTTTTTGCTTGAATATTGTCAAAAGAACGATATAAGGCTCATTGTTCCATTATTTGATATTGACTTGCCTGTTTTGTCGGCGCACAAAAATAAATTTTTACGTAAAGGAATTAATATTTTAGTATCAGACGTTGATACGGTCAGGATATGTAATGATAAGTATCAAACTTATCATTTCCTGCGCAATCATAAAATTGCTACTCCTGAAACATGTTTGTCCATAGCTCATGCCGAAAATCTTTTAAAAGAAAACAAGTTGCATTTCCCACTGATACTTAAACCTCGCTGGGGCATGGGTTCAATGTTTGTGTATCAAGCGGAAACATCACAGGAATTAAATGTTTTATACAATAAAGTGAAACGTGATATTTTCAATACATATCTGAAATTTGAATCTGTTTCTGATGTTAAAAACTGTGTAATTATTCAAGAAAAAATATGTGGACAAGAATATGGTCTTGATATTATTAATGATTTGAGGGGAAAATTTATAACCACTGTACCTAAAATTAAATTGTCCATGCGAGCAGGGGAAACAGATACTGCAAAAGTAATAAAGCACTCTGGTTTAGCTTCATTGGGTAAAAAACTTTCAACATTACTTGGTCATATTGGCAATTTGGATGTTGATTGTTTCATAAATAATGGCAAAAAATATATTTTAGAAATGAATTGTCGCTTTGGCGGTCAATATCCGTTTTCACATTTATCAGGTGTTAACCTGCCGTTGCAAGTTTTAATTTGGCTTGAAGGTGGAACAACTGATATGAAATTATTTTCTTTTGCGAAAGATATCGTGCTCGCAAAGGATATTTCTCTGACCAATATGAATATTCGATTGCCAGGGGAAGAATGATGATAAAGCTCAACTTCGGTATTATTATTCCACGATTTGTAAAGAAAGTTGGCGATGGGTATATCTTTCCGCTTGGAATAGCATATATCTCCGCATCTTTAAAAAAAGCCGGATTTCATGTATTTACGTTAAATTTAAACCACAATTACGGCGATGTTTCAGATTTAACTGAAAAATTTGTTATTGCCAACCAGATAGATGTTTTGTGCACAGGCGGCATGTCAATGCATTTTAACAATATCTTTAAAATTATTAAAGCTGCGAAGGATGCTAATTCTGAAATTAAAATCATTGTTGGTGGAGGTATAATTACTGCCGAACCTGATATAGCGATGACCGCCCTTGAATATGTGGATTTTGGTGCAATCAGCGAGGGTGAAATTACTATTAGTGAACTAGCTGAATGTATAGAAATAAACGGAAACCTTTCCCAAATTAACGGGATAATTTACAGAAAAGGTAATAATTTTGTTAAAACCCATCCTCGCGAAGAAATAATGGATCTTGACTCATTGCCGCTCCCTGATTATGATGCTATTGAGCTTGAGAAATATCTTAAATTGCCAAGTAATTTTACTCAGGATAATTTTTTTACAATTATCGGCAGTCGTTCTTGTCCATACAGTTGCACATTTTGCTTTCACACTGTAGGCAGAAAATATCGGCAGCGTCCTGTTTCATCTATCGTTTCTGAAATATCATATTTAGTTGAAAAATACAATATACGATTTTTTTATATTGCCGATGAGCTTTTCGGGCAAAAAAAAGATCGTGTTCGTGAATTTTGTGAATTTACTCAAAATGTTGATAATTTTCATTGGCGAACAAATTTTCGTGTATCTGATATTGATGTGGAAATGGTGGAATTATTAAAAAAGGGGAAATGCTCGGTTGTATCATTGGGTTTGGAAAGCGCAGATAATAGTATTTTAAAAAGTATGCGGAAATTCATTACGATAGAGCAAATCGAAAAAGCCTTACGCCTGCTTTATGACGCCAAAATTATTATTGAAGGCAATTTTATTTTTGGCGATAAAGAAGAAACCTTCGATACTGCAATGCGTACTCTTGATTGGTGGGAAGCACACAAAAAATACAATTTGAATCTTTTGTGGATTCAAACATATCCTGGGACTTATTTATATAAGTATGCATGCGAAAAAAGTATAATTGTCGACCGAGTGCAGTATTTAAAAGATGATTGTCCTTCAGTTAATGTGTCTAAAATGAGCGATGATGAATTGGGAAAAGTCGCAATACGTATGATTCGCATTCCTTTTGGAGATACTAAAGATGCCTTGAATATCAAACTTGAGGCAATAAACAAAGAAACAGAGCGTGTTGACATCAGTGGTAATTGCGTAATGTGCGATACGAAAAACGTTTGGCATAATATAAAATTATTTACGTTTGGTGATATTGGTATGACGTGCAGCGCTTGCGGAAAAAGACATACTATTCATATGCCCAGGGAAGTTGAAAAAAGATTTATAGAAAGAATGAGCGCACTGCTTGCAAAATACGACAAAATAGGTCTTTGGGGGGTTACATATAATACTTTTGAACTTTTTAATAATAGTAAAGTTTTTGATGATCCGCGAATTATTGTTATTGACGCTTCATATGCTAAACAGATGATAAAACTCAATGGTAAAAAGGTTTGTTCGCAATTTGCTATTGGTGAACAACATATCCCCGTGATAGTCAGTCTTTATTCAAATTATACCCAAAGTATTTCAAGCCTTTGCGAAGACCGCTATCCAGAATGTAAAAAAGTTTTTGATGCCGGCTCACTAATATGCATGGAAAACTTTCAACCGTAAGTGCGCTATTAGTCTGCACGGGATATGAGGTCTTCTCTCGAAGTTGGCCTGCAGGAGAAGTCTTCAAACAACCTATGAGCACACCTGTATCAGGTAGCAAAATAGCGGAACGCGGGGAGCATCTTATGAAATGCGAATATGTAAACATCAACTGCAGTGTTAATGGGGTTTGAAATGAATGCGGCCAGGCCTTTAGTTTCTGTATCCTGCTTAACATACAATCACGCAAAATACATACGTGAGACCCTTGAAGGTTTTCTAATACAGAAAAGTAGTTTTCCCATTGAAATACTCATTCATGATGATGCATCCACTGATGGTACCACAGAAATTGTAAAGGAATATGAAAAAAATTATCCCGGTATTATTAAGCCGATATATGAATCGCAAAATCAATGGAATAAAGGTATTCGTGGCTCAGAGGTTTTTAATTTCCCGCGTGCAAACGGTAAATATATCGCTCTGTGCGAAGGCGACGACTACTGGACCGATCCTCATAAACTGCAAAAACAGGTGGATTTTTTGGAAGCAAACAAAGAGTATTCGGGTTCATTCCATGAAACTCAGGTTATATTTGAAGATGGCAGTCCTGGTAAGGTCTACGGGAGGGATGCTAAACAAATAATGTATCCAGAGGATACAATTGCGACATTATCACCTTTTCATACATCATCTTTTGTTTTTAGAAATGACGCAATGCAATTCCCAATATGGTGCAGTGAAGTAGTAAGCGGAGATATGGCGCTTTTTTCCATTGTAGCAGCATCAGGTCCATTAAGGAAAATACCGGAAATAATGAGTGTTTACAGGAAACATGGTAAGGGATTAACCGATACACCTGAAGTTATTAATAACTTTCATCAAAACAGGATAACATTAATTAATTATCTCGATGATTTTCATCATTATAAATACCACATGAAGGCAAAAAAGGTGATTGACGTACATAGAAGCAGCGTGCCGACTGATGTTTTTTCTGAAAATCAGGATAGTTCAAGTAAAATTGGCGATTGGAGAGTTGTAGAAATTCCTGTAGATGTCAAGAAAATTATATCCATGCTTTCTTTTCAGGAACGTCAATTTCTTTATATGATAGCCAAAGATTATTGGAAAGGAATTGGAGCTATAATTGATGCTGGGTGTTTTATTGGTGGCTCTACTCTGCCTTTGGCAAAGGGGGTTTTGGCTAATAAAAACTATGTTCCGAAAGAAAAAATTTTGCATTCTTATGATTTGTTTATAGCTGACAAACATCAGTGTGAGACCCATTTAAAGTCTATTGGCAATTTCTCGGCAGGTGATTCTATAAGGTCAATTTTTGATAATAACACTTCCGAAGTTTCCAACATACTTGATGTGCATCACGGAGACCTGAGAAACTTTAAGTGGAATGGCGATAAAATAGAAATATTATTTATTGATATTTCTAAGTCATGGGAATTAAATGATCATTTAGTTAAAGAGTTTTTCTTATATCTCATTCCAAATCACTCTATTATCATTCAACAAGACTTTGTGCATCCAACATGTCCTTGGTTACCAATCACAATGGAATTTTTTTCTGAATACTTTGAGATAATTGATTTTGTCCCAAATAACTCCATTGTCTTTAAATTAATAAAGGACATCCCTGCACAACTGATTGAGGAACATGCTATTTCGAAACTGAGCAAGGAAGACAAGCTTTACTTAATGGACAAGGCGTTGCTTAGGTATGACAAATTCCTTAAGAAGGAAGACCTCGTTGAATTAGAGTGTGCGAGATGTATTCTAAAATTGTGGCTTTTAGGAAAAGATAAGGCTGAAAAAGAGCTTAATCGTATAAGGAAAGTCTATGCAACCTTGCCTCGTCTTGAAAGGGCTGTTCTGTGGGTTGAACAACGGATTTCACAACTAAATAAAGAGTCAAACCTAGATTCTCAAGTTCACCAATTAAATAATTTTACAAGCATTGTTTTATCTCCTGACAATATGGATAATTATTGGGTTCGTTTCAGCATCCTCCAGGCACTGAAGGAATTTATCCCGCAATGCAAAGGTGTATTTCTCGACATAGGTTGCGGTGAGATGCCTTATAAACCTCTTATTTTGCAAAACAGCCGGATAATAAAATATATCGGCATGGACATAAATAATCCTAAGTATCAGAAAAATGTTAAGCCGGACGTCTTCTGGAACGGGACTAATATACCTCTTGAAAGCAACTATGTTGATTGTGCGATGGCTACTGAACTTTTCGAACACCTGCCGGATATAGAGGGCGTATTAAAAGAAGTAAAAAGGGTTTTAAAACCGGGAGGAATGCTGTTTTTTACTGTCCCGTTCCTTTGGCCGCTGCATGATAATCCGCAGGATGAATATCGCTATACGCCTTTTTCGCTTAAGAGGCATATCCAGAATGCCGGATTTACTGATATCCAAATTGAAGCTATGGGTGGCTGGGATGCAAGTCTTGCGCAAATGATAGGCTTATGGGTGAGGCGTTGCCCCATGTCAGATGAAGACAGAAAAGCATTCTTAGACACGATATTCCCTTTTTATCAGGGGCTTTTGGAGCGGGAAAGTAGCACTAAAAAACTCTCTTATGATGATATGGATCAAAAGAGTGTAATGATTACAGGTTTGTCCGGGACGGCCTTAAAGCAGTCGGAAACTAGTTATATTGCTACAGACAACTTGGCTGTGGAATGTCCGATATGCGGCGGCACATTTAAGGAATTTCTGCCGTACGGCGTTAACCCGAGGCCAAATGCATTGTGCCCTGAATGTCAATCTCTTGAAAGGCACAGATTGCTTTGGTTATATCTTAAGAAGCACTCAAATTTATTCACAGAGAAATTGAGAGTTTTGGATATTGCTCCAACTAAAGGGCTTTCAGAGAAAATTAAAGCTTTGACTAACATAGAATATATGAGTATTGACAAGAGTTCCGAACTTGCTATGAGGCATATGGATATTACGGCAATGGATTTTCCTGACAACTCTTTTGATTGCGTGATTTGCTATCATGTGCTTGAACATATTCCTGATGACAGGAAAGCAATGCAGGAAATATTAAGGGTGATGAAACCGGGGGGATGGGCGATCCTTCAGGTCCCTATTAATGAAAAATTTGATAAGACGCTTGATGGTACTCATATTACCGACCCTGCGGAGAGAAAGCGCTTGTTCGGGCAGGAGGATCATGTTAGATATTATGGTCTTGATTATAAGGATAGGCTGGAGAAAGCAGGTTTTGTTGTAAAAATAGATAATTTCTCAAACAGCCTCACTTCTAATGAGATTCAACGATATGCTATTTTTCAACACGAGAATATTTATCAATGCAGCAAGCCTGATGAAGGCCATAAAAAACCCTTTGTTCTCGCAATAGTCTGTCCACAAGTAGGTGCTGTCTCTGAAACCTTTATCAGGAAACATATTGAATTTATTGCACCTGGGAAAACAGTAGTTTTAACTGGGGCTGTACTGGATGACACTTGGTTCCATGGCCCTATCAAAAAGATTCGCATACAAATTGGAAATGATAAGTTCAAGCCTGAAGTTGAGGTTGATGTCATAAGATTTTTCAAAGAAAATCATGTAACGCATATTTTGTGCGAGTTTGGCTGTATAGGCGGAGCTGTTGTTGAACTGAATGAAAGAGTTCTTCATCTCCCTATATTTGTCCATTTTCATGGACAGGATGCTTCGGAATTCCTTAGAAAACCGGAAATAGTATCTTATTATAAATGGATGGGAGCAGTTGTATCAGGAGTGATTGCTGTTTCGATCCCTATGGCAAAGAGATTGTCTGATATTGGAATCCCGAAAGAAAAAATAAGGATTGTTCATTACGGTGTTAATATTCCGGAAAATATCAAAACTGCTCCTGATAAAGGGCCGTGCCGCTTTATCTCAGTTACAAGACTGATTGGGAAGAAAGGAGTCTTATTTCTTTTGGAGGCTTTTAAGAAGGCTATCCGGAATGAGCCTAATATAACCCTTGATATTGTTGGCGACGGTCCGCTGCGGAGCGATGTGGAGAAATTTATTGCTGCGCATAACCTCGACAAGTCGGTCCACCTGCATGGCCAAAAACCCAATGCTTTTGTGTTAGAACGGATGGAATTATCGAGTGTCTACGTTCAGCATTCCCTCACCGATTCTGAGACCGGGAATGCGGAGGGTTTGCCTGTCAGCATTCTGGAGGCGGCGGTATATGGGTTGCCTGTTGTTGCTACACTTCATGAAGGCATTCCAGAAGCTGTTGAACATGAGGTTACGGGATTTCTCGTGCCGGAGCGGGACACGGAAATGATGTCCGAGTATATGCTGAAACTCGCCCGGAACGGAAACTTGCGAAAAACAATGGGGCTTGCCGGTCGAGAGAAAATGATTAAGGAAGGATTTACTACTGAAGCGATGATAAGGAACCTAAAAGATTTTTTAGATTTTTCAGACGGGATTGGTGATGTTTCATATGAAAAAAAAGCCCAAAAAGGAGAAAATGTTGTCAGACGCGTTCTTTTCGTCAATCATAATCTGTTTCCCTATGAACTTTCAGGAACTCCGATATCAACTTTGAATCATGCACTCGGCATGAAGGATAAAGGAATAGAAGTTGCTGTTCTTATTCCTTCAACTGAAGTTAGTACCGGGTTCAAAAAAGAAAGCAAGGAAGGTTTTACTCTTTATAAAGTACCGCGACTGGATAAGTATAAAACCTTTTTCGGGGATATTGATAAAAAAACCCTTGAATTATATTTATATTCTCTTGAACAGATTTTGAAAGATTTTTCTCCAGATATTGTACATATCAATGATTATGTATGGATGCCTGTCGAAATTATTGCATTATTCAAGAAGCAAGGCTGTGTTGTTGTGAGAAATGTATGTAATATGGAAGAGCTGTGTCACATGGATTATCCTGTAATATCGTCAGGTATTAAAGGTATTTTATGCAATGGGCCTGAAGCAGCGGTTAAATGCGCAAAATGCTACTTTATAAATAAATTGGAAAGGTCTGAAACGGATTTAACCACTATGGAAATCGAGCCTATTAAATCTAAAATCCAAAAAAAGCTCGATATTATTAAAAACTATTATGATAAAGATGTTAACGGTGTTATTTTTACGAGTGAAGAATTTAAAAAATACTTTATCACCTTTATGCCTCTTTTAGAAGATAAAATCAGAGTTATCCCGAGAGGCTTTAAGTTTGATTTTCATAGAAAGCTGGAAAGCGTGAAGGCGCCTGACGGGGTAATTCGGTTTGCTTTTATAGGAAACATTATGTTCAGCAAAGGGATTGATGTCATGCTGCAGGCATTTGAAGAAATCAGCGGCCTTGATAATTTTAGGCTCGATATATACGGAGCAGTTGCAAATAACGAATATCTCCCATGGTTTAAAAAACTTGAGGAACAATTTCCCTCAAAAATAAAATATCACAGCAGTTTTAAGAAGAATGCACTGCCAGCTATTGCAGAGTCTATTCATGTTGCTGTAGTTCCATCTTATTTTGATTCATATAACAGAGTTGTGAGAGAGATGCTTTACTGCGGGGTTCCCCTCATAGTTACAGATTTCTTCGGTTCATCAATTATTAAAGACGGGACAAACGGATTGAAAGTGCCTGTGGGTGACTACAAATCATTGGCAGTCTCCATGAGAAGACTGATTGATGACAGAGATTTGTTAGCGAAGCTATCACGAGGAGTTGTCGACACAAAGATACCAGTTCTTGACGAAGAGATAGGATCTATAGCCGGATTCTACGAGCATCTTTTGCAGAAAAATAAAAGCTCGAATCTTGATAATAGTGTCCGGCAAGAGAATATTCAAATAGTGAAGAAAGGTTATTATAAGCAGGAAGAATCCTCCTGTAACATATCTCATGGTGTGCGCCTTATTGCATTCCATCTCCCTCAATTTCACGCCATACCAGAAAACGACGCCTGGTGGGGCAAGGGGTTCACTGAGTGGACGAATGTTCGTAAGGCAAAGCCGCTCTTCCCAGGCCATTATCAGCCGCATGTGCCCTCTGACCTTGGCTACTATGACCTGCGCGATGGGAAAACCCTTGAGGCCCAGACGAGTCTCGCAGAACAGTATGGAATTGAAGCATTCTGTTTCTGGCATTACTGGTTCAACGGCCAGCGCCTGCTCGAGCGACCTGTAAACGATCTCCTGGCAACAGGGCGGCCGGATTTCAAATTCTGTCTCGCATGGGCGAATGAGACATGGTCACGGCGTTGGCTTGGCGAGGACCGAGATATTCTGATCAAACAGACTTATTCTGAGGATGATGACAGGCATCATATCCAGTGGCTCCTGAAGGCCCTTGCTGATCCACGATGCTTTCGTGTGCATGGCCGCCCTCTTTTCCTGATATACAAGCCGGCCCACCTTCCTGATCCGAAGAGATTTACTGATTTGTTCAGGACTGTCTGTATCAAGGAAGGGCTGCCCGAGCCGTACCTGGTCGGTATCGATCCGTTCTGTCTTGGCCTGGACTGCCGGACTATCGGCTATGACCATACACTGCATTTTACACCGCAACTGGGCGTGCTGCCTGACTTCATGCATGATGGGGAATCGGATCAAAAGCTGCAGAGTAACCTCAAGCTTAATATCCGCAGTTCACGGCTGAAGATCTATGATTATGCTGAATCGCTTAAAAAGATGCTGTCATTCAGGTTTCCTTTTCCAGTCTACCAAAGCATCTTCCCTGGTTGGGACAATACGCCACGGCGTGGAGACAATGGCATTATCCTGATAAATTCCAACGCAGAAATCTTTGAGCAGAAATTGCAACAGCTTGTACATAATGTTCAACAGGATCCGTATGAAGACCGCTTGATATTCCTGAATGCATGGAATGAATGGGCAGAGGGTAACCATCTCGAGCCTGATGAAAGAAATGGACGAGAGTATCTTGAAGCAGTAAAACGTGCTGTCTCAATAAACGCTCATTTAGACCGAACAAATGATGCATCGCAGAAGCAGTCTCCAATACACATAGTTCCCGCTCCTTTACAAGTTCCGGCTGAGATTGTGAAACCACTGACGCGTTCTTCCGCAATACAGGCAGGTGAGATCAGCGCACAGCCTGTCAAAGCGATCGCGTTTTATCTTCCGCAGTTCCATCCTATTCCTGAAAATGATCAATGGTGGGGCAAGGGATTCACCGAATGGACGAATGTCCGGAAGGCAAAGCCGCTCTTCCCGGGTCATTATCAGCCGCATGTTCCCGCTGATCTGGGCTACTACGATCTGCGAGATTCTCGGGTGCAGGAGGCCCAGGCAGACATGGCCCGGCAGTACGGCATTTCGGGTTTTTGCTACTACCATTATTGGTTTAACGGCAAGAGACTGCTGAATCTGCCCATGGATACCCTGCTGGCGTCGGGACGGCCCGACTTCCCCTTCTGCCTCTGCTGGGCAAACGAGCACTGGACGCGCGCCTGGGACGGCCATCAGGGCGAAATTCTCATGGAACAGAAATTCAGCGAAGAGGACGATAGAAACCACATTCGCTGGC
>Ga0315273_10008063_pt1 | contig 13270 bp, 11 predicted proteins | sample YL17G02_0_MG_FD_205753 | JGI IMG/M metagenome (GOLD analysis project Ga0315273, IMG submission 205753) | Sediment microbial communities from Yellowstone Lake, YNP, Wyoming, USA - YL17G02_0 | ecosystem: Environmental > Aquatic > Freshwater > Lake > Sediment | place: USA: Wyoming | collected...
CCCGCCGGGCAGCAGCGCCGACTTCGAGCTCCGGTTCGACCCCCACGCCGTTGGCGCCTCCAATGCGTCGATCACCATCCATAGCAACGACCCCGACGAGGCCACGTACTCCTTCGCCATTCGCGGCGTCGGGGTGGCGTCGGCGTACATGGTGGTGCTGGGCGGTCCCAAACTGGACCAGGCCATCGAGTCGGGCGACACGACGCCCTCCCTCGATGACTCGACCGATTTCGGCGAGAACGGCATCTGGGGCCAGCCCGTGACCAAGATGCTCCTGATCAGCAACTACGGGTCCATGACCCTGAACCTCACGGCCATCCCCAGCGTCCAGATTACCGGGCCCAACGCCGGCGACTTCGTCGTGGAGTCGGCGCCCGGCGCTTCCGTGGCGAGGGACGGCGGGACTACGACCTTCGTCCTCCGGTTCCACGCCGCGGCCCTGGGTCTCCGGCGCGCCACAGTTCACATCTACAGCAATGACCCGAGTCATAGCGAGTACCGGTTTGATATTCTGGGCCTCGGAACCGACAGCGCCTGAGAGAAGGGCCGTTGCCCCTGCTGTTGGGGTCCGGCGGAATTGGGTTGGCGGCATGTTGGGGCTGAAAGATGCGGCGGAGGCAAGCTTGGGCCGTGAGACCGCTGGCAATCGAGATGCGCACATGTATTTGGGGTGTGTTGGTCCAGGGGAACTGGGGTCGCCCTGTACGGGTCCACCGGGTTTTGCGCCCGCTGTCTGGCGGCGTAACCTGGTTCTTTGTCATCACTTGGGGTAGCCTCCGAGGCGTCTGGTCACCACTTATTTCGGAGGCTGATTTGCCCGAGAACCACGTTGTCCGAACATGTTTCTCCCCGATCACTGGAGCCGCCACGTCAAGTCCGCCCTGCTCCAGGTCATCTCCCTGGCGAGGCTCGCCTGTGTCCACACCTGGGGCTGGGCCGCCGGAAGCCTTGACCCGCGCACCCGCCTGGCGGGCACAACTCCAGCAGGCGCGGGCCGAGATTGCCCTGCTGCGCGAGGAACTCCGCATCAAGGACGGCCGCATGGCACAGATCCCTGCGCACCGCCGCCCGCACTACCCACCCACCGACCGCATGGCCATCCTCGAACTCAAGGCGGCACGCGGCTGGAACCAGGTCCAAGCCGCCAAGGCGATGCGTTTCACCAGCAACTGCTTGTGCCGCGACCGGCACTCCTCGCCGAAGACCTCGGCGTACCGCGCCCGCAGTTCGGGCACGGTCATCCGCTCCATCGCGGGGTTTTGCGTTAACCGCTTTGACCGCGTTTTCCGCGGCGAATTGTCTGGCTCCCCGGGGAGGACTCGAACTCAAGACGCCAACCACAGCAACGACAACGACTTACGGAAAACGCTTGCTGGAAGTGGTGCGAAATCCGGTGCAGGTCAGCCAGTTTCCGATGCGATCGACCCCGATCCGCGGCGGTTGGCGCGAACCGGGACCAGTCTCCCTGATGCGGTGCGGGCGGGGATCGTAGCGATGATTCAGGCAAGTGGCGTTTTCTCTCCCGGAGTGCCGCGAGAAGTTCGAGGTCCACGGCGTTGAACACAAGAGTCGTCGGCATGCTGTTCTGCTGCCCCCGCTCAGACCCGTTCTTCTCATCGGGCCGGGAAGAACTCCAGGCTCCAGCGATCCAGCGACGGCCACTCTTGCGGTTTGGCGAGACGACGAACGTCATCGCGGGCTTGTTTCCAACCGAACGCAACCACGAGGCCCTTGGCAACGTCACGCCGGACGATGTATACTGCGGCCGACGGGAACGCATTCTCAACTGCTGCGTTGCCCTGAAACAGAAGACGCTGGCGCGTCGCCGGCCTCAGAACCCGGGAATGCCCGGACTGAAGCAGCCTGACCGGACCGAAGAACCTCACTTGCGCCGAGGGCTTGATTGCGCCATTTGCGCTGAAGACGTACAGCAGGCGATGCTCAAGCGTGCCACCTCCAACCTGGGCTTTCACTACTACGGCGAGGGGCGTTTCTTCATCCTGCTTGACAAGGCGATGGCCGAGGCGATGCAGGAGTTGATGGGAACGGGAAAGAAATGAAGGATCGCAGTGGTGCGCGGGAGGGGAGCCCTGCCCGGATCATCCGTTTACTGGAGGACATATGAGAAGAACCGCCGTGCTCGTCGCAATCGCTTCTCTTCTCATGACGGCGGCGGCGGCCTATACGGAGATGGCGCCCCCATCGGCCTGGCAGACGCGCGAGACGCCGGTCTACTCCGATCCGGATGACCATTGGGCCAAGGACCCGTCCATCATCAAGGCGGGCGATACCTATTACATGTACCACACAAGCGCCAACCCCTGGCAAGACGCCGGAGAGGGAGGCAAGGGAGAGCCCAGGATCGATTACGCGACCTCGCCGGACGGCCTTACGTGGACAAGGCAGGGATTGGCCATTGAAAAGGGCAGGGCCGGCGAATGGGATGATACGCGACCCCAGGCGCCGGCTAAACCCATTCTGAGAGACGGCGTCTACTACATGTACTATACAGGGGCGGGCAGGAAGGTGAGCATCGGTTACGCCACTTCCACGGATCTTCGCCACTGGACGAAGAATCCCCGCAACCCCGTGATAAAAGACATGTCGAAATCCAACGACCCGTTCATTCACCAGGAAGGCGGCCTTTACCACCTCTTCTTCAACGACATGCAGGAAAGAGTGCACTACGTGACTTCGGCGAACCTGGTCAGTTGGTCGTCCGAGCCCGTTCTGACCGGAGCCGTCGGCGAAGGAAACATCGTTCTCAAGGACCAGGGGGTCTATACAATGCTCACCGCCGTCGGGCATTCCCATCGTGGGGAGTACTACAAGTCCTGGACCTCCAGGAACCTCACCGGATTCGTTGACCACGGGAAGATCAAGATCAAGGTCCCGGCGTGGGCGTCCGGAGCTTTTGGCCATGGGGACGTCATTGGCCGCGATAATCAGTACTGGCTGTACTTCCAGGGAACCAGCGACGGCGGCAAGACGTTTCAGATCGGCCTGGCGATACACCCTGCCCGCCCCATCGGCCTGGATGATGGTAAGTAATTGACACAGATGAGGCTATGGGAGGATTCCAGTGAAAAGAAGTAAGGAGGCAAATAAATGATGACACAAACCATTTGGAAACGTTGGGCCACGCGGCGGGTCTCGCGGCTCATCGTATTGCTTATGATGGCCACGCCGGCCTGGGGGTTAGACAGACCGCCCTGGGACAAACTGACCACCAAGGTCGGCCCCGACGCTGAAGTCCCCGGCTGGTACATCAACCTTGGCATCACCGGTGTACGGGCCATGATCACGCAGGAGGAGCCGACGAACCTCCTTGTCATGTTCGTGTTCAGGGACACGCCGGCTTTCGGAAAAGTGGAGAAGGGCGACAAGATCATCGGCGCCAACGACCATGCGTTCGTCACGCCGCACCAATTCGGTTACGGCATGGGCAAGTTCGGTTACGAAGGGCCGATGATGGACTTTGGCAACGCCCTGGAGGAGAGCCAGGGCAAGCGGGGCGGCAAGCTGGTGCTTGACATCCTTCGCGGCGCCCGGAAGCTGAAGGCGCAAGTGCAGCTCACCACCAAGTACGGCAGCTTCTCCGAGACGTACCCGTTCGATTGCAGGAAGACCGACGTAATCCTCAAGGAGACCTGCGCCTACCTGATCAAGGAGCAGAAGCCCGACGGCACCTGGAGCGGACGGCCTCACATCAACGCGTTCGCCGCCCTGGCCTTGCTGGGCAGCGGAGACAAGGCGCATTTGCCCGCCGTCAAGAAGGCCATGGAGGCCATGGCCCGATCCACCACCGGTAAGATCCAGTATGGCGGCCTGCCCTGCTGGCAGTACACCCTGTATGGAATCGCGCTGAGCGAGTACTACCTGATCACCCGTGAGCCTTGGGTGCTGCCGGAGTTGGAGGAGATCAACCGGTGGCTGGCACTGGCTCAGCATCCTCAGACGGCGGCGCCGGAACGCGTGCATATCGCGGGAGGGTTTGGCCACGGCCCCCACAACCCCGAGGGCGGCAACGGGTACGGCGCATTCAATGCGACCACGGCGCAGGCCATGATGGCCTGGGCGTTGATGCAGCGCTGCGGCCTCTCGGTTGACGCCCGGCGATTCCAGGCCGCGCACGAATTCATCGCCAAGGGCGCCAACAAGATCGGCTACGTCTGGTACGCGGATGGGGTGGGCGGCACAGGTTACGCCGACATGGGGCGAACCGGCACATCAGCCCTGGCGCACTGCTTGTATCCCACGGCCCCCGAGGCCTTCAAGGCCTTCAGCCGGCTGAATGCCACGTGCATTGGGAACCATCCCGACACGTTCATCGATACCCACGGTTGCCCGCTTCTGGGAATGGTGTGGACGGCTCTCGGAGCGGCGACCGATCCCCCCAGTTTCCGAAAGCTGATGGATCATAACCGCTGGGCGTTCAGCCTGAGCCAGTGCCCCGACGGCACCTTCTATTACCAGCCGAACCGGGATAACAACCCGCAGGACTACGCGGCCGCCCCGCGTCTATCGGCGACGGCGGCCACCGCGCTGATTCTGACAATCAAGCAGAAGCAGTTGCAGATGACCGGCGCCAAGCCGATCGTGTGCAAGCCAAACGACAAGACTCCATGAATCCGGCTCATCGAACCATCCGGGAGACGCCCATGAAAAGACGTTCAAACTACTGCGTTGTCGTTGTGCGTCCCGAAAACTCCGTCCGCGGTCTGCGGGGTAAGTGACGGGTGTCAGCGGGTGTTAGCTGCGACAACCAGATGACGGATTCTGGCGCGAAGGCCGTCTTCTCTGGCTGGAATGCCTCAATCATAGCGGCGCAGAACGGGGCAGACAAGAGACGTAAGTGCTTGTAGAATCAGGCGGATGCCGTATTCGGGAGGGACAGGACAGGCCCGGCGCGGGGGACACATAGGAGAGGCCCGCCGCCAGCGGCGTGACGGCGGGCCTTTCCGGATCAGTTCAACGGAACATCGCTTCGGTCAAGGGCTCTCGCAGGACTTACTTCGCGAAGTCCTTGAGGGCCTTGAGGGCGCGGAGCTTCACGACGCGGCGAGCCGGCTTCGCCTTGAACATCTGCTCCTGCTTCGTGAAGGGGTTGATGCCCTTCCGAGCGGGAACGGCCGGCTTCTGGATGACGGTGATCTTGGCGAGGCCGGGGATCACGAACACGCCAGGGCCCTTCTTGCCGACGGCGGCCTTGACGAGTCCGCCCAGCGCCTCGAACACGGCGGCGACCTGCTTGCGCTTGAGCTGCGTGGCTTCGGCGATACCGGTAAGAATCTCACTCTTCGTTGCGGGCTTCCCCATTTTGCTTCTCCCCATTCGGGATTTCCCGGATGACCTCTCGCCCGCGACCATCGCGGACGCTTGAGCATGATTGTACCTGCGCCTGGGGCTTCAACAAGACCTTTTCCACGCCGAAAACAGCCATCCGACGGGCAACCGCCCTGCCGTTCACGGCGCGCCGGCGGCGATGGACTCCCGGGGGTTGGGGCGGAAGTCGGGGTCGGACTTCCAGCGGAGGTTCTTCTTGCCCTCGTAGATGCCGTAGAAGGGGGCGTTCGCGTCGATCCAGGTCACCAGGCGCACGAACTCCGGCTGGGAGAGCTTCACCTCGCAGGGGCCCTTCCGGATCCGCTCGATCAAGGTGCTCCGGTGCGAGCCGAACGTGAGCGGCGGCTCGGCGGGGACGTAGGCGTCGCGCGGATCGACATCAATATTATTGATAAGCTTTCTATTGATTAGGTTTTCATACGACCGGCTGAAGAGCGTGGTCGGCTCGCCCGCCAGATCGAGCTTGCCCTTCGGCTCCGCCCCGCCGTGGCACCTGACGCAGTGCTTGTCGAGCACCGGCTGCACGTCGAGCGGGTAGTGGACCATCCGCGGGCCGGTCTCGCCCGGCTGCGGCGCGGGGGGGTGCGGCGGGCCGAGGAGCGCCAGGACGCGCCGCGGCGTCGGGGCCATCGTGCGCGGCTCGTGGCAGCCGATGCAGGAGCGGTGCTCGCCCGGCATCAGGTTGACGAGCGTTCGCATGCGCTGGAGCTCCATGTAGTCGACGTCGAGCGCCTGGAAGTAGAGGTTCTTCTCGGCCGGGACGGTGAAGCAGGCCGACCCGTCCTCCTCGACCGGCACGACGCCCCAGACCTTCTTGATGGCGAAGTGGCCCTTGAGGCTGACGGCCGGGTTCTGAAGGCCCATCGAGTCGCCCTGCCCCGGCGACCGCCACGAGGCGTCCCACGGCTTCGGCAGGTCCTCCATGACGCGCAGGTACTTGACGCGCCCGCGCTCGATCCCCGTCAGGCCCTGGTACACGTCGATCATGACGAGGGTGGCCCCGCCCTTGAGGCCGTCCGGGTTCGCGGCGGGCGGGATCTGCGGCGGGCACCGGCGCGGCCGCAGGGGCACCGGCTCGAAGCATGACATCTCGGCATCTTTATAGATGAGTTCGCGGTTGCCCGCGCCGTCCAGAAGGTACAGGCCGTAGCCCGCCGGGGCGCTGGGGTCGCGCTCGGGGCTGTAGGCCGCGAGGAAGAGCTTTTCCGAGAGCGGCCAGGGCTCCTTGTAGAAGCCCTTGTCGGCGGTCGGGTAGCCGGCGTGGCCGGGGTAGCGGATCTCGGGCGTCAGGTTGGTCATCGCCTCGGGCCCGAGCTGGGTGACGTGCGTGTCGATGAGGATGACCGGCCCGACCGCCAGCGGCATGTGGGGCGCGCCCACCGCCACGAAGCGGTGGCTGCCGGGGATGTCGCGGCAGTCGATGAGCGTGGCGGGACGCGAGACGTTGTTTTTGTAAAGGTGGGCCGAGCGGCTGCCGTCGGGGTTCACGGTCCAGAGGCTCTGGACGTCGCCGCAGCCCTTGTCGACGTACTCCCACCGTGTGTAGATAACGCGGCCATCCGCCGCCGCGACGGGGGTGAACTCGTTGGCCGTGTTGCCCGAGACGGGGCGGATCTCGGTGCCGTCGGCGTTCATCACGTGCAGGCAGGTCGTGGTGAAGGCGTTGTGGCAGAGCACGGCCCGCTTGGCCCGCGTGGAGGCGAACATGATCCGGCCGTCGGGCAGGTAGCACGGGTCGAGGTCGTCGTAGCCGTGGCCGTAGGCCCTGATCATCTCCGGCTCGTCGGCGCCGTCGGGCGACACCTGCCGCAGGCCCGACCCGTCGGCGCCCACCTCGTAGATCCGGTAGCCCTTGCCCTGCTTCTTGTACGAGAAGACGATCCGCCGCGCGTCGGGCGAGAGGTCGAACCGGCCGAAGAGGCCGCCGGCCAGCGCCGGCACGAGCTCCGTGACCTGGCCGTCGGGGCCGACGGGCGAGAGGAGGCAGAGGTTCCCGCCGAAGCGCGTGCTGCCGTCAAAGTGGTCTGTATAGATATGGCTTGATGTATATGTCTGACGCCTGACGAAAAGGAGCTTGTCGAAATCGAGGAGCGGGTCGGCGAGGACGAGCCGCCGCACGGCCCCGCGGGCCTCCAGATAAAGCGGCCGCCGCGCCTCTTCCGGCGCGTCGGCCGGAAGGGCCGCCAGCCGGCGGGCGGCCGCGTCGAGGGCCTTCGCCTGCTCGCCGACCGCCACGCCCTGCCCCTGCCGCTCCCGGATCAGCCGGAGGCCGCGGTCGATAACCTCCTGGACAGGCCAGGCCATGCCGGGCGCCGCCGCGGCGGGCGCTGGCGCGACCGCCTTGGCCCTCGACCACTCGCTCGTGCTGCTCTCGTCGGCGGGGCGATGGAGGGCGACGTTCGCCTTCGGGTCGGCCGGGCCGAAGACTTCCACCTCATCGAGATGAAGCCACGTATTGACCGGAAGCTGGATGCGGACGAAGCGGGCCTCGGCGCCCTTCAGGGGCACCGAGAGGGGCCTCGCGTCGGCGACCCCGTGGAACGCCGTGCCGTCGTGCCGGTACGCCTCGCGCCACGCCTGGCCGTCGTCCGAAAGGAGAATCCTGAGGCGCCAGGCCCGGGCCGCATCGGGCGTGCAGCGGTTCCACACGACCACGCGGTCCAGCGGCTGGACCTTCCCCAGGTCCACCTGCCACCAGGGCTGGTCCTGCCGGCTGGTGTGGAAGCCGAACGCGCCGTTCTTGACGCCGTCGACGCCGCCGGCGGCATCGGAGGCGGTCGTGACCCCGCCGGCCTGGCGCGACGCGATGCTCTGGCGCATCCGTTCCTGCGTGAGCCACGCCTTCTCGACCTCGGCGGCGGGACCGGAGGACTCGGCGAAGGCGGCGGAAGCCACGAGGCCGGCGACAAGAGCTGACAACACGATCGCGCACGTGCGTTCCATGGCGCCCCTATCCGAGCTTGAGTGCGAGCCTTCCCCCCTGCGTTAAACCGCACGGTGGGCGGGACGTTTCCCGCAATCCCGGCTCCTTTGGGCTCCCTTGTCATTCCGAGCGAGCGCTGCGAGTCCCGCCCCTGCGGGCCGCGGCACACGCGAGCCCGCGCCTCCTGCCCCCTCACCCCTGGCCTCTCTCCCGCAAGGGGAGAGGGGAACCCGTAGGCGAGGAGGCTGATCCGATGGGGGCGGCGCGGCGAGGCGGACCTCCTGCTCCTCGCGCGCGGGAGCCAGTACGATGCTTCATGCTGGTGTGCACCATGGGCGGCGCCCACCCCTGCTCCTCGCGCGCGGGAGCCAGTACGATGCAGAATCTCCCGCCGTCCCCGCAGGTTAATGCGCCTGCTCCTCGCGCGCGGGAGCCAGCACGATGCCCTCGACGCGGTCCGCCTGCCCTCGCTGGCCCCTGGCCTCGGGTGGGACACCTCGGCCCCGTACGACACGGGTACGTTAACGGTCGTGCCCGAGCCGGCGACGCTGGCTCTGCTGGCCCTGGGCGGCCTGGGCGTCATCGGTCGCCGCCGGCGGAAGTAGTTGGCCCTATGAGGCATCACGACCCATATAAGCGGGCAGCGCCTTGTGGGCCGAAAGATTGTATGCGGGGGCCGGGGGAGGAATCGTCTGGCCCCTTTCTTTCTTGGGCGTTCGCGCATTGCGATTCGGCGCCGCCCGGCCGGCGGTAATGAAAGGGGTGGAGCATGGCTCGGAAATGGCATGGCGTCGTATGGGCGGCGGGGGTAATCCTGGCATTGGGGGCCTTGGTTCCCGAGGCGACTTGGGCCGCCACACAGTCACTCGCGATCTCGGGCCAATCGGCCCCCGGCACCGGCGGCGGCACGTTCTCGTTGTTCGGCACGGCGCTCTTCGGGGGTCATGTCCGACGGGTCGGTCGTGGCAATCATGGGCTCTCCTGAGCGAGCACCCACAACGACCTTCCCTTCGGGACCAGTCGGTTGTCTGGTGGTTGACATGGGCCAGGGCGCCATCACACGCGCCCTCTGCTATTACCTATACGCCGGGGAATTCCGAAGTGTCGGAATGGGACCCAGAGAGTTGGAAGTTGTTAACCGCTTGGCGGGCACGCCCGGCGGTTGATCAGTCCACCCGACGCGCCCGTCGCGTATTCAGTTGTCTGCCACCCGATCTATATGACTGCCACCACCGTGGATGCAAGAGCGGTGTCAGAATGTATTGGCAAAGGCCGGATTCGCCGTGTATACTGCCGGTTGAGGTGCAGAGTCGAATTCCAAGCGGCTGACCTGGCGCCATCGGGGGGCGCTGCGATTGCGGCAAGCGCATGACACGCTGAGGCGGGGCGACGGGGGCGTGTCCGCCACTCCTGCGGAACAAGAGCCCAGGCTCTTGGAGCAACTCCGCCAGGCAGGAGGTTCTTATGCCGATCCGCATGAGACGCCATGATAAACCATGGCATGGGACGCAAGTGACTGAGGCCAAATGGATTATCGCAGCCCTGGCAGATGGATCAACGGTGTGTTATACGGACAGGAAACCACAGTTCTGCATCTTATGCGGGTCCATCTGAACATTGTTCGGCGGAAGTATGAACGCACCACCACTTGCTACATTCACTAGGGCAATGCTCGAGGAATACGAGTTTCTCGGCACCGACGCGGCCGTGGTTTTCATACCCGAGGGCAAGACGCCGTCCTCCGAGGCGCAAGAGGTCCTGGAGCGTTCAGGCCAACAACGGTGGTATCCTGTTCCGGGCGGTCATAAAGCGAAGGTGCCTTGGCATTGTTCGGAAGGCCGCGAGTCGCTGTTTGAGAGGGAAGAAAATGGTTGGGACCACGAGCACTGCGACTTCTGTGACGCCCACGTCAACATTGGAGATCAGTATTGGACTGCGGAGTCCGGATGCGGCGGCTCTTGGCTTTTTTGCCGAGCGTGCTACGAGAAGCTGAAAGAAGAATGATGCCGAACCAACGCGTGCAGCGGACGCCGCTTCCGCGGCGCTGCTGACGCCTGACGTTAGGCCGACAAGGAGCATAACTCCGTGTTCTGGGAGAGCGTCGGTGCGGGCGTGACTGCCAACATTCTTTTCCTCGCCCTCACCATCGGGATCGGAATCCTCGTTGTCTTTCGCCGTCGCCGGGCGCTCTTGCGGTTCTGGGGTATCCGGGAGGTCAAGAAGCTGCGCATCTACATCTCTCATCTCCGGATCATGCCAGGGGGCGCGCTCGATGCAAGCGGAACTCCCCGCTCCTACCAGGGGAGCGTTGTAACACAACTAGAGTCCGACATGGCGGGGCTGCTCAAGAGTCTCTTCTTTGCCACCGTTCCCGGGTGGGCGGTGCAAACGAATTGGATTAAGGCGCTACTGTTCGTGAATGCAGATGTGGAGGTTCTACCCACTCCTCACCTCGCGCAACAGATAGATCAGGAGGGCACTGTCGTTTCCCTGGGTTCGCCCGGCTACAACCTAGTGTCTGGCGCTATCGAGAGGGACTGTAGTAGCCCAGTGAAGTTCATCCAAGGCAACACCGCGATTCAGTTGCCCGGCAACCTGACGATCACGGACCCGCGGCAGTCTGTGGTAGTGCGCCTGTTGGCCGGCAATAGGTATTGGTTCTATGCGGCGGGGTTGTCTGAACATGGCACCGCAGCCGCTGCGCACTACTTGGCGAACTCCTGGAAACGCCTCGATCGCCGATATTGCGGGTCGCCGTCGTTCTTTGTCGCTCTTGAGTTCTTCGGCAACGACTATCGAAACACGCGAATCATTAGCGAGGCGGCCCTATAGAGGTGAAGAAGCGGCCGAACAAGGGCAGTCAGCGGCCGGCGCTACGCGCCGCCGCTGATGCCGAGCGTTAGGCCCCCTAAAACGAAAGCGAGAACCGTCAAATGCGCGAAAACAAGGTTATCGGCTGGATCTCCCTGGCGCTGTTCGCGGCAGCACTTGGAGTGATGCTGGCGCTGTTTGCCGTCGCTGCTGTGGGGTTGGACAAGTCCACAGAAAAGTACATGACGATCAATGTGGACCTCTTACTTCTGGGGATTAGTTTGCTGGCATTTGTGGCATCCGTCTTGGGTTTCCTTGCTTTCAAAACGATTCAGGGGAAGATGGGGGCCGTTGGCGGCCTGATTTTGTTTCTCGTCGCCGCTGGCATGTTCGCAATGAAAACGAAACCCGTGAAGGCCGAACAAGTCGGTCCACCGAATGCTGGCTCCGCTGGCGCTCCGCCAGCATAGGTGACCTGATCGTTGGGCGTGGAATGAGTGAGGAACGCCGTCGATGAACCCTAACACCTTTCTCAAGACGTTCTGGCGAATGGAACTCAAACCACAGGTGTTTGTTGCCATGACATTTGCGCCCGCTTACCAAGCGCGTTACGACTCCGTCATTGCTCCTGCGATCAAGTCCGTTCTTCTAGGCAATGCACCCCTCGTACCCTACCGGGTCGACGTTTCCCAGTCTGGGGATTCTATTCTGACGGACATCAGTGACGGTATTGCCCACAGTCAGTTGGTATTGGCTGACATATCTACCGTTGGTAAGGATTCCGTGACAGGAATTCCATACCGAAACGGCAATGTCTTGTACGAGGTGGGACTGGCTCTGGCATGTCGCCAGCCATCCGAGCTCCTCTTGGTTCGCGACGACCATGACAGGTTCTTATTCGATGTCAGCACCGTGCCACACGTAACCATCGACTTCACGGATACTGCGGCTGCGCGTCGCCGACTTACAGAGGAACTGGTCAGGCGCCTGCGAGAACAGCGGTTCGTGAACGACGCACGTGTCCAAATGGCTATTGCATCTCTCAGCGGCGAGGAAGTTTCTCTGCTACAGAAGATGGACTACGCTCCGAGCACCGTCTGGGGTCAGAAGGTCCTGGGATTGGCGAACTGGTATAGTCAGGCCACGTCTCGGCTCCTCGACAAGCAGTTAATCCGGGTTGCCGGGCAGTTCGGCCAAGACCAGCCAGCCTTCACATTCACGCCTCTCGGGTATGTGGTGCAGCAGCTTGTCAAGAAGGGCTTACGTACGTTTGAGCCGGACAAGAAATCGCTGGAGAGTGCTCCGGATACAAAGGGCAGAGAAGAGGCCCAACCAGGGAATCAAGCGGACCACCAATAGCCGGCCGCTTCGCGTCCGCCTGTTGGTGTCCCCTTATTCCCATCGTCAGGCGTATTCCTTCTCGGTTCTCACCTGGCCGCAGTCCAAGCACCGGCACCGGCGCCGAATGATGGCGGTGTAGGGCGTGCCGTCGGCAAGCACGGCAGCATCGCCGTGGTCGAGCGGTTCATCCGCTCCCTCAAAGAAGAGGGCCTGCGGCACGGTTTCGTGTCCATTTGTCAAAGAGCGTTCTGCCAAGAAGTCTCTGCTTATTCGGCCTGGCACAACGAGCACAGGCCACACACGGCACTGGGCGGTGCGACGCCGAACGAAATCTACTTCAGCCTTCGGCCCGCCATCCGAGCGCCGCGGTTCGAGCCGAGAACACGCTGGCCGCGTGGATCACCGTGTGCAGGGCCGCAGGTGTTAGTCAAGGGCAAGCCCGGCGTCCGGCTCGATCTGGCGGTCACGTTCGAGGGCGGACGCAGGCACCTGCCTGTTGTGGCACTGCGCCGCGTGGCCTGACCACAGTCGCGTCGGCCTGTTCCTTCAAGGCCCGGCCTGCGGTGCGCGCTCACGCACAACTCTCCATGCGCAAGAGCCTTGTTCCCCGCTTTCCATCGGCGCCATCGCGCCTCGCGCCGTGAAGCAGGCACCCGAAAACCGGCTCCTGGCCCTGCGACAAACCTAACCGATGCCAAACCCAAAGTCGGTGGCCCACTTCACCGCAGTACAACCGGCCGCGCTCGACGTTCGTCAGGCGGTTCAGGGCGTCATAGGCGTACTTCTCGTCAAAGAGGTCCTGCTCGAAGGGCGCCGCCCCCACGTCGCGCGTCAAACGGTTGCCGGCGA
>Ga0315273_10008064_pt1 | contig 13269 bp, 14 predicted proteins | sample YL17G02_0_MG_FD_205753 | JGI IMG/M metagenome (GOLD analysis project Ga0315273, IMG submission 205753) | Sediment microbial communities from Yellowstone Lake, YNP, Wyoming, USA - YL17G02_0 | ecosystem: Environmental > Aquatic > Freshwater > Lake > Sediment | place: USA: Wyoming | collected...
TACCAGTTGGACTATTGGTAAAGCTATTTCCATTCAATGTTAGGGTAGTAATAGTATCTTTTAATCTTATAGCAGCTACTAAGTTTGAATTAAAAGTGTTACCAATTAATGTGTTGCTACTCCCACCATTTATTCTCATTCCGTATTCGGCATTTGAATTTGCCGTATTGTTCGTTAATGTGTTGTCATTGCACCCAGTGCTGCCTGCAAGAGGACCAACAACCATATAGAAACCGTACTTAGCATTTGAATTTGCCGTATTGTTCGTCAATGTATTGTGGCTCGCAGACTCCATTTTGAAGCCGTAGACATTATTTGAATCGGCGATATTGTTCGTTAATGTGTTGTAATCAGAATGATACATTTCAAAACCCTGATAATTATTTGAAAGGAAATTGTTCGTTAATGTGTTGTGATTGCTCCCTAAACCAAGCCAGACACCGTCACCATTTCCTGTTAGATTATTATTAGAGATAGTACAGAGTGTCACATCATTACCAATATATATTCCAGCAGTTGTAGCCACATTTGCTCCCGTAATTTTGAATCCTGAAATTGTTACACTATTTGCGCTTACTGTAAAGACGCTAACGGCTGGATTTGCTGCATTTACAGTCGCACTAGAACTACCTGCGCCTTGTAAAATAAGTTGTTTATTCACATTTACATTCTCATTATACGTTCCAGCATTAACATTAATTGTAGTTCCTGCAGATGCTGCATCAATAGCAGATTGAATTGTACTAAATATTGTAAATTCAACTGGAGAAGAAAAGCCAGTATTTCCAGCATTGTCTTTTGCAGCTGCACATACCCATCTATGCCCTGTTACTGGATTTGTATCAACATAATCAGCATAAGTTACAGAACATGTTGTTGGATTGCTTGTATAAAACTTAAATTTATAACTTAATGCATCACATAAACTTAATGAATCAGTACATCCAGCAACTGCAGTTGCTCCAGCTGTGCTAACAATGAATCCTGTAGGATTGCCAGTTACTCCAACTGAAACACTCTTATCAATCATTACTATTTTTGAAACAGTATCTTGGACATTTCCCGCATTATCTGTTGTTGCATATCTAAAATAATTTGTTCCTTCTGTTGAAATTACTAATGGAATAGTATAAGCTGTTCCTGCTACAGGATTGCAAGTATTTACTGTATCAACACAATATTTTGTTGATGACATTCCAGAACTTGGAGCAGCATCAGTTGGTATCAAAGTAATTGTTTTATCAGAAGTTTGCCATCCTGTTAAAGTATAGTCATTTGTTGTGCTTGGTTTTACAGTGTCTGCTCTTGTAGATGTATCAGCACTTCCAGGTGCACTCTCTATATTCCCTGCTCTATCAGTTGCTCTTGTATAAAATTCATAAACTCCATCTCCACCAGTTGTTGCAGAAGTAAATGATATTGGACTTGCTGGGAAAGTAGTTCCATATGGTGTCCATGAACCGCCATCTTTTCTGTAGAATAATTCAACATAATTAATTCCAGAACCAGTTCCATCATTTCCTGTCCAAGGAACATTAAATGTTGGAGTATTTTGATATGTACTTAATACTACAACATTAGAAGTTGGAACATGATTATCAATAGAAAAAACACCATCAGAAACATCCCATACACTTGTTCCACTTTCTATAACATATAATTTATAATTATTTCCATCGCCATTTGAATTTGCCACTGTATTCCATGATAATCCAGTGGAGCCTGGAGGTAATGTTGCTAAGTTAGTCCATGTTAAACCACTATCGCTACTATATTTTATATCAATTAATCCAGTAGGTGTCCCACTCATAGTCCATGTTGTAGAAACACTGTCTTTCAAATATTCTCCACCATTTGGATAAGTTATTGTAATTCCAGTAGCAGCACTCACAACACCAAAAACACCGATGAGAACTATTACTAGAAACAGAGGAAGAATAAAATTCTTTTTCATCTTCATAATACCACCAAAAAGCAAACGCTATTTAAATATTCGTGCCCTGAAAAAGATATTCTTTGTTATTACTTCTATTTGATGAATTTTTTGTTATTACTCTTGTTTGATAAATTAATAACTTTCCCACAACACTAACCTCCTCTCTCATCTCTTAAAATTCAGCACGCTTTCCTTCAGAAGTTTTCTCAAAACTTCGCGGAAAAATCTAAAGATTTTTCCTTCCCTGTCTTCATATCTTTAATCATAAACTTTTCTACTCTAAATCTTCCTCCCCCTTAATCTCTCAACTCTTTCTTCAAAAGGCGGAAACAAAGATAAAAACCGCAATAAGAACATTTAAATATGTCTGGTTCATAAATGATACATATGGTTCATAATAGAAACAGTAATCAAAACAAAGATATCGGGCTGGAGATAATTCTAGTTTTAATCAGAGGAAAATCTCATTTAAGGGAGATAGCAAGAACACTCAAAGAATCTCATGCAACTGTTTTAAGAAAGCTAAATTATTTAGTGAGCATGCAGATTTTAGACTACAAAATAGAAGGCAGAAACAAAGTATTTTTTATTAAAAATAATCTAAACTCAAAGAATTTTGTTTACTCTGCTGAAATTTACAAGCTATCCAAACTCATAGAGAAATATCCTGAACTTGGAGTAATTCTTGAGGACATAAAGAACAGTCTACCAGAACTAATGATTATTTTATTCGGAAGTTATGCAAAAGGAATTGCAAAACAAGAAAGCGATATTGATATTTATATTGAAACAGCAAATAGTTCTATAAAAGAAAAAATAAAAAGCATAAACTCAAAAATTAATGTAAAAATAGGAAAATTTGACACAAATTCGCTTTTGATAAAAGAAATTATTAAAAATCATGTAATCCTAAGGGGAGTAGAGCAATTTTATGAAAAAAGCAGATTTTTTGAGCAAGCTTAGAGAAGAAAGAAAACTGGAAATTACAGAGCCATCTGAAGAAATGAAAATATCTTATCTGCAAAAAGCAGAGAACTGCCTTAAATCAGCAAAGCTTTTGTTTCAAAATCAGCTTTATGAAAATTCAACTTCTGAATCTTATTACTGCATGTATAATTCTTTGCTGGCTTTATTATTTAAAACAGGGATAAAATCAGAAAATCATTCAGCATCAATTATTATCTTGAAAAGCTTGTTTAATGAAGAGGTTCTCTGCAAAATTATCTCTTTTGCAAAAGAGGAGAGAATTGACAAGCAATATTATATTGAATCACATCAAATCACCAAAGTAACAAAAGAATCCTGCAATGATATGGTGCTGAAATCAGAAGATTTCTTGGTGAAAATGAAGCTTCTGATAAATAAATTAAGCAACGAAAAAATAAATTCTATAAGGAATTCATTCGAAAGCCTATTTTATTGATAAACCAGACTGCCTAAATCTTCAGCACACTTTCCTTCAGAAGCCGATACTAGGCTTCTCGGAAAAATCTAAAGATTTTTCCTTACCCGTCTTCATATCTTTAATCATAAACTTCTTGGCCTTGAGTTCTTTTTCTCCGACAAAAACGGCTTTTTGGAAGCCGTAAGAGTTTGCATAATCAAGGGCCCGGGAGGGCTTTCCATAATAAATTGAGACGATTTTTCCTGATTTTCTTAATTTTTCTGCAAGTTCAATAGTCTCTTTATCTTTCTCAAGCGAAATTATCAAAATTTTTTCTTTATCAAGATTTATTTTAGCAAGCATTGCTATTCTATCAAGTCCAAAAGCAACACCAACACATTGAACATTGTTAAACATGTAACTTCCACCGGCAATAAGAGTTTCTTTAATTTGACCAAGCTTTGGTGAATTACTGGAAATTTCTTTATTTCCTGTGATGTCTTTAGACTTTACTTCAAAAACATTTTTATTATAATAGCTTAAACCACGAATAAGTGTTGGTGAAAATAAAATTTTTATTCCATAAAGTTTGCAATATTTAATTAATTCTAAAATCTCTTTATAGCTCTCAAATTTACTAAAATATTTTTCTCCTTTTTGAAGGCAATCAACAACTTTTTCTGCCCCAAACTTTTTTAGGTTTGCTCTTACTTCTTTTTCTCCTATTTTATCATATTTATCAATTTCTCTCAAAACTTGCTCTTTGTCTTTTTCTTTTATTTTATTATCATTTAAAATTTCGTTTAGCAGAGAGCGATTATTTACTAAAATTACAGATTCTATACCAACTTTATTCATAATCTCATTTGAAGCAGCTAAAATTTCTGCATCATCTTTTATTGTAGAACCAATAGTGTCCATATCACATTGAGTAAACTGTCTAAATCTATTAGCAGAAATGGGTTCATCTCTGAAAACAGGGCCAATCTGATATCTTTTGTAAGGTAGTTTCTTATTTTGCATAAGTCTTTTAAGCTGAAATGTAAATTCATACCTCAACGCAAGATTCCTTTTTCCCTTGTCTTGCAGTTTAAATATATCTGAAACAGCTTCATCACTAGAGTTTTCACCTCTGACAAACTCTTCCTGTTCTATTATCGGTGTTTCTGCTGGTTCAAAACCGTATTTTTCAAAAGTATCTGCGATAATTCTCATTATCTCTGCTCTCTTTACGGCTTCTTCGCCAGAGAAATCACGAAATCCCTTAACTAGACCAAGCTTGGGCGAGTTAGCTAAAGGTTCATCCTTTTGTCTAACTGGTTCTGTGTTCATTTTAACTCCTTAAGGAACAAAGCATCCCATTTATCTTCTTTGTATCCTAGCTTCTTATATATTTTATATGCTGGAGAAGATTTAATTGATATAAATATAAAATTTTCATATCCCCTTTTAGTAAATTCTTTTTCTGCCCACTTTAAGCAATATTTTCCTATGCCTTTTCCTTGATATTTACTATCTATAGCAAATTCTTCTCCCTCTACTGTTTTACCAGGAAAAAATTTAGTTGTATTCACAGCTGAAAAACCAACCAAATTCTTATCAAAGAAGATAGAATATATTTCACAATATTTGGATAATAATTTCAATTTCTTTATTGCCAAAGCTTTCGTCCAAGGTTCTTTGTAAGGTTTTTTAGAGAACTCCTTAGAATAAATTTCAGCAATTAATGGATATTCTGTTTTCTTTGCTCTTCTTATTTTTATGTTCATTTTATCCTCTTTTGATTATTAACCAGGGCGGAGACGCTAATCGCTTTGCCACTCTCTTCACTACGTTTGAGGGCGGAAGGAGAGGATCGAACTCTCTTCTCACGGACCACAACCGCGCATTCTACCATTGAACTACAACCGCCATTATTTAATTCAGTTGAATATGGTATAAAAAAGTTATCTATATAACACAGAATGCGAGAAGAAACACACGGCAAGCTACAGAAATTAATCCTAATTGTGCCGACATGCTGACATGTTTGTCATGATAATACGTTATTAAACAGGGTTTTTAAAATTTGCCTTTTGACTTTTAAGAAAAAATTAAAAAGATTCAAAGGTAAAATAGAGGAGATGATAATAACAATAAAAAAGAGGACACTTCGAATTGCAATTATCGTTTTAATTTTAGCACTGACTATTGGTTTATTCTCTCTTCTTCACAAACCAACCCCAATATATCAATTTAAAGAGGATACTTTTTATTATTCTCAAAATCGCGGCATTTCAGAGTATAATTTATCTTTAAATCATACTGAAGGCTTATTTGAAGTTTATAATGTGAATTTTAAGTCTAGAAATTTTATGGACTATGAAACTAGGATTTACGGCCTTCTTTTCAAACCAAAATCTAATTCGAGTTCAAATGTTCCCGGGCTAGTTCTTCTTCCAGGGGGCGCAGTAACAAAAGAAAGTGAATCAATATTAGCAGAAAAGATAGCAAAATTAGGATATTCTGTTTTAACCATAGATCAGCGAGGCGTCGGGCAAACAGAGGGCTACTATCTTTGGTTAGATCAAGATTCTGAGGTTTTCCTAAACGGAAATGAGCCAATTCAGCAATTAAGTGTTTATGATGGTCTTGTAGCGACAGATGTTCTTCGAGATATTTCTGGCATAGACAAAAATAACATTGCTATTGCTGGAGAAAGTATGGGTGGAAGATATGCAATTATTGCTGCCGCCCAAGACAAAAGACTTAGGGGTGCCTTGATAATAAGCTCTTCAGGATTTAATTTCAAAAAAACTGGTCAGCCTTATGATTCTTATCTTATTTCAATAGATCCGGATCATTATGTAGATAAAATATCCCCCAATAAATTATTTATGATTCATGGTTCAAATGATTCAATAATAAATTTGAGCGAGGCACAAAACACTTTCAGCTTAGCAAAAGAGCCAAAACGGTTTTTCATTGCAGAAGGTTGTTTGCATGGTTATTGCGATAAGATGTATAACGAGCTCGTTACTGATTTGAGAATATTGTTTGAGAGATAAAAGTTAAATTATTTTGCATTTTTCCAAAGAATTTCAAAATAATTCTGGTAAGTTTTTGCAATTGATTCGTTCTCTATTCTTATTACAGTAAAAGGCTCTTCCCACATCCATATAAATAATGTATTTCCGCAAATAGTTGTATCTATAAGAGCATCATATAGGGATGATAGGTGTTTTGCTTCGGTAAAAGGCATTTTATTTAATTCAGCAAGTCTTTCTTGAGCATCAAAATTATATAAGTGCCGTATGGGAATTCTCTTAGCCATTCTCTCCTTATGGAACTGGTGTATGAATCCCCCCAAGATTTCTACAACATTTTTTGGAATACCATAAGTTGATATTGGTTGATTTATTTCCAATAGGCTATTTATTGCAGTTCGTATAGCATTAATTCCTTCGGAAACCATAACTTTATTCTCTGATTGTATTTTATTATAAATATTTTCTATTTTAGGAATTATTTCTTTTAATTCTAATTCTTTCTGTTTAAAATAATTTAAAAAATCTTTCGGAGAAATTGGGGAAAATAATTTTTTATTTTCTTCAAGGACCTCTACTACCACTCCTTTTTTGGTAAGTCTCCCAAGAATATCATATACATTTGAACGATGAATTTTTGTCCTCTTAGAGATATGCATTACTGAAGATTTTCCCCATTTTATTAAATCAAGATAAATGATGATTTCTTTTTCATTGAAACCAAGAGATTCAAAAACATTTATTATTTCTTCATTTTCCATGTCTTAAGCCCCCAACAATTTGATTTTGGTGAGTTATTTGCCTAGAAATTTCCTGTAATTCTGTTTTTCTTAAATTTTTTAATTCAAATCTATCATTCCTATAGACTCTTAAATCCGGATAATCGACATTAACAGGCCATTGTAAATAAGCACTTTTCGACTCCCCAACAACGCCGTTTTCAAGATAACAATACCAACAAGAAGACGGATTTCTCTGTAAATGCGAAATATCTTTAACAAAGTCTATAAGGGAATTTGGGGCATCTTCATAATCAGTACCGTATTCTTGTGCATATTTTATAGTGTTCAAACCAGCTTTTCTAAGAGATCCTATAAGTTCTCTCTTTAATCTTCTAAAATAGGGGTATTTTTTATATAAAGATTTACCATTGACTAAACATGCCCCAAATAAAGGAATTTCTTTTCCATGTTCTCCAATAACATCTAAATGAATATCATCTTCAAAGCTTTTATTAGAAAGTTTCCTAATATTTTTTAAAATTTCAGCTTTTGCTCTTAAGGTGTCTGGAGAAAACCCAGTCAATCTTTGTGGATCGAAACCATAAAATTCTGCAGCTTGAAGAATTGGACCAACTGGATTGACCACATTACAAACTAATCCGGAGTAATTCATTTCCCTTAATATTCTAAATATAGGGGTTGTTTTTTCCAAAGCTCCACTAAATAATACCTCTCTAGTTGTGTATTTTCTTAGATGTTGACCTGTTGTTAAAAACAAAATGTCTGGTTTTGCAGAGACAAGTGATTCTAAACTAGTATGAGGTTTTATTTTTTCCTGATTCAAAACCCCCACCAGGGTTAAAATTCCCGAGTAATTTTCTTTTGCAAAATTACTAAAAATATTAACATCTTTAACTTCCGGTAAATCTTTTAATTTGGTCAATAATCCTTTGCCAAATCTCCCCAAACCAATTATTCCTACATTTACTTTTTGGATAAATTTTCTTTCTTTTCTCAGTTCTAAAAATAATTTTTTTAGTCTACTTGGTACTATTGGTTTTTCTATCCATTTATTAATCAAATTATAATTTATTGCTTGCATTTGATCCTCTAGCCTAGTTTCTGGATTAGAATCCCCAGTCATCATTATTCTAGCACCAAGTTCTCCATTATCTTTTAATTCTTCAGCAATCTTTAAACCATCCTTGCCAAAAGGAATATTTTTGTCAAGAATATACAAGAAAGCATCTTTAATTTTACCCAATGGTGGCATTTTTTCATATCCTTCTGCGTGAATATTAAACCCTTCTCCAAAAAATCTTGGTTTATTCAAAGCTTCAACAATAAGTTCGCGAACAATAGAATCATCTTCAATAATGACCAATTTCAATTGCTTCATTTTGTATTAGGGAATATGCCTAAGACATTTCTAATGAATATATAAAAGTTACTATTATCTAAGGGTTCCTAATTTAGCTCCAAAAGCAAAATAAGGTGTCTAAAAAATACTACTCTCACTTATATAGAAAATACATCTAGGTTTGATATGGTAAAAGTAATAGACCTTTGCACAAATTGCGTACAAGTGATAACAAACCCAGTATGCTCCCATTGTTTCTCTAATCATGTTGCGTTATGGTTGAGAGATAGGAATATTCACTCCTATGAACTATTTAAGATAAAGAAGTTACTAAGGGATTTTGTTGTTTTGAGCGAAGGAACCCCTTCAGATATAAAGTGTATTCTCTGTGGTTCACAAAGAGTCAACGTTTGTGCCTATTGCTTCATAAATAACACGGAAAAGATAATAGAGAAAATAGAAGGAAATACAGAAACACTAAACGATTTCAATGAAGATTTTCATAAAGAAATATGGATTGATTGGGGAGTCGTTCCTCAAAAAGCGTTATAATCCTTTTATGAACGAATGCAATAAAGCTCTCTTTTCAACAAGGATGAAGGTGTAATCTGTAAAGAAGATTACTTCCTTCCTCCTTTCTCTTCAAAAGTCTCTTAAAAAATAAAAATGAATTTAGCTAAAATTTTAGAAGATTAGTCAAGAATTTGGAAAGAATCTATAGCTTGTGCTATTTGTGAATTAGATTCGAAAACCAAGCTTCCAAAACATAAATTGAATTCTTATTGCTGTGATTCTCGGGGGTCCGAATGTCCCTTTTATTTCTGTGATGCTCAAAAAAATAGATGTTCTTATAACAAATTTGGTGAACTTTCCTTAGATTAGGAGCTTTTTTATAGCCTAAATCTTATGTATTTTAACTTTAGTAGGTGTGGGACACTAGAAGCCTAATTCTAGAAAAATAAAATGACATTAGAAAAATTATTACAAAGGCAAGATGTTCCTGAAGATGTTAAAGAAGAAATTAGAAGAAATATCACCGAACGAAAGAAGACGAAAATGACCCTGCAGCAATCAGAAAAAAGCTTAAATGAGATCCTTAACAATCTAGATGGGCTGGTCTATGTGGCGGATATGAAAACATACGAGGTGCTTTTCGTAAACAAATATGGAAAAACCATATGGGGTGATTTTATGGGAAAGACCTGCTGGCAAAACCTGCAGTTGGAGCAAAAAGGTCCTTGCAGCTTTTGTACGAATGATCGTCTCCTGCATCCTGACGGCACTTCAAACGGTGTCTATATATGGGAGTTTCAGAACACCATAACAAAAAAATGGTATGAATGCCGGGACTCGGCAATTCACTGGCCGGATGGGCGCATAGTACGAATGGAGATTGCAACGGATATCACAGAGCGAAAACAGTTTGAAAAAGCCCTAATTGAAAAAGAAAGTCTAAGTGTAATTGGTGAACTTACTTCTGGTATGGCTCATGATTTTAATAATTCTCTATATGTAATATTGGGAAATCTTGAAAATGCTTTGCATGAAACAGATCCGATTTTAATTAAGGATTATATAAATATTAGTAAAAAATTTTCACTTGAATCCGCATCAATAATTAAACAACTTCAACATTTTGTTGGTAAAAACAATATTCAAATTGATTATGAATCGATAAATCTTAATGTTTTATTGGATGATCTTATTGAACAGACAAGGTTTAAATGGAAAGATGAAATAGAAAAAAGTGGACTGGAAATAATTATTAATAGAAAATATAAGTAAATTAAAACTAAAAATTATAGAATATCGTGGCGTTAGAGAAAGGGGGGTAGATATTATTGCTACGAACGGCAAACAAAAAATTGGGATAGAATTAAAATCATATAATAAGTTTGAAAGATTGAAAATTAAAGATATAGTGCAAGTTAAAAGATTTATTGAAAGAGAGAAATTAGATAAAGTTATAATCATAACTACAACAAACTTGGGCAATCCCCTTATTGATAATACAAATAAAATCCAAATAATTAAGGGCAAAGAATTATTTGCTATTCTTAATGAAAGAAAAGATAAAAAGGCATTAAATTTTATATTAAATTATTCTACAAATCAAGAAGACACTTCTAAGATACTAAAAAGACAAAGAATACTAGAATATGTTATGAATAGGTATATACATGAAGAGGTAAAACCTACCTCTAATGATATTCAAAAAAGTTTACATATTGATATACATAGTTATTTTACTAATTTCTTTGAAATATACAAAATTCTTAAAATCCCGCCACCACCAAAGAATATGAATGGGTTAAGAGCTAAAAATCCAGATAAAGAAGTTATTGATTTATGGAAAGAGGAATTCAAAAAATTTATACTAGAAGAGATAAAAAAGAGAAAAAAGTATCCTTCTGGTATTGATATAGGGAAGCATTTTGGAATTTGTCATATATGGAATATAGTAAAAGTTAGCGAACTTTATAGGGAATTAGGTCTTAAACCTTATCATGAAAGAAAGAGATAAGAGTTAGAATTTCATCTTATTGAGTTTTTCTATTCTACTATTCATATCTGGGTGCGTTGAAAACATGTTTATCAGAAAACTTCCCTTGAATGGATTTGCAATAAACAAGCTTGAACCAGCTTCACTGCCAAACTTCATCGGATTGTTTTTTACAGAAGCATTTATTTTTTCCAGCGCGCTTGCCAAAGGTTTTCCGTCGTTCACAAGCTTTGCTCCTGTTTCATCAGCCAGATATTCTCTGCTTCGTGAAATAGCAAGCTGAATTATTAATGCAATTATAGGTGCTAAAATAGCAAGAATAAGAAGACTTACAATATTTCCTGTACCACTATTATTCTCTCTATTTCCCCCACCAAAAATAGCTGCAAACTGAGCCATTTGGGCAAGATAAGAAATAACACCTGCAATTGTGGCAGCTATTGTCGCAATTAAAATATCTCTGTTCTTTGAATGGCTTATTTCATGTGCCAGCACCCCCCTTAGCTCTTCTTTTGTCAGCAGACTAAGAATTCCCTCTGTGCATGCGACAACATAATGTTTTGGTCCTCTACCAGCACAAAATGCATTTGCCTGCGGTGTTGGAATAAGATAAATTCCTTTTGGCTCTTGAATTCCTGCTTTTTTTGCAATATCCTTTACCATTGAATGCAACCAGGGATATTGCGATTTCTTCATCTCTTTTGCGCGGTACATCATAAGCGCTATTTTGTCAGAGAAAAAGTATGTTATAGAGTTCATTAAAACAACGATAACTATGGCGATAGTGAGTCCTGTTTTGCCAAAAAGACCTCCGATTAACAGCAGAATTCCTGTCAGAATTCCCAGCAGCAAAACTGTTTTAATTTGGTTCCACATTTTATATAAAATTAGGTAAGATACTCCCGAACTTTAGTCGTGGGAGAAATGCCGTCCTCCTTTTTGTTTTTTGAAATACCATGCAAACAAAATAATAATTATTGCTACTAAAATTAACCATGAGTAAATATTCCAATTAATCATGGCTGTAAATAATAAAAGGATAATTGAAATTATAGTAAGTACTTTATCCTTATCTATTCTTTTCATAGTTTGAAACCCCTGACTTTAGTCGGATTTATTTTGGGGTATATCATTTCATAACCTCCTTCATTTTATTACATCTTCTGCATTTATACCTCTGTCTAAATTTACCTTCGCCAACATTGCCCAATCCCATGAATTTTTCCCACTCATGCATTCCAAAAAAACATTTAATTGATTTTGTCATTTTAAAAATTTAAAGAGTTTAACACTTATATTTGCCCGGTCTGAGTAAATTTCTTCATTGCCTGTTCAAGAATTACCTGTGGTGCAAAGCCTTTTCTGCTACAGGCCCTCATAAATTCATCATAGACTTTTCTATCAACATTGTAATCTATCCTTGCTTTTTGAGCTCCTGGTGGATATGATGCCATGTTTCATCTAAATAAAATTGATTTATAAATTTTGGGTTTGAAAAATTTAGATAAGTATGGGCGAAGAGGGAATCGAACCCCCGAATGCGAGGCTGGAGCTCGCCAGTTTGCCACTAGCTTATTCACCCAACATTATTGTCGGAATTTTATCTAATTCTTCCTTATTAAGTATAAATATCTTATTTTTATTGATTAAAAAACTATCTTTTTTAGGTTTATTGTGGCATATTAAGAAGCCTAAATTACATTCAACATCATCCCCGCCACCGCCCTAAAGATATTGTTATTAGAAGAGTACATTAAAATATATTATTAATTCTGTGAGTTTTTTAAGCAAATTTATCCTAATCTCTTTAACTCGACTACACTTAGGCGAGTTTTTTTATCTGTTCAATTTCCTCTCCGGAAATTGCAGCGCCCTTGAACTTCAGGGCATAAAGAAGTGCGTCTAGAACTTGTTCGCCCTTTAATTCAACAAGATTTCTTTTGTAAGCAACATAAACCAGCTCTGTGGAGCGGATTATTTTAAAATCTTTGAAAATTCCAATATTTTGATTTTTTATTGTTATTTTTGTGTGCATTCTTTCTTCAAGAATATTTCTTAGATTTTCAGGCTTTTCAGCAAGAAGTCGTGTTGTTCTTTCATCAACAGCTATAACATTTTTTATCTCCCTTTCTGTAAGAATTTTGCTTAAAGCCAGGCAGGAAGTTTCGCCGTGGTCAAGAAGATTTATGTCTCTGCCTTTTCCGCTGAAAGTGGAATTTGCAATTCCCAGCATCTTGTTATCCCTAATTTCAATATCAAAATCTTTTATTCCAAGAGAAGAAGGCAATTCCAGAACTCCTTCATCAAGAAGCGCTTTAATTTTTAAAGCCTCCAGCTC
>Ga0315273_10008065_pt1 | contig 13269 bp, 11 predicted proteins | sample YL17G02_0_MG_FD_205753 | JGI IMG/M metagenome (GOLD analysis project Ga0315273, IMG submission 205753) | Sediment microbial communities from Yellowstone Lake, YNP, Wyoming, USA - YL17G02_0 | ecosystem: Environmental > Aquatic > Freshwater > Lake > Sediment | place: USA: Wyoming | collected...
GCGTTACAAAGATATTTACTCCCATTGTTACCAGTATCACAACAAAGCTGATTGAAGTAACGCTTGTCTCATAACCCTCAATGAAGAAGAGGTAGACCTTCTTCAATATCTGAAAGCAGGAAGTGAAGATCATGGCAGCAATAATGATTGTAAAAAGGGTTTCATATTTTCCATGTCCATAGGGGTGATTTTTATCAGGGGGGTGGGATGCTATCCAGGTGCCGACAAGACCTACTACATTCGAAATCCCGTCAAAGAAAGAATGGAATCCGTCGGACATCATGGCGACAGAACTGGTCATGTGTCCGTAGAAGATTTTTGCTGCAGCAACAAAGGAATTCAAGATGAGAGTAATGATGAGGACTTTTCTTACCTCAACAGAGGTATTTTTTATGCTATGATCACTTCCCATTGAGTTTTAAACGCACTGAATGTGTTTTCGATAATAGATTTTCTCATATTCCTGAAAAAATTGAAATAGAAATAGAGGTTATGAATGGTGTTCAGCCTCATGGAGAGGATCTCTTTTGCAAGGAAGATATGACGCAAATATCCTCTTGAATAATTTCTGCAGGTGTAACAACTGCAATCAGGATCGAGGGGTGTGCTGTCTGACTTGTATTCAGTCCTTTTAATGCTCACCCTTCCTCTGCTTGTAAAGAGCGTTCCATTTCTCGCATTCCTTGTAGGCATCACACAATCAAAGATATCAAACCCGGCATCAACTGCAGCGAGTACATCTTTCAGGTCCCCGATCCCCATAAGATACCTCGGCTTCTCAACAGGAAGAAGAGGTGCGGTGAAATATATCATTTCATGCATTTCTTCTTTTGGCTCGCCTACACTCAGACCTCCTACTGCATAACCGTCGAACCCTATTTCCATGAGTTGTTCTATACTTTGTGTGCGCAGGTCTTTAAATACACTACCCTGACTTATTCCAAACAGTGCCTGTCCTTCTTTTTGAGCCTCTTTACACTTCCATGCCCACCTTGTAGTTAAATCAAGAGACCTGGAGGCGTAATCATAAGGCGCTGGGTAAGGGGGGCATTCGTCAAAGGTCATTGCAATATCTGACCCGAGTAATGACTGGATATCCATTGCTTCTTTCGGTCCGATGAAATGCATTGAACCGTCAATATGTGAACGAAAATGAACGCCGCTCTCTTGTATTTTTCTTAAAGCCGAAAGGCTGTAGACCTGAAAACCACCACTGTCTGTAAGCACAGGTCCATCCCAGTTGATGAATCTGTGGATACCTCCGAGAGAAGCGACTGTGTCAGCACCCGGCCTCAGGTAAAGGTGATATGTATTGCACAGAATTATTTCAGCACCCATCTCTTTCAGTTCATCAGTGGAGACTGCCTTGACCGTTCCGATGGTTGCAACAGGCATGAAGGCAGGAGTGTTAATTACACCTCTCGGTGTTCCCATAACACACGACCGCGCATTTCCATTTGTCTTGATTATGTTGAATTGCATGGTACTTCTGAAAGTTTAACCAAGATTGTAACAGGAAATCAAAAAAGGCAACAGGCTAAAAAGGAAGGTGTCTGTTAAGAAAGAAATCATTGTTGAATAGTAAAGACGTTCAAACAGACCTCAAATCCGTATTTTGTATTTTTTGATCTTTGATCTCAGGGTATTCCTGTTTATCCCGAGAGCCTTTGCAGCTCTGAGCTGGTTGCCTTCAGTTTCTTTCAGGACGATTGAGATGAGAGATTTTTCAACTTCTGAGATGACATCATCATAAAGATTTGACCGCTCAAGTTTTGCCAGCTTTTTTAAATACCGCTTTAATTTTTCTTCAAGAAAATCATATACAGAGCATGAATTTAATGCTTCCAAAAGAAGTTCCTTTTTTTCCATTGTATTCCCCTTTAGTGAGAAGGTGTTCGGATTGATTAATGCGACAATTATTTTAAAGGAAACTCACTTTTTTGTGTTATTAATTTTTTTTACTCACTGATTATGATTTTATATCATGATTAGCAAATACAATACCAAAGAAATCTTCTCTCATTTTAATCATTATAATAAAAAATAAATCATAGAGTGAGATCTTATAAAAAAATGAAAAGTATTCTCCTCTCTTTTGTTATAATCCCGATATGAAAGTTCTCATCTGTGGCGGGACCGGTTTTATTGGTTCACGTCTTACGCACTATTTATTGAATCAGGGATTGCAGGTGGTTGTTCTTGCCAGGCATAAACCGGGAAGCATGCTGTTAGGTATGCAATTTTACGAGGCTGATTTGCTGAAGGCTGAACTTTTTAAACAGGAATGGTTTGAAGGAGTGGAGGCTGTCATAAATCTGAGCGGTAAAAATATTTTTACTTTTTGGAACGAGGGGAATAAAAAGGTTATATGGGATAGCAGGGTAACAGCGAATAAAAATCTCGTAAATTTTATCTCAAAGCTTCAATATAAACCTAACGTATTTGTTTCAGCCTCTGCTGTCGGTTATTACGGTGACAAGGGAGAAGCAGAACTTAATGAAGAAGCCAAGCGCGGACAGGGGTTTTTAGCAGAACTTTGTGGAGAATGGGAGAGGGAGGCAAGAGAAGCAGAAAAATCAGATATCCGTTCGGTACAGGTAAGAACTGCGCCGGTTCTTGCGAAGGGCGGTGGACTGATGGAGCAAATCTTGAAATCGTTCCAGTTTGGATTTACTTTTGTTTTTGGTTCAGGCAACCAGTGGTTTTCGTGGGTTCACAGGGATGATCTGATCCGCATATATCATATGGCTGTTACCGATAAAAACCTGTCAGGGCCGGTCAATGCGTGCTCTCCACATCCGGTACGGTTCAGGGAATTCCTTAATCATATCAGGGCATTCAAAAAGGCCCTTGTGATTCCCTTCCCGGTATCACTTCTCAGAATATTTCTGCGTGAAACTGCAGATGTTGTTCTCTTTAGTCAGAGAATGATTCCTGCTAAATTATTTAAAAATAACTTCCAGTTTTCCTATCCTAATTTACGTGATGCCTTAAAAGAAATATTTTCTTAGATAGCAGCAGCTATTTTTAAATGAGTAATCCCTCCATGCCCCTCTTTAGAAAAGTGGGGTGAGGGAGGATTTGAGAATTTTGTAAGTAATCATAATTTAAGAATTGGCGGAGGGGGAGGGATTCGAACCCCCGGTGGAGTTACCCCCACAACGGTTTTCGAGACCGCCCCATTCAACCTCTCTGGCACCCCTCCGGCTATGCAAAAAGATTATACACGGAGTCAGCCTTTTTTTTGCAAGATTGTATCCATTTCGTAATGTCGGCTAAGATAGTAGTTTTTAGTGAGATTAAGGAGCCTGTCTAAAAACTCAATGATTGTCATCTCTGAACTTTTTTCATGGTCTCCTAACACATTGATCTGGACTTAGGCAATCCAGACTTTACTCCGCCATTACCTTATCAGGCAGTTCATTGGTATCGTCAGGTGTGATCGGAAAATGTTTTATGAGCAGTTCTCCTGACCTTCTGATAACGTCGCATAAGGCGTCACAGGCACGTCCGTCTTTTATCCCCTGAGAAACAATTGTTGCAAATCTATTCAGAGTCTCCTGGTCGATCTTTTTATAAATGCCTTTGTCAGCGAGAACCCATACTTTCCTTTCGAGCAGAGAGAGGAAGAACAAAACACCTGTATTCTTCCTTGTTTTGTAAAGTCCCTTTTCGTAGAATGCGCTGACCGCCCTTTGCCTGACAGTATGTTCTTTTCTCTGTACCCCTATGAACGTAGCTTTAAGAACCGGCACTTTTTGCATTAGATATTTTGATGGGAAAAAGAATAAGAAACTCAATGGAATATACGACCAGATGGACGAGTGGAAAAACAGAAAAGTCACTATTAAGGCGAGAAAACTGCCGAGTAATATACCGCCTACCGCCTCAGTCTCATGGTATCGATCACTGCTGTCAACAACCATGACTGCTACCTCTCCAATTGTGCGAGATTCAACATCATGAATGGTTCTTGTTATCCTCTCCTGCTCTTCTTTGTTAAAAAATATATCTGTCCTAATCTTGTGTTTCATTACCAGCTCCCTGATGCGCCGCCGCCGCCGAAACCACCCCCTCCGCCGCTGAACCCTCCTCCGAAATTACCGCCTCCTGACCCGCCGCCTGTACCGAAGAAACCGCCCCCAGGCCAGAAACCTCTACCTTTATAATGGGCTCCTGATGAAAAAAGTGCAGGAAGAAATAAACCGATACCCAATCCCAAAACAGCAAGGATGATTAATAATATCAACCCAACAGGGAATACCCCGAGATAAACAAGGAAAGGCAAACCGATTGCACCTGCTATGCCTCCTAGAACACGCGAGAAACTTCCAAGAACGAGCAGGATTATCCCGCCAAAAATGAGGAAAGTAAAAATCTGTGAAAATCTGTCAAGCTTCTGTGGACGGTGATTTCCATCAGCCTTGAATTCACCTCTTGTAGCGTCGATTAATGCAGAAACACCGGCAATAAAACCTCCGTCAAAATCCCCTCTTTTAAACCGTGGTTTTACAACAAGGTCTATAATCCTTCCCGCCATCAGGTCAGTCAACCTGCTCTCAAGTCCTCTCCCTACCTCAATCCGCATCTTTCTTTCCTGTTTTGCAACAAGGAAGATTACGCCGTTGTCCTTGTTTTTCTGACCTATCTTCCATAATTCCGCAACCTTAATGCTCAAATCCTCAATAACATCTCCCTCAAGAGATGGTATTGTCAGGATAACTATCTGGGTCGAATCCGTCTGCTCAAAGGACTTTAATTCATTCTCAAGTTCTGCTCTCACCGATGGGGATATCATATTTCCATAATCATTTACATAGCCCTCGAGCTTTGGGACATCAAAAGCATAAGCTGACGAAAAAAGAAATAGAAAGGGAACACAAAAAATAAGAGCGATTAAATAAAATTTAACCCTCAACATAGTCTCCTGCAAAGGGAGAGGGTGACATAGTCCACGCATCAATGGAGCGCTACCTTTATAATCCTTTCCCTTGATACTGGGTTAGGGAAGGTAATGTAGTTCCTATGTTCAGAATTGAACCTTCGGTGCCTTTTCGGTGCCCGTCTCAGCCTTAAATGGCTCTTTGAGTTTTAGATGGAGCAAGAGGCCATTCGTAATGTTGTTCGGAAGCACCCTTATCGAAGTATTGAATGTCTCCACAGCCTTATTATAACGAACGCGGGCGACATTAATCCTATTTTCCGTGCCCTCGAGCTGGTGCTGGAGATCTTGAAAATTCTGGTTTGCCTTGAGATCCGGATATCTTTCGACCACAACCATTAGTCTCGATAGTGTACTGCTCATAGCAGACTGCGCTTCCTGAAATTGTGTAAATGCCTTCGGATCATCAATGATATTCTTTGACATCTGTATCGCTCCAACCTTTGCCCTTGCTTCAGTCACTGCTGTCAATGTTTCCCTCTCATGTTTTGCATATGACTTTACAACTTCTACAAGGTTCGGAATGAGATCGTTTCTCCTCTGATAAGCTGCCTCGACATCTCCCCATGCTGCTTTTACGGCCTCTTCATTTGCTTGCATTGTGTTATAGCCACAACCTGAGATACTAAAAATGATAAATACGACTGTAATGTAATACAGAAGTTGTCTCTTCATCCTTCCTTCCTCCTAATTTTAAATTTTTTCAATTTGATAATATCTTTAGCCAAATATGTCCTTGCGTTGCGTGACGAAGATCTTACTATTTTCAAGCCCTTGTTAAGTCCCTGAAAGGTACCAACCACTCTGGCGCCTCTCCGATGTATATTGTAATAAATCAACAGGGAAGATTTCTATTTGTACGTGGATGAGTTTCAGAATTTTGCTACAGAATCCTTCGCAAACATTTTATCCGAAGCCCGCAAGTACCGGTTAAACCTGATCCTGGTAACCCAAATGATTACCTGTGTTAGTTTCATCCGCAATATAAATAGACTGACGAACAAACCCAGCAAGAGCACATGTTTCAATCTGTACTACGCAGGTTTCTCAATGTTGTTCAAGATTGAAACTGAAGAGCGTCGAGTATCACCTTCACCTACAATCGAATACTTTTAGTAGTAAGAAAAAACTGAGGATTAAATAACCCGCGCAGACAACCAGACCCGATGAAAAAGACGCCAACGCTATTCTGCGTCGGGTTGATTATATTGTTCGATATTCTCCTTCTTTTCTTCCTCAGTCTTTTGTTGCATTTTAAATGGTTCGCCGTAGCACTCCTCATAGACTGAAGCAAAAGCTTCCTGTTTTCTTAATTCCATGAACAATGGCCAATCCTTATAGAATGTCTTGAAAAATGTCTCGTCATGCTTAAGCCGTTTCATTAAATTGTAGGCATCATCGTATTTTTCTCTCAAAACGGCCAAAGCGAGCTTGAACTTGTCGCCACTTGCACTCCAATCTAATTTTGACAGAATTTTATTGCAAGTGTCGTTGTCTTTTGCCCACTTGTATGCCTGTGCACGATTTATTATCATCATGCGCCTATTAATGTCACTTGAATGTTTAATGTGATCCTGTGTAAAGAAATCCAATAGTCTTATTGCTAAATCAAATTCTCTTTTTTCTATAAGATCATAGGTTATTGAGATAATGTTGTCATCCGCGCCCTTTAAATGATCGGGACTCAATCTCCGCCAGATAACGTGTGCCAGTTTCACGCCAATTTCGTAAATGCATTTATACGCATCTTCAAAGTATTGTGGGTTAACCTTGACTTGATCACCTACATTCAAGGTTGGCGCGATATTGCATTTATGTTCCGAGCACACTTTGAGGTATTGCGAGGAGACACGCCCGTCACAATGAACAAAGAGATTGCGGCACTCGGTAAGTTCTACAAAAACAGGCCAGGACTTTAGGTCCTTATTGAACGGCGTCCCGAGTTTATCTTTCAGCCATGCGAACTGTTCCACGTGGCTTTTCCGAATAACGAAATCCACCTCTTTCTCCATGATATATTCGCGTGCAGCATCTATATTTGCAAACTGGATAAGATCAGTATAGGGAATATTTTTTTCAGATGCATTCAGAATTTTTGGTTTTATGGCAAAAATAAAACGTATTACACGCCCCAAGAAAGAATCATATTGTGATACAAGCGACGTTATGAAGTGGCGTGGAATGAGTCGCATTGCGGTTAGCGAGTTATTGTGTTGTCGCTTTAGTCGATCATGTTCGGCAGCATCTTCGACCTTGAGAGCATACGTGTTTTCCTCACCAGTTTCGATTTTTTCTGAATGTTCATCAATAAAAGCATGGAATCTTTTGTGCGTCTCCTCGTGGACAGTTCCCATGATTATCATAATCAATGGAAGCGTAGTGTGAAGACACTCTATGTCTTGGGTAAAACTGACAATATCATCGGATAGGATTTGAGTTGGATGCTTTATAGGTGCTTCTGTTTCACTCATATTGCCTACGTTTATCTAAGATTTCATAGGTCGAACAATGATTATACGATTTCCCTTTTTTGCAGCTTACATAAAGAATATAGCACAAAAACAAGAGTTAGAAAAGAGAAAATCAATAGAATAGATTGGTAGCGTTTTTATTTTATGGTAATACAGACCAAAGGCGCAATTCGTATAACATGGGAAAATTGTCTTTGTTGATTTCGGAGTGTACTTTGCCGTCGATCGGGCTATAGCTTGGGTGCGATGTTCAGGAAGTAAGAGGTGTAAAGTAAATCGAAGTCCCAGGTGTTGAAGTCCTGGGTCTTTTTTATTTCATCAAAAAAAGTTTGATACTTTGAATCTTCTAAAACTCATCTCCCTGCAATCAAGATGCCCAATACAGTACCGACAAGAGCCCCTGTCCATGGGCTGGACGTGATGATTCAACCGCTACCACTGCATTTGCCCAGATATCCAATCAGACCCCCTATGGCGGCTCCAATCAATGCACCGAAAATATATCTAATCATAATCTTGCCCTCTCTTTAATCAACTTTAACTTACTGGAATTATGACTCTTCAATCAAGAATCGGATACTGTGCAGAAGCAGGGTGTCAGAATTTTGGTTTCTTTTAGTCTTCAGGGCCAGCCCAAACAATATAGTTTTTATTGACAAAAAATACAGTTTGAGAATCTTCCTTTGTTTCTTCTGAGATAACTGTAATAAATTGCTCGTGTGAAAGCCTGAAAAAATCAGAAAGTCTATGGTGCGTGTCACGAATATTGATTTTCCCTTTTATTATTGATCCGTCGGAGATTTTTACTGCTACATTTTTATAATTTGTTACATAAGACTCTCTTAAATTCTCCATGGGTTTTCCTCCTTAATAATTTTTGAAATAACAAAAGAATTATACCAAGGCTCTGCTGCTTTTTCATAACCTTCGATCCTCTGCGAATTTCGTAAGGTAAGATCATTGTGACATTAATCACTTCAACGCCTCATATATCCTGATAACCTATGGACAGTTAACAACTCATTTTCACACTCCTTTCGCCTTTGCCCTCCATAAAAATGGAGGGCATTTTTTTAGTGTATGATATGCTCTGTTAGCAGGGGGTGAAGATTACAATGCCGTTTTCAATGGTACTTGATGGCATCATTGACTTTTTCAAGGATCATCTGCTCATTACCACTGCTCTTGCATTAGTGCTTCTTTATTTGCTTTTCCAAAAGCCCAAAATGTTTCTTCTCATTGTTTTTCTCATTCTGCTTTTCACAGGAATACTTTATCTGACAACAGTATTGTCTTCAGGAAATGTGACGATATGGAAATAAAAATGGAGGGCTTTTATCGATTGACCTGTTTTTGACGAAACTTCTGATTACGGATACTCTACATATTGTTATGGCAGCCAGCCTATTTCCCTGGCAGTTGGTTCACTGATTATCAAGTCTGATAATGCGGGTGTGCTATAGCCACCCGATGGGTCAGGAACCCTATGACACATGATATCATAGCCGTTGTATTCCTCACCTGTCTCAGGATCTATTTTACATGCATGGTCAGGTCCATCGTAATACTTATCACTTGCCCCCAGTTTATGCATGAGCTCATGAATAAATGATTCCCCTTGCCAGTCAATGTCTAACGGCGGGTATAAAGGAAGCCTTTTTTTAAAGAAATAAAAATCATACTTGGAATCGTAAGAATGAGTGGAAAAAAGGATTTTTATACACATCTAAATAATGAACAATGGTGACAAACTTCTGATCTGTGATAGCAGGGATAGTATTCTCCAGGAAATTAATTGCTTCAGGTCGGTTCAGGCAAAATCCAGGGATATCTTCAACAAGGAGATTTCCCGTTAATAAGATTTGTTCTTCAAAACACGCAATATCATGAAAGGGGATTTGCTGATGATATCTAACAGCTTCCCTCTCAAGCCAGGAAAATATTTCAGGGTTTACCGTATCGCAAATAAAACGAATCGTTTCTTCAGATAACGGGACCCCTCTGTGAGTGAAGGTTATTAGCCAATTTTCATAGAGTGCATCTTCAATAATGTTTATCCTGACCTTGAGTGATACAGGTAAAGTTACAGCATTTCTCTTTATATGTATGCTGCCGCTAAATAGACCTACTTGGGACATGTATGGTGCGGAAATGCGTATTTTTATTGCATGCGTCGTGTATTCTCCTATTGTATCGAAATGATTTGGGAAAACACTTACAAACGGTTGTAATTCAGGGACAACCCAAAGGTCCACATTGTGCATTTTTGTTTTACTTGTAAAAGTTGCTGTTAAAGTTACTGCATTACCAAGTCCAACACTCTGCTCTATGATTGCAGGGTTCCATTGTATGGGAAGTGTTTTAGCAGGAGTGGTTAAAGGATTCAGTAAAACGATCAAAATACAAAAAAAGAAAATCTTTTCAAGTTTCCTGCAGACCATATTCTCCTCTTTTGAATAAGAAGTAAGTCTTATTGCACTGCGGTCTATTTAAAAAGAAAATATTCAAGTTGTCAATTATAAAATGAGTATAGATGATAGGAGGATGGTCTTTTCAAAAAAGCCTGGGTTCGAAATAGATTTTAAAGGTGTTGCATTTGTCCTTCTTCTTGCAATTTGACTCGCATGCCTTTACATATTGAAAACCTTCCATATCATAACACCAGATCTTATCAAGGTTACTTCTCTGTGCATCCTGTTTATTGCCAATCTTTTTTGATTTCACCGGTTATACTTTAAACAATTTGAGAGGTTATGTGGAAGAATAATGCAAATTACGCTGTTTATCCGGTTGACGCTTTGTTTACGCAACCTTTAAAATGGTTAAGAAAGAAGAATGAATATGAAGTTTTGTATTGTTATCATTTTTGTTTCCATATTATCTCTGTCAGGGATTGCAGAATCCACCGAAACGCTTCCTGTCTATAAACTTTCTGTTTCATTTGATATGGAGAATAGTCTCCTGAAGGCTGCTGCACATATCACATTTCCTGAAGATGGGACCAGAGATATTCTTACAGGGGATCTTAGGATAATTGCCATAACTTTTAACGGCCAGCCTCTTGTTCGAGAAATCAAAGATGGAATGTTCAAAATCTGCGGGAAAGGCATACTCGAAATCACATATGAAGGATACTTTCGAGAAGAACAGCAGGCAACTGAAATAGAAGACCTTGAGAATGTTGGGGTTGTTACAAAAAATATAATCAGCAGTGAAGGAATCTCATTAACGTCCAATTGGTATCCTTCCTTTGAGGGCATGACTAACTGGAATCTTAATGTTCTTCTTCCAAAAGGTTTTAAAGCCATCTCCGAAGCAGATGAGGTTGATGTTACTTATACTGATCAGGCGTCAGGGTATGCATTTCATTTCCCATATCCTCTTAGACAAATTCACCTTGTAGCCGGTCCATATACAGAGCAGCATGAGAGTCATCAAGGTATTGAAATTTATACCTATTTCTTCCCAGAAGAAGGGTCTCTATCCAGAACGTATTCAGACTATGCAAAGAAATATTTTTCCCTGTACCAAGACCTCCTTGGATCTTATCCGTATAAACGTTTCTCTGTTGTAGAAAATATCCTGCCCACAGGTTATTCAATGCCTACCTTTACCCTCTTAGGACAAACTGTTGTGAAACTTCCCTTTATACCCGAAACCTCTCTTGGACATGAGATCCTGCATCAGTGGTTTGGAAATTATGTTTATGATGACTATAAAAGCGGAAACTGGCTTGAAGGTATCACCTCTTATTTATCAGACCATCTGTACGAAGAGCAAAAAGGAGCCGGATGGCAACACAGGAAGAAAATTCTCATAGACTACCAGAGTTATGTTACACCATCGAAAGAAACTCCCCTTAAAGACTTCAAAGAAAGAACTGATTTTGCATCGGCTGCCATCGGTTATGGGAAAGGGGCAATGGTTTTCCATATGCTTAAAAACCTTGTCGGTGAAAATACATTCTTCAGTGCCTTAAGGGGACTCATTGAAGAGAAAAAATTCTCAGAGGCTTCATGGACAGACATAGAAAGGGCATTCGAGAAAGCATCAGGAGAAAATCTCGATTGGTTTTTTAGCCAGTGGATTGAAAGAAATGACATACCATCTCTTGATATAGAAGATGCAAGAGTTACTGTCCTCAAGGGAATTCCAACAGTATCGTTTGAGATTCTTCAGAAAGTGAAACCATACAAGCTGTCTCTCCCGTACAAAGTTATTACTGAAAAAGGGGAAATAAAAGGGACGCTCCAGATCGAAAAGGCAAATCATGAGATTGAGATTCCCATTGATGGTAAACCCCTCAGCATAGTCCTTGATGAAGACTATGACCTTATGCGTGGGCTTACGGATAAAGAATTCCCGCCTGTTTTAGCCCGTCTTCTCGGTGATGAAGAAAAGGTTATCATTTTTCCAGAAAATGAAAAAGAAAAATATGCTTTGTTAATCCAAGTATTCTCAAAAGAAGGATTTGTTGCAAAAGAAGAGAAGGAAGTTAGAGATGAAGACATCAGAGATTCCTCTCTTCTTATTCTCAGTTCTGAAAGCCCTGTTCTCAAAAGGCTCTTCGGGCAAGTCAGCAGACCAGAAGCCGGGTTTACCCTTGTTGTAAAACAAAACCCCTTGAATGCCAAAAAGGTTGTTGCTTATGCTGATAGCGATTCAAAAGAAGAGGTTGAACCTGTAGCGAGAAAATTGTTCCGCTATGGAAAATACTCTCTCCTGAGGTTTAAAGGTGGAGAAAATATTGAGAAAGAAACGGAAAAATTAGAGCGCGGAATTGTTATCAGCCTCTATGAACCTGTGTTAGGAATAAACCCCAGGAAATACATAAGTCTCACAGAGATCATTGATACAGTTATCGATAAGAACGTTATATTCATAGGGGAGAGACATACCAGTTACGAGGACCACAAGGTTCAGTTAGAAGTAATTATGGAACTCTTGCAAAAGGGGAAAAAGGTTGTCATTGGCATGGAGATGTTCCAGCGACCTTTCCAGAAGGCCCTTGACGATTATCTCTCGGGAGCTATAAGTGAAAAGGAATTTTTAAAGGCATCGGAGTATTTCAAGAGATGGAAGTTTGAGTATAACCTTTACCGTGAGATCATCGAATTTGCAAAAGCAAAGGGAATTCCCATTATTGCGCTCAACCTGCAGGAAGAGATTATTAAGAAAGTTGCGGCCGGAGGGCTTGACGCTCTTACACCGGAAGAAAGGAAAGAGATTCCTCAGGATATGGATATGGCGGATGAGGATTATAGAGAAAGGGTAAAAAAGGTATTTCAACTCCATGAAAGATCAGCTATAAGAAACTTTGAATATTTCTATCAGTCTCAGATCCTCTGGGATGAAACCATGGCACACTCAATTGCACAATTCCTGAGTGACCACCAAGACTACCAGATGGTTGTTCTTGCAGGTGGACAACACATCATGTTCAGCTCAGGTATCCCGAAAAGAACAGCCCGTCTTACAGGGAAAGACTATGCAACACTGATAAATGGTATCGATGGAGAACTTGATTCGGATATAGGAGACTTTGTTCTTTTCCCAAATCCTGTTACGCCACCTGTCTCTCCAAAACTGGGGGTGCTCCTTCAGGAAGAAGAAGGAAGAATAAAAGTAAAAGACCTTCTGCCCGGAAGCATGGCCCAGAAGGCAGGGATAAAAAAAGATGATACTTTTGTCTCCATAGATGGCTGGAAGATTGAATCGATAGAAGATGTAAAGATTGCTCTTTTTGATAAGAAAATAGGTGAGACAGTAACCGTTAAAGTTTTAAGAAAGAGATTCCTCCGGAGCGATAAGGAATTGGAATTTCAGGTTACCCTGTAAACAGTGGCAATGAACAGA
>Ga0315273_10008066_pt1 | contig 13266 bp, 11 predicted proteins | sample YL17G02_0_MG_FD_205753 | JGI IMG/M metagenome (GOLD analysis project Ga0315273, IMG submission 205753) | Sediment microbial communities from Yellowstone Lake, YNP, Wyoming, USA - YL17G02_0 | ecosystem: Environmental > Aquatic > Freshwater > Lake > Sediment | place: USA: Wyoming | collected...
GGAGAGGCCGACGAGGCGGGGAAGGAGATAGGAGCTTCCCAACTCCCCGGCGGAGAGGCCGATGTTGATGAACGAGGCGACAAAATAGGCCCCGGGCGACACGAACCGGACATCGGAGGCGAGCGCCAGGCAGAACCCGGCGCCCGCGGCGGGGCCGTTCACCGCCGCGATCACCGGCTGGGGAATGGCCCGGAGACCGAGGACCAGCCGGCCGTAGCGCTCCTGCGCGAGCCGGAGGTAGCTTTCCGGATCGGCGAAGGCCTCCGTCTCCCGGTAGGCCGTCACATCGCTCAGGTCGGCCCCGGAACAGAAGCCCCGCCCCGCGCCGGTGAGGATCAGCACGCGGATCGTTTCGTCCTCGGCGAGGGCGGCAAAGAGCACCTCGAAGTCCGTAACCATGTCGGGGTTAACCGCGTTGAGCCGCTCCGGGCGGTTCAGGGTCACGAGTCCCACGCCGGGCTCCGGCTCCGCAAACGTCATCGTGGAGAATGTTTTTTCGGCGACACTCAAGATGCACCTCCTTGGATGGGTTATGGGGGTCAAGACCTTCTCATTTTATCCCCTTTTTTTTACGGTCCATAGTGTAAGTGTAGGGTGTGTCCTTGACGCACCGTTCCTCTTTTCGGTGCGTTACGGCTTCCGCCTAACGCACCCTACAGCTTTCTGTTCCTTTCCCCTCCCGCTTCTTACGGTCCAGCTCTTTCAACTCGCGCCGGAGCACCTTGCCCACCGCGCTCTTCGGCAGCGCGTCGATGAACTCGACGATCTTCGGGACCTTGTAGGCGGCGAGCGTCTCCCGGCAATGGGCGATGATTTCCTCGGCCTCGGCGCTTTCCCCGGGTTTGAGGACGATGTAGGACTTCACCGTCTCGCCGCGGTACTCGTCGGGGACGCCGATCGTGCAGGCCTCGAGGACCTTCGGATGGGTGAAGAGGACCCCGTCCACCTCGCTGGGGTAGACGTTGAAACCGCCGGCCACGATCATCTCCTTCTTCCGGTCCACGATGGTGAGATAGCCGTCGGCGTCGAGAAAGCCGATGTCCCCCGTGTAGAGCCAGCCGTCCTTCAGGACCGCCGCGGTCTCCTCGGGCCTTTTGTAGTAGCCCTTCATCACCTGCGGCCCCTGGAAGCAGATCTCCCCCGCCTCGCCGACCGGGAGCTCCCGCGTTCCCGTCTCCACATCCACGATCTTCAGGTCCGTGCCCGGGAGGGGTACGCCCACGGTCCCCGGCTTCTCCTCGCGGCCCCAGGGGGTGGCCGTCCCCATCGGGCAGATCTCGGTGAGGCCGTAGACGTTGATCACGGGACAGTCCTTGATGGATTTCAGCTTTTTGATCACCTTGAGAGGGAGTGGCGCCGCCCCGGCAAGGAAGGCCTTCACGGAGGAGAGATCCATTTTCCGGAATTCCTCCCGGGCCAGGAGGCCGATGTAGATCGTCGGCACCCCCGGCAGGAGCGTCGGCTTGAACTTCTTGAGGATCTCGATGATGACCTGCGGATCGGGACGGGGGACGAGAATGTCGGTCCAGCCGGCGAGAATCGACATGTTCTGCATCCCCGTCCAGCCTGCGGAGTGGAAGAAGGGGAAAACCGCCAGGATGCTCTCCTCCCCGTCCTTGGCTTCGGGGAACGAGGCCCGGAGCTGCTGGCAGTTGCAGGAGATGTTCGCGTGGGTCATCATGACCCCTTTGCCGACGCCCGTCGTTCCCCCCGTGTACATCAGCGCCCCCACCTCCTCCCAGCGCGCGGCGTTTTCCACCGGCGTATCGGGATGTTGGTTGAGAAGCGGGAGGAATTCGTACATCCCCGCCTCCGGCGGAACCTTCAGGTACAGGGCCTTGTGGATGTAGGGGAGGAGTTTGTTCCCCGGAAAGGGGAGGTAGTCGGTGATGTGGCAGGCGATGATCGACCGGATCCCGGTTTTTCCCTTCAGTTTGACGGCCAGCGGGAGACGGAGGTCCAGGGCGATGAGAACCGACGAGCCGGAGTCGTTTAGCTGATGGGCGAGTTCGTGCTCGGTGTAGAGCGGGTTGTTCAGCACCGGGATGGCGCCGATCCGGAAGGCTGCATAATTGGCGATGACAAGCTGGGGCATGTTGGGAAGGAGCATCGCCACCTTGTCGCCCGCCTTCACCCCGAGCTCCGTCAGGACCTTCGCAAAACGGTTTACGAGCGCCTCCAACTCCCGGTAGGTGATCTTCTTTCCCATGAAGATCAGGGCTGTACGGTCGGGGAAACGCTGCGCCGTCCGGGTCAGGACCTCCGGCATGGTGATCTTTTCGAACGCCACTTCCCGGGGCACGCCGGCGGCGTAGCTCTTATGCCAGCTTCTCACGAAACTCATCGTTGGGCTCTCCTTGACGCCGTCGGGTTTATTACTCCGGCAACAATATATCTCAAAGTCGTCATTCCCGATATTTCAAAGTTGTCCTTCCCGCGAAAGCGGGAATCCAGAATTGAGCTGGATGCCGGATCGGGCTTGCCCCGTACCTGATACGGGGTCCGGCATGACATTTATATGTTCAATTGTCGGAGTAATCAGGACAAGCCGCACGGGAGGGCGTCCAGACGTCATCGCGGGATGCCCAATGCCCGGTCAGGCCTTCAGGACCGTCAGGATTTCCGCCATGTCGGGAAGCTGCTTGATCGGATATACCTTGACAAACATCACCTTGCCCGCTTCATCGACAATGATGTTGGCCCTCTCCGAAAACCCCTCGGCCCGCAGAATCCCCAGGGATTTGGCTACCCCCCCGTGGGGCCAGAAATCGGAGAGGAGACGGGTGTTCTTGATTTTCAGGCTTTTGGCCCAGGCCGCTTTGCAAGGAACGGCGTCGATGCTCAGGCCGACGGCCACGGTGTTGAGTTTGTCCAGCGCCTTCCTGTTCTTTTCCAGGGACTGCATCTGCAGGGCGCAGACGGGCGTCCAGGCGAGAGGATGAAAGGAGAGCAACACTCTTTTCCCCTTGCAGTGCGCCAGGATGAAATCCTTGCCGTTATGGTCCTTCAGTTTGAAATCTTTCAGTTTCTTTCCGACTTGAACGACTTTCTTCTCAGCCATGACGCACCTCCTTTTTAAGTTTTCGCGCCTACCAAAATCTGACGTCCTCGTAAAAAGTCAAAATTAGCCTGTTATTGTCATTCCCGCGAAAGCGGGTACTCGGGGACAGATTTCAAATCTGTCCCCGAAAAAGAACTGGACTCCTGCTGGAGTTTACCCTCGCGAAAGCGGAGGCAGGAGTGACAGATTTACGACTTTTTCCAAGGTCGTCAAAATCTTACGCGGTCATTTCCAGGATTCTGGCCCTCGCCTCCCCGTTCAGGAATTCCCACAGGCCGATCCGTTTGAGCGTTTCCGGGGTCGGCACGCCTTCTTCGCTCCATCCCCGCACGCGGTAGTAGGCCTGGATCAATTCCCGCAACTGTTCTTTTCTTCTGCTCATGAGGAGTTCCCGCTTCTCCGCCGGGGTCATGCCCTGAACCTCCGCGAGGGGTTTCCCCAGGAATCGGGCCAGTTCCCGGTCGTTGTCCTCCTTCTCCGCATCGTAGAGCGTATCGTCCGTCGGTCCGACGGCCCTATCCGGAATCCGGTCGTGCCGGGCCGTTTCCGTTCCATAGACCATGATGTTCATGACGCGCTGCAGGTTGATGTCCCGATCCGTCTGCGCGAAGATCTCCTGCCAGGTCATCTCCGTCCCCAGCATCCCGTTGTAGAAATCCGCGTAGAGTTCCTGGGAAGCCGGATTGATGTAGATATCCGTGTCCTTCATCTTTGCGGATTCGGGATTGAAGACGTCCACCCACGGGAGCTTGCACAGACCGAGGTTGTCGTTGCCGAGACGGACCCGCGGATACATGACCAAAGCCTGGGCCTTCTGCTCCATGGTGGGGAAGGCGCCCAGCAGATCGCTCTTGATCAGCCACGCGGCCGCATGGTGCGCCCCGATGTCGCTTGCGGCGGCATAGGAGCCCTGCATGGAAAGCGACCGATGGGTCCGGTAGAGGGAAAAGGGAAGGCCCTTGGTCTGCATCGCAAAGCGCATCAGTTCCTCCCGCGGATCGGCCTTGCCGGTCCTCCAGGCGTATCGGTTGCAGACCCAGGCGACCAGTGCCAGCATCCCTTTCCCGGCCTGCCGGGAAAACTCCGTTTCACCCTCCGCGAGCCGGTGCATGAATTGCAGGACCGCCTTTTCATTGCCCCAGGTCAGGTCCAGTCCGTCCGTATCTTCCCAGGTCAGGTAGCCCCGCTGGAAGCATTCCATCAGGAAGGCGACGGTGACCGCCACGGTGATGGTGTCGATCCCGTAGTTGTCGCAATGCCAGTTGGCCTCCATGATGAATTCGGCATTCCAGATGCCCAGGTTGGAACCGAAACCCGCGGCCGTCTCATACTCGGGACCGTCCACCCACACCCGGCGGCCCTGATCCGCGCCGGAGGCCAGCGTGACCCAGCCGCCCTTGGTGCAGCGCAGATTGCAGCCGGGAAAACAGCCGTCCATGCCCCGATGGTCGAACAGGTGAGCCGCGTAGAATTTTCCGCTGATGTTTTCCGCCCGCGGATCGGACCCCAACTGGTAGTTCTGCACGGGAAGGGATTTGTACTCCTGCTTGTTCATGAAGTCGATCAGCCCCGCAGAGCCCTTGCGGTACATCTTGAGCGACTGCGGATCGACCGTCCGGACCACCTCGCCGAGCTTCGCCCCCGCCCGCTTCACCTTCTCCCAGTCGGCCGCGCCGTACGGGTTTTCACCATGCGGATATTTCGCCAGGATGACGATGGCCCGGATCTTCTTGTCCTGCATGACGGTGCCGAGCCCGGTCCGGCCGGCCTGCTTGGTCCGAAAAAGCCCTTTGGTTCCGTCCACGGGTTTGGCCGGATCGAAATAATGGCTGTTGATGCAGCCGTAGGTCGTCCGGGACGCGCCGACGCCCGTCGTCAGAAAGACGATCTCCTTCTTGTCGCGGCCCTCGCGGACGAAGCGATCGACGATCTCCCTTTCCAGGTCGAAGACGTGATCGATCGCGGGCGCATCCGTCATGGAGACTTCCCCGCGGAAACCGTCAATGACGATCATCACGTTCCTGTCGGATTTTCCCGTGGCCTCCAGCGCGTCGAAACCGGCGTATTTGAGATAGGCGCCAAAGTGGCCGCCGAAGTTCGAGACGCCCGGAATGCCCGTCAGCGGCGACAGGGATACGGCCATGCACTTGCTCGTTCCCGGGAATTGGGGGATGCCCGCCAGCGGGCCCGGAGCGAAGATCAGCGGGTTTTCCGGATCGCCGGGGGTCGTTCCGGGCCGGATTCCCTTGTGGAGGAGATAGAGCCCGAGCGCCCGGCCGCCGATGAAATACTCCCTGACCCCGGGGTCGATCGCGGAAGCCTGAATCTCTCCGCTTCCCAAGTCAATGGTCAGGATCCGATTCGCGTATCCATGGTTGAGCCGTGTCTGTGTAAACTTCATGATTCCCCTTCCCGTTATCGCCTCCGTCGCCGGCGGCCGCAGTTTTTATAAGAGACTTCATAGAATAAAGCGGTTTTTCTTGTCAATGAAATATCTTGCGAATGATAAGAAATCATCGAAATGGGTTAGGATTGAATCCCGCAAAGGGGGCAAGCCGCCACAGCAGCCCGACCCGGATCTGCGGCATAATCACAGAATCCATTTCGTAATCATGAAACCATACAAAAGCACGATGCATAATATCCCTTGACAAGCAATAACAGCTCCCTTGATACTTTAATCCATCGAAAGCAATGCCCTATCAGCGACCCTCCAGTCCGATCCAGGGCAGCCACGGATGTTCATGGATCCCGGCGGCTGGCGGCGATGGCAGCATCGATCCGTCGCAACGGCGTGGTCGAACCGATCGTCTTTCGTAAGATTTATATGAAAATCCCCCCATCCCCCCTTTACCAAAGGGGGGTAAGGGGGGATTTTCATGCTTTGTTGTGCCCGTTCCGGGCATGGGTGTTATTGAATCATCAAAGGAGGCCAGTCATGGAATACATTGACATGAACATTCCGGGAAAAAGCATAGCAAGCACACTCGGCATATTAGCGGGGCTGACAAATGTTATCGTAATGATTCTTGCCTTATCTCTTATCGGTTGCACTGTCGCGCCGCTCAAGAAAATCTATGCGCCCTATGTTAACCTGGAGAGAAACCCGGTAATCATTATTCCGGGGATCAAAGGTTCGGAACTCAAAAATAATGATAAAAAGCGAAACGTCTGGGGGGGCTGGTGGCAATTCAGCAAGGGGGATTTCGACGATCTGGAATTATCCATCGGCCCAAACGGATCGTCCGACTCCTATGCAATATTCAATGTCGACAGCAACGTCAGTGCCACCAACATCTTTTCGCGCTGGCGTCTCTTCGGCTGGTTCCGGGGCATGTCTGAAATTGATATTTACCAGAATCTCATCGATACCCTTGTAAACTATGGCGGATTTATCAGCAAGAATGTTGGCATTAAGTATGACGCCAAGGGAAACCTGATCGACCTGATCGAGGACAACGATACCAAGCCCAAGGGAAACCTCTTCATTTTCTACTATGACTGGAGAAGGGATAATGTCCTCAACGCCGTCAATTTGGAGAGGTTCATAACGAAGGTCGCGGAAAAATATTACCCGTACAAGGAGGTAAAGTTCAACATTGTGGCACATAGCATGGGCGGCCTCATTACTCGTTTCTACCTGGGCTACCACTCGTTTTGCAAACAGGCCAGTCAGAAGCCGGAAAATATATATGACAGAATCGACAGCATAGAATCGGACAAGGGGCTTCCGAAAAACATCGGGAAGGTCGTTCTTCTCGGTACGCCCAGCGGTGGTTCTCTGGAAATCCTCCGGGGTTTTATTTCCGGCGAAGGGGTGGAAACGCTCAGCAAAGGCGATGTCAAAAGGATCATCACTACGATGCCTGCTGCCTATCAGCTTCTTCCCTCGGCTTGCACCCAGGAATGCTTCATCCCCCTTGATGAAGATACAAAAATAACGCTGAAAAAACTGGACAATGCTGCGGCATGCGACTCCGTCGATTACAAGTTTTCGCTCCTTAATCCCGCTACCTGGAAAGAACTGCAGTGGTCGGCGTTCAATCCGGACTGGCGTTACCCGGATCGTGATGAAAAACAGCTCTTTATAAAAAAATCGCTGCAACGTGCCGAAGAGTTTTCCCGGTTATTGCGTAAAACCGACAACAACACCGCTATCAGCGATATTCTAAGACTCATGGGAGGTGATTGTGCCGTTACCCTGAATAAGGGGATTATTCAAGGCCGCAGGGTGTTACTGGAACAAACGGAGATGGAAGAGAAAATGGGGGCAATTAAGCAACAGGATAGCGTTCAGGAAAAAGGATTTGCCATCTCTTACGATGTCCCCGCCAAACTGGAGAATAATTTTCAACCCGGGGACGGGACGGTGACCAGGACGAGCATGCTGAAAGGTTTGAAGAACACCAATACGCTGTTCGTCTGCCAGGAGCATGGCACACTCTTTAAAGACATTACTCTCCAAGATAATATGCTTTATGAACTCCTGCTCAAGGATAACCCGAACTACTAAAAGTTATCGGAAGACCGGGATGGCGCCGCCTCGCGGCAATCAGGCTTTGACCCTGAAGGACGCGGCGACAGGGGACAAGATTTTTCTTTTCGGCGGACCGTGTTCATGGGTTCTTTGATCAAACCAGCCATGATACTGCATCCCTATTGAAAAACGATTCAAGGGGAATCCCCTGACCCCCCACAAGGAGCGCCCGCGCCTCGGGATAGCGGTCGCGGAACCGCGTCAGGCCGGAAGCCTTGCCGCTCCGGCCGCTTTTGACCTCGATGGCCCAGACGTCCCGTCCCCTGGCGACAACGTAATCGACCTCGTGATTCCCCTCCCGCCAGTAGGTGATTTCGTATTCCACAGAAGGGAGGCTGTTGCATAGATACGCGCCTACGGCATTTTCCACAAGCCGCCCCCACCAGATCGTGTCGCCGAGGGCGTCGGTGAAGGTCCGCGTGGAAAGGGCGTTAACCAGGGCGTTGTTCCAGAGGACCAGCTTCGGGCTGCTTCCGCGCTTGCGCTGTTTCCCCCGCGAGAACAGCTCCAGGCCGCTCGCCAGAAAGGCCGATTCGAGGAGCTTCAGGTAATGGGCTAAGGTTGTCGTGTTCCCGGCGTCATGGAGCTGACCGAGCATCTTGGTATAGGAGACGAACTGGGCCGGAAGGGTGGCCGCCAGGGCGAAAAGATGGCGCAGGAGAACCGGCTTGGCGATCTTGCTCATCTGGAGCACATCGCGGGCGAGGACCGTTTCGATGAGGGAATCGGTGATGTAGCGCTTCCAGGTCGATTCGTTGTCTGTGAAGGATGCGGCTCCGGGATAGCCGCCGAAATAGATCCACTGCTCCAGACCCCAGCCGAAGGCGGTGCGGCACTCCGGATACCCCCAGTGGTTGCAACGATGCAGGAAAAATCGGCCGGCCAGGCTCTCGGTCAGCCCCTCCTGCATCAACAGGGATGAAGACCCGAGGATCAGGACACGGATCTCCGGCGCTGCGGGGCGGCTGTCCCAGAGTAACTTGAGTGTTTCGCTCCATCCCCGTACCTTCTGAACCTCGTCGAGAATAAGGAGGATCGGACCGCCCGATGGGCCGCTTTCGGCAACGGCGCGGCGCCACTGGGTCTCGATCCAGGTCGAATCCAGAGGGACCGGGCTGTCGGCGGTAGCGTATACCGTTGAAATGTCGATAGATTCCTGAATCTGATGGGCGATGGTGGTCTTGCCGACCTGCCGGGGGCCGATCAGGACATGGATCACCGGCGTCGGCCGGGAAAGTTCGGTGCGCAAGGTCGATAAGAGGGGACGTTCGTAGCTCATAATGGCCTTATATCAAAGGACTTCAATAGATGCAACCAATATTACTCAATGGATGAGTAAAATTACTCAATCATCTTTTTGGGGGGTACTCCGGCGCGCATGAGTACACTAATGTAGTGGAAGCGCTCTTTGGCTTCATCGATCGGACCATCGATGCGGAGCTGGCCCGCGAATTGGCGTTCCTGGCCCATTACGACAACGAAAAAGGGGACAGATTTATTTTTTCTTTTGAAAAAATAAATCTGTCCCCTTTTTCTCCCGACCGGGAAATCGACCTCTTTATCCGCTTCTGTCTGCAGAACAATGGCCCGCTCTCCGCACAAAAAAGCCTGGACCACTTCGATTTTCTGTCGGATGAAGAAATCGCCGGTATGGAACAGGCCGTGCAGACCGCCTACTCACCGCCCTTCTGAGCGCGGTCACGGCCGGCACAGGGTGCCTATCCCCTGTTATTTCGCTTGACATTAGCTTATAAAATTACTTATAAGATAAGTCATGTATGCAATCGACTGGCGGACCAAGGCCTACAGGCAGCTTCACAAGATCCGAAGCCGGGAAACCCGGGAGGCGCTCTACGACGCGGCGGAAACGCTCCGTCACTAGCCCGATTGCCGGAACGTAAAGGCGCTGACCAACCATGAATGCGGCTATCGGATGCGGGTCGGCGATTGGCGTATCCTGTTCGATGTTCAGGATCGCATCAGAATCATCATGATCCAGGAGGTCAAGAAACGCGATGAACGAACCTACTAACATCCAGACCATCATGCAGGACGGAAAACCGGCCTTTGTGGTCATTCCCTTCGATGAATATGTGCGCATGTTTCCGAAGACTGCCCGCGTGCCCGAGGGCGACGCCATCCCCCACGAGGTGGTGGGCCTGACAATCAAGAAGGGGTACACCCTCGCCCGCGCCTGGCGGGAATATCTGGGCCTGACTCAGAAGGAGGTCGCCGGGCGGATGGGCATCACCCAGGCAGCCCTTTCCCAGATGGAGGCGGGAGAAAAACGGATGCGGAAGACCACCCTGGAGAAACTCGCCGCGGCGATGGGCATTGGCGCCGAACAGCTTCGCTGATTGAATCGTAAGACCCTGCCAACTTTGACGCTCTCGTAAAAAGTCGTCACACCGGTGAAAACCGGTGTCCATGCATTTTGTAACTATTCGATATTTCTGGATTCCGGCTTTCGCCGGAATGACGGTTGCGTCGAAAAAGGGGACAGATTTATTTTTTCTTTTGAAAAAATAAATCTGTCCCCTTTTTCTCTTTCGTAAGCGACATTTTGGGGGCGGGTAAACCCATTGTGGATGTCGCGGCAATCCAGATACCGATAAATCACCTGTTGGATGTAATGTCGTCAGAAGTTCACTGCGCCGATCCCTTTCAGCCTCAAGATTTTCCGGGCTTCATCCGGGGTGGCCGGTTCGATGCCTATCTCACGACCGATGCGGATGATCTTGGCGACCTGTTCGGCGCTGCTCTTGGCAAGAACACCCTTCTCCAGGTAGAGACTGTCCTCGAGTCCCACGCGTGCATGGCCCCCCATCAGCAGGGAGCCCGTGCACATGGGGATCTGGGCGCGTCCGGCGGCGCAGACCGAGAACTGGAAGTCGCCGATCTGCTTGCGGGCCGTCTCCACCAGGTAGATCAGGTGTTCGAGGGTCGCAGGGATCCCGCCGAGGATGCCCATGACGAACTGGAGATAGACCGGTTGTTTTGCGATTCCCTTCTGCAGCATGAAAGCCAGGTTGTTGATCATCCCCATGTCGTAAATCTCGAACTCCGGCTTTGCCTCGTTGGTGTAGATGATCTCCAGGTACTGCCGCATGGTCTTGAAGGTGTTCGGGAAGATGAAGTCCTCCGTCAGATCAAGGTAGGCCTCCTCCCAGTCGTACTTGAACTCCTTGATCTGGTTCTTGATGTGGAACAGGGCGAAATTGAGCGAGCCGGCGTTGAGCGAGGTCAATTCCGGCTTGAGGTTCGAGGCCACCCGGACACGGTTCTCGACGGGCTCGCCGAGCTTCCCGCCGGTGGTGAAGCACATGACGACATTACATTGCTTCCTGACGTTTTCGGCGATTTCCCGGTAGATGTTCTGGTCTGCGTTCGGCAGCCCTGTTTCGGGGTCTCTCACGTGTATGTGCACGATGGCAGCCCCTGCTTCGTAAGAACGGACGGCATCCTCGATAATCTGCTTTGGCGTCACCGGCAGGTAAGGTGACATGCTCGGGGTGTGGATGGCACCGGTCAATGCGGCAGTAATGATTCTCTTGTTCATAGTCATTGACTTATCCTTTTATATTTCAGTCAATTAATACTACTCCGACAATTCACAAAATCCCCCTTATTCCCCCTTTGCCAAAGGGGGAAATTGTTATCCCCCTCTTTGGCAAAGAGGGGCGAGGGGAGATTTCCTGATCAAACCGCTCAACATATCCGTCTTGCATCGCGCCATAAACGCTATTTGTCGGAGTAGTATTAAATATTCTTCTGTCTCGATACGGGTCGCTCATGCCGGCATCAGAGAAAATACGATTTGTGCTTTTCGAACTCATCAATGAAATCGTCCACCATCGCTTCGAGGGGGCAGGAGAGCTGCCAGCCCCATTCTGTTTGCGCACACTCGTCACTAATCTCGAGGGATCCGAGCTCGAGGAGAAGCTCCACAACGAGAGGGTCAGGCTTGAAGGAAAGCCGGGCTCCGGGGATGCGTTGCTCGATGACGTTCACAAGTTCTCTCGCCGAAAATGGCGGTGTGATCCCGGCGATGTTGTATACCCGCGTCCGGATTCGTGACTGATCGGCAGAGGCGAGTTCCTTGAGTGACAGCGCGGCATCCTTGTAGTAGAGTGCAGGGCAACGTGTATCGGGGTCGCATCTAAGGATATAAGGAAGACCTTTAATGGAGTACTCGATCGCCCAAGCGTTGTAGATTGACATATGCGCTGTTTTCGCCCCCGGCCCCACGATGGACGGCAGTCGCACTCCCCGGAAGTCGAGGCCGAACCGCCGGTGATACCAGCGTCCCACAAGCTCGCCAAAGGTCTTCGAGATGCCATAGAAACTCGACGGCCGCTGGATCGTTCGGTCGTCGATGACATCGCCCTGGATGTCTTTGCTGTAGGTGGCTATCGTGCTCGCGTAGACGACCTGTTTCATCTTCTTGATCCGGGCCGCTTCCAGGATGTTCAAGGTCCCGACAACGTTGGCGTCGAAAGCGTCCCAAGGGTTGTTCTCCGAAGGCAGGGAAAGCATTCCGCCCAGATGGAAGATCCGGTCTATCCCATGCCTCTCTACACAGTCCATGATCACAGGCAGATGCGAGAGCGTCCCCTGCTCGAAGACAAAGCGGCCTTTCATTTCAGTGAGAGGCCCCTGCACAGGGGCGATGTCGAAGAGGACGGGCTTATCGCCCTCTTCAATGAGAAGGCGAGCCAAGTAGGACCCGATGAGGCCCGCGCCTCCGGTGATCATGGTTGTCATAGCGGAAATCCTCGTTATTCGACGATTGAAAAAAAACCCATATTCATTGCCCGGGCAATGTATTGAAGGATAGCATCGAGGCATCCCGGATCTCTGACGGTTTCCGGGATGCCTCAGAGCCTGCTAAACCAGTTGAAATCTTTCTACGGACTACTTCATCTTGCAGCCCGTTTCCGTACAGGATACTTCCACGGACTTTGCGGCGGCCATGCCTGCCGGCGCTTCGAAAGCATGGTCGAAATATTTGGTCTTTTTCACGATCTCCGTAAACCACAAGGGCAACTGGGTCTGGTGATCGCAGGCACGCATCGTCCAAACGCCGGCGGGACCGTCATAGCTCAGCCCTTCCCATGCCTTGATCACGGCATCCACATCGGTTGTCCCCGCCTTCTTGATAGCCTCTGCCCAGAACATCGTTGACAAATACGCTTTCCCGCGCAGCCATGTCGGATAGTATCCCTTGTCTTTGTAGAACTTGGCGACGAATTCCTCATTCTTTTTCGTGGGAATGGAAACGGTATATACCTCGGCGCCCATGTTGCCGATCATCAGGTCGTCGTTGCCCAGCGCCTGAATGGTAAATTCGTCATTGATGTAGTAGGAGAACACTTTTTGTTTCATCCCCATAGGGCGTCCCTGCTTGAGCAGCAGCGTCAGGTCGTTGCCCCAGTTGGGCGTAAAGACCACATCCGGATTGGCGGAGATGATCTGACTTACGTAGGGGGCGTAATCCTTCGTTCCGGCCGGATGGTAAAGCTCGACCACAATTTTCGCGGAGGGACTGGCCTGGGCGAGCTTCTTTTTGAATGCCGCCAGCGCCTCCTGCCCGAAGGAGTAATCCTGGGCGATGATGGCGATCTTCTTGTAGCCTTTCTTCGCCACCAGCTCGGCCAATGCGTAGGAC
>Ga0315273_10008069_pt1 | contig 13264 bp, 9 predicted proteins | sample YL17G02_0_MG_FD_205753 | JGI IMG/M metagenome (GOLD analysis project Ga0315273, IMG submission 205753) | Sediment microbial communities from Yellowstone Lake, YNP, Wyoming, USA - YL17G02_0 | ecosystem: Environmental > Aquatic > Freshwater > Lake > Sediment | place: USA: Wyoming | collected...
ACCAACTCGTCTATCGTCGGAACTATTAAACTCATCTGTCGCTCCATCTTTCTTAAACTCATTACCCCTCAATATCTCACCCATATTCTCCATAATCAACAAAAAATCTCATTTTGCAACAGTCCCATAATGAAAGGCAAAGCCCGCAGGCGGCGACCCACGGGCTTGTTGGTGAGTGGAGGGATTATGACCAAACCCGCTTACAGGGAGTAATCGGTGTAAAGGAAAGGTCCAACTTTACTGGCCGTAGGAGCCTATCGAAATAAGCCTTGCCAGTTCCTTCACATAGAGTGAGACGCGGCATGTGCCATTTTGTTCAATGGCCAAGGCCGCTTTTTCGCGCAAAATAGTTGTTGACTTGGCCGCATCTGCGCCTACTTTCTCTTGCTGCGCCGGACGATAGATGGCCGGTATCCCAAGTTTTTGGGCCCGTAGCTCAGTTGGTTAGAGCGTCCCGATGGAAGTCGGGAAGGTCGGGAGCCGGGGTCTGAAGAAGAGACGGGTTTGGGCCCGTAGCTCAGTTGGTTAGAGCGTCCCGATGGAAGTCGGGAAGGTCGGGAGCCGGGGTCTGAAGAAGAGACGGGTTTGGGCCCGTAGCTCAGTTGGTTAGAGCGCCCCGACGAAAGTCGGGAAGGTCGGCAAGTGAAATAGCCCTATTTGGGCCCGTAGCTCAGTTGGTTAGAGCGCGCGCCTGATAAGCGCGAGGTCGGCAGTCCGATTCTGCCCGGGCCCATGTTCTATTTTCTCCAGCATTTAGCTAATTTCTCGGGACAGAAGGAGACCCGAGGTGGCTAGCCGAGGCGGTTTGTCCGGCAAGGATTTGTTGTAACGCCAGATCTGCCGATAAAAGAGTTGGGAAAGAGCTATAGTTTCTTTTATGAAATATTTGGAAAAAACCTGTTGACATGGGTGGGGTTGCGTATATATTAAGCGCCCCTGTGAGGAGTGTGGTTTGACGTGTCCTGTAAAATCAAGGGCAAACGCGAGGTTAGGGCACGGGGGTCGGACGCAAGCGCAAGCACGCCGACGACGATCTTTGATTTTTCGGGGATGTAGCTCAGTTGGGAGAGCGGCGGCTTTGCAAGCCGTAGGTCGCCGGTTCGAACCCGGTCATCTCCAGAGGCGACAGAGGCAATAGCCGTTGAAATAGACGTGCGCGGCGTACGTCCTCGTGCGCCGCGATAGACAAGTTTTTTCTTCGGGTGACCGGAGAAGTAACGATCTTTGACAACCAAATATCAGAGCTATGCGGAATCTTCAATAAGAAGACCGTGTGGCTACAGAAATCGAGCTTTTAGGATTTCGATCAAGATACTAAGAGCATACGGTGGATGCCTTGGCACGAAGAGGCGATGAAGGACGTGGTAAGCTGCGATAAGCCTCGATTAGGAGCAAACATCCTTTAAGTCGGGGATTTCCGAATGGGGTAACCCAGTCCCGGTAATACGGGATCTATCATACACTGAATACATAGGTGTATGAAGCGAACGAGGAGAACTGAAACATCTAAGTAACCTCAGGAAGAGAAAACAACCGTGATTTCCCAAGTAGCGGCGAGCGAACGGGAACAAGTCTAAACCGGCGTGTACGTTAAAGCGGGTGCGCGTTGTACTGCCGGTGTTGCGGGTTCTGTCCGGACTGAAGTACCAATAGGTCGGAGAGTCAAAAACCGCATTGTTAGCCGAATAATTCTGGAACGTCAAACCATAGAGGGTGATAGTCCCGTAGGCGAAAACAATGTGGCTCTCTCGGATGGATACCCAAGTAACTCGGAACACGAGAAATTCTGAGTGAATCCAGCAGGACCACCTGCTAAGACTAAACACTACTTCGTGACCGATAGTGGACCAGTACCGCGAGGGAAAGGTGAAAAGAACCGCTGACGCGGAGTGAAATAGTACCTGAAACCGTGTGCTTACAAGCTGTGGGAGGAAGACTTCCCCTTCGGGGTGAAGTGGACTGACCGCGTGCCTATTGAATAATGACCTAGCGAGTTACTTCTCTGTTGCAAGGTTAAGGCAAATACTGCCGGAGCCGTAGCGAAAGCGAGTCTTAAACGGGCGCTAAGTAGCAGGGAGTAGACCCGAAGCCAGGTGATCTATGTATGGTCAGGATGAAATCTCGGTAAAACGAGATGAAGGTCCGAACCCACCAGTGTTGAAAAGCTGGGGGATGAACTGTACATAGGGGTGAAAGGCCAATCAAACCTGGAGATAGCTGGTTCTCCCCGAAATAGCTTTAGGGCTAGCCTCGTGACATAGTGTGACGGAGGTAGAGCACTGAATTGGTAAGGGACCCTACAAGGTTACCGACCCGAATCAAACTCCGAATGCCGTTTACATGTTCCACGGGAGATAGTCAGTGCGGGATAAGCTGCATTGGCGAGAGGGAAACACCCCAGACCGTCGGCTAAGGTCCCTAAGCAGAGCTGAGTGATAAAGGATGTGGAATTACTGAAACAGCTAGGATGTTGGCTTAGAAGCAGCCATTCATTTAAAGAGTGCGTAATAGCTCACTAGTCTAGTGATTCTGCGCCGATAATAAACGGGACTAAGCTTTGCACCGAAGCCGCGGACTTTCCAATCTTCGGATTGGAATTTGGTAGGGGAGCATTCTACTGTAGTGTGAAGGCTCATCGTGAGATGGACTGGACGAAGTAGAAGAGATTATGCTAGGACGAGTAGCGATAAAGCAGGCGAGAAACCTGCTCACCATAAACCTAAGGTTTCCTGAGGAAGGTTAATCCGCTCAGGGTTAGTCGGATCCTAAGCCCAGGCCGAATGGCGTAGGCGATGGCAAACAGGTCAACATTCCTGTACCAGGTGATGCGAGTTTGAGCTATGGGGTGACGCAGTCGTGAAAGAGCAGCCGGCCGATGGTTATGCCGGTCCAAGCCCGTAGGAGGATAGCGCAGGCAAATCCGCGCTGTCAACTCCGAGAGGTGACGGGGAAATGAGTCTTCGGACAAACCAACTGCTCCTAAACATACTGCCGAGAAAAACCTCTATGTTATTGCATTGTCTGTCCGTACCGTAAACCGACTCAGGTGGGTAAGGAGAATATCCTAAGGTGCTCGAGCTAACCCTCGTTAAGGAACTAGGCAAAATGGCCCCGTAACTTCGGAAGAAGGGGTGCTCCCAAGTAGGTGAGAGAGTTCGCCTCTTGAGCTGAAGGGAGCCACAGTAAAGAGGCCTGGGTGACTGTTTACTAAAAACACATGACTCTGCTAAGCCCTTAAGGCGACGTATAGGGTCTGACACCTGCCCGGTGCTGGAAGGTTAAGAGGTGAGGTTAGCGTAGAGAAATTTGCGCGAAGCTTTGAATCGAAGCCCCAGTAAACGGCGGCCGTAACTATAACGGTCCTAAGGTAGCGAAATTCCTTGTCGGGTAAATTCCGACCTGCACGAATGGTGTAACAATTTGGGCGCTGTCTCAACGAGGGACTCGGTGAAACTGTAGCAGCGGTGAAGATGCCGCTTTCCCGCATCGGGACGGAAAGACCCCGTGCACCTTTACTATAACCTGGCATTGTCATTTGGACGAGTATGTAGAGCATAGGTGGGAGGCTGTGAAGCTGGGGCGCTAGCCTCGGTGGAGCCATCACTGGAATACCACCCTTGCTTTTTCGGATGTCTAACCTTGCTCCTTGAAACAGGAGGAGGAACACTGCCAGGCGGGTAGTTTGACTGGGGCGGTCGCCTCCTAAAGAGTAACGGAGGCGTACAAAGGTTTGCTCAGGCTGTTTGGTAATCAGCTGTAGAGCGCAAGAGTATAAGCAAGCTTAACTGCGAGACGTACATGTCGAGCAGATGCGAAAGCAGGTTCTAGTGATCTGGCGGTTACGCGTGGAAGTGCCGTCACTTAACGGATAAAAGGTACGCCGGGGATAACAGGCTTATCTCCTCCGAGAGTTCATATCGACGAGGGGGTTTGGCACCTCGATGTCGGCTCATCACATCCTGGGGCTGGAGAAGGTCCCAAGGGTTCGGCTGTTCGCCGATTAAAGTGGTACGTGAGCTGGGTTTAGAACGTCGTGAGACAGTTCGGTCCCTATCTGATGCGGGCGTAGGAAATTTGAGGAGAGCTGATCCTAGTACGAGAGGACCAGATTGGACGGACCGCCAGTGCACCAGTTATCACGCCAGTGGTATAGCTGGGTAGCTGAGTCCGGAAGGGATAAGCGCTGAATGCATCTAAGTGCCAAGCCCACTCCAAGACTAGATTTCCCTCCCGAGAAATCGGGACTAAAGGCACCTGGAAGATGACCAGGTTGATAGGTCATAGATGTAAGCCCCGTGAGGGGTTAAGTCGAGTGATACTAATCTGCCGTGAGGCTTGATCTTAAAATTTGTCGCGTCGGGGCGACTGCAAAGTCGCCCCCAACGTGATGGATTTGAAAGTCCTAAAAGCTTTTCTGAGTCAGTGGTCTCTTAGATTGATGTCTGTTTACAGCCGTCAGTGTATCACTACTTCTGCGCAATGTCGTCCGTGCTGGTTCGACGTGCAGGAAGAGAGATAAAGAAGACCCGCATGCTCTGATGTTGGTGATAAATTCGTAGGACGTGTCGCGCCGTCAGGATTGTCAGGGTGCCCCATCCGGCAGTTGCCGGACGGTGGGATACACGTGACAAACTGATCCCCCAACCGCTCGCGGTGGGATCTGGCGGTAGGTCGTTGGGAAGGGATTCCCGACGACAGACAATAAGGACGGTAGCCCACAGCTTGCTGTGGGTTGCAAGAGACGTCCAAAGAAAATATCCCGGTGGCAATAACGAGAGGGTCACACCTGTTCCCATTCCGAACACAGCAGTTAAGCCTCTGAGTGTCGATGGTACTGCCTTGGCGACGAGGTGGGAGAGTAGATCGCTGCCGGTCTAAATAAAGAAACCCCGCTTGGTGACAGGCGGGGTTTTTTGTTGGTAGCTTTGAAAGAGAAGCTATATTGCACCCGTGACGCCGAGAATTGCGATTCCATACGACAAGATCGCCGAGTTCTGCGAGAAAAATCACATTCGCAAGCTGTCACTGTTCGGCTCGGTTCTACGCGATGACTTCACGGAGAATAGTGATGTTGATGTGTTGGTGGAGTTTGAACCAGGGGCGAGAGTCGGTCTGGCGTTTTTTGGAATGGGGGAGCAGCTTTCAGAAATAATTGGGCGCAAGGTGGACTTTAACACCGAAGGATTCCTCAGCAAGTACTTTGTGGACAAGGTGAAGAGAGAGGCGATGACGCTGTATGACAGAGCACGATGATACCTTGTGCGTGAGAGACATGTTGGATGCAGCAAGGCAGGCGATAAAGATCAGTGCTGGCACGAACCGGGCCGACTTGGATGCATTTGACACCGAGACACTGGCTCTGAGGAAGCTGCTGGAAATAATGGGTGAAGCCTCAAGGCGCACTGGCTCTGCTTTCAGAGAAAGACACACGGAAATCGAATGGAAGAGCATTGCCGGAATGCGAGATCGCCTGATTCATGGATATGACCGAGTGGATTATGATGTTCTCTGGGACACCTGCACTCTGGACCTGCCGCCGTTAGTGACGAAACTGGAGAAAGTCCTGCGAGACGAGGTGGGAGAGTAGATCGCTGCCGGATCAAATGAGAAACCCCGCTTGGAGACAGGCGGGGTTTTTTGTTGTTGACAGTGAACTTGTATAGTTTATTATCTATGGAGTTGGCTTGATTTGGGAGTTAGGGTGGGTATTAAGTGCAAGATTCGTCCAGATAAACCCACCCGCTGGGTGGGTTACTGGTTACCGTTTGACTTATCTCGTGAAGGTCTATATCCTGTTGGACGGGAAGTGAGCGAGATACCAGTGAGACACATAGCGTGAGCCAACTACCAAGCCTCGACACGAAACGCTTGCTGCTAAGACCTTTCACGTTGGCGGACGCTATAGATGTTCAACGCCTTGCCGGAGACAGGGCAATCGCGGATACGACGTTGAATATCCCACACCCATACAACGATGGAATGGCAGAGGAATGGTTATCCAAGCACCAGGAAACCTTCGATCAGGAAAAGGGAGTCACGTTCGCGATAACCCGCAAGTCTGACGGTGCGCTGTTAGGAGCTATCAGCCTCATGGACATATCCAAAGGACATCAGGCAGAACTCGGGTATTGGGTCGGCAAGCCCTACTGGAACAAAGGATACTGTACGGAAGCGGCAAGCGCCATGCTGCGGCACGGTTTCTCGGTGCTCGGCCTAATTCGAATCCATGCGCGTTATTTCACTCGCAATCCAGCCTCTGGTCGCGTTATGCGGAAGCTGTCCATGCGCCACGAGGGTTGTCGCATGCAGCATGTCATGAAATGGGGCAAGTGCGAGGACCTTGAGCTTTACGGCATTTTGAAGCACGAATGGGAAAAAGCAATAAGCAGATCAAATCCACTTGGTGCTTGACGTTTCTATAGCGTCAGGCTGCAAGTCGGTTTGACCTACCAGCCTTCCGAAGAACATCGAGATTAGGAGTGATAGGATGAGTACGAAGCTATACCTGATAATCTCAGGCGCCATCTTTTTTCTGGTCGGGATGTTACATCTTTTCAGGCTGATTTACCACTGGCCTATTATGGTCGGGACGACGATGATCCCGCATTCTTTGTCGTACGTCGGTTTTCCAGTTGCAACCGGGTACTTCGTCTGGGCCTGTTGGCTCCTCGCTCGGAGGGGAAGAGTAAAGTAGCTCCGACGAATTGATCTGAACAATTCCGCTTGGTGCAGACACAGAGGCTTCTCCCAATCTGCGCTTCAAAAAGCGATTGCGCCACTTTGTACCTCACCCAGCGGGTGAGTTCCATGACTATGGCTGCGGAATGTGCAGTGAGACAACCATCGATAGCAGCCGCTGTTCGGATTGTCGGCACTATTTAGCGCCCCGGCTAAATGCAAATCCCACCCGCTGGGTGGGTTACCGTTTGCCATGAGCAAATCAGATTCGATGGCGATTTCGGTGAATGAGGCAGGACCAAGAGTGTCGAAACCCCGATAGATGCGCGTTTGGTATCCAAGCATTTTCCACAAGGGGGTTTCGACCTACTGCACTTCAAAAAGCGATTGCGCCACATTGTCAAAAGGCTTTAGTTCAACAACGTGAGCTACCGCATTGTCCTGACTATCGGCATTGTCATCATTCTTGCGCTTGGCGGCCCTGTAGCCGCGAGTGATTATCATTTCCCGATCGATACGATCAATCACGTGTTGAATTACATCGATATTGACACTTCGGACATCACCTTCCGGATCGACTATGTTGATCGCGACAGTTTCCGGCTGCCCCTAATTGACACCCTCACGCTTCATCCTCTCCGGATTCCGGGCTATCTGGTAACACGGGGGGACTTTCTTAAAGACACCGGTGTTCTCGTTTCCCGGAAGTACGAGTACTTGGAGCAGACACTTGGTCGTCAACACAAGCTTCAATTGGTGGGCAACTGGCAGATACCTCCCGAAAAGATCTATCTCGATGCTAGGGAGGTGGGGGGTGTGATCGGCGAGTTCGCTGATCAGTTGCTGAAGACTTATGTTGGCATGAGTTTCGCCGCGAGCATTCCTCTCACGGACGGATTGTCGGCTGCGGAGTCGGCTTTTGTCGTCGACAGCTTCCTGATCTTCATGCAAGAAGACGAGAAGGATGTCAATCGGTCGCTCGAAGAGCTCGACAGTCTTCAGAAAATAGGTGATTCCGTGGCAATGAGGTTCAAGACTGTTGGACCAAAGATTAGCATGGCCAACATCCTCGATGCGTCACGACAACTGGTCAGCGATTACCAGCAGCTTGCAGATTGGCTGGCCGTGAATAAGAAGGCTTTGCAGCAGATACCTGACTCACTAATGATCCGGTACTTCTACAAACTGAAAACCAATTGTGGCCCTATTGCCGTCGGCGGAAAAAGTAACGATCGTTATGAAGGGGATTTTGCCATCATCATTGATTTCGGTGGTGATGACGAATATCTGCTCTCCGCGAAGACAGGTAACCGTTTCCAAATCATCATCGATCTTGGCGGCGACGACCGCTATATCGCTCAATCGGATCATTGTTTCGGCGCCGGATTTCTCGGTTGCGGCATTCTGGATGATTGGGAAGGGGATGATACTTATATGGCGAAAAACTATTCGCTGGGCTGCGGCATTTTCGGGACGGGTATTCTGATCGATCGCGCCGGAGATGATACGTACATCGGTAATATCGGTTGTCAGGCGGCATCCTCTTTCGGCGTGGGCATGCTGTTGGATTACAGCGGGCGCGATAGTTACTGTGCGGCGCTTTATTCGCAGGGCTTCGGATTCATCATGGGATCGTCGGCGTTAGTTGACTACAGCGGTAATGATCGTTACGCCGTCGGCTGGAAGTATGGCGACATCCTGCGCTACGAAGATCACTACATCTCGATGTCACAGGGATTCGGATATGGATTGCGACCATACTTCTCCGGAGGGGTTGGCCTGCTGGTCGACGGCGCGGGAAATGACCTATACAATTCCGATATCTTTGGACAGGGCGCGTCATTCTGGTGGGCACTTGGGGGGCTGATCGACTACGGCGGTAACGACCAGTACATTTCCTATCAATATGCGCAGGGCAACGGCACTCACTTCTCACTGGGAGCGCTGATCGATATCAGTGGCGACGACCTCTATAGCTCCAAGGGTGTCTCGCAAGGCTGTGGTCATGATCTGGCATTTGGACTGCTACTCGATTGCGCCGGCAAAGACCAATACAACGCTTTTGACTTATCACAGGCCGCCGGCTCCGGAAACGGTATCGGCATGCTGATAGATTTGAAGGGTGATGACGCATATATGGCGCGTGTGAAAGGCAACACTCATGGTTATGGCAATCCACGGCGTGAGTATGGGTCCATCGGATTGCTGCTTGATTTGAGCGGGCAGGACTTCTATCGCGGTTATGGCGCTGATGATTCCTATTGGGTCACGCAATCGAAATGGGGAATTGGCGCCGACCTAAACTCTGTCAAACCGGATACATCAAAGGCAAAACCAAGTGGTAAGTAAAATCGTGATCATGGTTCTGGCGATGACGTCGCTGGTGTTCGCTGATACGAGATCGGAAGTCGAGCGTCTGTTCCAGCGAGCATCATCTGGTGAAATCAGATTTACGAAACTGGTGCAGCCGGCGAAAGATTCACTGGCGGCGATGAAAGATAGCGCCGCCAAATATCTTGTCGGCAAGCTGACCACAACTGATGCACGCGAGGCTCAGACATTGACTGAGATTTATCGTGGTATCGGCAAGGTGGCAACGCCTTATCTGGTCGCCGCGTTGGATACCGACAACAAGTACCAACTGCGGACGACCAGCCGATGTTTGGCCGAAGTTAAGGACTCGATTGCTGTTGACGCCTTGCTTAAGGCGGCTACGAATTCCGACTACACCGTACGGTCGGAAGCGCTCGCGGCTGTCGGTAAAAGCGGTGGCGGCGCGTCGACTGCAACGCGAATGGAGCCATTCTTCAGTGACTCGATCTTCTCGGTTCGCAAGAGTTGTGTCTATGGACTTGGCAGGCTCAAGTCACCGGCGTCGCTTGATCTCTTGATCAGAGCGCTGGCTGATCCCCATTTTGGGGTGCGACTCTCAGCTTATGATGCGCTAGTGTCTTTTGATTCGCTTGCGCGCGAAAAGGTGGCGGCCTTACTGGACACGATCAAGGTGGCACCCGTAACAGGGCTTGCTATCAGACTGGCGGGGCAACTTCGTATTCATCAGGTGGAACCAAAGCTTGCATCCTATCTTACCGATAGTAATTCGCTGCTGCGGGGATGGGCAGTTTGGTCGTGGGGACGGCTGAAGGGTAAAGATGCGGCCGCGCAACTGGATGATTTGCAAAAGCGCGAAAGCGATTTATTCGTCAAGTCACTGCTGATTGAGACACGAACCTACATCGATACGCTCACTTCCCATGAGTAAATTCGATTTCTTAGATCGCTTCCACAAAGAACAAAAGCTGGATGTGGACCGCGTCGCGTTGCGTGATTTTGCGTCGGAGATCGGTGGCAACATTGTCACCACCTCGGGCGGCACCTACCTCGAAATCGTGACCGAGTTTACGACCAAGTTCCTGCACGGCGTGAAAGCGCTTCGGACTTTGCTGGAGAAGCGCGCCGTTTCACTCGATTGTTTTGAGACCACAAGTGGCAACGGCAGCGCCGATATTGAGCAGTTCGTGTTTGTAGATGCCGAAACAACGGGACTATCGACCACAGCCGGAACGGTGGCGTTTCTTATCGGTGTCGGATTTGTGGAGCGGGATTGCTTCAAAGTGCATCAGTTCTTTCTCCCCGACTATGCCGATGAACCGCCAATGCTGGAAGCCGTCGCCGATCTGGTGGAAGGGAAGACAGTAGTTGTCAGTTTCAACGGCAAGGCGTTTGATCTGCCGCTGTTGGAGGCGCGCTACGTAGTACAGCGGATGACGACGCCATTTGTAAGCATGCGACACCTTGACCTGCTGCATGTTTCGCGCCGATTCTGGCGGGGGAGATTCGTCGACAACACTCTGCAGACATTGGAGAAGGAACTGCTCAGCGTCTATCGCTATAATGACACACCCGGCTATCTGATCCCTCAACTCTTTTTCGACTACCTCCGCACCGGTGAACCGGAACCGCTGGCGGGTGTGATGCTGCACAATCGCCTGGATATCGTTACACTGCTTTTCCTGATGAATACAGTGCGAACGTATCTTGAGGACGCCCCCCGCTTTAACTACTACTCGCCGCTTGATGCCCTAATGATAGCCAAGCATCTGACGCGCAAGGGGGAAATCGAGGCCGCTGCGGAAGTGGCCGGCCGGCAGTTTAGTGGCAAAATGAAACACGAGACGGAACTGTCTCTGGCAGTGCATCTTTACCGAGCGCAGAAGCGTCTCGGCAAGCACGAGGAAGCGCTGGCAACGGTCATGCTTCTCAGGCAGGCGAAAGGAGAGACCAAGCTGTTTGCGCTGGAGGAAGCGGCCAAGATTCTCGAGCACCGGCTGCGGGACTATCCACAGGCGTCGCAATTGGTGCTGGAAGCGCTGGAATATCTTGACAGCCCGCTGGCTGACCTGCCGCCAAAGCGATTATCGGTCTGGTATGATGCGCTGCAAAAACGACGTCAGCGTCTTCTGCAACGACTGAAGTAACTTTCGGCTGTATGTTTGCTTGGGTCGTGTCGATAATATGGGTTAGATGAACAGACTACAGTTTGAGGCGCGTCTCTCTTCGTTTCGGACACTGTCAACGCTACCGGCGGTTATGGCAGAGGTTCTCCGCGTTTGCGATGACCCGAACTCCTCGTTGTCGGAACTGGGTGAGGTAATCATGCGCGATGTCGCATTGATGGCGCGCGTTCTCAAGGCGGCGAATTCGCCATACTATGGCACCACTCAGGAAATGTCCTCGATTCGACAGGCGGTGCTGGTTCTTGGCGCGGCACGCGTGAAGTCGTTGTCGCTCTCCCTGTCACTGTATGAGCTTTCCAACAAGATCGGCGGCAGAGTTAATCTGAAGGACTTCTGGCGGCATTCGCTTAACGTCGCGTGTGCGGCCGAACTTATCGCCAAGAGAGTCGAGCCGTCGCTGATGGAGGAAGCATTCATCTGCGGTTGTCTTCATGATATCGGTGTGCTGGTACTCGACAGCATCTATGCGAAGGATTACGCGAAAGTGTTTCAGGCGACCGCTGCCGGCGGCGATTTGGTTCGCGTCGAGCAGCAGCTTCTGGAAATCGACCATACCACGGCCGGGGAAATGGTAGCGCGTATCTGGAACTTCCCACAGCGTTATTGCGAGACTATCGCTCGTCATCATGATGTCATCGGTCTTGAAAGCGAACGCAAGCATGATAAGCTGTCGCTGATTATTAACCTGGCCAACCGACTGGCCACGTTCGCCCTCGAGATATCGCAAAACACGGACCGAGCACTTCTCTCCAACCGCGAAATCGTGGCCAGCAATCTCGGTCTCAGCTCAGCCGACCTGAAAGAAATCGAGTACGAAGCTCTGAGCAAGCTTCTGGTCACGGCGCAATTTCTCGATATGGATGTTGGGACTCCGGTGGAACTGTTGCAGCGTTCGACGGCGCAGTTGTACGAACTCTATGTCCAGATGGAGGATATGTACAAGCAGCTTCAGGCGACGAAAGACGAACTGGATGAAGAGAAGCTAAACAAAGTCGCGCTCGAATCCCTGCAGGCGATCGTCGCGACATTTTCGCATTACCTGAACAATGCCGCCGCAACGATCTCCGGCAGAACCCAGCTTCTCGAACTAGCCCACAAGAAAGGGGATATTAGCGATCCCACCGGCATCCTGACAAAGTCTCTACCGGTGTATGGTAAAGCCATTGATCAGATTCTGTCGGTGGTTGACAAACTGAAGAAAGTGACAATTTTCAAGACTGCCATCTACCACGACAATACCCGCATCATCGATTTCGAAAAAGAACTCCGTCAATTCGACGAAGTCACCGCAAAGATGAACAAGTAGGGCTGACTTCGTTTGATCATTTTGTAGCTGCTGTTTTACATGGAAAAGAAACGCGTCAAAACCGAAGCGGTTTTGACCTACGGCACTCGCGCACCTGTCCTGCAACGAATTGGAGATTCTTCGTGGTGCCGCAAAGGCGGGACTCCTCAGAATGACACACACCAGGGCCATGCCCCTACGTTTGGTTGCGCGCGGGGACGTGCGCCGCGCACAGATGTTTTTGTTGCTCGCTGCTTTGCCAACTAACTTCTTTCCAACATGCCACGGTGGTCTAACTGGGAATCGCAATTGCGCAAGCGCGGTTGTGTCGATATCTGCGGAGTTGATGAAGCGGGGCGTGGACCGCTGGCGGGGCCGGTGGTTGCGGCAGCGGTGATTCTGCCGTTTAATTTTGATGCGACAGGGATTGATGATTCGAAGCAACTGACGGCGCGTCAGCGTGAGGAGCAGTATGAGCGGGTTGTTAGGGAGTGCTGCGCCTTTGGAATAGGCACGGTGTTTCCTGAAGAGATTGACCGGATCAACATTCTTCAAGCGAGTTTTGAGGCGATGAGGCAGGCGATTGCGGAGTTGGATTTGGCGCCCGACTTCGTGCTCGTTGATGGCAACAAAGCAATTCCTGATCTGACGATTCCCCAGCAAGCGATCATCGGTGGTGACGGAAAGGTTGTCGCCATTGCGTGCGCGTCGATCATCGCCAAAGTCACTCGCGATCGAATGATGTGTGAGTATCACGAGCAATATCCACAGTATGGCTTCGACC
>Ga0315273_10008070_pt1 | contig 13263 bp, 11 predicted proteins | sample YL17G02_0_MG_FD_205753 | JGI IMG/M metagenome (GOLD analysis project Ga0315273, IMG submission 205753) | Sediment microbial communities from Yellowstone Lake, YNP, Wyoming, USA - YL17G02_0 | ecosystem: Environmental > Aquatic > Freshwater > Lake > Sediment | place: USA: Wyoming | collected...
GGGCTCCGGGGCATCACTTGCGGGACCGGTGTCGGTGCCCGTCCTCGCGGCTTATGGTGTGCCAAGTGACGCACAACAGCTTGGCACGACGGATACTCTGCTCACCAGCGACGCTCGCTTCGCGAATGCGAGCACTCAGGTGGAGGATACGCTGTGGCAGACTCACACGGTGAATACTGAGACTGGGTTGCCGACGCCTGTGTGGTACAAGATCAACACGGCGGAGACGCCAACCGTCGCCGAGCAAGGCCAATTCTACTCGACCGGGACGTCATTCGACTTCAACGCATCGATCGTTGCCAACCAGGAAGGCGATATGTTCGTCACATGGTCGTCAACCGATCCGACTCCGGATCTTGGGTTTTCCCCCGTCAACGCTCAGGTGCGCTTTTCCGGCAGAACCGTTGGCGATCCCGAGACTGACCTTTCTCCGGGCACGGCGCTCTTCACGAGCTCGACGTTCTACAGTCCTGTCGGCTTCGGCTCTCCTCCCTGGCCTTGGGGCGACTATTCCGCCATCACGATCGATCCTGCGAACGATATGCAGGCGTGGCTCGTGAACCAAAAGAATAACTCGACCAGCCGCTGGGGCTCGCGGATCGGCCGCATCGCCTTCCCATCTCCATGATGACTCGGCGCTCGCCACGCTCGCAAAGAAAACCTTCCGCGAGTCTTTCAAGATTGGCGAGGCTCAGAGCTAGAGCAACGACGCGCTTCGTGATTACCCAGACGCAATGCTTCTCGAGATGTGCCAAGTCCTCTACTGCTTCGGCCCGGCATACGCGGCGGACGTGGCGCCCGTCCTGGTTCGCGGCATGTTCGAGCCGCTCGCCCGGCCGCTCGACGCCGGCCGTAGCTTTCACGGTCGACCGATCTTCGGCAGCCACAAGACTTGGCGGGGTCTCGTCTTCGGACTCATCGCGGGGAGCATCGTCTTCCAGCTCCAAGCCCTCTTCTACGAGCTCGGATGGCTGCGTGAGCTCGCGCTAGTCGACTATCACCGCCAACCCGTGCTGCCGGGCTTGCTGATGGGGTTCGGGGCAATCGCGGGCGACTCGATCAAATCGTTCTTCAAGCGGCAGGTGGGGATTCCGCCGGGCTCGAGCTGGCTCGTCTTCGATCAGCTCGATTTCTTCTTCGGGGCGTCGCTGCTCCTGTCGATGGTGCAGCCCCTGCCGCTCCTCCCGTGGATAGCCGTGCTGCCGATCGTATTCGTGTGCGACGTGATCGTGGCGGCGCTCGCCTACACGTGTGGGCTGAAGGACGCGTGGATCTGAGGCGTCTCTTCGCTCGCCCTACGCGACGCGCCTGCTACCCGCCTCGAGCCAAAGAGTCTTCAGGTCTTTCGGCAGCTGGCTGAATATGTCCCAGGCCTCGCCTTCTTTGCCGGTGGCGCTGCCGAGCAGTCGCTGCAGAGCACGGAAGACGACGCGCACGGTCTTTTCCGCCTGCGCATCGCTCTCCAAGCCGGCCCTCCGGCGCACCCGGCCGATGAATTCCTCCCTGTGAATGCGTCGAACGCGACGGTTGGGGCGCTCCTGCTCGAGCCAGAGTGGCTTCACCTGCGCGGGAAGCTGCGCCGCCACGTCGGCGGCCTCTTTGGGCGTGAGGCGATCCCGTAGCTCCTGGAGCACCGCGAATGCCATGCCCTCGGCTTGCCGGTGCTCGCAACCCAGACGCTGCGCGATCTCGCGAATGAGTGAGGGCTTCCGCGACTTCGCTCCGCCGCGTCGCGCCGCGCGGAACGCATCGCCGGCCTCGCTGGCCGCGGCGCACTTGAGCGCCCGGACGACGTCCTTGCGAGAAATGATGCCGACGACCTCCTCGCCCATCATGACCGGGAAGCTCTTGAATCGCGTGTCGGCCATCATGCGAATCACCCGCGTGAGCGGCGTGTGGCTGCGAACCGTGGTCGGCTCGCGGGTCATCACGGCCGAGACCTGTTGCCGTAGCATCTGCGGGTACGATTGCACGTCGGAGCGCCGCTCGAAGCCGAAAGCCTTGAGCAGATCGAGCTTGGTGAGCACGCCGACGAGGCGACCTTCCTCCACCACGGGAATGCAGTTGAACTCGTTCTCGTCGAAAATCTCTTGGGCTTTCGCGAGCGTCGTACGATTGTCGATCGTGACGACCGGAAAGGTCATGAAGTCGTCCGCCCGGTACTCGAGGAACTCGAACATGGCGCCGCCTCCCGATAAGGAGCGAGCACAGAGCATGCCGGGCGGCGCGCGACAGGAGCGCTGGGTTGATGGCCAGGTTTTCCCGCGGTCGGGAAAGGGGAACTCATCGAATTCTCGAATGGAGGAACATCTTCAGCGCGTTGCGGTTCTTTGGCGGCCTGCCTCGGGCGCTCATGATCCGCCGGCTGTGGCACGTTCCTTGGGATGCTTGCGCTCCATGGCGACGCGCCAGAAGGATTTCATCCGCCGGTTCGACGAGATCTCGATTGCCGCCTGGACGGCTGCGAAGAGATCGACCGGGGCGCGAACATGAAGGCGCGCAGGCACGAGGTACTGCCAGTGCGCTGCGGCCTGGCAGCGACCGCGATCGCAGAAAGGTATTGATGCCAAGACCATGAAGCCAGGTGAGCCGCTCCAACCCGAAGAGCTCTACCGAAAAAGCGATCCGGAGAGCATCCCCTTCACGACCACCGCCGAGCTCGAGGCGCCAACCGAGTTCTTCGGGCAACGGCGCGCTCTCGACGCGGTCCGCTTCGGAGTCGGCATTGGGCGCGAGGGTTACAACATCTTCGCGCTGGGGCCCTCCGGCACGGGCCGACACTTCCTCGTGCAGCAGCTCCTCGAGCAACGCGCCGAGAAGGGCCCGGCGCCGCGCGATCAGTGCTACGTTCACAACTTCGACGAGCCGCATCGGCCTCGGTCGATGCGACTCCCCGCCGGGGTTGCGGTCCAATTTCGCAAGGACATGGAGCGGCTCGTCGAAGAGCTTCGTCCGGCACTGACCGCTGCGCTCGAGAGCGAGGAGTACCGCACTCGGCGCCAGGTCATCGAAGAAGAGATCAAGGAGCGGCAGGAGAAGGCGCTCGCGGAGCTCGAGGAGCGCGCAAAGCGGCAAGGCTTCGCGCTGCTGCGCACGCCGATGGGCCTCGTGCTCGCCCCAGTGCGGGATAACGAGATCATCACTCCGGAGCAATTTCAAAAGCTGCCGGATGTCGACCGTCGGCAGAAGGAAGAGCAGCTGCAAACCCTGCAGCGCGAGCTGCAGGAGACCATCCGCAAGATGCCGCAGTGGGAGCACGAGGCGCGCGAACGGCTGCGCGAGCTCAACCGCGAGATCGCGCGCCTCGCAGTCGGCCACCTGATCGCCGCGCTGCGCGAGAAGCACCGTGAGCTCGTCGACATCGTCGCCTACCTCGACGCCGTCGAGCGCGACCTCGTCGAGAACGCACGGAGCCTGCTCTCGGGCGACGAGCTTCCTCCGGCCCTGATGCATGGCGGCGCGGCGAGCGTGCTCGGGGAACCGCCGTGGCTGCGGCGCTACCGCGTCAACGTGCTCGTGGATCACGGCGCCTCGAGCGGAGCCCCGGTCGTCTACGAGGACAATCCGAGCTACGAGAACCTGATCGGCCGCGTGGAGCACCTGGCACAGATGGGCGCTCTCGTCACCGATTTCACGCTCATCAAGCCCGGGGCGCTGCATCGCGCCAACGGCGGCTACCTGGTTCTCGATGCGCTGCGCGTGCTGCTCGAGCCCTTCGCCTGGGAGGCGCTCAAGCGAGCGCTGCACTCCCGGCAGCTGCGGATCGAGTCGTTGGGACAGCGGCTGAGCCTCGTCAGCACGGTCTCCCTGGAGCCCGAGCCCGTCCCTCTGGACGTCAAGGTCGTTTTGATCGGCGACCGGCGCCTGTACTACCTGCTCTGCGACCTGGATCCGGACTTCTCGCGTCTCTTCAAGGTGGCTGCGGACTTCGAGGACGACGCCGAGCGCACGGCCGAGAGCGAAGCCGGCTACGCGCGGCTCGTGGCGATGCTCGCCCGCAAGGAGGGGCTTCGCCCGTTCGATCGCGGCGCCGTGGCGCGCGTGATCGAGCAAGGCGCGCGCTCGGCGGGCGACTCGGAGAAGCTCTCCGCCCGCACGGAGAGCGTTCTCAACCTACTTCGCGAAGCCGACTACTGGGCCGGCGAGGCCGGCCGCGGCGTTGCCAGCGTTGAGGATGTCGAGCGTGCGATCGAAGCGGAGATCGCTCGCTCCGACCGCATCCGCCGGCGGCTTCTCGACGAGGTGCTACGCGGAACTCTCCTGGTCGATACGACGGGCAGTCAGGTCGGGCAGGTGAACGGTCTCTCCGTACTCCAGCTCGGGGGCTTCGCGTTCGGGCATCCGACCCGAATCACGGCGCGCGTGCGGGCCGGCAAGGGCGAGATCATCGATATCGAGCGCGAGGTCAAGCTCGGCGGCCCGATCCACTCTAAGGGGGTCCTGATCCTTTCCGGGTTCATCGGCGGGCGCTACGCGCGAGAGCGTCCGCTGTCGCTCTCGGCAAGCCTGGTCTTCGAGCAGTCCTACGGCGGGGTGGAGGGCGACAGTGCGTCCGCCGCGGAGCTCTTCGCGCTACTCTCCGCCATCGCCGAGATGCCGCTGCGGCAGTCGCTCGCGGTCACCGGCTCGGTGAATCAGCACGGGCGGCTCCAGGCGATCGGCGGAGTCAACGAGAAGATCGAGGGCTTCTTCGATCTCTGCCAGGCGAGGGGTCTCACCGGCGAGCAGGGGGTGCTCGTTCCCGTCGCCAACGTCAAGCATCTCATGTTGCGTAACGATGTCGTGGAGGCTGCGCGCGCGGGCCGATTTCGCATCGTTCCGATCGAGACCGTGGATCAGGCGATGGAGATCCTCACCGGCTTCCCCGCCGGCGAGCGAGACGCACGCGGAAGTTACCCCGCGGGGAGCGTCAACCGGCGGGTGGAGATGCGGCTGGCCCGGCTAGCGGCGATCTGGTCCGCGGCCGGGGACGAAGCCTGGAGGAAGGGACCGTGAGCGAGACCGGGGTCTTCGGCCGGGTTCTCGTCGCCCTGGATGCCTCGCCGCACAGCCTGACGGCGCTCGACGCCGCGGTGGAATTCGCCGCGCTCTTCGATGCCGAGCTGCTCGGGATCTTCGTGGAGGATGCGGAGCTGCTGCGGCTCGCCGATCTGCCGTTCGCGAGCGAGGTGGCCTCGTTCTCGGCGTCCATTCAGCCTCTCGACGCCGAGCGAATGCGGCTCCAGCTCCGCGCGGTCGCCGAGCGCTCCCGCCGCGCCCTGGCGGTTTCGGCGGAGCGCGCCCGCGTGCGCTGGTCCTTCCGAGTGGCGCGCGGCTCGGTCGCCGCCGCGGTGATGGAAGGGGCGGGCGGCCGCGACCTGATCAGCTTCGGCCGGCGCGGTTGGTCGCGGCCCAGCGAGCCCCGGCTCGGCCGCACCGCGCGGGCGATCTTGTCCGAGGCGCGGGCCTCTACGCTCGTGCTGCAGCGCGGCCGCCCGATCGGCGCGCCGCTTTGCGCGCTCTACGACGGCTCGAGGGCCGCACGCCGCGGCCTCGACGCGATCGCTTGCCTGGCAAGAGGAGGCGCTCCGACGGTCGTGATCGTCGCGAGCGACGAGAGCGTCGCCGAACGCCTCGAGCGCGAAGCGGAAGAGATCCTGCAAGCGCAGGGGATCACGGCCGAGGTACGGCGCGTCAGCGGATCGAATCGCGAGACGATCCGCGCCGCGATTCGCGCCGTGGGGGCCGGGCTGGTCGTGCTGCCGATCGATGGAACGATCGCGACGCGCGAGGAAGTCGTCGACCTTCTCGGGGACTTGGACGTTCCGGTCCTTCTCGTGCGTGACGTCGAGTAGGAGAGGGAAACACATGGGAGACACCTTCAGGCTTGTCGCCGCCGCGACCGCGCTGCTCACTGCCGCTTGCTGCGGCACCGGCCCGGAGACCCTGCGACGCCATACCTATCCGCCGTCGTTCAACTACGTGCCGCACGAGGATCTCCACTCCGCAATGTGGCAGCTCGCCCACGATACCTACGAGCTCGACCGGATCCTCCGCGAAAGTGCGAGCGGAGGCGGTTACCCCCGCGAAGAGATTCTCGGCTTACTCGCCGGCATGGACGAGGCAGCTCGCAGCCTCGGCCCGGGCGGATGGCCTGCGAATCACCCGCAGATCGGCGCGAACGTCGACCTGCTGCGGCAGGACATCGAGCGCGCGCGGCAGGCGGCAGAGCGTAATCCGCCGAACTACTTTTACGCCGGCGCGGTCTCGGGCGCCTGCCTGTACTGCCACGCCTCGCGACCGTGAGGACCAGGCTCCGCTCTCGCCCCCCATGCTCGCCGCCGCTGCCGAGTAATTCGGATGACCCCTGAGCCGTGCGCGCGGGGTGCTGACTCGAATTCGTCGATGGTGCGCGAGACAAGGAAGGTGGTCACGGGCAAACCAGCGTGCCCGCACGTCCCCCACAAGCCTCCTCGAGCTCTACGATCGTCGTGATGAGCGCAGCACGGCCCGTCGCTTCCGTGAAGGCGATGGCGCTCTCGACCTTCGGCGCCATCGAGCCGGCTAGAAACGTGCCCGATGCCAGGCGGCGACGCGCTTCGGCAACGGGCATCTTGCCGATGGGTCGCGCCTGCGCGCTGCCGAAGGCCTCGAACGCGCACGGCACGTCGGTGGCGAAGAGGAGCCGCTCCGCATCGAGCGCGATCGCCAGCAGCGCTGCCACCCAGTCCTTGTCGATCACGGCGGGCTGCGGCGCGCGGCTGCCCTGGCGCGCGGCGAGCGCCACGCCTCCGCCTCCGCCTGCGACCACGTGATGGGTCGTGAGCAGCACGCGGATCGCCTGCAATTCCAGTACGGCGATCGGCCGCGGCGAGGCGACGACGCGCCGAAAGCCGTGCCCGCCGGGGATCGGCACAGACGGAACGCCGAGCGGCGGATGCGCGAGGATCGCGCCGACAGGCTTCGTCGGCGAGCGAAAGGCCTCGTCGTGCGGATCCACGAGGGCTCGCGTGACGAGCGCTGCGCACGGCTCGTCCGCCAGACGCGTCTCGAGCGCTTCCACCAAGAGATAGCCGAGCTCTCCCTGCGTCTGCGCCACGTGAACGTCGAGGCTCTCGGAGTCCCCGATGCCCTGCGCACAGAGCAAGCGGCCGACCTGCGGTCCGTTGCCGTGGACAACGAGCAGGCGTGCGCCCTGCACGGCGAGCCGCGCGATCTCGGCGGCTGCTCGCCCGATCACGGCGCGCTCGGTCGCGAACGAGAGATCTCCCGCCGGCGGGCTGATCGCGTTTCCGCCGAGGGCGACGACGACGAGCGGGCGTGACGCGTCCGACGTCATGAGCGGCGCCCGAGCCGGTCGCCGAGGTGCTCGAGGAATCCGTCGACGATCGATCCGAGCGTGGGCTCGCCGGCCTCGGCGAACTCGTAGCGGGCGCGCACGATCGGCTTGCCCACGGCGATCAGGGCGGCGAGATCGATCGGCGTAGCCGAGACGACGACCTCGGCATCCGAGCGCTCGATGGTTTCACGCAGCGCCTCGAGCTGCGCGGCGCCGTAACCGACCGCGGGCAGAACCGCGCCGATGTGCGCATGGCGAGCGAAGACCTCGCGGATCGGTGCCGGTGCAGACGCGCGCGGATCGACGATGGCACCCGCTCCGGCTCGAAGGGCGGCGACCAAGCCCGCGCCGTAGGGCATACCGCCGTGCGTGACGGTGGGACCGTCCTCGACGACCAGCACGCGTCGGCCACGAACCGCCCGAGGCTCGTCGAGCCGCACCGGCGAAGCGGCGCGCACCACGGTCGCGTGCGCGTTCAGCCCACGCGCCGCGTCGATCACGCGTTGTACGTCCGCGTCCGCGGCCGCGTCGACCTTGTTCACCACGACGACGTCGGCCATGCGCAGCACGGCCTCGCCCGGATGGTAGCCGTCGACCTGGCCCGGCCGGAGCGCGTCGACTACGACGATGTGAAGATCGGGGCGGACGAAGGAGAAATCGTTGTTGCCGCCGTCCCAGACGATCAGATCGGCGTGCTCGGCCGCCTGCCGGACGATCTCGGCGTAGTCGATTCCCGCGAACACGACGTTGCCGGCCGCGAGATGCGGCTCGTACTCCTCTCGCTCCTCGATCGTGCAGCGCGCCCGTTCGAGATCCTCGCGCGCGGCGAAGCGTTGCACGCGCTGCTGCTCGAGGCTGCCATACGGCATCGGGTGGCGAAGCACGGCCACACGCAGCGCCCGCTCACGCAGCCGTCGGCCAAGCCAACGGGCGATCTGCGACTTGCCGCATCCGGTGCGGACCGCACAAACCGCAATCACGGGAATCGCCGCTTCGAGCATCGTGCTGTCTGGCCCGAGGAGCAGAAAGTCGGCGCCGACCGCCAGGGCCCGTGACGCGAGGTGCATGACGTGGGCGTGGGAGACGTCGCTGTAGGCGAAAACGACTTGCGTGACACCCTCGCGAGCGCAGATCGTCTCGAGATCGGCCTCGCGCTCGATCGGGATCCCCTCTGGATAGAGCGCACCTGCGAGCGACGGCGGATACCGGCGGTCGGTGATGCCGGGAATCTGCGTCGCCGTGAACGCGACCACGGCGACGTTCGGATCGTCGCGATAGCGCACGTTGAAGTCGTGGAAATCTCGGCCCGCGGCGCCGAGGATCACGATCCGGCTCTTCGGAGTCTTTTCGTTCTTCACGCCGTCTTCGGCCGCGTGCCCCCGGAACGCGCGCCCGGGCGGCACGACCGTTCACTCCAAGCGATTTCAACCAATGATCGTGCCAGCGATGCGGCCTTCGTGGAGCAGTGCTTGCATGGCAAGACCTCGGAGGATTCTCGAAATGTCCCTTTCGAAACATCTGGAAGCCGCCGTCGAGAAGCTGAAGAATGCCGAGTCGCGAATCGCAGCAGCGAGAAACAAAGCTTCGAACCCCGAGGACCTGCGGCTCTGGTTGGTCGCTCTGAGCGACTTCTGCTCGGCACTATCCGACATCCAGACGTTCAACAACGAGTCGGTGCACGAAAAGCTTCACGAGCTTGCCGAGCGTATCGGGCTCAAGAAATTTTCGTCTCACCCGTCGAAATGACGACCAGCCGCGTGCGAGGGCCGGGCGTTTCTCGGTTTCGAGAGAGGGCGGACCGGGAATTCCCGCCAATCGGAACAATCGAGCGCGAATGAAGATCAAGCGAATACTCGCCCCAACCGATTTCTCGGCGCCGTCGCTCGCGGCAATCGATCACGCCGTAGACCTGGCGCGAATGTTCGACGCCGAAGTGATCCTGCTGTTCGTCCAGGAGGCTCCCTATTTTGGTCCCGAGCCTGACCCGTACGTAGTCTCGCCGAACTTCCGCCTGCTCTTCGCCGAGCATCAGCGCGTCGTCCGGGAGCAGATGTCGGCGCTCCACGCGAGACTCGGGAAGCGGGGCGCGCGCTGCCGCGCGATGCTCGGCGAGGGCAACGCGGCGGCGCAGATCCTGGCCACGGCGCGGAAGGTGAAGGCGGACCTGATCGTCATGGCAACACATGGACGAACGGGAGCGAAGCGATTCTTCGTCGGAAGCGTCGCGGAAAAGGTCGTCCGGGGGGCGCGATGTCCCGTTCTGACCCTGCGTATGGCGCCGGCCGCTCGGCCAAGACGCCGGTCGAAGTAGTCAACTCGACCCTGCCGCCTCGGCAATCCGGCCTCATCGAAGCTCATCGCCGCCCGATCGGCGAGGTCTATGCTCATCTCGGTAGCCAGCCGGGTGGCATCAGCGCCGAGGCTGCTCGCGGGCGCCTTCTCGAGCATGGCCGAAACGAGATTCCGCCGCCACGGCGCGAGTGGGTGGGCTTCAAGCTCCTCCGCCAGCTGACGCACTTCCTCGCTGCGATCCTTTGGGTGGCGGCGGGACTGGCTTTCCTCGGCGCTCGGCTGTCGCCCGAGTCGGGGCTCGGGCCGCTCGCTTGGGCGATCGTCGCCATCATCCTAGTGAACGGCGGGTTCAGCTTTTTCCAGGAGGAGCGCGCCGAGCGGGCCGCCGAAGCCCTGCAAGCACTGCTGCCGAGCCGCACACGCGTGATTCGGGACGGAATCGAGATCGAAGTGTCTCGCGCCGAGCTCGTCCCCGGCGATCTCCTCGTGCTCGCCGACGGCGACCTCGTGCCCGCCGACGCGCGCGTGGTCGAGTGTCACCGTCTTCAGGTCTCGAACGCCGTCCTCACCGGCGAATCCGTTCCGTGTTTCCGCTCGGTCGAGGCTTCGGATTCGGTGCTGCTCGAGAGTCCGAACATGGTGTTCGCCGGCACGACGGTCGCGTCGGGCCGCGGCAAAGCCGTGATCGTCGCGACTGGCTTGCACACGGAGTTCGCTCACGTCGCCTGGCTCGCGCAGGAGGTACGGAGGGAAGAGCCGCCGCTGGTCCGCGAGATCAAACGGGTCACGCATGTCGTGACCGCGATCTCGGTGGCCACCGGGCTCGGGTTTTTCCTTCTGGGCGAGGCGATCGGCCGCACCTTCTGGCAGAACTTCGTGTTCGCGATCGGCATCCTGGTCGCAAACGTCCCCGAAGGCTTGCTGCCGACGGTCACTCTCGCGTTGGCGATGGCGAGCCAGCGCATGGCGCGGCGCAACGCGTTGATCAAGGACCTGCCGTCGGTCGAAGCGCTCGGCGCGGTCACGGCCATCTGCACCGACAAGACGGGAACGCTCACCGAAGGCCGGATGGCGCTCGCGCGCGTCGTGTCGCTCGGAACGTCCTACGAGCCGGGAGCCGAGCTCGCGGCCGCGGAGCCGGGGAATCCGCTGCTCTTCGCCGCCCTCCGTTACTGCAACAATGCGCGCTGGGATGCCGCCGCCGGTTGCGGCTTCGGCGACCCGCTCGAGGTCGCGTTGCTGCGAGCCGTTCCGGCGTGCCCGGCCGTGGCCGAGCGGCTCGGGGAAGTCCCCTTCGACTCCGAGCGACGGCGGATGACCGTCACGTGCCGCCTGCATGGAGAGGTGCTCGTCCTCTCGAAGGGAGCGCTGGTGAGCATCCTGCCGAGCTGCGTGACGATGCTCGCCGCCGGAGGCGAGCGTCCGCTCGACGCCGCCGAGCGCGCCGCTTTGGAGGACGTCGAGACCCGTCTCACCCGCGAGGGCGTTCGCGTCCTCGCCTTCGCGGGTCGAAGTCTCGGCAAGACGATGCCCGTGGATCCCGACTCGGAGTCGACCGAAGCAGGACTCGTGTTCCTCGGATTGGCCGCCTTTCTCGATCCCCCGCGACCCGAGGCGAAGGGTGCCGTCGAGAGCTGTCGTCGCTCCGGAATCCGTGTGTTCATGGTCACGGGCGATCATCGCCTGACCGCGGAAGCGATCGGCCGCCAGGTCGGGCTTCTCTCCGAACCTCACACGCCGACCCTCGAGGGCGAGGATCTGATGCGAATTTCGGATGCGACGCTGGTGCGGATCCTCGCCCGCCCCACCGCGATCTTCGCTCGGGCCTCGGCGGAGCAGAAGCTACGCATCGTGCGGCTTCTGCGCGGGCGAGGCGACGTCGTGGCTGTCACCGGCGACGGAGTGAACGACGCTCCCGCTCTGAAGGCTGCGGATGTTGGGGTCGCCATGGGCATCGTCGGCAGCGACGTCGCACGCGAGGCGGCACGGGTGATCCTTCTCGACGACAACTTTCAGAGCATCGTTGCCGCCATCGAGGAGGGTCGAACCGTTTGGGAGAACGTCCGCAAGTTCGTCACGTACATCTTCACCAGCAACATCCCCGAGATCGTTCCGTTCATTGCCTTCGTCCTCGCCGGCATTCCATTGCCGCTGACCATTCTGCAGATCCTCGCGGTCGACCTCGGGACCGACATGATTCCGGCACTCGGGCTAGGTGCCGAGCCGCCGCGATCGGGCTCGCTGAGCCGCCGCCCGCGCGCCCGCGACGAGCGGCTACTCAGCGCGGGCGTTCTTCTGCGCGCTTACGGATTCCTCGGACCGATCGAGGCCGCCGTCGCCATGGGCAACTACTTCGCGGTTCTCGCCGTGGGCGGATGGTCGTGGGGGCGGACGCTCGCTGCCGACGACCCGCTCTACTTGAGCGCCACGACCGCGTGCCTCGCATCCATCGTGATCACCCAAGTCGCGGCGGGCCTCACCTGCCGGAGCCCGCGCGAGAGCTTGGCCAGCCTCGGGCTCTTCACGAATCGACTGCTTTGGTGGGGCATCGTCCTCGAGATCGGTCTGATCGCAGCGATCGTGCTCGCGCCGCCCCTCCAGCGCGTGTTCGCGACGGCTCCGCTACCCTGGTTCGCCTGGCTGCTGCCGATCCCCGGCGCGCTCTGCCTGCTTGCCGCAGACGAGTCGCGGAAATGGCTCGTACGCCGCCGACGGGCGACCCCCTGAGCGTGCGCCCAGATCTCCGAGAAAGCTCAAGCCCGGGCGGTCTTCGCCGGCCGCCCACTCGCGGGGTACCCCGCTCGTCGGAGCGCCGAAGGCGAAGACGAGCACGCGGCCCTTGCCGAGGACTTCCAAGACGGCCGGCCCGGCCGCCTCGTGCTCGTCCCGGCCTGCACCGGCGGTGCGAATGCCTGCTCGGTGAAGCACGTCCAGGGTCTCCAGCAGACCCTGGCGGCCCCAGTCGAGCACGTGATTGTTGGCGAGAACGCAGCAGTCGATCTTCGCCGCCGTCAGGCAGCCGATGTTTTGCGGATGCATGCGGTAGCCTATGCCCTTTCCGGGCCAGGAGTCCTCGCTGACGGTTATCGACGTCTCCAGATTGATGATGCGCACGTCAGGCTGGACGTGATCGAGCTCGATCAGCGCATCGCCCCAGACATAGCCGAAGTCCACCGGCCGCTCGATCGGACCCGTCGCTCGCTCCGCGAGCTTCACGTAGTCGATTGCCGAGCGAACCTGGCGCTCCGGAATCCGCGGCTTGCTCGGATGCGGCAAGATCTGATCGATGCCGCGGCCGGTCATGACGTCGCCGGCGAGAAACAGCGTAATGCTGCGCGGGGTTGGGGCCGGGCGGTCCATTTCCACCGGCGCCGAGTATCACGAGCCGCGACCGAGAGACCCGCGAGGTGGTTCGCGAGTCGCAAATCTCGACCGGTGCGCGAGATTCGCTGTAGCTCGGACGACGGCATATGAAGGGGCGGCCGAGAGGAACCGAGGCCCCGATCGACTTCCGGCTCGATTGGGCTCCGATCCACGGATGCCGCCGACGCGGCGCCGCGCGATCGCCGCGACGTTCGCGGCTCCTGCCGTGTTTGACCCAGGCGAATTGTGGACAGCGCCGCGGCTTCTTCCCGATCGTCGTCTTCGGGCGT
>Ga0315273_10008071_pt1 | contig 13263 bp, 10 predicted proteins | sample YL17G02_0_MG_FD_205753 | JGI IMG/M metagenome (GOLD analysis project Ga0315273, IMG submission 205753) | Sediment microbial communities from Yellowstone Lake, YNP, Wyoming, USA - YL17G02_0 | ecosystem: Environmental > Aquatic > Freshwater > Lake > Sediment | place: USA: Wyoming | collected...
GCCCCTGGGCGAAAAGGAAATCGCTGCATTGAAGGCCCATAATCTTCTTGATGAAGAGCGCCTGCTCAACACCGATGCCACTGAAATCACCCGGATCACAGGCCTCACCACCCAGGGGGCCTTTGAGGTCAAAGAGTTGCTCCTGCGCAGCATTGAAGAACGGGCCAAGCAGGATGTGGCGCGTCGGGTGATGGAGATGCAGCGGATCAACGAGCAATTGAGCGTCGAGTGCGAACGGGTAACCGCGGCCAACAATACCATGTTTACGGGCAATAAAGAGCTCAAAAGCCGCTATGCCGCCATTACGGAACAGCATGACGCGGAGGTTGAGATTATGAAGGTGCTCCAGAGCCGGGTCGTGAGCGCTCGCATCGAATCCAACCGCCTGTCAACTGAAATCGACTTTCTCAGAGAAGAACGCCAGAAACTCCACGATCTGGTGGAGGAAAAGCATCTGCTGCTCGATGATCTGTTCAAGCGCTTTTCCGCCCTCAGGTCCAGTTTTGAGTTCGTCAGCGGTGAAACGGGATTTGCCCAGGATATCATGTCTCACCTGGAGGGTCTGCTGAGCAAGGCAATGACGCAGAAAAAATCCCTGAAAGACAAAATCGTGACCTCAGAGGAATCTCTGGAAAAGCTGTTTACCGAGTTTAACGAGATCGTGAGAAAAGGAAAGACGGAATTTTATAAAAGTATTTAATTTAACTGAGAAAGGGACGACCAGTGAGAGATTCAGATGCTATCCAAAGACAGGCGCATTCCATTGAGTTTGGCGATTTCGTGGTGGAAGGCACATCACGGATCGAGGTCCCCCGGATCATAGAGCAACTGAAAAAGATTTCTGAGCTTAAGCTGGACAATATCACCCAGCTCACGGGGGCCAAATTTGAAAGCACCGTGAAGGAGATGTTTTCCATTATTAAAGAACTTGAAGGACACCTCCGGGACGTCCTGGCGCTCAATGCCGCCCTGAGGTCGGAGGTCCAGGTCAGCAGAAGGGAAAAAGAAGGGCTGCAGAGCGAAAAGGAGATGCTGGAGAGGAAAGTGGCCAGTCTCGAATGCGATATCCCGCGGATTTCTGATCTTGAAAAGCGAATGGACATCGCCCTCGAGGAAATCGAGAAGTTCCGCAAGCTTTATAAACTCGCAAAGGAAAAGGCCGAAACGTATGAGGCGAACGAGCTGATGCTTGCCGCTAAGCTGGATAAAGTCAAAGAGGAGCGGGATGACGCTTACCGAGAGATAGTCGTTCTGGAAGACAAGATCAAGTCCATGACCCGTTCAAAGGAATGAAAAGGACCGCACCATGAGTGATCATACCGATAGATCAAGCACCGTGCAGGCTCAGCTCAAGAAGAAGCTCATGAGCAGCTGGGACCACATGAAGACGCGGTACCCCGTTGTCAGGAATATGGACCCCGTGAAGGGGGACACGACGAAGGAAGAATTCCTGCGATGCATCGACGGCCTGAAGAACGCCGAAGAGATCAAGGCCTACTTTACCCTGGAGCCGAGCGAGGCGCACCTTATCTTCTCCGACCTTTTAAATCTGGGGGCCATCCGGTTTCTGGATGATGCGGAACGGCTGGGTTACTTGAGGATGCAGAATCTCGAACTCAAGCAGAAGCTCGACTTCCTCATGTCGGAGCGGAACAAGCTGATGGGGGAAGAATTGTACCTGTCGGAGCGTGTCAAAGAGAAGAAGCAAGGCCTGTCCGAGCTCAAAGAGCGCATTCCCGAGTTGAAAAAAGCCCTGGAGGATCACGAGCTCACCCTTTCCGGCCTCCGGCAGAACTACAACGATCTGTGGGATTCCAATTCGGAGCTCCTTGGCCTGGGAAAAGACATGAAAGAAAGGGAACAGCAGATCAAGCAGGCCCTGGACACGCTGGAGTTGGGATTCCCCAAGCTGCTGAAGAAAAAGACGCGGATCATCAGCATGCTCAAGAAAACGGAAGAAAAGCAGAATCAGAACATCACCGTGAATGAGCGGCTGGATAAGCGGCTCCTGGTGTACCGGGATACAATCGATGAAATACGGGATTATCTCGATGATGCCAAGCTGCGTATCGATGATCTGATCAAGGACGAGTAACGTTTCCGGATGATGAGACTGGCAAAGATGTTTTCCAAAACACAAGGGTATCCCATCAGACTGGAAACGGTCAGGGCACAGAAAAGCATCCTGTACGGGAACATGATCCATGACATCGACCTGCTGAATGATTATTACGGCATTTTCCCCGAAGGATTGGCCGGGGGTCTTTATCAGGATCTGAAGCATTTGCTGGGCAGCGATATCGCCAGCGAGTTCCGGCTCGCATTTTACGATCCCGTCAACCCGGAACGGGTTTATCTGGAACGGAAATACCGCTTGAGCAATGGAAGAAACACCCCGGACCATTTTCCTTACATAAAGAAGCATCAGTTGCCCACACCCTATGAATTCGACGTTTTCGTCTATTTTTCCGACCACTTCCTGGCCCTCGGCAAGGACGAACAAGCGCGCCTGATCAACGGCTTCAATTTTAAGTGGTTTAATTTTTCAGGCGGCAATGGAGGCACGGCGCTGCAAACCGGTCTGGATAAAGGGTTTTCTGCCGCAAACGGTGCTCAGGATGGCGCTCCTGTTGTCGCCGTCGGCGAAAGCGCCTCGGCGGAGCCTGATAGAAAGGCAGACAGGGTTCTTCCGGAACAGGCGGTCCGCATGAATGCCCAGGAAGCGGCGCCTGCCGGTACCGATGACGACACCACGCTGCTGAGGCACTTTGCCTCTGAGCACAACCTGCTGATTGCGGCCTATACGGACTCGCGAAAGTTGCTTGAGAGGTTTACAAGTGTGTCCGCGCAGCTCGGTTTCAAACCGCTCCTGTGGACGTTTTCCGAGGGATTTAAAGAAATTGGCGACAGTTACGCGGGCAAGTATGTCCTCAGCGACCAGCATTTCCTGCAAAACAGACTCTCGCCCCTCGATGCCCTCGGCTATATCCGGAATGAATGCCAGGGCAATACCATGTACCTGCTGGAGGATTTTCATTATTACCTGAAGCGGGAAAACCTGTCGGGCCAGGAATTCGTGGAGCTGATCTCCACCATGAAATCCATGCCCGCAGTGTTAAAACGTCAGAACAGCTTTGTGGTCATTCTGGCTCCCACTCTGGAGCTGCCCCCGGAAATTGCGCCCATCTTCGGCGTGATACGCGACGAGATCTCGGGCAGGCGGCTGTACTATCTGGAGCGCTTCGGCCGGGACCTGACGCAGCTGGCGGAGGAAGGCAAGATCAAGCCGATTGTCGGCCGCGACCGGGAAATATTCGCCTGCCTCAAGGTGCTCTCGCAGATGGAGGCCAACAACCCCATCCTGGTCGGCAAGGCGGGGGTCGGCAAAACAGCGGTGGTCGAGGGTCTGGCCCACATGATCGTGAAAAAGGCGGTCCCCGCCATGTTCAGGAACAAGCGGATCATGGCCCTGAACCTGAACGCCATGGTTTCCGGGACCAAGTACCGGGGCGAGTTCGAAACCCGCATCGAGGGACTGGTCGAGGAAGTCAAGAGCAACGTCGAGAGGATCATCGTCTTTATCGACGAGATCCATACACTTCTCGGCATGGGCGCCACCGAAGGTTCCACAGGCGCTGAAAATATCCTGAAGCCCTCCCTGGCGCGAGGCGATTTCCCCTGTATCGGGGCGACCACCTTCGATGAGTACCGTCAATATATTGAACCGGACAAGGCGCTGGCGCGGCGGTTTCAGACCATCAATGTTTCCGAGCCCGACGGACCCCAGAGTCTCGCCATCCTTCAAGGCATTAAGTCAGTTTATGAAAGGCACTATGGACTGAAGATTACCGATCAGGCCCTGGCGGCATGCGTCGAAATGTCCGGTCGGTTACTGCCGACGCAGTGTTACCCTGGCAAGGCGATACGGTTTCTGGACAGTGTTTGCGCTTCCGCTTCCCTTGCCGGCAATGATATCGTAACGCCGGAGTGCGTGGCGGAGGAATTTAACAGACTATAAAAACCTCTCAATAAAAAGGGGGATCCCATGACAGGCCATCTTGTGAAAGTATTGATCATTGATGAAGATACGGTCTTTTTGGAAGAAGCAGTAAATGAGCTGTCCGGTCGGTTTATGGTTTCAACCTCTGCGACGGGTGGGAAAGGGATCAAAGTATTCAAGGAACTAAGGCCTCAGGTCGTAATCGTGGATACGGGGATTTCGGATATCCCCTTTCCCAGGCTGATTGACGAATTGAAGTTTCTCGACGGCGCAGTGCTGCGCATTGCCGTCTCGCGCGATTACAGCACCATTGACGAAGTCGTGGAGGCCATCGACACTGCCGGCGTGCACAGTTACTTCAGAAAGCCCCTAAACTACTTCGATCTTATCCAGGTTATCAATGCCAGAACTGCAGGATATTATGCCGGCCAGGGTCTTCCGCATAGCGCCGATGCCCGTCCGGCATACGAAAAGCTCCATAGCATTATCGACAAGGCGAAAGAGGTCGAACGGCTCAGGGAAAACCTGGAAGCCCAGATGGCAAAGATCAAGGACGTTGAAGCCGAAAGCTTCAGCAAAATAACGGATGCCATCAAGGAGGTCAAAGCATTCCGGCAGAAGCTTGAGGGGAAGGATGCTCTGATCAGCCAGCTTAAGGAAAAAAGCTTGGAGCTGGAGGCGTTGAAAAAACGCGATATCGACCGGGTTGAACAGGAGCGGGCCGCCCTCAGGCAGGAGCTTAATGGCCTGAGAGATGGTTATGACAACCTGGTCCGTGAGAAAGCCGAAATCGAGCAAGCCCTGAAAGAGCTTGACTTTTTGGTCACCTCAGAAAAAGAAGCGACCCTCAGAGTATCGGAGACCCTTAAAAAAGCGGACCGGGTAAAGAAGGACGGAAAGGATTCCATACTGGTCGTCGATGACGAAGCGGATATCACCCTTGCGTTCACGCGCATGATGAAAAATAGATTCAATGTCTACACCGCGGACAGCGGTGAGAGTGGCCTGAACGTGCTTGAAGAGAACCCTGATATCTGCATGATCGTCACGGATCAGCGGATGCCCGAAATGACAGGTACAGAGTTTGCGGCCGAAGTCAGGAAAAAACATGCCGACCTGCCCGTTTTTCTGCTCACGGGTTATGCGGATCTTACGATAGCCATTGATGCCATGAACAAGGGCGCCATTATCAAGTACTTTGACAAACCCGTCGACTGGGTGGTGCTCGAAGCGGCGATGGATGCAGCGATCGAGATGTACGACCTGACGTTTGCGCAAAAAGAGATCATTGCAGAGAAAAAGGCATTTATTGTCGACAAGATCAGGGATTTGTCCGCGGAAGTGAAAACCCTGGGTTACAATAACGTCAATCTGAACGATGAGATTGGCCACCTGAAATCGGACAATCAAAAGCTGGGCCTGGAAATCGAGAAGCTGCGCGCTGAAAACAGCGAACTGCGCGGTTCCGTGGCTCAGGAGCGCAAAACCATGCTGGAAGGGATGGCCAGAGAGCGGAAAACCCTTGAAGAGGAACTGGCGCGGAAAAAAGATGAAGCCGACCGGATTGTCGAAATGCAAATAGAAAAGAACCGGGTTGAGCTTGAACGTCTGCAGGAAGCCTTTGAGATAGAGAAACTTGAGGCCGGCAGGGAAATTGAAAGGATGAAGGCGGCTCTCGATGAGGACCGCAAGGCGAAGCTGGCCGAGATCGATCAGGAACGCAGACGGGCCGAGGCAGAACAGGAAGAGATCCGGCGCAAACACGATGCCGAAAAGGCCGCTATTACGAAAAACCTGGCGGAGGAAAAAGAAAATGCCGCCCGAGAGATTGAACGGATGAAGGCCGCGCACGAGGAGGACAGGAAGGCCAAGCTGGCCGAGATCGATCAGGAACGCAGACGGGCCGAGGTAGAACAGGAAGAGATCCGGCGCAAACACGATGCCGAAAAGGCCGAGATTGAGAAAAGGCTGGAGCAGGAGAAAGAGCGTGCCGCCGAGGAAATTGAGCGGATGAGAGCGGCGTTCGAGGAGGACCGCAGGGCAAAACTGGCCGCGATGGAGGAAAAACGCAAGGAAACGGAACGCGAACTGGCCGCGATCAGAACCAGGATCATCGAAGAGAAGGAACAACTTGAAAAAATGGTTCGGGAACAGCGGGAGAAAGCTGAAACAGACATCCGTCATTTCCAGAAATCATTTGAGTTGGAGAAAAAGAACCTCACCGAGGCGCTCGAAGCACAGCTCGAAACGATGAAGAAGGCGGTTGAAGCGGAAGCTAAAGAGATAAGAGCCGGTGCGACGCGGGAACTCGACAACGTCAAGGCAGAGGTCCGGAAGAGGGAACACGAGCATGGCGAAGCCCTGATCCAGGCCGCACGTGCAAGCAAAGCTCTGGAAGAGCAGCTCAAAGACGCGAAGTCGCGGATAAGGGACCTGGAGGCCGAAGCTGTAAAGAGCGAAGGGAAAATGGAGCGCCTGTTCGAGGAAATAGAGTCTATGAAGGCGGATTACAATCTGGCCATCCAGTCCAGGGAAGCCCTCGCCGCAGAGGTGGATGAACTGCGCGATATGCTTAGGTGAAACAGTGTTGAATAGGGAAATATGTGAAGGAAAGGATTTTTTAAAATGACAGATTCAACCCCCTGTTTGGCCGTTGGCGGCGAGCTTGGGACATCGGCAAGCAAGTTCTGCTGCGATGACACGTTGGTCCTTTTTTCATCGGTCGTCGGCGATGCCCTTTCGGAAAATATGGAAAAGAGCTGGCGTCTGATGAACCGCTCCAAGGATGATCGCTGGATCAAGAACCTGGCGGTCTTTGATGAGAGCAGAAACGCCTGGCGATACGTCGGGGCCATGACGCGGAGCTCAGAAAAGATACACTGGTTCACCCACAAGGGGCTTATCCAGAATTACGATGACGCCTTTCTGGCCATCAAGGCGGGCCTGTTCCTCCTGAATCTGGAGATGGAAAAAAAGGGCAAGCCCATCGACCGGGTAGGGTTCGGCTTCGGCATCACCGTGCGCCACGGCGAAAATGTCCTGGAGAAGTTCCTGTCCTACATGAAGGAGAATCTTGCCATCCATGGCGATAAAAAGGTCATCGGCATCAAGGCCAAGAACGTGGCGACCGGCGAAGTGAGAGAGATCGACATCCAGCTTGATTTCTCCGTCATGCAGTACCAGGCCTACGGTGCTTACATGACCTTGCTGTTCAGCAAGTACAAAATGGAGGTCTACAATACCTATATCATCGATATCGGCCATGGCACATGGATCAAGCTGCCCATCATCGATAACGAGGCCGACATCATTCTTGCCGATTCTATCACGGAGGGCATCGATACCATTACGAAAAATATCAGCGAAACCATTTTCGAGACGAGTAACCAGAAATTCAAGATACCCGAGCAGCGGATCATGCAGCGCCTTCCCCTCAAGGATTTCAAGATAGAAATCCCGGGTTCGGGCGTCTATGATTTCAGCCGGCTCCTGGCGCAGGAATCCAAATTCATGGGTGAACGCATCATGGAATATGTGGCGCGGGACATCTCGGCGTTGTCGCAAAAGGGTCAGACAATCGATTATTTTTCCATTATCGGTGGCGGTGCCCATCTGCTGTATGATACTCTGAAAAACGAGATCGGCATCTTTTTCGGCTGGCCTGCAAATGTCGTGGAAGGGCGGGTCATTCATCCCAACATGATAGGGATTGACCCGCGGTATATCAACTGCGTGGGCTTTATGCTCCTTGCCCGCGACCATATCGCCCTCGAAATGGGTCAGGATGTAAATCCCAGCTTCCACATCAAGACCATTGTGAAGGACACCGATGATGCCGCCCCGGACAAGGGCCTTAACGAAAAAGACGGGAGCCGGACGCCTGAGATGGCGGCGGCGGATTAAGCCGAGGCGGTCCGAAGTGTTCCAGGAACCGGGAAAACGGGATGAAGGACTTGAACACGTAATAAGGAGGAAAGCATGGGCGTATCGTACCTGGTGATCGATTCGGAGTTGAGGGCGCTGCTGGAGCAGTTTTCATGGAATCATCCCGAGGGGTCCAAGGAGGTGCTGAAGCTTGTCATGAAGCTGTACCTGAAACTGGTGGATAAAAGCCGCCACAAGGGCAGCGATCCGCTCCTGATTTTTCAGAACCTGGTTGAAAGGATCGTCTCCGGCAAGCTCTATGAAACCACGCAGGACAAGATCAACCATCTGGACAGCCTCATTGAGGAGCGTCAGGCCATGCCGGGCGATCAGGGCAATACCCGCCTCTACAATGAGATCAGTGAAATAAAAGGCATGCTCAGGGAACTCAGTGCTGCAGGCTATAGCATGGCGACTTACAAGCACGATTCGACTGCGTTTTCTCCGAAGGATGCAGCCAAGTTGCTGGATGTGGAAGCCAGCGCCACGAGCCACAAGCAAAGGAAAAACTATCGCGAATTGCGCAAGGAAAGCGCGCCGAAGAAGATCGATTTCTGATCTGCTCAGGAGACATGTGAAAAAGATACTGGTCGATGCCGGTACGTTTTATACAAAAGTGTATGTATTGCGCCAGGCCTTTCAAAATGGAGGAGAAGGTTCAGCTGACAAGTCCTATGAATTCTACGGGAGGACCTTCTTCCCCACCCTGGTGGGTCGGGCCGGCGACATTGACAAAAGCAGGATTTATTACGAGCATGACGGCGAATGGTTTTCCATTGGCTATGACTGCAGCAGCAGCCTGGAACTTGAACAGATTGTCAAGGCATTCGAAGACGATGGGGTCGGTACCGGCAGTAGACGTTTGATTCTGAAAAAGATTATTTATGATTTTGCCGACCACAAGGATGACCTGGCGATCGATGTGGTTGTTAGCGACCCCCGCGGGATTCAGGTTTTTGAAGAGATCCGGGCCCAGCTGCACGACAGGGAGATTGAAATTACGGCCTTGAGGGGCTATGATCGGCGCCGCATCAAAAAGGAGGTAAAGATCAGGTTTCGTCTCCTGTCTGCCGGCGAAGCGATAACAGGATTTCTGGAAAAAATAAAAAAAGACTTCCGGACGGCGTTGGTTGTCGATGTCGGCTATCATCGAACGAAGATATATCTGGTGGAATGCGGGAAAGGGGTTGCCCTTTTCCAGATCGGTGATTTTGGCGTATCTTTTTTCTATGAAAAGATAGTAAATCTTTGTTCTGAAAAGAAAATAACGGATAATCATTTCTTATGGCTGGTGAAGCAAATCGAATTCGGGTATAAACAGGTAGAGGTCGGCGGAGAGGATAACAGGGGAGTGCAGAAATTAGGGGGGCTGATGACCGGCGACTGTACCCGGGAATATGATATCTCACTGGTCCTGGACAATGTTCGGTGGGACCTCAACAAGGATATCAAAAGGTTGACGACGGATATCCTGACCTCCTACTACACGAATACGACGACTTGGGCGGAAATGCTGGTGGTGACGGGTGGGGGCGCATCCCTCAACGGCGATATCCTGTGCCATTCCCTCGTTGAAGACGGCTATCGTTTTCATGATGTCTATATTGAAAAGCAGCCCATATATACAATGCTTGAAGGGGCCTGTCGAGGGTTAAATACGCTTCAGGCAAACAGAACACCAATCTGATTAAAAGGGGGGATGAACCATGGAAAAGGCGAGCGCGAAAATGGAAGGGACCTCTTCTATAAACACCTCCGGTTTTTTATATGAGGTCGCTAAAGGCGCCGGAAAGGTGGGCGGTTATATACACCATCTTTTGACTGATACGATGTACTATGCCGGGAAATCTGTCTCTTATCTCCGACGCGTATGTTCGGACCTGAAGGTATCCCGATACGAAAAAAGAGGGGAAACGGAAAGGATGACGGTACAATATCTGGTGAAAAACGATGCCGCCATTGATGAGGCCGACAAGAGGGGATTCTATATGAACCTTGGCCGGGATATCGTGGCATTGACGAAAGCCGGCATCGAAAGCGATCATCTGACGATCATCGATCTATCAAAATACGAATTATAAAGAACGCCCTATTAGTGCCAGAAGGGGAAATCCCGTACAGAAAGGAGAGAGACATGGCTGAAAACACCTATGACAAAAATGTACTGAATGACCTGGTAAGGGGGACCGGCAATGCAGTAGAACCGAGTACACTGGACACGCTGATCACACAGGTCGGTGCGCTGAAGGAATCGGACAGGTATCTGGATGGCAGGAATCCCGCCAAAAAGGCATACGGCATTGATATCGGAACGAGCAGGATCGTTAGTATGAAGCAGGTTGCCCCTAACCGAACGGAGTCCGCCGATCAGTTGCATGCTTTTATCTCGGTCCCCGAAACCAAGTTTGTGAAGGAGATGCTGGTGAAGAACCACATGGCCCATACGAAGATTCGGGACGAGATCGCGGTCCTGGGCTATGACGCCCAAGAGTTCGCCAATATCTTCAACAGCGAAATCCGCCGGCCCATGAAGAAGGGGCTGATCACTTCGGACGAGATTTATGCAATACCTGTCATGAAAGAGATCATCAATCTGGTTCTCCCCCGGCCGGACGAGGTGGGCCACAGTCTGTGCTTCAGCGTCCCGGCCCCCGAGGCGGGATATGAAGCCGACCTGGTCTTTCACGAGGGCATGATAAAGAGATACCTGGTGGGAATGGGCTATGACGCCAAAAGCGTCAACGAGGGGATGGCGGTTGTCCTTGCGGAACTGGGAAGCGACAATTTTACCGGTATCGGTATCAGCATGGGCGCCGGTATGTGCAATGTCTGCTTTTCGTTCATGTCCCTGCCGGTAATCGTCTTCAGCATCGCTCGGGGCGGGGATGATATCGATATGCAAGTTGCCCGGGCGATGCACGAAACGGTGAACCGGGTGCGGGTCATCAAGGAAGAATCCCTGGATTTCGCCAAAGTCCCCAAGAACAATCTGGAGAATGCCCTTCATATCTATTACGAAGACCTGATCATGACCCTCCTGAACACGATGGTTAACGTATTTTCCCGGACGGAGAAACTGCCCAGGCTCAGCCAGGCCGTACCGCTCGTCCTGGCCGGCGGCACGTGCCTGCCGAACGGATTCAAGGTAAGGTTTGAGCAGCTCTTGAAACAGGTGAAGATGCCGATTGCCATATCGGAAGTGCGTCTGGTCGCCGACCCCCTCCGGGCAACCGCCAGGGGAGCCCTGCTCAAGGCCTTAGTGTAATGCTGCCGGACAATGAGGCCGCTTGTGCCGGCGGGTTAACGTTCCTGTAAACATGCAATATGCCGATGACAACAACAGCGACGGAAGCAGAGACACGCTCAGGGCGAAGTTTGTCTTTGACGGCAAGCGCTATGACATTATCGACCTGTCCAACGAGGGCATGCTCATCGAATGTGCCGAAGGCTTTCCCGCGGAGATGATCCGGAAGTTAAGCGGCGGGAGCTTCGTCTTCGGATTACTCGACTCCGCGACGGACAGTGAAATGGAGCTGGCGGGCGATTTCGTGCGGGCTGAAGGGGCGGAGACGGGTGGCAGGGTCATACGGATATGGATCGTTCAGCAGGAAAAGCAGCTGCGCCGCTCTGAGACGCAGAGCGCCAGACCGGTCGCAAGGGTGAGACGCGGAAAAACGGTTGCCGTCGGCGGCGGCAAGGGCGGCGTCGGTAAAACGATTATCGCCGTTAATCTCGCCCTATCTCTGGCACAATTGCTTCACAAAAAGGTCACCCTCCTGGACGGCGATTTCGGCAACTCCAACTGTAACATCCTCCTGGGCATCACCAGGGTAGAAAATTCTTTAGAGGAATATCTGCGTAACAAGCAATCTCTTGAGGACGTCACCGTTCCAACCGCCTATGATAATGTGCGGCTGGTTTGCGGTGCGCAAAACAAGGTGGATGGCTTGCTCACTACGGAGATGCCACGGCTGCTGGCCGATATCGGGCTGATCGATGCCGATTGCCTCGTAATCGATCTGGGTTCCGGGATGGGAGATGAAACCATCGAGCTGTACCAGATCGCCGATGAAAAGATCATCGTTGCAACGCCCCAGGTAACTGCCCTTCAGAATGCCTACGGCTTTGTGAAGTCGGCTTTTTTCTATGACCTGGAACGTACGGAAGAGCTCTCCACTTATCTGGACAGAACCGGGATTGATCCGCAAAAGCTCTATGCCCTCATCGGCAGCCTTCCTTTCGATCATGTCGCTCATCGGGCCTTTGTCCTCGTTCTGGCCCGGCAGCGCTTCAGGATCATCGGCAACATGGTGAACAGCGACAAGGATCTGAAGATTGTCCAGAACCTTCAGAAGGTGGTCGAACATTATCTCCACATTGAAAGTACAATCCTGGGAACCCTTGGCACCAGTGAGGATATTCCGAACTCCATAAACAGAATCACGCCCTTCGTGGTCCTTTATCCGGACTCGAAATACAGCCAGGAAATGAAATCGATGGCTGTGCGGATGATGAGAGGATGAAAACCGTTTAGGTAAGCATATGTGCTTGAGTGAATATGAAAAAGAACAGATCCGCGCCATCAAGAAATGGAAAAAGGAAGAATCCGGTGTCGTCAATACAGCTTTGAGTTACGTCATGTTTCCCATCTGCCGTTTGATTCAGTCGCTGGTCCCCGCGTCGACCATCCAGGGGGTCATCGACGGAACGAACGCGGCGGCCCTTTGGTTGACCGACGAAGCGGATATTCTGAAAAAAAGCGCCGTGAAAGATATTGAAGAATTGCGCACAAAAGGTATCATGACATCGGACAAACTGGCAAATGACGTTCATAACTGGGCAATCGGTCTGGCATCGGCAGAAGGGGTCGGCATGGGCGTTTGGGGGTTTTATGCCCTGGCGGTCGACATTCCTTTTATCCTGACCCTTGCCTTAAGGTCGATTCATAAAATAGGCCTGTGTTACGGCTACAAAGCCAAAGAGGAAAAAGACAGACAGTTTGTCCTGACCGTTTTATCGGTCTCCGGAGCAAATTCGGCAAGGGAAAAGGCCGATGCCCTTAACATATTGCAAACGATCGATATCATGGTCGCCAAACAGACGTTGAAGACCATCGCCGAAAAGGCTGCGCAGCAGCAACTCAGTAAGGAAGCGGTCGTGATCAGCATGAAGAATTTGGGCAGGCAGATCGGGATCAATATATTGGAACGAAAGGTTCTTCAAGCGATTCCGGCCATTGGCGCTGTAGTCGGGGGTTCGGTGAACAGCTGGTTCATAAATGATGTGGGATGGACGGCAAGACGGGCATTGCAGGAAAGATGGTTTATGGATAACGGGAT
>Ga0315273_10008072_pt1 | contig 13261 bp, 11 predicted proteins | sample YL17G02_0_MG_FD_205753 | JGI IMG/M metagenome (GOLD analysis project Ga0315273, IMG submission 205753) | Sediment microbial communities from Yellowstone Lake, YNP, Wyoming, USA - YL17G02_0 | ecosystem: Environmental > Aquatic > Freshwater > Lake > Sediment | place: USA: Wyoming | collected...
AATGGTTTAAAAGAGATTACCTGCCGGCGTTTGTATGAAAATAATACTGAAATATCCAGAACAGAGGTGAAAACGATAGTGCTGAAAGAGGCTGTTCCTGAGATCATCATGGTGGGCAGCCAGACTCCATTTACTTCTCTTCCGATCCCTGGAAGGTTGGCTTATCTTTCGGCTGGAAATGCCTGGTTGATGGAAAGAACAACCGGAAATCGCCGGGCAATTGTGACCACAGGCGATCTGGATGGGCGAATTTTTTCTCTCTCTCCCGATGGCAACTGGTTATTGTTCACACGAGATCTGGGTCAGGAGAATGTGATCAACTCCTTATGGGCAGGACGAATCGACATTGAATCGAGCGCTCTGGTTGATCTCAAAGCCACAAACATCGTTCACTTTGCTGAGTTCGCTCCCGATTCGACGACGGTTGCCTATTCCACTGTTGAGCCGCGTTCTGCAGCACCTGGCTGGCAAGCAAATAACGATTTGATTCTTGTGGGTCTCAGCTCGAGTGGATTTGTTTCTAAACCACGCAGCCTGGTCGAGACGAATTCTGGTGGAGTTTATGGATGGTGGGGAACAGAGTACGCCTGGGCGCCGGATGGAGAGAACATTGCTTATGCTCGGCCCGATGGGATTGGCTTGATCAGTGTTCAAGAAGAAGCTCTCATTATGCCTCTCCGGGATGTGCTGCCTTTGCAGACAGGAGGGGATTGGGCCTGGGTACCCGGAATTGACTGGTCTCCAGATGGGAAGATTTTTTTTCTGGTCGATCACCTGGCTCCTGAGGGGTCACCTTCGCCCGAAGAATCAACTTTCTTCGATCTAGTAGCAATTCCACTGGAGGCAGGCCCTGCTATCAACCTGTCCTCTCAAGTAGGGATGTTTGCATACCCTTCGGCATCCCCGCTGCAAAGCGGTCCTGGCTCGCTTCCTGGGGAAAATGCCTCTCAGGTGGCCTACTTGCAGTCGATTATCCCTTCCCAAAGTGAAACTAGCCGGTATCGTTTGGTAGTCAGCGACCGGGATGGATCAAATAAAGACATTTCCTTCCCTGAGGATGGTGCCCAGGGATTGGATCCTCAGCATGTTGTTTGGTCCCCTGCCCCTTTGGTTGAAGGAGGTGCTTATACTATTGCTGTAATCTACCAAAATAATATTTGGTTAGTCAATTTGGCTGATGGGCAGGCTCAACAGATTACCGGTGACGGTTTATCTGTACGTATTGATTGGAGGTAAGTATGCGTATCTTAATAACAGGCGCGGCGGGCTTTTTAGGTTCTCATCTATGCGACCGGTTATTATCTGAAGGACACCAGGTTGTTGGCATGGACAACTTTATCACAGGGAATCCAGATAACCTGGCGCACCTGGCTGGAAACGAGAATTTCTTTTTTATCCGCCATGATGTTTCTAATTTTATTTTTGTACCCGGAAAATTGGATGCTGTGCTGCATTTTGCATCACCTGCCAGCCCGAACAAGAGCTCGCCTTTAGGATATGTCAATTTGCCGATCCAAACCATGAAAGCTGGTGCACTCGGGACGCACAACACCCTGGGTGTGGCGAGGGCACAACGGGCACGTTTCTTGCTCGCCTCTACCAGTGAAATATACGGAGATCCATTAGAACACCCTCAGACAGAAGCCTATTGGGGTCATGTCAATCCAATTGGTCTTCGCTCTGTTTATGACGAGGCAAAACGGTTTGCTGAGGCTTTGACAATGGCTTATCATCGATATCATGGTATTGATACACGTGTCGTCCGCATTTTCAATACCTATGGTCCACGCATGCACCTGGAGGATGGTCGTGTGTTGCCTAACTTTTTGCAACAAGCATTGAGAGGAGAACCCCTTACGATTTATGGGGATGGTCAACAAACCCGCAGTTTTTGCTATGTGGACGACTTAATTGATGGGATTGTCCGCTTGCTCTATTCAGATGAGCACCAGCCAGTCAATATAGGCAACCCGGTTGAAACGACGATCCTGGAATTTGCGGAGACCATCAGCCGGCTGGTAGGTAATCCGGCTGGGGTAATTTTTAAACCAGCTCAGCGGGGAGAAAGCGACCCTCAACGCCGCCGGCCTGATATTACTCGTGCCCGGCAGATCTTGGGTTGGGAGCCAAAGATCAACCTGGAAGAGGGCCTCAACAAGACGATTCCATACTTTCAAACGAAGATGAGCCTCGGATGACAGCCGTATTGATCAACCCTCGAGAGCGAATTCGCTTCCTCCGTTTTGCTGCCGTAGGTGTCATCGGTGCCATCGTAGACTTTGGCGTCATGAATCTACTGACCCACTTCTTCAGGATTCCCCTGATCATTGCAGGAACAGTTTCGTTTATTGCCGCCGTGCTCAGTAACTTTACATGGAATCGCTTTTGGACCTATCCCGACTCTCGCAGCAAATCCGTTCCGCGACAACTGTTTGAATTTACGATTGTAAATGCAGCGGGTCTGTTAATCCGGGTTCCAATCCTGGCATTCCTGGAGCGTCCCCTTTATTCCTTCTTCAGCTGGCTGCCAGTGCGACTGTCATTTTTATCCCCTGAGTTTTTAGCCAAGAATGGAACTTTAGCCATCGCAGTCGTCATTGTGATGTTCTGGAATTTCTTTGCTAATCGCTATTGGACATATAGTGATGTAAAGTGAAGCGTGTATAATAAGAATATGGATACAAATCGCAGGCTCATTCCAATTTATACGACTCGTGGCGATTTAGGTGCCTTGATGTTATATCCTTACATTTATAGCAGGCAAGGGGAATGGATTGGATGGGTCACTAATGAACGAAAAGTCTATTCGGTGCATGGTCATTATGTCGGGTACCTGACCAATGATCCTCGTATCCTACGCAGGTTATCGGATGGTTTTGACCAACCCAGACGACAAGCACCCCTACCGCCTCCACCCGTTAGCTGCCCTCCGAGTGTGCCTCTGGCTCCAATGATGCCAGAACTGATTCAGGGGTTGATCGATGTATTGGAGGAAGCTCCTGAGTTGATGCCGTCTCTCGATTCAGGCGAATTGCGCGAAGATATGGATTAAGCCAGGATGAGCGGAGAACCTGCTCCTCAACCGGGAGAGTCATCAGCGGGAGATGGATTTGTACCGCAGTTCCGTACATTGCGGGAGTTAATCGATCAGGTAACTGGGAGAGCCCATTGGCAGCCAACAGAGGAGGGGGATGCGGGCCTGACTGAGGTTTTGCCTTTCCCATTTTTAGCTTTGGTGGGCCAACGTGAGATGAAACTCGCTTTATTAATCGCCTTGGTGAACCCAGGTGTGGGGGGAGTATTGTTGATCGGACCAAGAGGGACTGGCAAGACAACGGCTGTGCGCAGCCTGGTGGATTTACTCCCACAGACGCCACGCAGCTTGTGTTATTACGGTTGCATGCCAGATGATATCGAAATTGGGGGGATCGAAGCAATTTGTCCTGATTGTGCACGCAAGTATGCTATGGGAGATCCCCTGGATAAGCTTGATAAAGTTCGTCTGGTCGAACTCCCCCTCAATTCTCGTTTGGATGATGTGGTAGGGGGGGTGGATGAGCGCCTGGCAGTCCAGGATAGATTGCGGATGCGCAAGGGTATCCTGGCTCAGGCCGACCGGAACCTGCTTTATGTGGATGAAGTTAATCTTTTGGCAGATGATGTTGTCGATGCCATTCTCGACGCAGCTGCCCAGGGTTCCTATACAGTTCGTCGCGGGCCTCTTTCTGCAACATACCGTTCCCGGTTCGTATTATTGGGTTCGATGAATCCTGAAGAAGGGCGTTTACGACCTCAAATTATGGATCGTTTCGGCTTAAGAGTTATCGTGCATGGGTTGGTAAATTCTGGTGAGCGGTTGGAAGTTTATCGGCGAGTGCAGGCGTACCAGGAACAACCCCGGAGCGTCGTTCAGCAGTTTGCAGAAGAGAGCGCTTTGATCCAATCAGAAATTCAGCTTATTCGGGACGCACTATCCCAGGTGACTCTGCCTGATTCCGTTGCTTATTTAGGGTTGGAATTGGTTAGCCGGTTAAAGCTCGATTCCTCGAGGGCTGAAATAACCCTTTTCGAAGCAGCTCGTGCATATGCATCCTTAGATGGGCGCAAGGAGGTTACTGTTGAAGATATCTTCGATGTTGCACCAATGACACTACGGATGCGCCGTTCGGTATTCATGGGGGAATTTTTTTCAAGTCAGGATGTGGAAGAGAAAGAATTAAACTCATTGCTAAAAAGATTGCAGGGTGAAAAATCGGGCCGAGTAGGTTAATGATTATTGTAGATGGGTATTTTCTAAATCCAGGAGAGGCAGAGCCAACATGTTTAAAAAGAAAGAAATTTTCAAAGTTAAGTCGATCATCGTTGACCCATCCGTAATGCGTAACTTGACCACAGCCGATGAATACCTCAAACGAGGCATGGCATATTATGCGCGAAAGCAATACGAAAATGCTGAGAAGGATCTACGAACCGCGATTTCTCTAAACGAGGAACTGATCGATGCATACTACAGCCTGGGCATGGTATTGAAAGCGGCGTTTCGGAAGGACGAAGCCGTTCAGGCTTTCGAAAAAGTATTGGACTTGCTCAATAGCGGTCTGGTTAAAAATTCAGATCAGTTGGCGATGTTAAGGCGATTGGCAAAAGGACACGTTAATGAAATAAAAACTGGTGACTGGAATCTGGAAAAAGAAATCTGGCAGCGTGTTCAATGAGTATGGAGTCCGCCTATAATCTGAAATTCCAATCCAGTAAACGCAAGCGACTGGAGACCTGTTTAAGTGGTGCAAGACCTGATCGAACTCCGGTTGCTCTGTGGCGCCATTTCCCGGTCGACGATCAAACTCCCGAAGGATTGGCATCTGCAACTTTAGATTTCCAGCGCTTATATAACTTCGATTTTGTAAAAGTCACCCCTGCTTCCTCTTTTTGTTTAAAAGATTGGGGTGTTCAGGATGAATGGCAAGGGGCTTCGGAGGGGACGCGTGTTTATACCCAGAGGGTAATCCGTTCACCTGAGGATTGGGCGCGCTTGCGAGTTTTAGATCCCTATTCTGGTTTTCTAGGTGAGCAGCTTGCCTGCCTGCGTTTGCTGATCGAAGAGCTAAATACAGGTGGGGATCCTGTTCCGGTAATTCAAACGATCTTTAACCCTCTGGCACAAGCCAAGAACCTGGCAGGAGGAGATCTACTCCTGGCACATTTAAGGCAGTATCCAGAAGCGGTTCACACAGGTTTGAGGATTATTGCTGAAAGTACCCTGCGGTTTATTGAGCTAGCTCGAAAGGCAGGGGTTGCTGGATTATTTTTCGCCGTCCAACACGCCAGTTATGTATTGCTGGATGATGAGGAATATGATCAATTCGGCAAGCTTTATGATTTGCAGGTCATGGAACCAGCCAGGGATTTATGGTTGAACATAGTGCACTTACACGGAAGTGCAGTCATGTTTCAGAAGTTTATCGATTATCCTGTTCAAATTGTCAACTGGCATGACCGCGATACCTTTCCTTCTCTTGCCGAAGCTCAAGCTCTGTATCCGGGGATTTTGTGTGGCGGTTTGCAGAGGGAAAAGACGATGGTATTAGGGAATCCGGTTCAGGTGACCGCAGAAGCCCGGGATGCTATTCAAGAGACACAGGGGATGCGCTTCATTCTGGGTACTGGCTGTGTCTTACCTACGATTGCTCCCCGCGCCAATATCCTTGCTGCCCGAAAAAGCGTGGAGCTATGAGCGGTCTCAGGGTGATCGGCGGGAAAATGCGCGGGAGGAGGCTTCATTCGGTACCCGGCGATACCACCCGACCGATCACGGACCGGGTCAAAGAAGCGCTTTTCAATATAATCGGGGCAGATATCCAGGAAGCGACGTTCCTGGATTTATTTGCAGGGACGGGCAGTGTGGGGATCGAGGCACTTAGCCGAGGGGCAAACTATGTATTATTTGTGGATGTAAACCGGCTGCCCGTGGAGACAATCCGTCACAACCTCCATCTTACTGGATTGGAAAATCGGGCAGACGTGTTGCGGGCCGATGCACTGGCTCTTTTAGAGCGCACTCCCAATCGTACCTTCGATTATGCATATGTTGCGCCCCCACAGTATAAAAAACTTTGGAAGCAGGCATTGCTAGGTCTGGATTCTCATCCTGAGTGGCTATCTGAAGATGCCTGGGTGATTGCACAAATCCATCCAGTCGAATATGAGGATTTAAATCCCAGTGTAGATTTACACCAATTACACGAGTTTGATCAGCGCAACTACGGAAGCACGCTGCTGGTATTTTATGATAGGAGACTCACATGACCCAAAATGTCGAACCCATCGATGTTCTTTGTCGGGCCTTCCCAGAGATTTCGAGAGATGAAGCCGCAGAAATGGTTTCGCTGGGAACGGTGCAGTCTTACCCAGCCGGAACCTTGTTGTGCGCGGAGGGCGCCCTGGAGCGCACTTTCTATATTCTTCTGGAAGGCGAAGTAAAGGTAACGAAGGTCATTAACGAAGCCCAGGATCGTTTTCTTGCCAATTTGAAGCCTGGGGGTTTTTTTGGAGAGATGGCCTTGATCCAGGATGCCCCGCGTGCAGCTTCTGTAAAGACGTCGATACCTGTTACAGTTCTGGAAATTTATAAGGATCATTTTGAGGATTTGGTGCAAAGGAACAGCAGTATTTCCATAGCAATGGTGCGTGAAGTCACCCGCCGATTGCGAGAGAACAACGATTTAGCTATCGAAGATCTTCGCATGAAAGCTGCCGAGCTAGCCACCGCTTACCAGAGATTAGCTGAAGAGGAGTATGCCCGGTCAGAATTCTTGACTGTGGTGGCGCATGAGCTGCGTACACCGCTGACAGTAGCCAGCGGCTTTGTAGATATTGTCCGTCTCCAAAATGTTCAGGGAGAGATGCTGCACATGGCCCTGGATACGGTGTCGAATAATTTGCAGCAGATCATTGCCTTGGTGAACAATATCCTTTTCTTACAGGAGATGGATATTATTCTGCCGTCATTTATTACCGTGGATGTTGGCGTGGTTGTAGCAACGATTATGGAGAAGCAGCGTTCTCATGCGGAAAAGAATAAGATTGGCATGAGCCTTTCAATTGTACCAAACTTGCCCAAAATTTCTGCTGACCCAAACAGCCTTGAGCGTGCCATTTCGGCGATTCTGGATAATGCGGTTAAATTCAGCCCCAATGGTGGTGAAATCCAGGTACAGGTGAGCTTTGATCATCGAGATACCTGGATCAAGATAAAAGATTCAGGAGTTGGAATTCCTCGAGACGCCCTCCCGCGCGTTTTTGACCGTTTTTTTCATTTGGAGGAAGTCGGTGGTTACCTCTTCAGAGGGGTAGGATTAGGCCTGTCCATCGCCCAAGCTGTGATTGAAATGCACAAAGGCCGGATTGAAGTCGAAAGTGAGCTTGGCAAAGGCAGCACTTTTTCAATCATATTACCTACCTTATGAGTTAAAGATTGAGCCAATTTTTCGTAGCCCGGGGCAGTTCACTTAACGGTCCTATGCGCAACGTACATGAGGGCAGCGAGTCCAGGAATAATTTGCCATAACGCTTGGTGAGTATCCGCCGGTCGAGGATAACTACAACGCCTCGGTCGGACTGTGTCCGGATCAGGCGTCCAAAGCCCTGCCGGAAGCGTAAGATGGCTTCAGGCAGCGAATACTGGTTGAATGAATCCTCGAAAGTTTCGGAACGCGCTGCTACAATTGGATCAGAGGGGACATCGAACGGCAGTTTAACGATAACTAGCACCGAAAGCGCTTCTCCAGGAACGTCAACACCTTCCCAAAATGCTCTTGTTCCCATGAGTACAGCGCGTTCATCGGTGCGGAAGCTTTCTAAGAGTGAATGGGGAGATGCGCCATCGCCTTGTTCATAGACTCTTATTTCGTGTTTTGCCAGCAAGGAGCCTAACGATTGAGAAGTACGCTTGAGTTGCTCGTACGAAGTGAAGAGGACAAGCATTCGTCCCCCCGTGACCAGGCTTATGTTTAGGATGGCTTGCTCAAGAGCACGTTGGTGTCCATAGCGGTCACTGGGTTCCGGTATATCGTTAGAAACGTAAAGCAAAGCAGAATTTTCATAGTCGAAAGGTGAGCCGAGAGATAACTCGTCAGCATCCTCTGCGTATAAACGACCACGCAAATAATCAAATTCTCCCGCTGCCGTTAAAGTAGCAGAGGTCATAATTACAGAGGATTTTTCGTTCCACAAGAATTTCTGCATGAGTGGGCCAATATGAAGCGGGGCAGCATTCAGGGACAGCCGGTGACCGTTGGGATTCATTTCGATCCAATAAATTGTCATTTGGTTCGGCTCAAAAACCATGCCATGGATATTTTGGAAGATCTCGCTCAAGCGGCGGTACAGGCTGCTCAGGATGCCGATCGTATCTTCACTTTCTTCGTTTTCATGCAAAACCTCATGCAGCTCAGCCAGCCCCTGGAGCATCTGCCCCAAGATTTCGAGTAAAGCGCGCAGAGGTTTCTCAGCCTCCTCCCAGCTTATTTCAACATCAGACCAGGCCGGCAGTGTGCGGGTGGCAGGCAAGATCCGATCCTGTTGGGCGTAGCTCCCCATCGGCTGGCCCTCACGACGTTCGAAGAGAAAATGTTCGATGGATACAAAGAAATCTTTCACCATACCATCAAAATTAAAAGCATGATCTGTAGCTCGTTGAACCAGGAAATCGAATTGTGCATAATCAGCCGGCGAGAGAACTCCTTGAATGAGACCCAATACTTTGCGGAGTACTCCTGTGGTTGGTCCACCGAGTTCTCGAGCAGCCCGGTCGACATCCGCCTGACTGACCGAGAAGCTTAAAGCATTGGTTGTAGCATCTTCCATGTGATGGGCTTCATCCAAGATCAAGTATTGGTATTCCGGCAGCACCCGGTTTCCGGTAGCCACATCTGCCAGTAATAAGGCATGGTTCACAATGAGCAAGTGAGCGCTTTGTGCCGCCTGGTGAGCACGGAAGAAGGGGCAGGTGCCCCCCGTTCGTTTCAGACAGGTTTCGGTGGTGCAACCTTCATCTTCAGCAGATAAACGCATCCAGGCTTCGCGCTCTGCAGGGCCATTCAAGTTGATCTCACCACGGTCACCGGTCTGCGTCTGCTGAAGCCAGACCAAAACCTTGGCTAAAACGCGCATTTCATCGGCAGTCACTGGGCCACGCCGTCGTAAATTCTCAAGGCGGCGAGGGCACAGGTAATTTGAGCGGCCTTTGATCACGATGGCGCGTAGATCAACTCCCAAAGCATTGCGCAGATCGGGAATATCTTTGTTAATGAGCTGATCCTGCAAGTTAATGGTGTTTGTGGAGATCACCACGCGGGTATTATTCTGCATAGCCCACAAGGCTGCAGGGATGAGGTAAGCCATACTTTTACCTATTCCGGTTCCGGCTTCAACCATTAAGTGGTGGCTTTCCGAGAGAGCCTTTGTGACGGAGCGCAGCATTTCCACTTGCTGTGGGCGATATTCATAATTTGGAAAATAATGTGAGAATACCCCGCCATGCTCCAAAATCGAGGCAACCTCGTCAATATCGAGAGCATACAACGTGGTATTAGGCGTCAGAGCAGGGAGGTTGCGTGTCTCGTAGCCCTGGAAGAGCGGTCCGAGCATCCCTTCTCGCACTTGACGGGCAGTCACAGTCTCCTTCGAGCGCGAGCGCATAATTTCGTAGAAAGTATAAAAACCACCCCAATCGGTTTGTTCCCCCAGGTGGACAATTTCCGCCAGTACCTGGATGGGGAGCTCCTGGGCGATTTCGTATAGACGTAAATAGATCGCCCTGGTAACGCGCGCGTCGTCTAAGGCTCGGTGGGTTGCCGGGAGAGGTATTCCCAAGGTCTGGCCCAACGAACCCAGGTTATACCGGCTGGCCGTTGGGAGCAAAACAGCCGCCAACTCGTATGTATCGATGGCTTCATTTAGCTTGAGAACTTTATTCCGGCGAAGAAACCCAAGGTCGAAACGGACATTGTGCCCCAGGATTGGAAAATCGCCGGCAAAATCCGCCAGTCCAGGCAGCACCTCTCGCAGGGGAGGCGACGTTCTTATCATCTGGTCAGTGATGCCGGTAAGCTGCGTGATAAATGGCGGAACAGGTCTTCCTGGATTGATAAGTTGGGAAAATTCTGCTTCAACCCGGTTGCCTTTAAAACGCACCGCGCCAATCTCGATGATGGCATCGGTCTGTGAGTCAAGGCCCGTGGTTTCAATATCAAGGGAAACAATCGTATCCACGGGCGTGATTATACTCTTAGATACAGTCTATGACGATCTTCTGATTATCTTGATTCCTCAATTCGTTACAGGCGGAAAAGCACATCCTTCTAGCCCAGTATTTTGGGGAGGAAACGGCACACCCCAATCGTAAGGGGTTCCAGATGGAATGGTCCCGGCATTCAGCCCATCCACATTTGCCATAACGAGTGAAACTGCTGAATTCACATCCACCACGACCAGGTACCGTGCTTTTTGTGCATTGTGGAAGAAAGCCAATGAGCTTCCATCAGGATTCCATGTCAAGCCGTATGCCCAAGAAGTCGCATATAACTTCTTATTTTGTCGGTTTTTGATGTCATGAATATAGATACCGCAGTTGGTTTCACTTCCTCCGCAGCCCCAAAAGGCCAGGTAACGGCTGTCTGGAGAGAATGCAAACTCGTTATTGAAAGCTGCAGCATTCGGCAGCACCGGGTAAGATTTTTCAGGTTCTGATATACTGATCGAACGAAGTCCTTCTGCACCGTCTGATCCGGTGGGTACATTTATTAGAGCAAGTGTTCGACCATCTGGAGAACGCTCGCATAAAGCTGTCCAAGGATTTCCGATCTCGATTTCCCCCATTAGATAACCATCTGCAAAGAGCTCGGCAGTTCCCGTGATGGGCGATGTGTCACGCCATTGGAATGTTAGGAGGCTTTTTGATGTATCATAGTCCCGCATGAGGGGGGTAGGCCAGTACGGTTGGTGTCCAGGCGCAGGTGTTGGCGAGGCTGGGGAGGCTTGCTTCTCATCTGGAACCGGCTGCCAGTAATGATCCCATTCAAGTCCTTGCAGGGATTCCTGGGGAATCTTGAATAGATCAGGAGGTATATCTGCATCATAAACTATTTTTTTGAGGATGAATTCTTCGGTTAAGGCTCCTGGATCGGTTGAATTGTATTGGTTGAGACGCAGGATCAGGCCCGTTAGGGCATCGACCCAAAGAATACAGCGCGGTTGGTTTTCGTCAGACTCCCAGATCACTTTGACGGCTTTTCGCCCTGCCACAATGTCTTCTCCCGCCACATTCAACTTCCATTGGATTTTACCCGGATCCCATAATAGAGACCATAAAGGTTCGGTGGGGAAGCCGCTCTGAGGATAAGGTGAAACCGCCGCCAGTTTATAAGCGAGGAAAGTTGGATCGAACAGGAACGGTGCAGGAGTGTAATTGGTTGAGTAGTCATATGAAAGTCCTGTTCTCAAATCGATTTCATATACACTTCCGTTGTTCATTGAGTGGAACAATTCCGGTTTTCCATCCAATGGCCCACCGAGTACCAAACCATGAAAAGGATTGGATAAGTTTCCTATCCAGATCTTGTTACGATATGAGAGGGGGGGGCCGGCGTAACCAGGTGGGCCGTAATGCAAAATGATCCCATCCGCCCATAAGGTCTTCCAAAGGGAAGGGCTGCTCGCAATGAGCTCGAGAATTTCACCAGGGGAGGATTTTGCAGTTATGACCTGAAGCGGAGTCGATGATGTTGGCTGGTTACTTTCTGCAATCAAAACAGGGGTTCCTGGCGTGGCGGTGATATAAACAATTTTGGTTACCAGAATGGTTCGAAGCGACCCTGCCTTCCCCTCATCCGGGATGAATTTTCGATACAGCAAGCCCAGCGCTAATATCAATAATACGACCGAGCCTCCAAAAAATATTTCTTTGATTAAAATTTCGCGGTTTTTTTGACCCCTTTGTTTTGAAAGAGAATCTTGTATCTGCTTAATCTTCTCTTCCAAATCCATTGGACTGAGCGTATAGGGATTAGACAAGTTTTCCGTGGAGGCAGAGCTTTGTTCATTCGAAGGGAGCTCTTGATTTACCGGCGCCTTTTGATTCAAGCCTGCAATTAAATGGGCTGCCGAAAGCCAATCCTTGACTACCTGTTCGTCTTTTTGCCAAACCAGGGCGATTTCTTCGATACTCAAGCCCTGGCTCACATTTAGAAAAGATGCCAGATCGGTAAAAAAAGCATGATCCTTGATGCTTTTTCTTTGGACATCGAATATTATGTGATAGTAAAGCCAAACTTTGACACTCATGATTGGCTGGTAACTGTGACGGTTTTGGACAGCCCGTATAATCGATCGGTGAACGCATTTTTCTGCTTTGGCCGGATTTTTGAATACAAAGATAGCCAGTTGATAGAGAGGCAGATAGTATATTTCTACAATTTTCCGAATCAAAAAAACGTCGCCAGTCTGGCTGCTCAACATCATCCAATCTAAATCTGGGGAAAGCCCTTGCTCGGAATTGAACGTTAGCATCGAAAAAGTAAAATAACAGCCTCTTGCTGGATTTCCACAAAAGGCTGTTCATCAAGCTCGGTCGGTTTAGATGAAGCGAAAATCACCAACTTTAATCCATGCGCTTCAACGATTTGATGCACTTGGTCTTCGGATAAACCCTTTACTTTGAATGTGATCAGCCGGCTGGTAGGATCCTCCCCCGCAAACTGGCCGAATGCCACAAAATTTCCTCCCAGATCGGCGACAGCTTTTGAGATGGCAGCCAATTGACCTGGTTTTTCTTCGATCAGGAACGTAACACGCACACCTTTCTCGCGTGCTCCCATCAGCTCCAGGAATATTTTGAACAGATCGGTTTCGGTAATAATGCCCACGACCTTATCGCCGCGCATCACCGGCATACCACCAATTTTGTTGTCAGCCAAAATGCGAGCCGCTTCTTCGATTGGTGTATTTTCCTGGACGGTCAAGACATTTTTGGTCATTACATCATTGACGGTTATTTTACTGAGTAAGTAATTCAACTTTGCCAAATTCTTGGATTATCCGTGCGATGTGTTTTGCACCTTTCAGATAGAGATCCAGACGAACATTTTCGTTAGGAGCGTGAGCTAAAGTACCCGGATATGCGATGCCAGCAGTGGCAACTGGCAGATTAAGAGTCTTGATGAAGACATGATTCGGGCCAGAACCGCCAACCATTGGCACCAAT
>Ga0315273_10008073_pt1 | contig 13260 bp, 15 predicted proteins | sample YL17G02_0_MG_FD_205753 | JGI IMG/M metagenome (GOLD analysis project Ga0315273, IMG submission 205753) | Sediment microbial communities from Yellowstone Lake, YNP, Wyoming, USA - YL17G02_0 | ecosystem: Environmental > Aquatic > Freshwater > Lake > Sediment | place: USA: Wyoming | collected...
TTGAAGATTCATTGTATGTGGATTAAGAAATATGGATTGATTACCCACATACATCAAGTCCATCACATTAATAAGTAGCATACTAATATCCACCTTTGCATCCTCGATCACTTTTATATAAATGTTGCTGATTCGCTCAAAGGAGGGGCGAAATCGGTAGGCAGGAACTTGATAATACTGCTCGGCCAAATGAGTTTGAAGATCGGTATGATTCAAATCATCGAAAAAATAGACATTGGCTGGGGAAATGTGTTCCAGAACATTGCAGGATCCGTGCATTAAAATGTGTTGAAGTGTATCCCATGATTTCATCATCCAGTTACTTTCCTGTGCGCGCAAGGGATGCGTTCGATGAATACATTCAGTAATAAGCGTATTATTTCCCACATACAAATGGATGAGATCGCGAACAAATTCAAGGCTTTGAAGATGTCCGTTATTACTATACAAAATGACATGTGCTACCTTACCTTTGCGCTTTAGCTTATTTAATTTTTTCATAATCTCCAGAATTCCTGGGCGAAGGATACCAAGGGGTGTGGCGGAGGTTTCTTCTTCCAGAATCCGCCTGACAAATAGGCGATAGGCTCGCTCTTGTTCTTCAAATAAGTCCTCAGGAAAAAAAGAGAGGATATGGGCTCGTGTGTCCCCCACATACTCTTTTAGTTTCAAACTGGTAATAAAGTAATACACCGAGTAGAGTTGCGCCATGGTCTCATCCAAGTCAAAGACGACATAACTCATTCTCCTACCTGGCGTATCTTTTTTTAGGCTGCCCGAATTTGTTTGCCATCCACACGCTCCTGCGGTGAAACATACTGTAATTGTAGGAAGGCAAAGATGTCTTGCTCCGATTTCATGCGTGGCGGAAAGGGCACCACGGGCATTTTCTGTAGCGGCGTCAAGCGGTGCTCATTCAGCGTATATCCGCATTTCAATGCATGCTGTCTGAAGGCGACATTGAAGCGATCCGAACCCGTGAAGTAGAGCAGCGAATAGGCGTACTCCTCCTCAGGCGTCATCAGGAGATCCAAGCGGCGCGCCACGCCCGATTCCTCCACACGGCAGATGGCCATGCATTTGTGTTCGCCCAGCGCCAGGACTTCGTGGATGTATCCCGCATCGATCAACTGCTGCACCCATGTGTGAAGCTGGGTTTTCACCGCCTTTGCCCCTGTTCCCGCAGGAATCCGAATCAAGACATCGATGTCGCCCGATGTCGCCGCTTCGCGGCGAAAGCTTCCCACCAACTCCGCATCCTTCAGATAATGTTTCAGAATGTCCTGATGGACGAGCATTTCCTCGCGCGGAATGCGCTCCAACAACTCCTCATAATATTTGAGGCCAATCGTTTGTTTTTCATGGAGGAGAGAGGGGTCCTGTTTTACCGCGCGACGCAGATCCGCAACGCTGCGAATGCCCGCCTCGACTAAGGCCTTTGCCTTCGCGGGGCCAATTCCATAGACTTGCTGCAGTTGATCCAGCGCACCAATATGATAGACCTCTTTGGCTTTGTCCGCCGTTCGAAGATGACCCGTCTCAATGATTTCCTTGATTTTCTTCTGGATCTGCTCGCCCACCCCTTTCAGTGCGGCAAGATCCTCATAACGGGTAACGGGTCCATCCATTTGTTTGAGCTGGGAAATGACCGTCGCATACGCGCGGGCCTTGAACGGCTGCTTCTCGGAAAGATCGCGCTTTCGCAGCGTGTCGAGGGCGTCAATGATAGCGGCTTTGTAATCCATGGTTGGCTTCCATTCATAAAAAATAGAATTTCAATTTTTTTATTTAGAACGGGAAGTAAGTGGCTTCGTAGGTGAATTTGACTTTGATCTCCTTTCTGGGAGCATCGATTTGATAGAGCACCATGACTCCGTTCTCTTTTTGGTAGTACTCCAGATTGGTATTTCCCAAGTGATCGGTGAAGTAATTGGCGAGAACAGTGTCGCCCTCTTTGCAGCGATCGAAGAAGAGCTGGGCGGCCTCTATGGCTTTATCCTGGTGGGACAGAGAGCGCGTGAGTTTGAGAGCGGGAAGAGGCATCTCGTCGTCTGAATCATCGGCTGGTTGGGACGAAGTCGGTGGGACATAGAAGATGCTGTCGGTTGGATGGAATGGAGCGGACATGGTTGGTATCTGATAAGGGGCAAAATTTGTTTTCAATTTTATTTGCAATGAATTTATGTAGATTATTCGAGTTCGGGTAGTCTCTTCAATAGGTAAAACTCTACACCAGTCTTCTTGATCGCTATCTCATTCACCTTCATCTGATCGTGGAACTTCTTTGGTGTCATTCGAACCCCTGTGTCAGCCATAAACATTCGCAATGCTTCTGCCTTTGTGATGCGTTCGTCCTTAGACGGAAGCACATCTACCTTCTCCATCTTTTCCTCCAACCAGCATAACACTCTATCTGCGTCATCCAATAATAACTTTGTGGAAGCGCTCACTGATGCAGGACGGTGAAACTCAGTGAATGCCTTTGCTGTATCCCATAAGAGAAGGATGAACTCATTTACGATTGCATACTCTTTTAGTTTTTCCTTCAAAGTGTAGTCAATCGGCTTCTCATTTCTGCGTTTTGGCTCCTCCACAAATCGGTTTGGATAGTCCATCTTTTCAAAACGACGGCGCAAGCCACCATCCACACTTGTAAAGTCAGGAATTGTATTACATTGTAAGAATACTGTAAAAGTCGGAACAAAAGGGCGGTTTGCTGATTCATATAGATCGCGTGCATTGATTGGATCGCGCCCTGTAAGTGCTTTGATAAGGTCAGTTCCCAGCTTCATTCCACGGCCATCTGAGCTCTCCAATGATGGCTCGCTTGTCATAAAGATACGAACTCCTCGTGAATTTGCTAGAGTGGAGTTCGGTGCATCAGCCTTGTAGGTCGTTGTCAGGAACTCATTTGGAGCCTGATAGTAGTAGTCTCCCAGTGCCTCTCTCACAAGGCCAAACAGTACACCCTTTCCGTTTCCGCCACTTCCTGTGTGACAGTACATTTTTTCAAAGGAGTTTCGGAAAAGCGCAATCGCCACCGTTTCCAACCAGTAACGCACCACCTCGGGGTCGTTAAAGATGTTAAGGAGTTCCGCAAGGATAAACTTGCGATGTCCCTCTGAACTCTCTTGCATAAGAGGATTTTTTGTCGTTTTCATAATATAGTCCTCCCGTTGGATCTTTCGAATCTCCTTTGTTTCATAATCTAATAGCAGGCCATTGGAGAATGCCAGGAGATCCATATTGGTATCAATCATGCTATAGAAGCAATGATCTGAATACTGTTCTCGTATGTAATCAATTACACCATTCGTCCATTTACTGTCACCGAAAATCTTATGAGCTCCTCCCGCTAGTTTTAAATATACTGAATAATGATCATCATCAATTTGTAGTTGTTTTACAAGTTCATGTACTTGTTTCTGTAGGAAATCACTCACTTGAGTTTTTAATTTATCAGGATGTGTTTTACCAAGACGAATAATGGTATTATTCTCATTATAGTAGAACCAAATCCCCTGGCTAAACACAAACTCCTGGACCACTTGACTGGTAAAGCAGCGTGCCATGTCAATATGAGATGGATTTTTTAGAGCAGCCCATGTCATCTTGGATTCTTTATTCTCCTCAGAAACATTATTGGATGCAGCAGATTCGCTCGACATGGTTGGTGTCTGATAAGGGGCTAATATTTTATTTCAATTTTATTCCATCTAAAGATTCTATTCCAATTTCCTACATAGAATGAAGTATACTCTTAAACGAGATCCATTGCAATCCTATTGGAATGGCAGCAAACCACTCCCTTCAGAAATCAATGTTCTTCACAATCATCCCCAAATGGGCGAATTTGAGCTCCTCTCTATCATCTGCACTCTACACGGCTTCGTCACCGCTTTTGATATTCTAACGGGTGCTGAATCAGGAACCGAGAAGGATGCCGACATTACTTCCGTCCTGACTGCCTTTCAGCATTACATTTCCCCTAAAATGCCCCTCTCGAATTATACAGGGGCCGACAAGAGAACCAAGCCCATCGGTGACAAAAAGGTGGTACCCATTGATTCGAATGGAGTGTGAGTGCACATTTGTTTTTGTAAAAATTGATCCGTTTTTTTGCCATTGCAATTACCAACACGATGGCCGCTACATCATCGAAAAAGCTTTCCAATGAAATCGTTCAGCCCGAGGCCTGCGTGGTCTGCCGCGAACGCTTTACAACGGTTCTTCGAAAGAAGGCGCTCTGCAAATTCTGCCAGGCCTCCGCCTGCTCCAAGTGCATCGAACAATATCTGCTGACGCGTCACGAGGACGCCCACTGTCTCCATTGCCGCGTGAATTACACCGATGCCACGCTCTTCGAAATCTGCACCAAAACCTATCTCCAGCAAACCTACTTCAAACATCGCCAGGAAGTCCTCATCAATCGCCATCGCGCTCAATTGCCCCTTCTACAGGACGCGGCGGTACGGGAAAAGCGTGATCGTGAGCGCGGTATCATACTCGCCGGTCTTCAAAAAGACATTAATCTCTTACGAGCGGCTCGCAATGAGGTCCTTGTCCTGTATAATCGCGCCTATGTGGCGTACTACGGGCAGAATGGCGTTCGCACAGATGAAGGGATGCGTTTGATCGAGGATTTGATGGCGCAAGCCGAGGACTTGCGAGAGCAAGTGCGGGAGAAACGGACGCTCATGCTTCAGGTTCGCTGGCCTGGTCGCGCCCATCAAGAACATCATGTAGAGGAGAAAGAAGAAGAGAAAAAGAAGTTTATCCGTCGCTGCACGCGAGATGGCTGCAAGGGATTTCTCAGCACCGCGTGGAAATGCGGCATCTGTGAATGGTTCAGTTGTTCGAAGTGCTTTGTGGTGAAAGGCAAGGCACATGATGCAGAGCATGAGTGTAAGAAGGAGGATGTCGATACGGCGGAGCTTATCAAGAAGGACTGTAAGCCGTGCCCGAAGTGCGGCGAGTTCATTGAGAAATCAAGCGGGTGCTTTGCCCCTGATACACCGATTCTATGCTGGAACGGCAACATCAAACTGTCACAGGACATTCGCGAAGGAGATGAGTTGGTGGGCGATGATGGGACCAAGCGCACAGTTATTGCAACAGTTTCAGGCGAGGATACCATGTACGAAGTGAAACAAGCTAATGGAATGAGCTATACCGTCAATTCCAAGCATACACTGGTTCTAAAGTATCGAACAAATGGCACCGTTCAAGACTGCATCATTCCAGTCGTTGTACGAGACTATGTGGTACTTCCTCTTGAATCAAAAGCACACCTGGTTGGATACAAATTCAACCCTATTACCCACAAAGAAGAATATACAGAATTTCATGTGGAAGAGGCTGGAACGGGCCCCTATTTCGGATGGAGCATTGATGGTAACCGTCGATTCCTATTGAAGGACACCACTTGCGTAAAAAACTGCGATCAGATGTTCTGCATCTCCTGTCAAACTCCCTTCTCCTGGAACACAGGCAAGATTGTCACCTCGGGCCCTATTCATAATCCCCACTACTACGAGTGGCTCAAGCGAAACGGCGGAAATGTCCAGCGCAATCCCGCTGATGTTCCCTGTGGTGGTTTCCCTGGTGCATGGGAACTCGTCCGCTTTCCACGCGGCATCAACAAAGACATCGCCAACATGTACTTTGAGTTTCACCGCATCTGCATGGAACTACAGGACATCTCTACGCGAACCTATCGCAGCCATCTGGATCAGGATACCATGAATCAGGTCAACATCAAGTTCCTGCTCGACGACATTGATGAAAAGAAGTGGGGACAGCTCCTTGCTACCAATGAAAAGAAGCGAAAGCGCGACAGCGAGATCCAGGAAGTACTGGGTGCCTTTCGCATGGTGGCGGTGGAACTCATCAACCGCGTACAGCAATTTACGGATGGGCCCATTGTACGCTTTACGGATCTCCCCGCTCCGACGGCAGAGGCATACATTCTTGAACTGAATAAAGAGATTCAGGAGCTGGTTCATATGATTAACGATGCCCTTCGTGGAATTAGCATCTCCTACTCGTACAGTGTTCCGTGTATCTCTATGACACCAGGTCAGGGTGATCGATTCACCTATTATGCTGCGCGAATCAAGAACTTTAGCGCGGAAGTCAAGAAGAAGCGGGAGAAGAAGGGTACAACAGAGATGGATGATGAAAAAGAATGAGATTATTCAATTGTATAAATTCCTATTTTTTAGATATGGAACAGCCTTCTGCACCTTCGGTGCCTTTGGTAATACCTTCGGTAGAACCTTCGGTAATACCTTCGGTAATACCTTCGGTACCTTCGGCAATACCTTCAACAAAGCCTTTAACGATTTATCAACGACTCACTCACATGATGGACTCTTCCTTAGAATACATACTACGAAAGGCTATTTTTTGGGAAAAAGATGACAAACAAATTGGTCGTATCATACGATTTATACATTATGGTTTTATGTATTTTATGACATTTTTATACATTTTAAATCATACCTTTCTCCCATCCTATTTGATATTTGTCCTATACTATTGTACCTTTTTACTCATGTTTATTCATCATATCATTTGCGGTGGATGCATTTGGACGGTAATCGAGAATCGCCTGATCGGTGATCAACAATGTTTCATCGATCCATTATTGGAAATCTTTCATATACCCACAACCTCTGAAGTATCCAGCGGTGTATTTATCCTACTCAGTTGTTTATTTATGGGATTTCTTACCTTGGAACTCATTTTACGAACCACATTGTCCGTTCAACAATGGTTTCGTTAACTTATTTCTTTATAATAGGAAATGTCATACGATGTTATCATTGTAGGCGCAGGCATTGCAGGATTACGCGTAGGGCTTCAGCTCCTTCGATCCAAGTTATCTTGCTGCATTCTTGAAAAATACAACTACACGGGTGGCCGAGTCGTTACCTTTCGAGCCAAGCTTCCAAAAGTCGGTGCCGTTCAGTGGGAAAACGGGGCAGGACGCATTTCAACTTCCCATCACAAAGTTCTTGCCCTTTTAAAACACTACCATCTCACTACCGCGCCCATTTCACCTGACATCACCTATTGCGATACACACGGGGCTTCGAGTGATCCCTTTTCGCAATTGCACGATATTTTTTTGAAACCCCTTCACGATCTTCCCAAAGATGTGCTACAAACGCATACCATAGGGGAATTGCTGGAGAAAACGGTGGGCGTCCATACGGCAAAACAATACTACCAAACTTTCCCCTATTGGTCCGAGATTCATACCATGCGTGCCGACGCCGCCTTGGCATCATTTGATGGCGAAATGGGATCCATGAAAGGATTTGTCGTATGCATCGAAGGTCTTTCCTCTCTTATGACGGCTATGAAGAAGGACTTTCTGGAGGGCGGCGGACATATCCAATACAGCATGGAAGTGACAGCGCTCTCTCGACACGGCAACGGGGTTCATTTTCTATGCAAGGATCACCAACGAAATTCCTGTATCAAGGTCTTGAGCCGTGTCGGCGTCCTGGCCCTCCATCGAAATGCCGTGGCAGCCATTCAAGGCGTCGAAGAACTACCCGTTCTTTCCCAACTTCGAATGGAACCACTATTTCGCATGTATGCGGTCTTTCCTGTTCGAAACGGCAAGAGCTGGTTTTCTGGGGTCTCCAAGATAGTCACCAATGAGCGGATTCGCTTTTTCATCCCTGTGAATCCAAGCAAAGGCGTCGTCATGATTTCCTATACAGACGGCGCAGATGCCGAGTACTGGATGAAGAAGTCGCCCGCAACGATTCAGCGAATGGTCATGGCCGATATTCGCGCACTCTTTTCGGATTGCACGGTTCCTGACCCTCTTTTCTTTAAGTTGCATCCGTGGACCCATGGGTGCACCTACTGGCTTCCTGGCAAGTATAGTATCGAAGAAGAGAGTCGGAAATCGCTCCATCCACTTCCCAGTGAGAACCCAGGATTGTTTATATGTGGCGAATCCTTTTCCGTTCGCCCCTGCTGGATGGAGTCGGCCTTGGATCAAGCCGATGATTTGCTGAATCTCCCCGCATTTCAATCAAAGATAAAAGCGCTTAAATAAGCATGATCATGGATCCATAGAATGTGCGGCATCTGGGCTCTTGTGAATCTAACAAAGAAGAAGCTCGACCGCGCACAATTGTTTCAGGATTTCTGTAACTTGGATCATCGCGGGCCCGACAATTCCTACTTTGAGACTTATGAGAATGTGATGATCGGATTCCATCGCCTGGCGATTGTTGATGACACCTTTTCATCCAATCAGCCTTTTATTCTCGAGGATCCCCAGCGCACCGTTGTACTCATTTGCAACGGCGAAATCTATAACTACAAAGAGATCATTGAGGGGCAGTCGCTCCCGCCCATCAAGAATGATTGCATGGTACTGGCGGAGCTCTACATGAAGCTGGCGCGACGCGGTCAGGAATACGATTTTGATCGTCAAATTCGTCACCGCGTGAAGGGTGAGTTCGCCTTTGTTCTCTTTGAATTCGATCGTCTGAAGAATCTGAAGAAGGTGATTGCGTGCCGCGATGAAATCGGCATTCGGCCGCTCTATGTGAGCCAGGAAACGGATACCTTGCTGTTTACTTCGGAGTTGAAGGGTGCGGCATCTTATCCTGAGAGTATGGTGGAGTTTCCGCCTGGTATGATGCATGTGTATCATATCAATGAGCTTGGCCTGGTTCATCAAGAACAACTGTCATGTACCACACTTCAAACGGTTTCTGCAAAGGTGGATCTGCCTCATCTGGATCTGGTTCGTGCGGCGGTCATGAATTCCGTGCGGCGCCGTCTATGTGCGGACAAACCCATTGCCTGGCTTCTCTCTGGTGGCGTGGATTCCAGTCTGGTCGCCGCCTTATCCGCCAAGATGCTCGGCAAGTCCATTCGTACCTTTTGCTGCGGGATGAAAGAGGGAACCGATCTCCAGTTTGCGCGCAAGGTGGCGAAGCACATCGGATCCCATCACACCGAGGTGCATTTTACGCCCCAGGAGGGTCTACAGGCCATTCGGGATGTGATCCGCACCATTGAGTCCTGGGATACCACCACGGTTCGCGCCTCTGTGGGTCAGTATCTCGTCTCCCAATACATCGGTACCCAGACGGACTGTAAAGTGGTAATGGTCGGCGAGGGACCCGATGAAGTCTGCTCCTCCTATCTCTTTAACTGGTATGCACCCAACGGTGAGGCACTCGATCAGTCCGCAAAGGAATATGTGAAGAACATCCATTATTATGATGTGAAGCGCGCGGATCGCTGCATTGCGCGGTGGGGTCTCGAGGGTCGTGTCCCGCTGCTGGATCCTGAGTTCATTCATGCCTATTGGTCGATCCCAGCCGATTGGCGCATGCCGACCTATAAAAAGATGGAGAAGTGGTGGCTGCGCGAGGCCTTTTCGAATACGGGTCTCTTGCCTGATGAGGTGCTCTGGCGCAAGAAGGAGGCCTTTTCCGACGGTGTATCAGGCGAACAGTCGTGGTTTCAGATCATTCAGGAGTGGGTAGAGGATAAGGTTTCGGCAGAGGAGATGGAAAAGGTGGCCGAGACCTATCCCTATTGTACTCCGACCACCAAGGAGGCCTATTTTTACCGAAAGGTCTTCTGTGAAGAGATTGGCGCTCATCGTCAACAGGTGATTCCTGGGTACTGGCAGCCGAAATGGTCTGCGGATGGCGCAGAGGTCACGGGATACATTGATCCTTCGGCACGCGTACTAACCGTATATCAAACCCTATCTGCGTAACAATGGAAGATAAATAAGTTTATTCGTAATAGAATGGCGAACCTAGATGATGAATGGTTCTCCTTGGACCTAGAGAGCAAAATAAATAAAAAGATCGATTCGCTGCAGGACATCGTTCATCAGCAAACCGTGCTCATTGAATCCCTTTCGTCTGAAATTAAACAGTTGAAAGGGGAACTCCATTTTGTGCAACATTCGTCTACTTGTCAACATCTGTCGTCACAAAATGATCGCACTCATCAGCTGTTAGAGGAGCTAAAAATCATCAAACAACGCGAGGTTAATATTATGCTTCGCGAAAAAATACCGATCCCTTTTTTTCCATCGAATAGTTCACCCATTCCTACGCCTTTTTCCATTAAACGACGAGAGGAGACAAAGATAGCATTATAATTAGATAGTTAGTTCATCTTCTAATTGTATGTCATCATTGGTATAAGGAAGATGATAATGATTACACCATTTGTGAAGATGGTGAATATAGTGTTGATTGAATTCTTTGCGACTATCCTCGCCTGATCGAATAAAATGCCATTCACTTTCTCGTAAGATAGTGTGACGGGTATGCTTAGCGGGATGGAAATGAGTGCAGAAGAGACATGTGGCTTCATCGGCCTTGCACCAGGGTGCTTTCAATCGTTGCTTGCATATTTTACATTGAAATTCGGTTTGTAATTTGCGAATTTCTTTTTGGAGTAAATTAAAATCGGTTGCAACAAAGTTCATCGCCATTTCTTCTTCTACTGAATGATCAATTTTTATCTCGGATGAATAGGAATGAAGTTTGATAAGCATTTTATTGTGGCAATCTTCCATTTATTATTTGTCGTCCCTCTCTTTTTGTTTATTGGCTTTCAGCGATCGTCTACTCCTACATGGGTCTATTTGGCGATTTTTGTCATCGGCGCATTCATTTTGCTCTATCATGGATTTAAGTTGATCGTACGGGTATTGAACCATTCAGACTATGCCTGGGTCAATGCCATTCATGTTGTTCTTGTCGCTCCACTTTTACTGTATATTGGCTATCACAAGAAAGACACCCCTCGTTCTGCCTATGAGCTACTACTCCTGCTCGGATTTGCGGCCGCGGGATACCACTTGTTCTCCATGGTGCGAATGCTTGAGATTTATACCGATTTTCACGATGAGTAGAGTAGGACAATGACACAGGAATATCACGACGATGAATGCGATCAGTGTATGACCTATGCACGAATACGGCAGGACAGTGACAAATGGGAATGTATCATTTGTGGGTTGGTAGAGGATACCATTTATCTTTCTCCCAACAAACCTATTATCTGGTTTCGGTATGAGATCTCATGTGGACACCAAGCGCATTTTCGGTGTTTTCGTACCTGGTGCAAAGAAAATGGGATCACATGTGCTCGTTGTGGACCCATTGATGAGTTCTGTGAAGAGTGCAATCATTTTGATCATATAAAATAGATGAAGCGGGCCTATCGATTTCCTAGGCGATTTTCGCGATCCTATTGTATGAAAACACGATGTCATAAAATGGGATTTACGCAGCGGGCGTCCTGTCGCCCTTATAAAAATTGTTATACGAAGAAAAATACGAAGAAAAATACGAAGAAAAATACGAAGAAAAATAAGCGGTAAGCGCCTTACGCCATAAGATGCCGAATTGCCTCAAATGTGCCATCATGTGCCACATTCATGCATTTTTTACAGTGATAATAAAAGCCACAACTCGATGAAAACTCTGTATCACAATCCATACATGTAATAACCTTCGTTTCAGGATCCTGTTGCATTTTCTCCTTCAGTTCTTCTTGATAATGAACGCGAAGACAGTGAATGATACAGTTTCCTTTGGTAAGCGCGGAAAAGGTACAGTCTTCAAACGGACATCCAAATCGATTGGCCTCTTCTTTCTCTAATTCAGGGTGTTTCGAACGCATATGAAGATCCAGTGTTTGCTTTTGAAGAAATCCCTTTTTGCATACTTTGCAGACATGATCGAGTTCTTCAAGGTGTTTTTTCATATGGTAATGCATCGAATTTTGACGCTTTTTAACGATGTTGCACTGGGGGCAAACAAATTCGCCCTTATCATTCTTAATATATTGCAGCATGGTGGTACCCGATTGGGGGCGAAATGAGATTTCAATTTTTTGTCTCATTTCCTATTTATTAATGTCTCCTGTGGTTTAGGTTCTAATCGATAGGAGTTATACTGTATATTCTATTAAAAATAGTATAAAGATGGATTATCGTACATATACTTTTGGAAATAAATCACTTTTCAAGTATAGCGGATGTTTAGGAATTCCATTTTTTGAAAGATCAATACAATAAGGTGTTTGAACGAGTTCTGATAGCCAGGTTGGCTCTTTTTGGTTATTTCCCCACGCATATACAACTTTGTCTGCCATTCCAATGAGATGTGTAATATATGATACATTCTCTTTTCCGATTGGATCATCAGTATGTTTAAGTGCTTTTGGGTCAGTACTGCGAAATGCATATAGATTTGCTACATAGACCCCACCATATCCCCAGGATGTTGCAAATCGTATCACTCTGCGAATGGTTGGATCATCTATATCGGCATCTGCCGTTGATGGATTGAGCATGATAAATAAAATGCGTGGTTTGCTCTCATCCCATATTCTTGAAAGTTGATATCGATAGAGGTTGTCCTCTGATAAAATGGCTGCCTTTTTCATTTCTACTCATTTTTAAAATGAGTAGGATATCAATTTTCATTTGACTTAAAGATTACATTGCAATACATAACATGTCATATAAAGTCGTATATAATGCAAAATATGGCGGTTTTGGATTATCAAAAGAAGCATTGGCTGAATATAATCGTCTGTCTTCTCAATGGGTAAAACATGCGGATGGTATGGAACGAGATGACCCTGTTCTTATTCAATTGGTGGAAACAATGCCACATACCATTAATGATGAGAATAGTCGGCTAAAAATAAAAGAATTTCCAATGAAATATAAATCATCTTTAAAATGGTATGATTATGATGGAAAAGAAACCGTTTCGATTGATTATAATCGATATCTTATTTCTGCTATTAAACATGTGAAGGATGATATCCATCTATCTTCTGACGAAAAAATAGCTCGCATACACGAACTATATACAGAATGTCATATCAATGATTCCGATTCAGATTCAGACTGAGTCCACTTTTTGAATATCAAACACAAACACTGCAATGGAACTCTTTTTCTTATCTGATCGAATGCGGTTAATGATCCATTTCCGATGATCATGTTGGATGATACGACCCACCGACAGGTAAGGCCCGCCATCTGGATCTACTGATTGCATTTCAGTTTCATTTCTCATTGACATTGAATAATAAAGGACATCATCACATGTAACCGTTAGAGTGGTTTCATCACTGGATACTTTGTAGTGTCGCAATGTGTTGTACCGACTTTTCTCCGTCCACTCCATTTTGATTTCGATAAGATAGGATGAGATATCAATTTTTACT
>Ga0315273_10008076_pt1 | contig 13256 bp, 13 predicted proteins | sample YL17G02_0_MG_FD_205753 | JGI IMG/M metagenome (GOLD analysis project Ga0315273, IMG submission 205753) | Sediment microbial communities from Yellowstone Lake, YNP, Wyoming, USA - YL17G02_0 | ecosystem: Environmental > Aquatic > Freshwater > Lake > Sediment | place: USA: Wyoming | collected...
AAGCACGAGATCATCGCGCGCATCAAAGCGGGCAGCCGCTCGAACGGCGTCACGGTCCATCCGGATGGCAAGCGGGTTTACGTCTCGTCGGGCGGCAAGGGTACGGTGCAGGTGATCGACACTGCGACCAATACGATCACCGACGAGATTCCGGTCGGCCGCCGCCCGTGGAACATGGCGCTCACCCCGGATGGCAAGAAGCTCTACGTCGCCTGCGGCCGATCGAACGCCGTCACCGTGATCGACACCCAGACCAACAAGAAGATCGCGGAAATTCCGGTCGGTGCGCTGCCATGGGGCGTGGCGATCCGCTGAATACGCCTGATCAGGGAATCGATCTCAGCTCGACAACCGTGTCTGAGACGCTAGGGTCGCGGCTCTCCATTCCCGGGATAACGGTCGTCATGTCCATTGCTTCCACCGGTCGCCGACGGTTGCTCCGCGCCCTGGCCGTTCTTGGCGCCGGGACCGCCGTGACCGGATTCACTCCCGGTGCGCGAAAGCCCGCCGCGCCGGACCTTTGCGCAACACCGGGCGCGTTCGATACGCCGCTGCACGTGCCGGGCGGCGACGGCAGGATGGGGCGTCTCGCTGCCGATGGGCGCCCGGTGGTCCTCCGTGCCGCCCCCTACGGCCGCGACGGTGCGCTCGCCTTCGCGGCACGCGCCGATGGGCGCGACTACGTCGACCCCACGCTGGTCGTAGGAGCCGGCAAGCGCGTGGAGATCAGGCTCGAGAACCGCCTTGGCGAGCCGACCGTCGCGCATTGGCACGGTCTCACCATGGACACCGCCAATGACGGCAACGGCGAGGCGCTGGTCGAGCCCGGCAATAGCTTCGACTACGCCTTCGCGGTGCGCAACCGCGCCGGGCTCTACTGGTATCACCCGCACCCGCACGGGGCGACGGCCGCCCAGACCTGCCGCGGGCTGTTCGGGCTCATCGCCGTCGAGGATGACGACGAACTCACGCTGCGCGCCGCGCTCTCCCTCGTGCCCGGGGAAACGGAGATTCCGCTGGTGCTGCATGATCGCCGCGCCAATCCGCCGCACCGATACTCGCCCTCCGCCGAAGAGTTGCTGCTCGGTTGGTATGGCGACGAGGTGTTGGTGAATTTCACGCCGCGCCCGTACCTCGAGGTGACGGGGCGTCCCTACCGATTCCGCGTACTCAACGCCGGCAACGCCCGCAATTTTCGCCTTGCCTTTCGCCGCGACGACGGCGCACCCGTGCCGTTCCTGCTGCTCGGCACCGATGGCGGGTTGCTCGAGCGCGCACAACCGTGCACCGAAGTGTTTCTGTCGCCGGCCGAGCGCATCGACGTGCTGGTCGATTTCGCGGGCATCGCCGTCGGCGGCTATGTCCTGCTCGAAAGCCGCGCCTTCGACCCGATGCATGCGCTCCCGGCACGGCCCGCCGAACCTGGCGGCGCGCCCGCGGGCGAAACCCACGACATGCGCATACCGGCAGGTCCGGTGGGCGCGTCGCCCCACGTTGCGGATGGCGCGCCGCTGCAATTGCTGCAGTTTCGAATCCGCGCCCGGGCGACGGCGGTGCCGCCGCCGCCGGCACGGCTTTCCGCGGCGGCGGCGCCGCTTCCCGCCACCGACGAGCGACCGCTGCGGCTCGGGTTCGCCAAAGGCCGCTGGCGAATCAATGACCGGGTCTACGACATGACGGCCGTCCCGATCGTCGTCGCCCGCAATGCCATCGAGACCTGGCTGATTCGGAACTACCACACCAGCATGCCGCACGCGATGCACTTGCACGGTTTCCAGTTCCGGGTGCTCGAGCGGGAAACAAGCCCCGACCCGCTCGCGTCACTTGTCGTCGACAACCGGGGTCGGATCGCCACCGACCTCGGCTGGAAGGACACCGTGCTCGTCTGGCCCGGCGAGTCCGTAAAGATCGCGATCGACTTCCGGCACCCGTTCGCCGGCGAGCAAACGTACCTCTTCCACTGTCACAACCTCGAGCACGAAGACGGCGGGATGATGCTGCGCGTCAAAGTCGGCTGAAACCGCGTACCGCGGTCGCCGGTGCGATCAGGCATGGCCGCGTTACAATGGCATGCAAGGCGCGGCCGGATTTTCTGGCGCAGCCTTGCCGGCGCCTCTATGACCAGCCCTGACCCGGCGTCACGACGAACCCTTGCGCCATGATCAACGACCCCGTCCTCGCCGTCGCGATCCGTGCCGCCCATCGCGCCGCCTCGGTGATCGTCGACGCCGCGCGTGACCTCAAGCGGCAACCCTCGCACGCGAAGGGCCACGGCGACATCGCTTCCCAGGCCGAAACCGAGGCCGAGAATGCGATCATCGCGACGCTTCGCGCCGCGTTTCCGGAGCACGCGATCGTGGGCGAAGAATCCCGCCAGGTCATGAGCCAGATCGCGGGCGGCGCGGGCCGCGGCGGAAGCAAATTCAAATGGATCGTGGACCCGATCGACGGCCTCGCGAATTTCCTCCACGGTTACCCTTACTACGCGGTGTCGATCGCGCTCACCCAAGGCAACGAGGTCACCCACGCCGTCGTGTTCGACCCCATCCACGATGAGCTCTTCACTGCGATCAAGGGCAAAGGTGCGGAACAGAATGGAACGCCGATCCGGACGTCGACCTGCGTCCGCCTCCACGACGCGCTCGTCGGCACCGTGTTCCCGTCGCGCTCGAGTCCGAAGCTCCCCGCCTACCTGCCGGTGTTCAGCGCGCTCGTTGCGCAATGCGGCGGCATCCGCCGCGCCGGCGCGTGCGCGCTCGACCTCGCCTACGTCGCCGGAGGGCGCCTCGATGGCTTCTGGGTGACGAGCCTGAATTCCTGGGACGTTCTGGCGGGAATGCTGATTGTCAACGAAGCCGGCGGCCGCGTCGGCGATTTCGCCGGCGGCAAGGATTTCCTCCGCACGAACGAAGTGATCGCCGCCGCCCCCGGCGTGTTCAATCTGTTGCGCGAGGCGATTGCGGCGGCAGTGCCGTCCCGCTGACCGCATTTGCAGTCGGGCGGCGCGTTGCCGACGGCAGAAGCAGGACGGCCAGAAGGGTCATCACGGCAATCCCGGCCATGAGCAGCATCAGGGCACCGAAGCCGGCCGCCTTGACGACCGGCCCCAGCAGCCACACGGCGGCCGAACTCACGCCAAACGCCACGGTAAAGCGCATGCCGCTCACGCGCGAGCGCATTCGGTCGTCGACAAAACGCACGATCATCGCGTCGGTGAAGGGGATCGCCCCGAACACCGCGACCATGAACGCGAGCAACAGCGCGTACAGCTTCCAGCCGGTCGCGTCCGCTGCGGCCACGAACAGCGGAGCCTGCAGCGCAACCACGCAGACATATAGCCTCTTGAGCGGGAAACGGTCGATCAGGAGACCGATCGCGACCTGCGAGAACGACGCGACGACGTAGACGCACGCGAGCAACACGCCAAGCAGCGCAGGATCCTCGACGATACCGGCGAATCGCTCGCGCAGGAGCTGGCCGTTGCCGTTGGTCGTGAAGTTGAACAACAGGCTCGATGAGATCGCGGCCACCGTCATGACGACGAAAATGCGCGCAAGCGCCGGTACGTCGTGGGCGGCATGGCTGCGCGCGCCGCGCGCCGGCGGTGTCGGCTCTCGCGGCGCAACGCGCGCGAATGCGATGCCGCAGGCGATCGCGACCAGCGCGGGGACGACGAACGCCGCCCGCCAGCCCGCGTACTTGACCAGGAAGCCCGTCGTGACGGCGGCGAACGCCACCCCGAGGTTGCCGGCAAGGCCGTTGAGGCCGATGGCCAATCCGGGCCGCGGCGCGCCGCGCACCAGCATCGGAATCCCGACGGGATGATAGATCGACGAGAAGGCACCCATCAGCGTCAATGCGCCGGCGAGCTGCCATGCGTTGCGTGTGAGCGCCACCAGCAGCGCCGAGAGGCCCATCCCGAAAAAGAAGACGAGCATCATCTGCCGTCTTCCCCACAGGTCGCCGAGTCGCCCCGCCGGCAGCGAACCCAGGCCGAACAGCATGAACGCGCCAACGCCGTAGGGCATCAGCGACTCCCAATCGGGGGAACCGAAATCGGCGGCGATCGCCGCTACCGCGGTCGCGAAAATCAGCAGGAACATGTGGTCGATCGCGTGGGCGACGTTGAGCAGGCGCGCAAGGGGACGGGTGGGAACCGTGTTCATCGCGTCGTCACCCGGCCAACTGTTGCAGCTGTGCGAAAAGCGCCCGCGGCAAGTCGACGCCGTGCGCCTTCGCTTCGTCGGCGATCGCGTGGCGGCGCTCGCCGGGCAGGCGCACGCCGGGCTCTTTCGTCATTTCCGCAAGCAGCGCTTCGATCCGGGCGAAGTACACGTCGTTGCCGCCGAGCGCGCCGGGATCGACCACCAGAAACGCCTGTCCGATCCGGGGCCGGTTGCCTTCGTCGACGAAAAAAGAATTCGCTTCGAAGCCCATCGCGGCGCCGGTCAACGCCGTGACCAACAACTCTACGACGAGCGCCAGCATCGCGCCCTTGGTCCCGCCCATCGGCAACATCGAGCCTTCGAGGCCGGCCGCCGGATCCGTGGTCGGATTGCCGTCACGATCGAGCGCCCAACCCGGCGGGATTTCCTTGCCCTCTTTCGCCGCGACCATCAGTTTCCCGCGCGCGACTTCCGACAACGACAGATCGACGACCAGCGGCAGGGCATCCCGACGCGGAAACAGGGCAGCGATCGGATTGGTGCCGAACAATGGCCGCCGCCCACCCGGCGCAGCCATCGCCGCCGGCGAGTTGCCCATGGCCAGCCCCACCATTCCCGCCGCGCCGACCGGCTCGAGGTGATAGGCGGCAGCGCCGAAGTGGTGACTGTTGGTCACGCCGGCGAACGCGACACCGAACTCCCCTGCACGCCGCATGGCCTCGGCCACGCCAAGCGCGCACGCGGGAAACGCGAGGCCGCAGTTCGCGTCTATCAGCACCGCGCCGCCTTTGCCACGCACGATCGCCGGCTGCGCCGACCCGTCAGCCCGGCCGTTTTTCAGATGCGCGGCGTACTGCGGAATGCGCGACACGCCATGCGATGCGAGTCCCCGCGCATCGGCGTACACAAGCGCGCTTGCGGTCGCCGCGGCCATCGCGGAATTCGCCCCGGAGCGGACGAGCACCTGTGTGGCGAGATCCCGCAGCGCTCCGAGCGTAAGGGTCGGCATTACCGGATTCTTTGTGTGGCGAGATCCCGCAGCGCTCCGAGCGTAAGGGCCGGCATTACCGGATTCCACGAGGCGGCTCGTCGCCCATGACGGTGCGAAAGCGTTGACGCCGGGCTTCGGGTGCCGCGAAACGCATCCGCCTGCGGGTCCCGCCGCGGCACCTTTGCGGCGAGCTTGGCGAAATGCGCTGCACCCATCGCAACACGCTCAAGCCTGCCACGGCAAGCGGTCCAGATCGACATTGCCACCCGAGATGATGACGCCGACCCGTGCACCGGCCACGTCGAGCGAACGTTCGAGGAGACACGCAAGCGGAACAGCCGACGAAGGCTCGATCACGATCTTCATGCGCTCCCAGGTCATCCGCATCGCGCTCACGATCGCCTCCTCGCTGGCGGTGCCGATCGCCGCGACGTTGGCGCGCAACGCCGACAGAGTAAGGGCGGAAAGCGTCGTGCGCAGGCCGTCGGCGATCGTCGTCGTCGCGGGCAGCGGCTCGACCGAGCCCGAGAGGAAGCTCCGCGCCGCATCATCGGCATTCGCGGGCTCCGCGCCGTACACGCGCATTTCCGGTCGCACGCCGCGTGCCGCGATGCTGGTCCCCGAGAGAAGCCCGCCGCCGCCCACCGGCGCGATGACGATGTCGAGATCCGGCACGGACTCGAGCATCTCGAGCACGGCGGTCCCCTGCCCTGCGATCACGCGCGGGTCGTCGAAGGGGTGAACGAGCGTCGCTCCGGTTGCACGCTCGACGTCGGCGCACGCCGCCTCGCGCGCAGCAACGGTCGGCGCACAGAATCGGATCGTCGCGCCGAAACGGCGCACGTTCTCCTGCTTCACGGTCGGAGCGTTCTCGGGCATCACCACCCATGCCGGGACTCCACGCGCGCGAGCCGCGTACGCGAGCGCCGCACCATGATTGCCCGAGGAATGCGTGACGACGCCGTGTCGCGCCTCCCCATCGGTGAGCGAGAACACGGCGTTGGTCGCGCCCCGTGCCTTGAACGCACCGACCTTCTGGAAATTCTCGCACTTGAAGAACAACGTCGCGCCGACGGCCGCGTCGATCGAACGGCAACAGAACACCGGCGTCCGGTGCACGTGGGGCGCGATCCGCATCTGCGCCGCGCGGATCGCCGCGAGACCGGGGAGTTCCTGCGCCTGGATCTTTGCCATGAAAATTCTTCGGGAGACGGCGCCGTGTGCGCGGACCCGCGCGTGCGCAACGGCCGAAGTATAGGCTGCGCCGCGCCACGCGGTACAGCCGGGCGATCAGGCGCTTTCGTAGAGTCGCGTCAGCACGAACTCCCGATGGCCCAGCGCTTCGGCAGCGGTGAGCCGGCCATTCACCGTCCGGAACATCATGTCGAGCAGCTTGTCTCCCGCCGCGCCCATCGTCAGTTCCCGCTGCAGCAGTCCGGACGTATCGACGTCGATGTGTTCGCTCATCGTGCGCACGGTGCGCGGGTTCGCGCAGATCTTGATCACCGGCAGGATCGGATTGCCGATCACGTTGCCTTGCCCCGTGGGGAAAAAGTGGACGACAAAGCCCGACGCCGCGCACAGCGTGACCATTTCCGCGGCCGCCGACGAGCTGTCCATGAACCAGAGCCCGGGTCCGGTGGGCGCCTCGGCCTTGTCCAGCACGCCGTCGACCACGCACTTCTTGCCGATTTTCTGGATATTTCCCAGCGCCTTTTCCTCGATCGTCGTCAGTCCGCCCGCGATGTTCCCCTTCGTCGGCTGCGAATCCGAAAGGTCGGACGTCTTGTGGCGCTCGATCACCGCCTGATAGCGGTCGAACATGGCCATGAACTGTGCGCGGACCTTGTCGTCGCGGCAGCGCGCGGCGACGATCCGTTCGCCACCGGTGAGTTCCGTGGTCTCACCGAACACCAGCGTGCAGCCGGCGGCGTAAAGCTTGTCGAACGCGTCTCCGACGGTCGGGTTCGCGCCGCAACCGGACGTCGTGTCCGATTCGCCACACTTGGTCGAGACCCACAGGTCCTCGAGGTCGCATATGACGCGCTGCCTCTCGCTCGCCCATTGAAGGTATTCCTTCGCCGCCTTCGACGCGCGCATGATTGTGTCGTGGTCGCCGTGCAGCTCGATGCCGAAGCCGGTCACGGGCTTGCCCGCGGCCGCGATGCCGTCGACCACCTTCTTCGTCCAGCCTTCCTCGATGCCGATGACGACAACCGCGGCGACGTTGGGATTGGCCCCCGCGCCGATCAGCGTCCGGAAATGCAGATCGAGGTCCGCGCCGAATTGCAGCCGGCCGTACGGGTGCGGAATCGCCATCGTGCCCTTGACGTTGTGCGCGACGGCCTCGCAAGCAGTGTTGGAGAGATCGTCGACCGGCAGAATGACGACGTGGTTGCGAACACCGACGCGTCCGTTCTCGCGGCGGTAGCCCCAGAATGACTTTTGCATGGTGATCTCGGTAGTTGGGTCAGCGACGTACATGAGCACCGCGGCGCGGCGCGCAACGAAGTATCAAGCCGAAAGGCGAAGCTTTCTACCAGCGCTTCGTCTTGATGTTGTGCACGTGAGCATGCTGCCCCGTCCGGATCGGCTGTACGACCTTTCCGATGTCGACGCCATACTCGATCACGGTGTCGCCCGCGGCCATGTCCTTCAGCGCGACCTTGTGACCGAGCGGAATGTCCTGCACGCACGGCAAGGTTATCGTCCGGTCCAGGTCGAGAACAAGGCCGGTCAACGTGGTGCCGGCCTTGACGCCTTCGACGACGACGACCGCGACGGAATCGTTCGGGTCGTGCAATACGCAGTGAATCATCGTAACTCCTCGAGGGACCCGCCGGAATGCCGGCGGCATGGAAGCCGCCGCGCCGACAGTCGGTGGGGCGATCGACCCGATGGTAACCCGGACCGCGGGCCGGGCCAAATCATGCCCACGCGGCGGCCGCGTCAGAATCCGAAACGCGCCTGCGCGACGGGGGCGAAGCTCCTGCGGTGCACCGGGCATGGACCATGGCGTGCGAGCGCAGCGAGATGCTCCGCCGTCCCGTACCCCTTGTTCCGACCGAAGCCGTATGCCGGATAGGTGCCGTCGAGCTCGATCAGCATCGCGTCACGCGCGGTCTTGGCGAGGATCGAGGCCGCCGAGATGACCGCGACGTCGCGGTCACCCTTGACGATCGCGCGCGTGGCGCAGGCGAGTTCCGGACAGCGGTTGCCGTCGATCCATGCCTCGGCGGGCGCGATGGAAAGTCCCAGGACGGCGCGGCGCATCGCGAGCATCGTCGCCTGCAGGATATTGAGCGAATCGATCTCAGCGACATCGGCCTCGCCGATCGCCCACGCCAGTGCGCAGGCGCGGATTTCGAGCGCAAGCCTCGTGCGCGCCGCCGCCGACAGCAACTTCGAGTCGCGAAGGCCGGCAATCGGCCGCGCCGCGTCGAGGATGACGGCCGCCGCGACAACCGGCCCGGCGAGCGGCCCGCGGCCGGCCTCGTCGATTCCGGCAATCAGCGCTGCCCCGCGAGCGGTCAGCACACGATGCCCGCCGCGCGCAACTCCGCCGCCACCGCGTCCGCGGCAAGGCCGCCGGTGTCGGCAGCAAGCGACGCGGCGAATCCCGCGAACAAAGCTTCGAGACGCCGTCGCGTGACCGCGTCGTCGAAGAGGTTGAGCGCCGCCTGCGCGAGATTCTCGACTGTTGCGTCTTCCTGTATGAGCTCAGGCACGACGAACTTTCCCGCGAGGACGTTCGGCAGCCCGACCCATGGGAGCAGGATCCGGCCCCGGACAATGCGCGCGGTAAGCGGGTGAACACGGTAGAAGATAACGTGCGGGCAACGCGCGAGCGCCGCCTCGAGCGTGGCGGTGCCGGAGGCCACAATGGCAACGTCGGCGGCACGCAGCGCGTCGGTCGCGTGACCGTAGAGCAGCGTCAGCGGCAATTTTTCGAGACCGAGCCGGTAGATGGCGGACTCGAAGCGGTCGCGCGTCGGACGCGTCGCCAGCGGCACGAGAAAGCGCGCGTCCGGGCGGGCAGTATGCAGCGTCGCGGCGGTTTGGAGCACGAGGTCGCCGTGCATGTCGAGCTCCGACGCGCGGCTGCCGGGCAACAGTGCGAAAACAGGCTGTGCGGCTCCGAGCTTCAACTGCTCGCGCGCAAGGCGCCGCGAACCGAGCACTGCCGCATGGGCCGCGAGCGGATGACCGACGAACGTGACCGGAACCCCGGCTGCCTCGTAGATTGGCGGCTCGAACGGAAACAGCGCCAGCATCCGATGGACGGAGCGTCCGATCCGGTGCACGCGCTCGCGGCGCCATGCCCAGACCGAGGGGCTGACGAAATGCAGGGTGCGCACGCCGGCGCGCTTCAACCGCGCCTCGAGGCCGAGGTTGAAATCCGGAGCGTCGACGCCGACGAACACGGGGACACGTTCGGTGACCAGGCGCTGGAAAAGCGCCCGTCGAAGGGCGAACAGCTGCGGAAGCCGTGACAGCACCTCGACGAAACCCCGCACGGCGAGCGTTTCGACCGGATACCACGCCTCGCAGCCGGCCGCCTCCATGCGCGGTCCCGCGACGCCGACGAAGCGCGCGTGCGGCATTCGCGCACGCACGGCACGGATCAGCGTGGCCGCGAGCGCGTCACCCGACGCCTCGCCGGCGACGATGCCGATCGTCAGGGGGCCCGAGCCGAAGGCAGCGTCGCGCATCACAGGCCCTAGCGAATGATGCCGCGCCCGGGCACCGCGAGGAAATCGACCAGCGCGACCAACGCCGGCACCGCCTCGGAGGCGGTGACCAGCGCGACCCTGGCATCCTCGACATCGCGCCCTTCCCGGTAGAGCGCCTTGTAGGCACGGCGGATCGCGAGGATCTCCTCCGCCTTGAATCCGCGCCGGCGCAGGCCCTCGGTATTGATGCCTCGGGGCGTGGCCGGATAGCCGGAAGCCATGACGAACGGCGGCACGTCTTGCAGCACGATCGCGCCGGCGGCGATCATCGCATGCGCGCCGACCCGGCAGAACTGGTGGACTCCCGAGTAGGCGCCCATCACGACCCAGTCGCCGATGTGGACGTGGCCCGCGAGCTGCGCATTGTTCGAAAATACCGTCCAATTGCCGACGACGCAGTCGTGCGCAACGTGGGTGTACGCGAGAAAGAGGTTGCCGTTGCCGATCAGCGTGTCGCCACGGTCCTGCGCGGTGCCGGCGTTGACGGTCGTGAATTCTCGGAAGACGTTGTCGTCGCCGATCGTCGTCGTCGTCGGCTCGCCCGCGTACTTGCGATCCTGCGGGATGTCGCCAATGGACGTGAACTGGAACAGGTGGTTGCGCGCGCCGAGACTAGTGCGTCCGGTGAGAACGACGTGAGGCCCGATTACCGTGTCTGCGCCGACCTTCACGTCGGGACCGAGGATCGAATAGGCGCCCACCTCGACGCCGGCGGCGAGCTCGGCCTTCGGGTCGACCAGCGCCGTCGCGTGGATCCGCGGCATCGAGTCAGTCGCCCTTGCTGTTGGTGTCGGTGTCCGGCATGCGCATCGCTGCCATCAGGTTCGCTTCGGCGACGATTTCGCCGTCGACCTTGGCCCGCACCGCGAATTTGCCGATCCCGCGCACCATCCGCTGCACCTCGGACTCCAGCACCAGCTGGTCGCCCGGCCGAACCTGGCGCCGGAAGCGCGCACCATCGATGCCGGCGAAGAGAATGAGCGTTCCGTCGCCGGGCGTGCGGCGCGAAATTTTCAACGCCAGGATCGACGCGAGTTGCGCGAGCGCCTCGATCACGAGCACGGCGGGCATCACGGGATAGTCCGGGAAATGTCCGACGAAATAGGGTTCGTTCATCGTCACGTTCTTGATGCCGCGTATCGATTTGTCCGTCTCCAGCGAAGTGACGCGGTCGACCAGCAGGAACGGATACCGGTGCGGCAGGTACCGCATGATCTCCCCGATGTCCATGCTGCCGTCGTTCACTGCATTCATGGCTCCCCCTTCGCCTCGTCGGACGCATCTTCCGGTGCCGCGTCTGCGCTCCTCTCCAGACGGCGCACGCGCTGCGCCAGTTCCGGGAGCCGGTGCACGATGAACTGCCGGCGCCGCCATTGTTCATGGGGAAGCGCGAGAAAGACGGCGCTTGCGTAGGTGCCAGGCACACAGATCGAGCTGTGAACATTCGCGGTGGCCGCTATGTTGACGTTGTCGCAGATCTCGATGTGCCCGTTGATGTTCGCCCGCGCGCCGATCTTGCAGTTCCTTCCGATCCGCGTGCTGCCGGCGATGCCGGCGCAACCGGCGATGGCCGTGTGCGCGCCAATGCGGCAGTTGTGGCCCACCTGGATCTGGTTGTCGAGCTTGACGTCGTCCTCGATCACCGTGTCGTCGATCGCACCGCGGTCGACCGTCGTATTGGCGCCGATCTCCACGTCGGCGCCAAGCACGACGCGGCCGAGTTGCGGGATCTTGACCCAGCGCCCATTCTCTTCGGCCATGCCGAAGCCATCGGCGCCGATCACGACTCCCGAATGCAGGATGCTGCGCGGGCCCACAACGCAGCGCTCATAGATCGTCACGTTGGCGTGCAGGATGACGTCGTCACCGATCGACGCGCCGGCGCCCACGAAGCTGCCGGCGCCGATCCGCGCCCGCTCGCCGACGACCGCCCCGGCGCCGACGACGGCGTTGGGGCCGACCGAGGCGCTCCCCGCGATCCGGGCGCCCGGATCGACGACGGCCGATGGATGCACGCCCGGGACCGTCGGTTCGGCGGGGTGCAGGATCGCCGCCACCTTCGCGTAGACCACATACGGCGTGGCGCTCACGAGCTTTGGCAGCGCCGTCTGCCCCGCCATTTCCGGCGCGACGATCACGGCCGCGGCACGAGTGCCCACGAGCTGCGAACGGTATTTGCGGTTGGCGAGAAACGTGATCGCGCCGGGCCCCGCAAACTCGAGCGCCGCAACGTGCGACACGAGGACCGCACCGTCGCCGGCGACCGTCGCCCCGGTGCGTTCCGCGAGTTCGGAAAGGGAAATGGGCACGGGCCGCTGCGATTTCGGTTGGCGCCGGCGGCGGCGTGCGCCCGTTGGGCGAGCCGTCTCCCGCCGCTACTTGTCGGCGAGCGCCTTGATCACCTTCTCGGTGATGTCGATCTTCTGGCTGGCGAAAACGACGGGGTCCTGCAGGATCAGGTCGAACTTCTCGGCCTCGGCGATCTGCTGGATCACCTTGTTCGCGCGTTCCTGGACGCTTGCCAGCTCTTCGTTGCGGCGCAGGTTCAAGTCCTCGCGGAATTCGCGCTGCCCGCGGGTGAGGTCGCGCGACAGGTTGGCGAGGTCGCGTTCCTTGTTGCGGCGCTCGGTCTCGGACATCGTGACGCCGTCCTTTTCGAGCGACGTCTGCAGGTCGCGTACCTGTTTCGTCAGCTTCTGGATGTCGGCATCGCGCGCGGCGAACTCCTTTTCCAGCTTCTGCTGCGCGCGCTTCGCCGGCGCCGCGTCGCGAAACAGGCGCTCGGTGTTGACGAAGCCGATCTTGTAGTCGGCCGCCTGCGCCGACGCCGTGCCGAAAGCGAGCAGCGCGGCCAAGCCCAGGACGGCGCCCGAAATGCGTTGGGTACTTCGGTTCAAGTGAATCTCCTGCGCGATGTCAGAATATCGTTCCTACCTGGAACTGGAAGCGCTGAATTCTGTCCAGCACCTTCTGGTTGAGCGGGTAGGCGTAGCTGAACTTCAACGGCCCGATCGGCGAATTCCACGCGAGTCCCACGCCAGCCGAGTAGCGAAATCCCTGAAGATCGGCCTGCCGGCGCAGTTGCACCTGTTCGAGCGGCAGGTCCTTTGGTTCCCTGCCATCGAAATAGATCTGACCCGCGTCGGCGAACACGCTGGCGCGCACCGACTTGTCGCCCTTGAGGATCGGGTGAAACAGTTCCACATTGCCGACGATCTTGCGTTTGCCGCCCGTCGCGTTGCCGAAGATGTCCTGCGGACCGAGCGTACTCTGTTGAAAACCTCGCACCGACCCCACACCGCCGGCGAAGAACGCCTTGAAGAACGGCAACGGCGTGCCGCCATACCCGTCGGCATATCCGATATC
>Ga0315273_10008078_pt1 | contig 13255 bp, 4 predicted proteins | sample YL17G02_0_MG_FD_205753 | JGI IMG/M metagenome (GOLD analysis project Ga0315273, IMG submission 205753) | Sediment microbial communities from Yellowstone Lake, YNP, Wyoming, USA - YL17G02_0 | ecosystem: Environmental > Aquatic > Freshwater > Lake > Sediment | place: USA: Wyoming | collected...
ATTGTCTTGTGCCCCGCTGATGACATCGCGCATGGTCTTCCATGGGAGTGTCTTACCTGCCTTCACAGAAAGAGCCGTGGCAAAAGACAATCCTGATGCCGCCCCATCTGTCCAAGCTGCTGGTAAGTTTTCCGGTAAGAGCTCCGCTGCGGCGAAAGTTGCAGGTGGAGGACCTAGGCGGGCTTTTGGGTTCAGCACACCAGCCGGTATCGGCTCGCCTAAAATGCTCGCCGGCCCGGAGAGCAACCACAAAGTCCCTCTCTCAACCGCTGTCCCAATGGCTTTTTCCACAACCTCCTGACCCGCCTTCGGAATCTGCATGGGCTCGCGATATCCGCCCCGCTCAATCTGTACCACGGTCGAGCCGCTGAAATACTCAGCTAGGGTTTCGGCCGCGATCTCGCCGGCTTGCGTCGCGCCGGTATCAGCAGCGTAATCGATGGGCCACAATCCGGGCAGCTTTGCGGGAACCAGCAGTGCTGGAGGAATCTCCCCCAATTCTCCAGCTTCAGGGAGGACTAGTTCCAGCGCGGAGTCATTGAGCGCGTTCTCGTCGGGACGCGACATCCACCAGGTGCGGAAGGTTCCGTCAGGGCGTGTTAGCCGCAACACAAACGTTCCCTTCTCACAGCCATCCACAAGGGTGTCGAGAATAGCGCTCGCCTTTAACATTTTGGGTAGATGCGGAAGCTGAGCGAACGCCCCTGCAAGATCCTTAACCCGTCGCGAGGTTTCCCCCGACCGCCAGAGGTTGTACGGCCCGTCAGGCAAGATGGCTTCAGCAGTGATGGCCGTATCCCGGACGCGAGACCTCTTGTCGCCCTTGATGACATTGAAGTGCGCCTCTTCCGTGACGGTAATCTTGAAGGCCTGCGCCTCATCCTTCTCCGAAACCGTCACTACGATGCAGAATGCCTGTTTGATGGCTTCCGGAATGCGGCCTTTCGCCTTGTCGATGTTGATTTGCAGCGTCTGTGCTCGAGCCGGGTCGACGTTGCCGTCCTTCTGCTGTTTTTTGATTTCTTCACGAACGACTTCCCACGCCAGGTAGTCCCGCACGCGCGCCATCGCCAATTCCAACCCGTCCTTGGACGGTACCAGCAGAAGGACCGAGTTCCTGTATACGCGGGGCTTGTCCGAACCGGTTGTTTCATCCAGGAATCTGCGGGACTCGGCGCTTGGCTTACCGGACTCGGAAGCAGCATTAAGCCCCAGCACGGCGTAATGGAATGCGCCGTCGTCCTCGACATCCTTGGGACGGGAAGGCAATGTATGAACGCGCACACCGATCGCGGAGGCATTCGACGTTAATGCCTTTGTCTTACTGATGTCATCCAGCAGCCGGGCGCGAACCGTCTCATCGGGTATGTTCTTGGCCGCCACTGCATACATCTGCGTCAGATTGGGCCGATTGCCAAGCCGCCAGGTTCCAGGCAACTGGCCCTCAGCCGCGCCGGTGTAAATGTCGTCGAGCCAGTAACTCGACTGAGCCCAACGCGAGAGTCCCTTTTCAATTTCGATCTTGTCCGGGCGGGTCGAGCCGAGTAGCACCAGCAGATCTCTCGTCTTGGCGTTCTGGCCCACGGGTTGGGAATGAAGGAAGGTTGCTACAACCGCCTGCTCAACCTCACGGCTTTTCAATCCGGCCGATTCTGCTTGTATCATCCGTGCCTGCGCGAGTTCGTTGTCAAGGATGCCCGTCCACGCCTGTTTCTTTCCCTCCCATTCCTCTGTGTCCGCAACATTGACCATTTCGCGCAAGGCTTCCGATAGGCCTTCCCTATCGGACGCGCCCAGAAAAACGGCAGGCCCGATTACTGGGCAGTTGTCCCATTTTTCAGCTTCGTGCAGAGCCAAAGCGAAGGTTCGAAGGACACCGCGAGTGCGCTGGAACCGCGCCAACTGGGTCCATTTGGAGTAGAGGACTTCGGTCAGATCCGGATGAAAAGGATAGCTTCTTAGAAAACGCTCCTCTGCTTCCGCACCTTGCCTGGCTGTCTGATCATCCACGGCAGCCACACCCTTGAGAGCAGCTAGCACATGTTGCCGGAACAGATCCCGGTCCAAAAGCGTTTCAGGTTTGAAAAAACGGCGTCGCAGAACCTCTGCGACATCTTCCTTGACCACAGGCTCTACCGCCTCTTCGCGTTCGCGCTGAAAAATATCGTAAAGCTCAGCCTGGATTTCCCGGCCGAGCGTGTCGCTTTTGCGTGGATCGGTGGCCAGCAGAGACGCTACCAGACAGCACCGGTCTACCTTGGGTACCGCTTGGGTGAGATACTGGAAGAAATTCGTCAATCTTGCCCGCCACTGGGAATCTAATGCTACCTTTTCCCGGGCGTACATCAGGACCTCGTCAATTAGAATGAGAGTGCCCAATCCATCCTTGCCGGGCAATTCGAGAAGTTCTGTCAGAAGGTTTTCCGCGGGAGCAGAATCCCGCTCTTCGGCTCTATTGTCTGGATGGAGCAGTTTTAAGCCAGTGTCTCCCCCAAGCTGATAAGCCAGCACGCTCCAGGGTTGCTTGAGCGTCCGCGTCTTGCCTGCAGGCGAGCGGACTTCCATACCTTTTTCAACGTCCAGTTTGTCAAAGCAGAGGCCCGCGACGCGACACTTCGGAGGTTCCTGCCCGATGTCCTGTACAAACTCTCCCGCAGCAGGGAGATCAGGGAGCTTGGCGGGATCCTGGACGAGGTGCCACAGGGCAATTAGGGTGTGGGTTTTCCCCCCTCCATAGGTAAGTTCCAGCTGCCGGACTGCTTTGTCGTTCTTGCCCGCCAGACGCAACACCGTATCCCGAACAAGCCGGCGCAGGTTGTAGGTTGGGAAGGTGAGCGCGAAGAAGTTTTCCGCATTCTCATATATTGGCCGCTTGCCTCGTTGCATCATGACTTCATAAAGGTCGGCCGCAAACATGTGGAGCGGTAATTCCCCTGAACGCAGATCCTCCCGCAGCTTTACCACTTCATGCCAGGGTTTCCAGGGCAGTTTAGGCATCGGATTTTTTCTCCTCCCATCGCGCACGTAGCGCGCGCTGGGTTGTTAGAATTTCACGTCGCAAGGTCTCTTCGTCGGGCAAGCTTGTCAGGTATTTGGAGGCAAAAACTCGGGTGAGGATGCCACCCGTCGCGGATCCGCTTTTGTCTGGCGACGAATGTAAATCCCGCTCCCATCTCCAGAAGAAACCACTCGAGGTGGCGGATTAGCGCTTCCTCCAGATGGCTCTCACCAAACTCGTCCTTCAGATTCAGAAACTCCAGAAGGTACGGGTCCCGAACTTCCTCTTCGACAGAAATTGCGTCTTGCGGCTGCATCTGTTGCCCACGGGCTACAAGCGCTGCTGGGCGTTTTGAGCGCACGGCACGCTCATAAAATTGAGTGCTGATCTGTCGGTCCAGCTGACGAACGGACCAACCCCCGCGAATGGCTTCCGACTCGTAGAAGGCGCGAGCCTGCGGATTCTCGACCGCCATCAGCCGCACGTACTGAGACCAGCCGAGCGGGAATACATCCGTTGGCATCAATCCAGATTGAACCAGCGTGGGGATGGATACGTGAAGGGGAGCAGATTTGGCAAATGGTGTCTGCCGTTTCCTACTTACACTTTTGCCCGACGCTGTCGGGCATATTTCCTGCGCCCTTAAATTCGCAGACGCCATCTGCGGAATTTCCTTCCCGCTTTTGCCAGACAGTGTCTGGTATTTCGCCTGGGCCTCAAATTTGCCAGACGGTGTCTGGCAAATCTGCCAACCTGAGTAGAAGAGCCGCATTTGCTGCAAGTTGGCTCTCGAAAAACCGCGCCCAAGCTTTGAGGTCAGGTCTATGGCAAGCCGGATAAGAAGGCGTTCCCCGTATTCCGCCCTCGGTCGTCCCCTTTGCTCATATTCCACAATTCGCCGGCCGATCTCCCAGTATGTCGCCGTGAGCAAAGCGTTCACGGAACGTGCGGCCGAACGTCTTGCCTGAGCCAGAAGTCCGGAGATTCCCGATACCAGACGTCCATATTCCGTCGATGGATCTGGGGCTAAATCGTTCGGCGTCGAGGCTCCACCCTTTTTGTTGGCTCGCATCTTGGTCATGATTCCTCGCTTTGCAGCGGCAGCATTGCCTGTGGGACCTCCCTGACGGCACCCCTGGCCTGCACGTGGTTGCTGAGAGACTCCAGGAGCGAACGCTCTTCGCTGCCGTGAGGAGAAAGCTCGATGAGGGATTGCAACAGCCGCTTGAAGAGTTCCTGCCGCCTCAGCCCGTGGCTGTCGAGATATTCGTCGACCTTGGAGAGGTCGCCCCCCTTCCAGAGATGCATCAGGCAGTGGATGCGGTCGATAAGTGGAATGGGTTTACCACCCGGGGCCTCGTAGCCGAGCGAGCGGCCCTTGCGCTGTGCCCAGGTTTTGAGCTTGACCTTGCTGCCGGAGTCCTCCTCGGCCTCGGGATCGGATTCCGCATCAGCATCGGATTCTTCGTCCCCGGCTTCATCCGCCGATTTGCCTTTCGTGAAACTGATAAGGTCCCACGTGCCGGCCAGTTCTTTGTCCGATATGCCGCAGGAGATCGCATAGAGGATGCAGGCGCCAGCCGGGGCCTCGTCCATGCCGAAGTCGTGGCGATGAAGCAGGTAGTAGGCAGTCGGCTCGTCCAGCCGATCCGCAGCAGCAAGTTCCGCGCCGTCTCCCTGGTCGCCCGAGAGCACACGGCCGACTACAAAGTCCACCACCATTCGGCGGACGTGGGTCAGGAACTCACTCACCGCCATCGTCCCGGGCTCATTGGCCTTCTTGACAACCGGATGTTTACTGAACGCTTCAAGTGCTGGACCCGTAGCGGCCCAGACAAAGTCCGGCCCGCGAATTCCGGCATCCCAGAAATCGCGCAGCTTCTCGCGGATGTTCAGGCGCATTTCTTCCAGAACTTGGTTATCCCAACCGGGCCGGGCTTCAATTGGGCGTTTTTTGCAGACAAGCCAGACTGAGGAGGCAAGAGCGGCGGATGACAGTGCGCGAGTTCTGCTTCCCCTTTCTGTCTGAATGGGCCAACTGCCATCTACGACAAAACCTGCCCGAATAATGGCTGAAACTAGAGTTTCCCATGCATCCGGATGCTTGTGGGCAAACACAATAACTAGCTGCCCATTTGGCTTGAGGGCATCGTGGCACGCCTGAAAAACACGCGCCATGCCATCTTCATAGGCGGCCTTCGACTTACTTCTGTCTCCATTATGACGGCTGGCATCGTCTATCAGTTCCCCGTCATTCTCTTCCGCGTCCCATTTGGGGGATAGATTTGCTCTGAATGCATCGTTTATATCTCGATCCAGGCCGTTCAGAGTTCGCCTTATCCAGACATAGAAGTAATCCATTAGATCCGAGTATGGGATGGCATCATAGTAGGGCGGATCGGTTACGATGCAGTCAATACCGCCTCCCAAACTACGAACTGCGCTTTGAAGAAAAACCCTTGGCTGTGGGGCGTTTGCCGTTGCCTCACAAAGATGGCCAGCCACGAGCGTTACCCACCCAACGGCGCTGGGATACCCGCCACTTGTTTCCCCCAGGGGATTGCATTCCGCGTAATCCCAGAGAATCGGCAAAGCGAACCGCGCGAACGTGCCTTCAATATTTTCTCCGCCCTGATTCCACCTCGCCAGGTTGCTCAGCTGATTGGCGAGCCGATCAAACATGCTCGCCAAATAAGCGACGATGCTTTCTGTCCATTCGAGCGGATAACCAGTGTGGACTAGAGCATCCTTCGATGTCCGCGTCCGTTTTACGATCATCCCTAACGCCATAAGTTGACGATTGGTAAAAAGCTTGGACCATTTGTCAAAGCCATACAGTGGTACTCGAAATCCGAGCGCTTCCTTGCTTGCCAAAGGTTCCTCTGGCAACCCAAACGGAATTTCCGCATAGAGCGGCTGAAGGTTCATTCCCGCGGATTCTGCCATCTCGATATCATGATCTGTGGGCAAGCGATATTCTTTGCCATTCAAGCCATCCACGACCACTGCAGTGTTGACCGCTCCCAAGCGCCCAGCCTGGCCTTCCAGTCGAATGTCCTCCATCGACATGATGATTCCGCAACACGGGCACTTCGCGCCAGAGCGAGACATGGTCCCCACGCCGATACGCTTGTCGTGCTCGCGGCGCTGGGCGGTGTTGCCGCCTGTGAGGGGCAGGTTTGCCTCGATGCCGAAGGTAGACGCGACGTCCCGTCGCGTGTCTTGATTCAAGCGGCGGGACGCCGCTTCTACATCGTTGTCGCGGATGTAGCCGCGTATCCGCTGCAGTTGCTCCGGGCTGCGAACGATGTGGTCGAAAGACTCCTTCTGCCAAACCGTCCCTCCTCTCCCCAACATTTCATTGATTTTATGCGCTGTATAGGACTTCCAGGAATGAGTGATCTCGGAAAGCGAATAAGGGCCAAGGGGTTTGATGACAGCGTGCACGTGATTGGGCATGACGATGAATTCATCAAGTTCGTACCGCGAGCTACTGAAAAAGCTTAGTGAGTTTTCTACCATCGATCTCACTTCCTGCCGGGCCAGAATGCACTCGCCGTACCCGGCGTCCAGCCACTCTTGGAAACGGGCCGGGAAGAGCCGGAAATATTCGCGCTTGGCCCTCTCATCGTGAGGCGCCGGGTGGGCTTTCAGCCATAATTCACGCTCTTCCGTCCACTGCTTCAGCTTCTCCTGCGGCATGGAATCCGACAGCCGGAAGGTGACAAAATACGTCACTCCTGCTTGTCGCCAGTGGGGCAAGTTGCCAGTCATGTTGTCGAGGGGTTCGTCCGGGTCGAAAAAAGTAGACGCGACGTCTCGTCGCGTGTGTTCAATCAAGCGGCGGGACGCCGCTTCTACTATAAGAAGCACGCGCTTGTTTTCTTTTTTGCAAAGCCAGCGGGTTTTGATCAACGGAATCGTGGCGCGGCAGTTTTTGCATTTGACTGTTCGCGCCCAGAGGTATGCTACCGTCGGCTTGGCAATCCAGCGAGGGTTGCGTTTTTCTGCAAGGTATTCCGTGCTGAATTCGCCATTGAGTGCGTCGATGTCCGGCGTGCCGTCCTCCTTAAGCGGCACGATTTGCATAGGCTGTTTCTCATATGGCTTCGAAGTGCTTCTGTCCGAAGGCTCAAAGTCCGCATAGGTCGGGTAGAATCGAGCGAGTTCCCGCCGGGCGCGATCAAGTACCCACTGGCCCCAAGCGCGAACATGCCAGGCGAGATCGGCCTTGGGGACTCGCTTTGAATCCGGTTTATCTTTCAGGAACAGGTTCTGGGCGAACTCCAACTGCTGCTTCTTGGTGCGTTTGGTCCGTCCCGCAAGGTGAGGGTGCGCCTTGTAGAAGGCGTTCATGAACTCTTCATTTTCGAGGATGAAGTCCGGTAGCGGATGCATCTGTCCGGCGAGCTTCTGCGGGTATTCGAGCGTGCACTTCAAAATAAACCATGCGACCGGATTAATGTCCGCTGCTGTCGCCTCGCACCCGAGGCGCATTGCCTCCAGCGGAATTGCCCCGCCGCCCGCGAAAGGATCCAGTACTTTCGGCGCGCGCCCTCCGTAAGCCTTGCGAATCTCCTGGCGGAACCACTCCAGGGTCTCCTTGTTTTCCGTCTCTCGCCCCCAATGAAGGATTCCTCCCTCAGTAATCTCCTTCTCACGCTCAACTATCTGCCCATTGGGCATCTTTTTGCGCTCGACCTTTTTGACCACCCTGCCGCCGATCTTCTCGCACAGGTCTTTGCGCCGGCGGACGATCTCCCTGTGCCATTCTTCTTCGGACATACCCTCCGGCTTGGGGTGCGCGCTGGGGTCCGGCAGGAGCGTGGCGATGAGCGCCGCCCGGCAGGCTGCCAACGGCCGCCGCGCAGGCCAGATGTGCAGCGTCGAAATATGCCCATGCCGCACATTCTGCTCATGCACCGAATCCAGCGAAGCCTGCTTCAGCGGAAACGCGTGCTCGATCAGTCGGGGAACATCAGCCATAAGGAATCACCTGAGCCACAAAAACGAAGATAGCGAAATAGGAATAATCCGCGGGTCCGGCACCGTGACATCGTCATTCTGCGTAATCAACAAACCAAACGGCGCGTTATACACGGTTTTTTCGAGGAAGGCGCGCAGCCCGCGGGTATCCTCATGCGTGTCAATGCGCCGGCGGTATTTGATTTCGACCGGAATGCGGCGGGTGCCCACCGTCAGTATGAAATCCACCTCGGGCTCAGCGCCGCGCTCCGGGAAATGAGCCAAATCAAGATTTGGAATGGAGGCCAGGAAATAGCCGAGCGTGCTCTCGGCCATGTGGCCGGCAAGATCATAAAGATGGGGTTCGCTGGACAGGATAAGGGGGTCGAGAGGCACGATCTCCTGAAGCCATGCAGCTCGGAGGACGTGGTCGGACAGGCAGATTTTCGGCGGTGATTTCCGGCGTTTCAGACGTAATTCCAGCGGTTCAACGAGGCGGATCAAAAGGGTTCCATCGAGGAAGCGCAAATAGGTCAGGATTCGATTCCAACCGATGTTGGCTGCGAGAGCCTGCTGGATCTCCGGGACAAACACTCTTTGTCCTGGGCACTGGCCCGCATAGCGGCAGCATAAGCGGAACACTTGCTCGAGCAGCTTTTCGTCCCTTTTTTTCCCGCGCGGTCCCATCCGCAGATCATGCTGAATGGCACGCTTGATGACGGTTTCGTTGAGGTAATCGGCCATTTCCGGCCACGGCGTATCGTGCCGTTCATGAGCGATGGGATAGCCGCCCCGCTCGGAGAAAGCTGCAAACGCCTTCAGCCTAGGTTCGGCTTCCCTAAGCGAGTGCTGTATGGCATTGCGCCAGAAATCGATGTCGGCAACGGAATCCGGCCCGTTATCCGCCCAAACCGGAGAGGATGCATATCCAAAGCGGAAGTGGGCGATTTCACGAAGCAGGAGCGGTCCCAAGTCGACACTGGTTATTCTTCCGGCCAAACTGTCACGCCCGGCTTCGATGCGCAATGATGAACTCCCCGTCACCAGAACGTGAAGGCGGTGGTTGTCCACTAGGTGTTTCACCTGGGGGGCCCAGGAATCGAGGTTCTGGACTTCATCGAGCAGGAGGTATGTGCTGAGTCCATTCGCAGCGATCTCGTTAAACCTTCGCCCCAGAACACGCTGTTCGAACCATCGTGCAATAGTCAGGACCGGATCATGCAGCTTATGGAGACTCTCAATTTCGTCGAAGGGAACATAGAGAATCTGCTCGGGTTTAGTGCCATCAGCCAGCAGTTGTTCGAGAAGTTGCCTCATCAGGACGGTTTTTCCAACGCGGCGTGGCCCTCGGAGAACAACTGCTGGAGTCAGCCCAGAAGTGAGTAACCGTTGTAGGCGAGTGAATATCCATCTCCGAAATTGGGGTAGAGGCGGCCCAGGCTTGCCTTCCCAGTGCGGATTCAGACTGCGCAAGTTATCCGCTAATTCCCACGGAAGACTGCCATCATCAAACAAACCGGGATTAGTCATGGAACTTCCTCCTTGGCTGCACTTGTGACCTCTCGAACGCTGATCAACACACTTCCTTTCGCCTTGGCAAGCAGGTTCCCGAACGGATCTTGCACGCGAACCAGCCTTGGGCTTGGTGTGGCGCAGTCATAGACAGCGTAAAGCCAATAGGCGTGCCGCATATTGCACGCCTTGGCCCACTCGTTGGCCGATACTTCGATATCACCTGTTGCAGAGCGTCCTTTGCATTCGATGGCGCGTTTGTCGTTTCCTGGCCCAATCGAAAGCAGGTCGAAGCCGGGATTGTCCGGGAGCCCGGCCGCACGGGCGAGTTCCGGAGTGTGAACGTCCTGCACTCTGGCGCCACTCGCTTCTTCAAACGCCTGGACGATCTTCATTGCAGCGAGTTCCACATTCGCATCGTGCTGTTTCAGGTCAGCCGGGTCGGAGGAGGGCACAACAAGCGCATGCGCCAGAAACGTCACCGCTCCAGGGGCAATAAGGTCAGGTTCGAGTCGCAATACTGCGAGGGATCTCTCCCTGCGGTCAGCCAATTGCCGCTGCTGCCGTCGTATATCATCGAGCGCTTCGATGGACTTGCGGTTGCCGGCACGCGCCTTTTCCGAGTGCCTGGCACGGGCAACAGCAAGTTCCATTTCCTGGTAATCGAATCCGCGCTGGATGAAACTCTCTCTCTCTGGAAGACTCTCCAGCAGGCTTCTCTTGCGTTCCAGGGCCAACTCGCGGGCTACGCGGTCAACAAGATATGCTCTGGTAAGCTCTTTCTCGGCATGCGCCGTCACTGCCAAGCGCTGCGCTACGGCGGGAAGGCCTCTCCCGCCTTTAAGCAGTATGAGATGCTCCACGGGACAGAGGGTGATCTCCGATCCTTGGTATTGCTTTACTCCCACCAGACGGCAATCCAACACCTCCTCCTTGGCCAGGTTCGTAACCTCCGGATCAGCTTTGCGGACGATGGAAAGAAGTGCCAAATGGAATAGATAGGGCTTTTCGGCAGTCGGATCAACAAAGACTGCTCCACGCTTTCCGTCATCCGAGAGACGCTCACTGACCAATGCCCGGAATTTCTCAAATACCGGTTCTCCTGGATGGAGCCAAATAACCTCTTTGGGATCGGCAGGGCGTGAGACTGAAAACCGGCTCCTCGCTTTTTCGGGGTAAAGCTCCAGCAATGGCAGCAGCGGATCGGTAGAAGCGGCGTCTCGCCGCTTGTTTGTAACCACGCGACGAGACGTCGCGTCTACAGATCGCGCTGGCCGGAAGGAGAAGAGGCCCTCCATGTCACCTTCAACTTCGATGCCCACGAGTGGCGCAGCCTGCTGGATGTACTGCCTGACGTATCCGGGCAGCAGGCGAAAATAAACTTCCTGCTCGATGCCGGCCCGCACCCGAGGCAGGTCCCGCGCGACATCGCCGCCGGAACCGTATAGGGATTTCTCGTGCTCGGCGATAGCCTGGATTTGCTCCTTGGTCAACCGTCCGTCCAGCTCACGAGCCACCTCTTCGACGTCTCCGGTAACTGCCAGTTCCATGTACTGCTTGATGGAGACGCCGCCGAATAACCGACCGATACAATCGAACACCTTGTCAGACTGCAGCTCTTTGCGAATCTTCTCCAGTTTGTCAAGCAGGACTTTGAGCACTCTCCCCTCACGCGTGCGAGGGGAGACGAGGTTCAGAATTATCACGGGATCGTGCTTCTGACCGTATCGATGGATGCGGCCCATACGCTGCTCGAGGCGGGCGGGGTTCCAGGGCACATCATAGTTGATCATGATCCAGCAGAACTGCAGGTTGATGCCCTCCCCCGCGGCGTCTGTGCAGATCAGGAAACGGGCGCCCCCCTCGGAGACAGGTCGACGGAAAAACTCGACCTGCCGTTCACGCTCGCTCAAACCGGTCTCCGAATTGGGACGTGTACCCATGCCGCCGTGAATCTGCGCCACCAGCCCGGTATACCCCATGCCGTTGAGACGCTTAACCAAAAATTCCAGTGTGTCCCGATGTTCGGTAAAAACAATGAACTTATCGCCGCCAAATTTTGGGTCGGTAAGCACCTCGCGCAGCTTGTCGAATTTGGATTCATGACCGGCGCCGTAAACACGCTGGGCCAGGTGAAGAAGATGACGGACCTGTTCCCTTTCGGCTAAAAGGTCAGCAAGGGACGCCGCGACCACGCCTTGCAGGAGCCTTTCCTCTGCAATTTCGTTTTCCTCGCGGCCATCCTTCGAATCTTCGTCATCGGCCGTCTTGGAGTTGAAGACGTCTTCATCCTCGTGGATGCGCTGCTGCAGCATTACAAGTTGCTCGGGTGTCAGGTTGCCATTCTGAACATCCGCAATCACTGCATCTAACTTTTCGATACGGCGCTCGAACGAACGCAGCAGCGCATATGTGGAGCTTGCCAGACGTCGTTGGAAAACACTCATGGCTAAACGCGCCGCTTCACGGTTCAGAAGTTTTGCCCTGTTATACACATAGCGAAGGTAATCTGTGGTCTGGTCGTACAGTTCCTGCTCGCTTGTTTCTCCCTGGCTCAACTCATGACCCAGTGTGTCGGAAATCCGTTTTGGGTAAAGCGGCCGGCCGTCAAGGCAGACCATCTCCTCCTTGGTGCGCCGAATAAAGTGGAGGCGACGCTGGTGAGCTGGAAACTCGCTGAATGCCTCTGGTGTGGCCAGCACTTCGGGTTCCAACAAGCGCCATAGGGCATAGTAGGGATAATCCTTCCCCATATGCGGGGTCGCGGTGAGCAACAACAGATGGTGCGCCCTCCAGCCTAAGCGCCAAGTCAGATCATGGGTCTGAATCCCAGCCAGCGCTTCCGCGACACAATATCGGTCGATCTTACGAACTCGTAAGTCCGACCCTCGGTCTGCGGTCAATTTGTGCGCTTCATCAAAAATGACAAGGTCATATGGAATGACATCGGGATCCCGCAAACGCGCGAAAACGCGGGGGCTTGCCAGCGTGTCCACGCTAATAATCACCTGGCTGCTATTTCCTCCGGTGAAGGGGTTCTCATTGCGCGCATCACTTCCGCTAACAATATGAAAGGGGAGGCTGAAGAGAGTGCGCAACTCACGCTGCCAGTTTCCCAAAAGCCCAGCAGGCGTCACGATAAGAATCCGATGCAGCAGGCGGCGAGTAAGCATTTCGCGGATGTAGAGGCCGGACATGATCGTCTTGCCCGCACCCGCATCGTCGGCGAGGAGAAATCTCAAGCGGGCCTGTTTGAGCATGTGATCGTAGACAGCTATCCGCTGGTGAGGCAACGGATCAATGCTGGAAATCTCCGTTGCGAATACGGGGTTCATAAGATGGCCGAAGGAAAGACGCTCCCCCTCGGCGAGCACCCTGAGGACCTCTGGTTGAGCGGTGAAATCCAGAATCGCTGGGGGTGTGTCGGCTTTGGTTCCGTGAGGCCTGTCGGTTTCATTGCCGCCGACTTCCAGCAACCGAAGCTGATTCCAAGAAAGCTGAGACGGCTTCACCTTGCCGTTCTCCCAGCGGTTGACGGTCACAAATGAAACGCCGAGACAATCGGCCAATGATTGTTGAGTAAGTCCAAGTTTGCCACGCAGTTGCCGGATGCGATCTGGATATGTGCTACCAGGTTTAAGTCCAATCAATTCATCCACATCAGTCTCGAAGCAGAATGATTCGATCCCTATAATCCTCCAGCAAAAATCAATATAACACATGTTATATTAACTCTCAATTAATCACACGATATATAATATTATGCAGCAGTTCTTCGAG
>Ga0315273_10008079_pt1 | contig 13255 bp, 14 predicted proteins | sample YL17G02_0_MG_FD_205753 | JGI IMG/M metagenome (GOLD analysis project Ga0315273, IMG submission 205753) | Sediment microbial communities from Yellowstone Lake, YNP, Wyoming, USA - YL17G02_0 | ecosystem: Environmental > Aquatic > Freshwater > Lake > Sediment | place: USA: Wyoming | collected...
CGCGTATTCTGCTGGATCTATTTATCATCTTTGCGGCGGCGAAGTTGGCCGGCGAAATTTTTCATCGCCTCAAGCAGCCCGCGGTGGTCGGCGAGATTCTCGTCGGCATTTTGCTGGGGCCGCATCTGCTCGGCCTTATCAGCGATGCGCCCACGCTCTCCGTGTTCGCCGAAATCGGCATCATCTTCCTGCTCTTTGCGGTGGGGCTGGAGACGCGCGCCACGGATATGTTTCGCGTGGGGCGGGTGGCGATGGCGGTGGCGGTGCTGGGCGTATTGCTGCCCTTCGGCATGGGCCTGGCGTTCATGCTGGGATTGGGCGGGCAGCTGGTTACCGCGCTGTTTGTCGCCACCGCGCTGGTCGCCACCAGTGTGGGCATCACCGCCCGCGTGCTGGCGGATTTGGGCCAGACCGCCAGCCGGCCCGCCCGCATCATCCTCGGCGCGGCGGTGATTGATGACATTTTGGGCTTGATCGTTTTGGCCATCGTGTCGGGAATGTCGGCGGGAGATTTTTCTGCGTGGCGTATCGGCCTGGTGATCATCGAGGCGATAGCCTTTACGGTTTTTGTCTTGTTCGTCGGCCGTCATGCCGCGCATCGCCTTTCCGCCCATCTTTATAAATTGCGCATCGCCAATCCCGCCTTCGTTATCTCCGTGGCGCTCTGCCTGGGATTGTCCGCCTTGGCAAATTACATCGGCCTTGCCGCCATCGTCGGCGCCTTCCTTGCCGGCATGGTTTTTGCCGAGACGCAGGAGGCGGCCCACATCCGCCGCTCCCTGGACCCGGTGTATGATCTGCTCGTGCCCATCTTCTTCGTCATCATGGGAACCCAGGTTGACCTGCACAGCTTTGCGAATAGCACCATTATTATCCTGGGCCTGGTCATCACCGTTCTGGCGATTATCGGCAAACTCGTGGGCTGCGGCCTGGCCGCGCTGGAGTTAGGGAAAAGAGAAGCTTTGGCCATCGGGATCGGCATGATCCCCAGAGGCGAAGTGGGCCTGGTGGTCGCCGCCATCGGCCTCAGCCGCGGCATCATCGGCAATGATATTTACGGCGTCGTCGTGTTTATGTGCATATTGACGACGCTGATTACCCCGCCGTTGCTGCGGATGGCTCTGAAGAAACTTAGCAGTTGAGAGACTGGATTAAGATCCGCAAAATTTAGATTGTGAAGGAACGTGGCATGGGCATCTTGCCCATGATTCTGGAATTATTATCACGGCCGAGACGGCCGTGCCACGATTTGTCCAGGTTTTGTGAGAGTGTTCTAAATTGAGAAACCGTCATTCTCAGCCGTACGCGTGTTTTCCGCTGAACGTTCAACGACTCCGCGTCTTCCGCGCCCGTTCCACCTCGCGGTCAGTTTCCCTTTCGGTAATCGCCTGGCGCTTGTCATATTGCCGCCGGCCTTTTGCGATACCCAGCCGTATCTTTGCATAGCCGCGGTTCAGATAGACTTCCAGAGGAATGAGGGTGAGGCCGCGCTCCTGGGTCTTGCCATAAATGCGGTCAATCTCCCGCTTGTGCAGCAGCAATTTTCTGCGCCGCAGGGGGAGCACATTATCCCGCCCCGCCGAATCATAAGGGCTGATGTTGACATTCTCCAACCACACCTCGCCCTTCTGCACAAAGGCATAGCCGTCGCGCAGTTGGATCTTGCCGGCGCGGATGGACTTGATTTCGCTGCCCGTCAAGACCATGCCGGCTTCGAAAGTTTCCAGGATATCGTAATCATGCCGCGCCTTGCGATTGGAGGCGAGGTTCTTTTGCTCGGTCATGGGAATAGTCTAGCATAAAATGGTCTATCGTCTATAGTGGCTAGGCGAAGCCGCCATGGCGGCCCGAAGGGTTTAGCCATCCAGAGTCTAAAAGTCGTGAGTCGTGAGTCGTGAGTCAGGAGGGGCTGGCAAAATTTGCCTGGTATTGCAGAATAGATTTATTGGCGGCGGTAGGCGCGGCCGCGATGAAGCACATTAGCGATGAGTATTGCTCGCTCTGACTCTAATATGCGGAATACAATCCTATAATTCCCTACGCGATAACGGTATGCACCTGCAAACATACCATGAAGTTGTTTGGCGCGGTGGGGATTGCTTTGAATAATGCGTAAGGCGTTTAGAACGCGCTCTTGTATCTGTACCGGCAAGCCTTCAATCTGCTTGCTCGCTTTTTTCGCAAGTTTAACCTTGTAGGCGCTCAAGCAGATCCTCCAAGTCCTCTACTTCCCCGGCCTCTATCTCTCGTAGCCCCTCTAAGATTCCGCGCACTTCTTCCGGATCGGTCATCACATCTAGGGTTTCTTTGATGCTTTGATATTCCTCCTCACTCATAATGACCGCGGCCGGCTTGCCGTGGCGAGTGAGGCTGTAAATCTTCCCCTGTTTTTCTACATCTCGCACTAATTCGAGCAGCTTTTTCTTGGCTTCAGTCAGCGGTATCGTGGTCATTCATCCCTCTCCATTTCCAGGTATATTATACCAGAAAAATGGTCATTTTTGTGCCCTTGGCAAGGTTCAGAATAGGTAAATGGCAGATGGAAGAACCTCCCGCAGGTTGGAAATCCTCCTGGGGTGGACAGGCCCTCCACAGGCGGGTAAACCAGCGGGAGGGTTGCCTTTGGGCGCAAGGCCTTGCGCCCCTACAATTTAATTTCCCCACTTTGCGCCCATTCGACTCCGCTCAGGGCAAGCCTTTGCGGTGAATTCTGGAATTTTCGCCACTCAATGGCTAAGCCTGCCGTAGGCAGGCCGCTGGCTAAGCCCGCTCTTGGCGGGCCGCCATCCCGGCCCCTTTGGGACTTAGGGACAGGGCGGTCACTGCGTGACCTAGCCACGCTCAACTGTTCCACTGCTCACCTGCTCTAACCCGAATAATGAATTATTCGGGTTAGTATTCCACCTCGGCCGCACATTCTTCTTCGCTGCGGGGCGTGACGGTGGGGTCTTCGGTAACGAGGCCTTTGTGGTGCTTGATCAGCCGCCGCCAGGAGCGGGCGGATTCGATGGTGATGAGAGCGGTCAAGACGAGCATGGCGCCGGTAAGGGAGGCATTGATAATGCTGCCGGCGGGCAGATAGACCTGAGTGATATTGAGCACGCCCGCGGTGGCCGTGGTAACGAGCACGAAGAGGAAGGGAAGAAAGGTAACCAGGGCATAAACGGGCCGCTTGATTTTGAGAATGACGGTGGTGCCGATGGCTAAGGCGATGGCCGCGAGCAGCTGGTTGGCGACGCCGAACATGGGCCAGATGGTCATGATGTCATTGCCCCACATCAGCGCGCCCCAGGTGAAGGAAGCGACCGCGCCCGTGATAATAATCGCCGGCCAGGAAGCGCGCGCCCCTTCGGGTTTGGCGGACGGGCGCACCAATTCGTTGACAATAAAGCGCGCCACGCGGGTGCCGGTGTCAATCACGGTCAAAATGAAGAGCGCCTCGAACATAATGGCGAAATGATACCAGTAGGACATCAAGCCTTTCATGCCCGGCAGGGCGGAGAAGATTTGCGCCATGCCGACCGCCAGCGAGACCGCGCCGCCGGTGCGGCCCGCCAGGTTCGGCTCGCCCACCATCTGCGTCAGATTTGCCAGATTGGTCGTCTTGCCGGCCCAGGCGGGAATAAGCGCCATGTCCTTGGCATTGATGGCGAAATAATCGTAAGGCAGCAGCCCGCCGGCGGCGATCAGCGCCATTACCGCGACAAAGGCTTCCACCAGAAAGGCGCCATAGCCGATGAAGCGAATATCTTTTTCGCTGTTAATCATCTTGGGCGTAGTGCCGGAACTGATGAGCGCGTGAAAACCGGAGATCGCCCCGCACATGATGGTGATGAACATGAAAGGCCACAGGCTCCCCGGCACCACTATGCCGCCGCCATGGATGAAGGGCGTAACCAGCGGCATCTTCAGCGTGGGATGAATGATGATGATGCCCATCGCCAGCAGAAAGATGGTGCCGATCTTCATCCAGGAACTCAGATAATCCCGCGGACAGAGCAGCAGCCATACCGGCAGCACGGAAGCAATGAATCCATAGGCGGGCAGCATGATCTTGAGCGTCTGTTTGTCGAAGAGCAGGTAATTCGCCCAACTCGATTGGGCGAAATTGTGGCCCAGGATAACCCCCGCGGCCACCAGCACCACGCCGATGGCGCTGGCTTCGGTAACTTTGCCCCGGCGAAAGACGTGTAAATATAATCCCACCAGGATGGCCGCGGGAATGGAGGCGGCGATGGAGAAAGTTCCCCAGGGGCTTTCCGCCAAAGCATTGACCACGCCGATGCCGAGACCGGCGAGGGCGGTAACGATAATAAAGAGAATGGCGAAGGAAGTGATGATGCGGGCAAAGACGCTGATATGCGCGCCGGCGATATGGGACAGCGAGAGGCCGTTCAGGCGCACCGAAGCGAAGAGGATAACCATGTCATGCACGGAGCCGGCCACCACCGCGCCGATGATCATCCAGAGCGCGCCCGGCAGGATACCCCATTGCGCGGCCAGCACCGGCCCCAACAGCGCGCCCACGCCGGAAATAGCCGCGAAGTGATGGCCGAAGAGCACATAGCGATTAGTGGGCACATAATCCTTGCCATCATGCAGGCGATGCGAGGGCGTCTCGCGTTTTTCATCCACCATCAACACCTTGGTGGCGATGAACGCGGAATAGAAACGATAGGCCAGCAGAAATACACAAGCCGCGGTCAACAGTAATACCAGTGAATTCATCTTAGACATCCTTCTTGAAGGGCTATAGAAATATCGCGCAAATGCAGAAAGTCGTAAAGATGTCTCAGGGGAAAAGGTCTTAGAGTCAGAGAGTCTCAGAGTCGGAGAGTCCGGCAGACTGGGGTGAATAGATTAGGTGCCACTAACAGCTACTTTGCGCTTCATGATAATGGACGCCTTCCCATAAGCTGAATCCTCAAGGCCCTCCAATGTGTGCTGAATATCCTCATCCCTGCCGCACTTGCTAGTCCACTCTCCGCCGGCAATCTGCCGAGCCACATGAGTTGGAATCCCATCTTTTTCATAGATGGCAATTTTCTCATGATCTAATTCAAGTTCGGCGGTAGAACATACCTCATATCCAATGGAATTAAAAAAGCGGATAACGGCTGCCGCGGAAGAATCTCGAGGCTCTTCAAGCCAGCGAGCAAAGGGGGAAGGTGAAGGGTCCCACCAACGATTATTGCTTCCCATGGCCCAGGCAAAACAATTGTATCTTGGATCTTTTTGGCTGGTTATTTTATAAGCGGATCTTTGCAGATTGGGAAAAGCTTTCTCTAGCTTATTCATTATCTCTTGGAAGCCACCCCCGTTCCATGCCCAGTTGAATCCAGTCTGCCGTCATCTTTTCGAGATCCCCCTCATGTTCCGGCGGGATGGGATTTTCTCCGGTTATCGCGGTCAAGGCCCAGAACCAATGATCCGGCGCTTTCTGCAATTCCTGCAAAATAAGCGGCACTGCCGCCTGACCCAGACCGATAATCCTTTGATAGGCGGGATGGATGGACACTTGAACCACGGAGGAAGTCAGGCTGGTTTCTTCGCGCCAGGTATCGGCGAGCTCGTGGAAAAGAACCTTGAGCTTGGATAAGTCGCTTGCCGACAATTTATATGTTAGAGCTTGCCGCGCCATGAGCATTCCCCTAAAGCGAAGGCTTCGATCAATATAACCAATATATCATAGAAGCTATTCTATTGCCATCCCATTTTCGGCCCGCATGTCAGGCGTTAAGGCATGGAATTGTTAGAGCTTTTTCAAAATCAACGTGGCATTATGCCCGCCGAAGCCGAAGGAATTGGACATGGCGATTTTGACTTCCGCGGGGCGGGCCTGGTTGGGCACATAGTCGAGGTCACATTCCGGGTCGGGGAATTCGTAGTTGATGGTGGGGGGAATCAGGCCGTTGTTCATGGCCAGCAGGCAGATGATGGCCTCGATGCCGCCGGCCGCGCCCAGCAGATGGCCGGTCATGGACTTGGTCGAGCTGATGGGCACGCGATAGGCGGCCTCTCCAAAGACCAATTTTATGGCCAGGGTTTCGGACTTGTCGTTAATCTGCGTGGAGGTGCCGTGGGCGTTGATATAGCCAATGGCTTCGGGCGCGAGGCCCGCGTCTTTGAGCGCGGCCTGCATGGCGCGCGCGGCGCCTTCGCCGCCGGGATGGCTGGCGGTCATGTGGTAGGCGTCGCCCGACATGCCATAACCGATTACTTCGCCATGAATCCGCGCGCCGCGTTTAAGCGCCGCGTGCATCTCCTCCAGCACCACCACGCCGGAACCTTCGCCCATGACGAAGCCGTCGCGCTGGGCGTCAAAAGGCCGGCTGGCGCGGGTGGGCTCATCATTGCGAGTGGAAAGCGCGCGCAGGGCGCAAAAACCGGCTACCGACAGCGGAGAGACCGCGGCTTCCGCGCCGCCGGCAATCATCACCTCGGCGTCGCCGCGTTTGATGATTTCCATGGCATCGCCGATGGCGTGGGTGCTGGTGGCGCAGGCGGTGGCGATATTGCTATTAGGGCCTTTTGCTCCGAGCAGAATGGAAACATGGCCGGAGGCCATATCGCCGATCATCATGGGGATGAAAAGCGGGCTTACCCGATGGGGGCCTTTTTCCACCAGGTTGCGATGATTCGCCTCCCAGGTCCAGGTGCCGCCGATGCCGGAGCCGATGAGCACGCCGACGCGCTCCCCGTTTTCCTCGTTGATGGTCAGCCCGGCGTCTTGCACCGCCATATAGGAAGCGGCCGCGGCAAACTGCACGAAACGGTCCATCCGTTTGATTTCCCGTTTGTCCGCGATGAAGACGGCGGGATCGAAATCTTTCACCTCGCCGGCGAAACGTGTGCCATACTCGGTGGTATCAAAGAGCGTAATAGGCGCGATGCCGGAGCGGCCTTGGATAAGGCCCTCCCACAGCTTCTCCACGCCAATGCCCAGGGGCGAGACCGCTCCCAGACCCGTAATCACGACTCTTTGTTCCATATCGAAAATTGCCGCCCCGAAATAATGGTAGGTTCATAGCAGAGGCAGGGCCAATGACCCCGCCTCCTCTGCTACCGAACTATCCAACCAGTCCACAGCCGGGCCTCTTACTCTTCGGCCGCCGGCTTCGACGCGAGATAGCGCTCGATGTAATCCACCGCGTTCTGGACCGTGCGAATCTTGTCGGCATCCTCATCCGGGATATTCTCGATATTGAACTTTTCCTCGAAGGCCATGATAAGTTCCACCTGGGCCAAGGAATCCGCGCCCAAGTCGTCGGCGAATGAGGCCTGCAACGTAACTTCGCTCTCTTCCACATCCAATTCTTGTGCCACCAGTTTCTTTACTTCCGCAAAAATATTTTCGTCCACTCCTACCCTCCTAATATGCTGTATCGCTATGCTTTGCCGCCCGCCGGCTCCGGCCTGACTTTTAGGGGCTAATCATGATTCGCAAAATAAAGCCCAAAAGTCAAGCATAATTGGACAAATCCCCCAGTTTTTTTTACATTACCATCCCGCCGTCAATGTTAATCACCTGGCCGGTGATATAGCGGGAGGCCTCGGAAGCCAGGAAATCCACCACCTCCGCCACTTCTTCCGGGGTGCCCAATCTTCCCAGGGGGATCAGCGCGTGCAGCTTCTCCGCCGCGGCCGGCTCCAGTCTATCAGTCATGGCGCTCATGATAAAGCCCGGCGCCACCGCGTTTACCAGAATGCCCCGCGAGGCCACCTCTTTCGCCACGGCCTTGGTAAAGGCAATCACTCCACCCTTCGAGGCGGCGTAATTCGCCTGCCCCGCATTGCCCATAATCCCGACCACCGAGGCGATATTTATTATACGCCCATTGCGCTGTTTAAGCATAGGCTTCAGCGCGGCGCGCGTGCAGAGGAAGGTGCCCTTCAGATTGGTGTCCAGCACGCTCTGCCACTGCTCATCGGTCATGCGCATCAACAGCGCATCGCGGGTGATGCCGGCATTGTTGACGAGGATGTCCAGCCGGCCGAACTCGGCCAGCGTTTGCTCTATTAATTCGTTTACTTCCGCCGCGATAGTTACATCCGCGGTCAAGACGACGGCCTTGCGGCCCAGCGCGCGAATCTCCTGCGCCGTGGCTTCCGCCTCTTCTTTGCCCGCCGCAATGTCATTGATCACGATATCCGCGCCGCGGCGCGCCAGACACAGGGCGATGGCCTTGCCCAGCCCCCGCCGCGCGCCGGTGATTAAAGCCACACGAGATGCTGTTGTTTCAGTCATGTGCTTTCGCTCTTTCTGGTTATTTAATTTGCGGCGGCCGCTTGCCCCGTCCCATTATTAGCAGGGCGGTTCTGCAGCGCCTCCTGCAGAACCGCGATCTTCTCCGGTTCATCCGCGGAAAAGGTTTGCGCATTTTCCAGGATGCGCTTGATAAGCCCGCAAAGCACCTCGCCCGGGCCCGCCTCAAGAAAGGCGGTGGCGCCCAGCCGCGCCAGCTTCTCCACACAGCCCTCCCACAACACCGGGCTGGTCATCTGCGCGACTATGGCCTCGCGGATTTCCTTGGGATCCCTTAGCGGGTTGGCCGATACATTGCAAATTACCGGCAGTCTTGCCGGCGCAATTCTAACCTTCATAACTTCCTGGCGAAAAGCCTTGGCGGCGGGCTCCATGAGCGGCGAATGGAAAGCGCCGCTGACCCGCAGGGGAATCGCGCGGGCGCCCTCGTGCTGCAAAACTACTTCGCGCAGTTTCCTTAAGGCCGACTCTTCGCCGGATACCACAATTTGCCCCGGGCAGTTGAGATTGGCGATTACCAGGACGCCTTCTCTTACGCTACCAATCAATTGTTTCAAATCCGGCGGCCGCATCCCCAGGACCGCCAGCATGCCGCCCGGCCGGCTGAGGGCGGTCTGCTCCATCAATTCGCCGCGGCGCAGCACCAGTTGCAACGCATCCGCAAAACTCAAGGCGCCGGCGGCCGCCCAGGCGCTGAATTCACCCAGGCTGTGGCCCGCCAAAAATCCCGGCCGAATCCCCTTTTCTTGCAGCACCTGCAAGATGGCGATACTGCAGGTTAATAGGGCGGGCTGGGCATTGGCGGTACGGCGAAGCTCCTCCTCCGGGCCCTCGAAACAGAGCTTGCTGATGGAAAAGCCGAGCAGCTCATCGGCTGTAGAAAAAATTTTCGCGGCGCTGGGGAAGTTCTCCGCCAGCCGCCGCCCCATGCCGACATACTGAGAGCCTTGGCCGGGAAAGACGAAGGCCAGCGGGCTTTGCGAAGAGGCCTGGTTCGACCGCTCGCGGCTGCCGTTTTCTCCTTTACCAGGCCGCGCAGGGCCTCGTCTCCGAGAATTTCTGTGTCTCATGCTAGACATTGTCGGTCCCGCCTCCCATTACTACGACTTCTGAAAAATCGGCGCTCAACGCTAACCGCTGAACGCTCAACGTTTCCTGCTACCATCTCAACACTGCGGCGGCCCAGGAAAGCCCCGCGCCGAAGCTGACACAAAGCGCAACATCGCCTGCTTTAAGCCTTCCCGCCCGGGTTGCTTCATCGAGCGCGAGAGGAATCGAGGCGGCGGAAGTATTGCCATAGCGGTCAACATTGGAGAAGATTTTTTCCGCGGGCAGCTCCAGGCGCTTGGCGGCCGCGTCTATAATGCGGATATTTGCCTGATGGGGCACCAGCAAGCTGACATCGTTAATGCTGAGGCCGGCGCGGCGGAGGGCTTCATGCGAGGCCTCTTCCATAATGCGCACGGCAAATTTGAATACCTCGTTCCCCTCCATATAGAGATACTGCTGGCGCGCCGCCAGGGTTTCCTGCGAAGTCGGCAAGCGCGAACCGCCGGCGGAAATTTTGAGCCGGTCGGCGCCGCTGGCATCATTGCCCAGCACGAAGGATAGCAGGCCCTTGCCGGCCGGGGTGGGGCGCAGCAACGCCGCCGCCGCGCCGTCGCCAAAGAGCACGCAAGTTGAACGGTCCTGCCAGTCGGTAATCCGCGAAAGACACTCCGCGCCGATAACGAGCGCCGCTTCGCCGGCGCCGGTAGCGATCACCGAGGAGGCCATCACCAGACCATAGATGAAGCCGGTGCAGCCCACCTGAAGATCGAAGGCGCCCGCCCCGGTCGCGCCGATGGCGCCCTGCACGAGCGAGGCCGTGGAAGGAAAAAACATATCCGGGGTAACCGTCGCCACGATAATCAAGTCCACTTTTTCCGCGGGCCAAGCGGCCCTCTCCAGCGCCTGCCTTGCCGCGCGGATAGCCAGATCGGAAGTGGCCTCTTCGGGCGCGGCAATATGGCGCTCGGAGATCCCCGTGCGGGTGCGAATCCACTCATCGGAGGTGTCCACCATCTTCTCCAAATCGTGATTCGTCAAGATGCGGGACGGAACATACGAACCCAGGGAGGCAATCCCCACCGGGCGGGAAGGGGTTGAAGCAAAAGTAGATATAGCGGGTGCGTCCTTTTCCTGTGTCATTTGATTCTGCTTTGTTTAGAATGTCAGCAAGGCGAGATTGATGGTATTGAAGTCTCTTTGGTTCCGGGTTGACCGCCTTGCGCGGGCTCCGCCGGATCAGACTAATGCGCATCGGCCATTAGCGCGGCGATCACTCCCTTTTCCGCGGCTTCCTTGCCAACTTGAATGGCTCGGGCAAGGGCTGCGGCCGTCGAGCGGCCGTGGCTGATAATACACAAACCTTTAACTCCCAGCAAGAGGGCGCCGCCGTATTCGGCCCAATCCAGATGCTCTTTGGTGCTTTCTATGCAGGCCGTCACACGCGTTTTCGTCTCCTCATCGCGGGCGGCTTCTTTCGCCACCAGCCGCAGGGAAAATTCCGCAAAGGACTCCATCAGCTTTAAGGCGATATTGCCGACAAAGCCGTCGCAGACCGCCACCTCCACGGCGCCCTGCATCATCTCTTTCGGTTCCACATTGCCGACAAAATTAAGATCGCTCTTGCTGAGCAACTCATGGGCGTCGCGGGTCAGGGAATTGCCCTTGGTGGATTCCTCTCCTATACCCAACAGGCCGATGCGGGGATTGGCGATATTCAGGCGGCAGCGGGCAAAGGCGGCGCCCATGCGGGCAAATTGCAGCAAATACTCCGGCTTGCAGTCCACCGTGGCGCCGGCGTCCAGGAAGATGACGCCATTGGCATAGTTCGGGACGACCGTGGCAATGGCCGGGCGCGCCACGCCGGGCAAGGTTCCCATGCGCAACACCGCGGCGCCCACGGCGGCGCCGGAATTCCCGGCCGAGACCATGACCTGGGCCTGGCCTTTGGCCACCAAATCCGCCGCCAGCAGCACGGAGGCCTGCTTCTTGGTTCTTAACGCGGCGCCGGGAGACTCCCCCATTTCGATCCATTCCGGCGTATCGAGCAAAGTGATTCTATCGGCGGGAGGCGCGGGCTGAAGGCGCGCCAATTCCGGCCGCAGGCGCGCGGCATCGCCCACCAGGATTACCGAGACCTCTGACGTGCGAGTGGCAAGCACCGCCCCTTCGACAGGAATGCGAGGGGCATAATCTCCCCCCATGGCATCAACCGCGATTAGCATATTATTCATTGCCGGGGCTAAAGGTGAGAGGCCTGCGCCGGCGCAGCGCTGTGCGCCGGTCTCCTCTCCGAAAGTCCACAAAGATTGCGTTATATGCAGTCATCTTGAGCGGCATGGGCTTTACGTCTTCGCCGCTTTTTTCTTAATGGCCCACGCCAATTCGCCCTTGTAATGACCGCAGGAAGGGCAAGCGGTATGCGGGAGGCGCGGCGCATTGCAATGGGGACAGCTGATTAAAGCCGGCGCTTTGAGTTTCCAGTTCGCCCGGCGCTTATCTCGACGGGTGGTAGAATGTCTTCTCTTAGGGAGAGCCAATTTATTTTCTCCTTTTAGACTATATTCCTTGGTCTATAGTCTTCAGTCCAGATTCTTTGGTTTATGGCGAAAATCCTGAGTCTTGAATCCTGAGTCTTGAATCAGATGTTTCTGGTTTTTACTTTTGCCTTTTGACTTCACCGCAGGTAACTAAAACTATACTGGTCGCCTGCTTAATGCTTCTTTTTCTTCTCGGCCAGGGCGCGCAGCGCCTCCCAGGCGGGATTGGTCTGCGCCGCGGAGCACTGGCAGCGCTCCTGGTTCAGATTTACTCCGCAGCCCGGACATATGCCCCGGCAATCAGGCCGGCAGAGCGCGCGCAACGGCAGCGAGACGAGAAGCTGCTGCCTTACCAGTTCGCTGACATTCAACGTTTGATCGTCAAAGGCCGCCTCTCTGGGCTCCACCTGGTCAATCAATTCGAAATCCGGCTCGGTAATCCCGGGCAGGCTGAACTGCTCCTGGATCTCGCCCCGCAACTCCACCACCACATCTTCCAGACAGCGGGCGCAGGGAAGCACCACTTTTCCCTCAAAGGCGCCGCGCACGATCAGAGCTTTTTCCGTGCTTTGCGCGGTCAGGGCCACTTTGACTGCGCCCTCGGTAGTCAAATCCGCTTCCGCCGGAAGCTCCAGGGCATAGACAAAGGAACCCTTCGCCCCAGGCTGTGCGATGATGGCGCTCAGGTCCAGTAATACCGCGTCGCGCTGCATAATCTCCTCCTCGCCCAGCCTGGCAAAATAAATGATAGAGTTTAGAGCGAGGAGATGTCAAGCAGGAGCACGATCTGGGTAGCGGTCAACGAGAAAGCAGGCCCATTATTCCCGCTGGGTAGAGGTTTCAGTCCCGTAGCATTGGTCTGCCATTTCCATTATGAATAGACCGCGCTTCTCGCGCAATTCATCCATTGGTCCCTTGTCCCTCATGGGACATGCTTTCAAGACCTAGCACGATAGTGTCTCTCGCTAGGATTATATCGTGCTGAACTTCATCAAGTCTCCGTATGAAGATGTCTTCCGTCAGATCTGAGGTTATTGGTATCCGCTGCTCTACGTACACCCTTTTCAAGGGATGCTCAATCTCATGTGAGATTCTGCACCGACTCATCTCAATGCGCAACTTCTCGGTCAGTTGAGTCACCTGTTGTTCGTTCAGTTTCTTGTGAAGCGCCTTGTGTTCTTCGCTCAGCGTAAGGCTTTGTCCTATAGTGACATAGTGCGGGAACGCTTTCGGGCGAGACACAGCGATATCGAACGGACAGTTCTTTGGCTTAATGTTCATCGAGAAAAACACCCCCGACGCATTGGACTCGGATGCCTTAGTCACGCTAGCGCCAAACGCGTAGGCCCATTCCCTGATTTTGGTTTCTATGTTTTCTGAGGTGATAAGCGGCCTTACTTTC
>Ga0315273_10008080_pt1 | contig 13254 bp, 19 predicted proteins | sample YL17G02_0_MG_FD_205753 | JGI IMG/M metagenome (GOLD analysis project Ga0315273, IMG submission 205753) | Sediment microbial communities from Yellowstone Lake, YNP, Wyoming, USA - YL17G02_0 | ecosystem: Environmental > Aquatic > Freshwater > Lake > Sediment | place: USA: Wyoming | collected...
TTGGAAACCTTTATATTAAGAGCGATTCAATAATACAATAGGATTTCATATGGGAACTTGGTTAGATGGGGTAAGAACGTGGTTTTCTCCAATATTCACTGGAATACCTACGGCTCCAACGGCGGCAGTTGGAACGGATACCACACAGATTGCCACAACAGCCTTTGTAATCGCACGTCACGACGATCACGGCGCATTAACCGGCCTGACTGACGATGATCATGAAAGGTATTTTGATAAGGACGGAGGCAAGGAGCTGACGGGAAACGCTATTCGGCGGGATGTTGACAATTCGTTGCTCACAATATACGGCGGGCGTGGGGGAGGGGTAGATAAAGGCGCAGCCATACGTGTGACCGGTGGTACTTATACATCCCCCGGCGTGTTTACGTTATACGTGTCAAACGCCGCACTAACAACATCGTTGGTTGTAATGTCTGTTGCTGGGGCTACCGATACCCCTGTAACTAATTGGCAAGGGCGACGGCTCACAAACATTGGTGCACCAACCACCGCCGAAGACGCTCTCATATATCAGGCATGGGCAGCGTGGACACCTACACTTGTATGGAGTTCGACCGCTCCAACGGGATTATTAACTGTTGCCAGATGGACACAGACTGGCAAAATTGTATCCTACGTATTCAGCACAATGACCGCAGACAGTGCTGGCCGTTCACTCACTACCGTAACACTACCAGTCGCACCGGCAAACATCGCCGCAAATATCGCCTGTGCATCCATCGAAACATCGGGGGCGGCTGGAGCAACCTACACCAATCCGCTCGCATACATCCAAGCAGACGGGTCAAACAACAAAATCAATTTCAGGGCATCGGTAGTCGGCACAATTGGACAATTTATCTCGTATGAGATATCGGGGTCTTATGAGGTGGCGTGAGGGTAATGACGGCAAATTCCCGAAAAATCTCTAAAAAATTATTTTTTTTATTTAAAATATCCGATTACCGTTCCGGTAAGTAGCCACCCGAGTGCCGCGCCCGCTGCTACGAACGCCGCGGTGCCGATCAGGTTAACCGGGTTTGTTTGTTCTGCCATTGTCATATAGATTGGAGATCCATCTTTCTCGTATCCCATAAATCGTGATGCGTTCATAATTATCTCCGGCTCATACGCTCCCATTGGGTCGTATGCATATGCCGATGCCTGGTTGCATGCATTACAGGTCATAAGTCTCCCCCTCCACTGCGTGGTGCCGCGCTACGCGATCCCGATCCACGCGAAAACCTACCTGCGAATCGTTTCAGGAACCTTCCAGGAGCTCCTCGTTCCATAACTCCCTCTTTAATGAAGGAGTAATACAATACGTATCCTACAGCGCCCGCCATAGCTGCCTTTGCGATTAAGTCCAATGTTTGCATAGAACATTGTGTGCGCTGGGATTCAGTTAAAATTATGTCTACCATACACGAAGATATTTGCATCACAAGTATTTATACCTTGCGTGTGGGGAATTACTCGGACTTTTGTGAGTTATTTTCCGAGTAATTGGGTAATTATTCACGCGCGGTGGATGAAATTCGTTGCGCGGCGCCAAGCGTCGCGCAAGGCATTCCACCCACAATCCGAACCTTTATTAACCTGTAAAACCAATATCTACTATCAAACGGTGAGCATCTGGAAACGCCGGGAGAGACCCGGATGACATCCAACTTGCATCGGCGTTTGAGACCAAGTGTAGGATCGTGTAAACGTGAGTGACAAAGTTAGAGATTTGGACGAAGATGAATTCGTCGCGCAGGTTCTCGCTAAGGACGATGAACTTGCAAAGCAGGTACGGGAAAGTGAAATCGACGCTGAAGCAATCGTAAAAAAGGCAAAGCCCTCTATTGATAAGTACGGCATTGCCACTGGGATTGCGTTCGCTGTCGCGCGGTTGAAAGAAGCTGTTCTTGAAGCCAATTCGGAATCCATTAAGGGACTTCTCGTTGGACAGAGAGATCGGTTCGGAACAAACTCTCCGGTGAGGATCCCGGTTCTGAGCTCCAAAGGAGATCACATCGATGTGATTAACTGGGGCACAAGCGTGAAATACGGAGATTCAAAGATCGAGATACCATTCCCATCAATTGCCACTCTCAAAGTGATTAACGAGGGCGAATATAAGGGAGTTCCGAATATCCGCCTTGTCGCGATGGAGAGCTACGAGGAACTTAACGTTTCCGATGTCGTCACCAAACTCAACAAGATTGCAAAATCCGTTGGGGAGATTGATGGCGGGGACGAGCTCCGTGTAGTCGTAGTCAAGGGCAAGATCAAGTTTATCAATCCAGCCACACGATGGAAGGATAAGGAGAAGGACGGAAGCTGGCAGATTTATATGCCCAACCAGAAGGATAACCCGGTAAGCCACCCGGTGATGCAGATTTCTCTCGAATCTGAGAATGGCAACCAGGTGCGCGCGGTCTTCGATCGCCAGCGCAATGCTGCACCAACGATTGCTGTAGAGGACTTCGTCGAACTCTGTATCGATGCAGTAGCTCACAATTCTGATCCGGGTGAACAGGCAAAATTCCTTGGAGAACTTGTGCGCGGACGAGATGTAATCATTGTAGGGTTCATGACCAAATACACCCCGCAGGCAAACGTGAATTACATTGACATCGGGGCATACGCGATGTACGATGGAAATGCGTCCACCCAGGCAAGTATTGAAAAGTCAAAGCCAGAAGGAAAGGCTGCGGCAAAGAAACCAGCGAATACCGGAAAACAATCGAGTTTGGGGAAACCCGCACCGGCATCAAAGGCTGCACCGGCTGGAAAGGCGAAGGTATCCCCGGCTGACAAGTTGAAGGACAAGATCCGATCATATGTAGAACTCTATGGAGTTACTATGAACGACATCGATGCTGATGGAATGATTGTGCACTTCAAGCTGGATGGTGTGATTGAGAAGGGAACCGTCGAGACCGTCATCGAGGAACTCCGATCGGAGTGAATGTATGGCATACCCCATGCCAGATGGCGATAAAGTAATTCCCATCAAACCCATCCTTTTTGACAAGAAAAGGCTTTCGACAGAAGAGTTTAAGAATTACATCTACGAGATACAATTTAAGAAATCCGGGTTAAAGGTTCGTGATATGGCACTTTCTGGATTTATTAATGCCATTTCCCCGTATCTCAAAAGCGTTAACTCTGAGGTAATTCACTACGGAACCGTTGGTGATAGAAAAATAGTTTCCGCGGTTGTTCGAAGTACGATTGTTGTGTCGTATAGGACATCTGCAATGAGCGGATGTCTCAACGATATGACATTCACCGCATTGGCAGACGGGGATGTGACCAACGTTCCATCGTTTGACACTCTGATACGAACTGTCGAGACGCGCGCGCTTAAACGAGCTATAGCACGGGCGTTAAACATCAGTAAAGTTGATTTTAATGAAAGCTTTATCGACGAAGAGGAAATGGGAACTTCTTTATCAAGGAAGTCTCCGCAGGATATTGCTTCAGAGAAACAGCGCAAGATTGATGACGAAGAGAGAGATGCCGAGCTCGATGATGGTAGGAACAACGAGACCACACTTGAGGAAGAACTCGATCGGGCTTCCCAAGATCCCCACAGCGGGAGTACAAGTAGCGATTGGTAACGGTGTTTAAAACACACCGTTAAATTTTAGGTGAAAAAGAAGATGACGTTGCCCAAAGATCCAATAAAACGAGAGGAATATTTGCGCAAACTAAAAGAACTGGGAAAACTTCGTGCTCAAGATTCGGTGTGGCGAGCCAATCAGAAAGCCGGATCACAAAAGCGCTCCAAAAACCCATTGTGGAAAGCCAATCATACAGCAGGTGCTCGAAAAATGGCGCAGGATCCGGTGTGGCAAGCCAATCATAACACAATGGTTCGAAAACTTGCTGCGGATCCGAATTGGCAAAAAACCAACAAACTAATGCGAGAAGAAATGTACCAAGATCCCATATGGCAAGCCAAACATAGATCATCTGTTCAAAAACTCGCTATGGATCAAAATTGGAAAGATAACAACAGAAAATCTCGTGAAAAAATGTATCGCGATCCCATATGGAAAAGTAATCAAAAATTGGGATCTCAAAAACGATCTATAACAGACGAGTGGCTACTCAAAAATATGGAAGCGAGTGTTGGTGGATTTTGTATCCAAAACATAACATATCGTGATCCTCCGGTCTACTGCGAATTCTGGTGTCCAGATTTGTGGCATCGTATAGACGAGGCACAGAACTACCAGAGCATTCTCTCCGGGAAGACCAAATCGGAAAACATCTGTCGTGATGGTAAAACGCGCGCGCTCTCTCGGCACCACGTTTACTGGCAACCAAGGGCTTGCTGCGAGTGGGATGAAGATATCGGCGGGTATTATGCGTGGATTGAAACCGGAACGAAGAAACACCCGAATAAAGTTAAATACTATATTAAAGGAGATCCGAACAAGTTTGTTCTTCTTACAGCAAGCGAGCATATGATAATTAGACAAGACAAACTCAAGTGGATTAAAATTTTCGAAGAGTTGATCGAGACCAAACTTGGTGGGGTCTGTTATCTACCGAAGGATGTGGAATAGATGTCGGTATCTCTCAACAAATGGAGTTTGCACCCGTATTTTTTTGTAGAGGGGGAATTGGATTTTCGGGTAATTAAAGCGTTGAAGAGAGAGTTGTCGTATTTTGTGCAAAATTCCCAAAGAACGCGCGCATTCAAAGAGGGACGTTGGGATGGGAGGGAGTGCTTGCTTTTCAAATCCAAGAAAGGTGTTTACTTTTTCCCAGCCGGGATGTTACCATCAGTCGAACGCGTATTCCGCGATTTCGCTGTGGATTACTTGGTACAGGACATCAAACTTGAGCACATTAGAAAAAATTACGCGCCATTGAATTTGAAGTGGACGGGGCTTCCCCTTAGGGATTATCAACAAAAAGCAATGATTGAAATCCAGAACAACGGCGGAGGAACACTGTGTCTCCCGACAGGGGCGGGTAAAACACTTATTATGCTCAAAATAGCTCATGAATGGAATCTCCCATTCATAGTTGTTTGTCACACGCAAGAACTACTGTACCAGTGGGAAAAAAACGTCAAGGATTATTTTGATGGATATCAACCCGGGCTGGTGGGGGATGGAAACTCTCACTTTGATAACAAAATAACCATAGCAATGCTTCAAAGTGTGCACAAAATGATTCAAAAGGACGGAGATACACGCAAACTTGACTACCCGGTATTGATTTTTGATGAACTCCATCGAGTAGCTGCCGATACTGCTTATGAAGTTGCGCTTCATATAAATGCTCCAGCACGCTTAGGGGCGAGCGCGACACCCCAAAGGACGGATGGAAAGGAGTTAAAACTTTGGGCTGCAATAGGAGAGATTACATCTCGTATTACTGCCGGGGAACTCATAGAAAAGGGCATTCTAGCCCGACCTAGGTTCGTGTTTCTGACACCACCGGCAACATATATTTCTCGTGGAACGAAATGGAACGATGCGTACCTTGCGGGAATTGTACTTAATACTGGTCGCAATGATCTTATTGTTAAGAAGGCTAAGGAACTCGCTGCGGAAGGTCTTACAACATATATCCATACCGATCGCCTTGATCACGGAGAGCTGTTGCGTGGGCGTCTTCCGGGGTCTGTATTCCTGAGCGGAAAAGACAGTTCCACGTGTAGACAATTGGTGCTTAAAGAATTTGAGCAGGGCAAAATCAAAATTCTTATTTCCACGTTATTGAAAGAGGGGGTAAACATTCCGAGTATGAATGCTTTCATCGCAGCGGGTGGTATGAAGTCTCCGATTGGGGTCATACAAAAAGCAGGACGCGCGCTTCGCATAGCTCCAGGCAAGACCGAAGCCATCATAGTGGACTTTCGGGACACTGGTACCTATTTACGAGATCACTGGTCAGATCGTTATTCTGTATATAAGGAAACCTTTGGCGAATATTGCCCGTAGTAATACCGTGCTAAATACACACATACTTTTATATACCGTGAAGCACGTACATATTTAGTATTATGAGATCTATGGGCGACGGGGTGGACGATCGAAGATGTCCGCAGTGTCGGCAGTTCTTAGCGAACGCTGATATTATTATACAAAAGATGGAAACCATAGAGCGGAGATTAAAAGATTTACAAGAGTCGCTTTCAAAATATGAATGGATTATTATAGAGAATTCTACTGGCGTCAGGAATATGCGAAAGAATGGTATGGAAGTTGATGAAGAATCATTCGATGTTGCATTCAGGCAAACCAAGCAGTTCCTGAGATTTCTTGAGACCATCGAAAGCGACTTGAATAAATTTGATCGATATTATAAAGATATCGACAATTATGACGGTAGTGGTAGAATGGGAACCGTGTGAAGATATATTTAAATACCAGTGGGTATAATTACTTGTCAGTGAAATGCTTATATGACAAATCGTGCAGCAACTGGATATTCATGGAGAAGTGAAACTGTAGTAATCTACAGTACTCCTTCTGGGTGCAAACATACCGGGCAAGCGGTTCCGATAGGGAACGCGGCTCGTGATGGTATATCGGTATGCCCCGGTGCCAAGTTTGGTGCGTCTGGAGCAGCGATACTGCAAGACCCCAATATAAATTATTGTGAATTATGGATGTTGGTAAACAATGTATTGACAACGAGACTTCACTTTGGTGGGGTGTTGAATAATCAATATGTGTTCTCGGCTCCAGATTATGGAAGCACGGCATATACCATAGGCAATACAACGAGCACGTTATCACTCGCTATTCTCTTTAGATATAATAACGAATCGGTGGGATCTGCGTTACGCGGGGGAGTTTTGGAAACGGATATCACCGTTAATGTATACAGTATGGAATCTGATCCGGTTGTAACAGTCAGGGATAGTCAGAGTTTCTATGCTGGCGATAGAGGCAATTGCGGTTTCGGAAACACCGGCACGTGCGCGTTCTCTAAGAATACAAACGTTCGTGCATCTATAATGTTTCAGATACAGGGAGGTTCTCAGGAAGGAACTGACATCGTCGCAACCGTGAGCTCGTTTGGTTTGAGTGGGTGGATCGTTGTAAAATCAGAACATGTTGGAGTTAAAACCACTGGAACATGGTCGGCGGAATTGGATTTCACATTCCCAGGATCCGGGCTACTTGGAACAAGATACCAGATGGACGTGTCATATACGAGTGTCTTTGGGGGTCTAAAAGTCGTTCGTGGATCCGAATCGACGCTACACCAAACCACAGTAATTGACGATCCGTGTACTGGTTGTTTAGCCAATTGTACCGATTATACAAAGTGCCCAAATTTAAATCCATGTCTATCCTGCACTGCAAATCAGACGTGTACGAATTTTAATTGTGTGGATAAACCGGTTATTCCAATTTCTGAACCAGTGGCTAAAATAACCCCAGACAAAACTTCTGGAAAAACGCCACTTGTGGTAAGTTTCAAAGAATCAAATGTTGTAACCGGAATGACAAGTGGTAAACTAACATATGGGGATGGTGTTTCGGAATCACTTATGCAGGGATCGGTTTCGCACACTTACACCAAATCTGGTGTATATAGGGTATCATATATAGTTACAAATTCCGTGGGTTCTAGTACATCAACAACTACTATAACCGTAGAGCAGGGAACCGACACCCCGATCACAGATCCGTGTTTTCCGTGCAGTGCTGCATGTACTAACAAACTATTGTGTCCATCCACTCCAACAGATCCGTGTTCCCCGTGCACCAGCGCATGCACCAACAAAACGTTGTGCCCATCTGTAGTATACAATCCATGTTCTCCGTGCACCAGCGCGTGCACCAACAAAACACTGTGCCCGCCCGGATCCGTAGCTAAATCACCATGTGTCGGACTCAACCGCGACGGATCACTCGATCCAACCTGTATAATCGAGAAGGGAAATGAAAATTATCTTTATATGGCTATTGGTGCAGTAGTCTTACTTCTGTTATTGAAGAAGAGGTAAAAAAGGTTACGCAATCTCCACAAAGTGGAGATTGGTGTTCTTAGTACCCGAACGACAACAGAACTACATTTGCTGTTGCCATACCACCAGCAGTTTGCGCGCGCATAGTAACTGTATTTCCAGCATTAAGCGTAACAACAAGTGCCGTTGCTGTATAAATTCCAGCACAAGCAACAGATATTGCAGGAACGGCTGCAATGATATGTTCGAGTGGGGTTATAGTAAACGTACCTGCCTCTTCCCCAACACCAGCACCTGCTAAAACTGTAGATACGACTTTCATCCCATTTGTGAGCGTCCCAAGAACCGTGTTGGTTTGTGTAGTGAATGATAAAGCTGCCATTTAAATCACACTCCGAATGATATAATCTGTACACATGCTCCATTAGAATCTGCGACAGGGTTTATACCGATTGTATTCGACGGGGTTCCATTTGTGTATATCCACCCCTTGCTATTAGCATTGAACGTGGTGAATACTGGGAAGAATTTGAGTACTCTGCTGAGCGGCTTGATGGTAAATTGTGATATTGTCGTACCATTGTTTGCCGTGGTGAGCACTGTAGATACAACCTTGGTACCATTCTGTAGAGTTCCTAGAACTGTGTCTACATGAGTTGTGAATGTTAAAGCTACCATTTAAATCACACCCCCACCGAGAGAATCTCTATAACCGCACCGTTGCATCCACCGGCAAGAGTAATCCCAACTTGGTTTGCTGCGGTTCCTTCCTCGAATATCGCATCAACCACGAGCGCGGTGTGCGTTTTGAACGTTGGGGCAAACGAGAGTATGCGCGTTAGTGGAAGTATAGTAACCTGTGTTATTGTAGCTCCAATACTCTCTACAGGTATATACGAAGATACGATCTTTCTACCATTACCAAGCGTCCCGATTACTGTGTGTACATCGCTTGTATGAACGAATGCTGCCATTTTATTTCCTCCAAAAAATATATGGGATTATGCTATCCTAGCCGCCATTGCCGAATCGTTAAATTCCGTTTCGTAGAATACCATTCCAAGAAGTGGGAGTGTTGAAACGCCAGCTGCATTTGGAAGAACTGCAATTTGAACACCGGTCTGGTGAGAAATTGGAATCATTCCCGGAGTAGTGTACTGGTAAATGTTCTTACCCTCTTCTATTGATTGGTTGAGTAGTACTGGCATTGAAATCGGAGTGTACTTATCCAGCAATTCTGATTTGAAGTGAATCTGCTCGATCTTTGGAGTAGTCCCAAGTTCAATGATACCATCCTGGAAGATTACAACGTATGAGTGTCCAGCAGCTCCGGTAGTACCATCTCCACCATCAGATCCTCTGTAATATCCAGTAGTGCCATTTCCAGCGATATAATATTTGGTACCAACTGTAGCGAGATTGATATCCCAAGTGCTATACCCAACTACTCCAGAATCCGCATAACTAGTATACGCTCTGTGTCCCAATACGGTGCTTCCGGCTCTCACGTACTTATATAAGTACGGATTGAGGAAATCAACCGCAAGTCCACCAGATTGACCTGGGTAGGAATACGTCTTTGTCTCTGGGAATGTACCCTTTGCGATCTGCGCGAACTTGACCATTGCTTCACGCTGTGGGCGAAGCCCTGCCGCGAGCTTTGGCGAAACGTTCTCAATTTTCTTTACATTCTGATCGAAACAATACAGAATGGCATCCCGCTCTTCGGCAGCCATGTCTGCTATGTCTATAAGATCTTTGCCCCCACTGAAAATACGGATACCCGCATTGCTCTCAGGGGCAAACATTTCTGAAATTCTTGCCTGAACCATTTTTCTTCATCTCCAAATCTATTGGATTATGCCACTCTGGCTCCTTGTGCCACATCATTGAATTCAGCTTCATAAAATACCATTCCAAGAAGCGGAATTGTAGAAGTTCCCGTTGCATTCGGAAGTACTTTGATGGTAACTCCCGTGTTGTGAGAAATCGGGATCATCCCTGGGGTTGAGTACTGGTAGATCATTTTTCGATCTTCAATCGTTTGATTGATCAACGGCTGTACCGAAATCGGAACATATTTGTCCATCAAATCGGACTTGAAGTGGATCTGCTCGATTCTCGGAGTAGTCCCAAGTTCAATGATACCATCCTGGAAGATTACAACGTATGAGTGTCCAGCAGCTCCGGTAGTACCGTTTCCACCGTCACATCCTCTATACCCATTGGTTGAATCACCAGCAATGTAGGTTTTAGTACCACACGTGAGTGGTAAATTCCAAGTTCCATATCCACCCACACTGGAATCGTCGTAGCTCGTATATGCGTGTCCCCCTCTCGCAGTGTCTGCTGCAATTTTATATCTATATAAGTACGGATCGAGGAAATCAACCGCAAGCCCACCGTGCTGACCCGGGTACGAGTAAGTTTTGGTCTCGGGGAATGTCCCCTTTGCGATCTGAGCGAACTTTACCATAGCTTCGCGCTGTGGGCGAAGACTTGCTGCAAGCTTCGGGCTTATGTTCTCGATCTTCTTTACATTCTGATCGAAACAATACAGAATGGCATCCCGCTCTTCGGCAGCCATGTCTGCTATGTCGATCAAGTCTTTACCACCGGAGAAAATACGGATACCCGCATTGCTCTCAGGGGCAAACATTTCTGAAATTCGTGCCTGAACCAATCCAATCACTTTCCTGGACAGACCCTTATGATCTTTGTCCGATAAGTATATTAGTTAGTATAGCATATAAGTATTGTGACAACCATGACCACCAAAACGGATAATGCTGATATAAGATTATATATTCGATGCAAAGATATTGAGACGGTTCGCGATTTCAAACGAGCCGCGGCTGACTTCGCAACATATGAAGATTTCGTAAAATGGATTGGTAAGAATTATCAGACATTCACTAAGATTATACCACCGTACCCGGTGCACGGCGGTATACTGTGATTTTCACTTCCTCTTCTTTTTCATCGCGCGGTACTGAGCCGGGGTCATCTCTTCACCCATAAGCTTCTCGTCTCCACACTCGTACTTCTCGATCACAATATCTTCGCACGACATATTGTATTTCTCAAGAGTTTCTGATATTACCGCTTTGATAGCTCCCTCGGTCAGCATCGCTTGCAACATAATGCCAGGGTTGATGAGTTTAACCTTGTAGCACATATAGTCGGTCATACTATATGGAGCATATAAAACTAACCGTAGTTAGGGATAATCACGATTAGGGACGGTGCGCGGGGCTATGGGGAGTAGTTATATAACCACAGAGAACATAATATAATAGTATGTATACGTGTAAAGTATGTGGAAAAGAGGTTCCATCCAAAGGCGCACTTGGGGCGCATATGGGGAATTATCATCGTAAGAACGAGGTTCAGACGTGCAAGATATGTGGTATGACGTTTACCAACGGCGGTCTCCGTGGACATATGAATATTCATAGAACAGAGAAAGCAGCACTCACCCCACAGACATGTAAGATATGTGGGAAATCGTTCGGTTGTGGTGGTGCTCTCGGAGGACATATGAGTATATCACATCCGAAGAACGGTGTTCAACACCCAGGCGCGGCGAAGTTATCAAAAGTGTGGGAAGGTCTTTCAGATGAAGATCATCTTGCGCGCGCACAAATGACGCGAGATTCGCGGTTTAAGGGCAACGACGACATTGCGCTTACAAAGATCCAGGAACAGATGATACTTGGATCCCTTCTTGGAGATATGTGTATATGGAGGCAGCACAAGGGTATTACAGGGATATCAAATCCGGAGCTTAGAATATCCCATTCTAGCAAACAGAGAGATTATGTGATGTGGAAGTATGATATACTAAAGAACATTGCGCGGAAAGAACCATACGAGATTATACAGAAAACTGGGTTCGGGGCTGGTTTCAGTGCTGTTCGTTTCGAGACCAAATCTCTATCGTGTTTGAATCCGATATATGATGTTGTTATGGGAGAAGAGAATGAAAAGCATATAACGCAAGAATGGTTGGATATGATAACAGATCCGATTGCAATTGCAACATGGTTTATGGACGATGGTTCTCTCGGCAGAACGGGGCGCGGATGTCAGTGGTTTGCACTTGGATTGTCTACAGACAACGAAGTTGATTTGATTCAGAGTTGGTTGAACGATGTTTGGAGTTTGAAAACAAGTTATACCAGATCTACCGGGACATATAATGATAACACATATGCCATATTATCAATATTGGCTGTAAGTAGAAACGAATTTAATCGGATTATAATACCTCATATAATTCCTTCTATGAAGTACAAAGTAGATTTGTTGATAAAATATGTGGACTGTATATGCAAGTAGTCAAAATAGTTAGATTAACTCCGACAAGGAGTTAATCAAAAATGGTTGTCTACAATATGTTCTGCTCACGTTTGTTGACTTGCGAATACCCTGCTCCAACCGGAACAGCGCGGACTGCCGCTGTGCGCGGGAATGCGCGTGACATCATTCCAGCTCCCTGCATACCTGTTACCAGTCCACCGGCAAGGGATGCTCCACCGTATGCCATCAGAGCGTACTGGATCCGTGGGTCGCGAAGGATTTTTCCTGTCTTCATACTGTACATTCCCACTGCCATTGCTGCTGCTCCGGCTAGGATGGGGACAATCGATGAGGTTCTCCCGAATCCACCGAGCTGTGGAATCAGCATCGGGGTCGACGGTTCAACAAACTTCACCAATACATAAGTTTGGGCAACGCCAGCTGCACCAGCTGCTGCCATTATTAACGCCTCTTGGTACGTCTCAATCATCTCCTTTATATAACAGTGTATGTGCTTACAAAGTATAAAAATGTTTTTGATAGATTTATATCATCATACCCATTCCGGACAAAACACCACTCGCGAGCGCCCCTCCACCATACGCGGTGAGTGCATGTGCATATGCATGATCTTTCAATATGAAAATCGATAGGATGATTGCACCAGCTCCAATTGCAATACCAAGCATTGCAGATGGCTTAGCGAATGCTCCGAGATCTTTCAGCTGTGGGATCAACACCGGGGTTGATATATCCATCGTTTTGCGTAATATAATCGTTTGTGCTACACCAGCTGCCGCCCCAGCTGCAATTATTGCGGTTTTTTTCTGCTCTGAAGTAAACTCCATATTAACCACTACTCTTTGAACTCGATGAACTAAATCTATCTTTCAAGTATATAAGTGCTACGATCCCAACAATAGCAAGTCCACCATATACCACTGGTATCATGAGTGGATTGTCGGTTATTGTATCGCTTACCGAACTACTGAGCTCTTTTACCCCACCTACGA
>Ga0315273_10008081_pt1 | contig 13254 bp, 14 predicted proteins | sample YL17G02_0_MG_FD_205753 | JGI IMG/M metagenome (GOLD analysis project Ga0315273, IMG submission 205753) | Sediment microbial communities from Yellowstone Lake, YNP, Wyoming, USA - YL17G02_0 | ecosystem: Environmental > Aquatic > Freshwater > Lake > Sediment | place: USA: Wyoming | collected...
ACCACCTGCGGCCGCTCCACGACGAGGCGAAGGCGCTCCTGGCCGGGTTCGACAAGATCGACCTGCGACACATCCCGCGCGAGGAGAACGAGGCCGCGGACGAGATGTCGAACCGGGCCATCGATCTGAGGTTGTAGCCGGTTTGCCGCCCCCGGCCCCGCGTGTTACATCCCCCTGGCCGGAGCCGTCCGGACGAACGCGTCGGAACTCGTGTCCGCCGAGGAAAGTCCGGGCACCACAGGGCAGGGTGCCGGTCAACGACCGGCCGGGGCGACCCGCGGGAAAGTGCCACAGAGAACAGACCGCCGAACGGCGTCGAGAGGCGCGCGTGGCAAGGGTGAAACGGTGCGGTAAGAGCGCACCGCGTCCCGGGTAACCGGGGCGGCAAGGCAAACCCCACCCGGTGCAAGAGCAAATAGGAAGGCGTCCCTGCGGCAACGCAGGGTGTCGGGCGGCTCGCCCCAGCCTTCGGGTACGGCTCGCTAGAGGCGCGCGGCAACGCGCGTCCGAGAGGAATGTTCGTCGCCGCCGGATTTCCGGCGGAACAGGACCCGGCTTACAGGGCGGCTCCGGCATTTATATAATAAAATCAATATGTTGCGCGTCGTGATTTTCGCTTCTGACTTAACTTCTGACTTAACTCGGTGACCGTGCCCCCTTCCGGGCTGAGGTCGACGGGCAGCGCGCCGCGCGCCTTTTCGCCGAAGAGGTCAGGCCGAAGATGGGCGTAAACCTCGGTTTGTACGATGGAATAATGCCCGAGGATCTTCGACAAGATCTCTATGGTGTTGCCCTGGAGCACCCAGTGGCTCGCGAAGGTGTGCCGCGTGCACCAGTACCAGACCTTCTCCGGCTTCTCGCCCTTGGCGGGAGGGGTACCGAAGCCGGGCCGAGCCAGGCCGGTCTTCTCGAGGGCGAACCGGAGGTAGTCGCACCGGGTCCGGTCGTCGACCTTCTGGCCATCGATCCGGAGGGGAGGGACCACCAGGTCCGCGGGCTGGCCGCCGGTCTTGACCTTCCACGCCTTCAACACCGGGAAGAGCGTGTCGAGGATGGGAACCACCCTCGGCTTTCCGTCCTTCACGCGCTTCTTCTTGGCCTGCTCCCGAACGTGGAGGGTTTTCCCCGCGAGGTCCACCGACCGCCACCGCAGCCCGAATGCCTCACCGGGGCGCAAGCCGCCAAACGCTCCCAGGGCAAACCCGACTGCCAGGCCCTCCGACTGATCCCGGATCGCGAGGTAGACCCTGCGTACGTCATCCAGCTTCTCGAGGAACGGTACGTCTTCAGGGTCATGGTCCGACTTCATGAGGCGCCGGGTCGACTTCGGTAAACCCCGGCATGGATTCCGAGTCGCGAGCCTGGCCTCGACGAGCTCCTCGTAGAGGCCCGAGAGGATCGACACCATGGTCCGGATCGTTCCCGGCGAGCAGCTCGCGTCGAGCCGGCCGTGAATGAAGCGGCGCATCTCCGCGGCATCGACCTCGTCCGGGCGGAGGTGACCAAGGCCGGGGACGATGTGTCTGTTCCAGCGATACGCGTCCTCCTCGCCGGCCTCATGGGTTGTCTTGCGCCGCTCCAGGAACGCCTTGCCGTGGTCGGCCAGGGTCAGCTTCCCGGCGACGAGCGCGACAGGCGAAGAGCCCTTCGCCAGGAACGTTGCGCGGGCGATGGTCCCGTGCCGCTCGGCTTCCTCACGAGTCTTGAATCCGCCGGCGTACACCCGCCTGCTTTTCCCTTCCTGCCACCGGACGGCCCACCGGCTGCCTTCCTGGAAGACGGTCCCTGTCCCGCGCGGACGTCGCCTGGCCATGATCGACCCGTCTACCTTTCCTGGAGAAGCGACGCGACGAGCACACGGCGCGCGCGACCAACGGGGATCGACTGCAATTCGCCGGAGCGCACCATGCGCTGGATGGTACGCGACGACACGGACATCCGTCGGGCGGCCTCCTTCACGGTCACCGCCGTTTCCGGCGGCCGCTTCTCGTCGCGGAGTTCCTCCAGCTGGCGGCGCAGGGAAGCGACCTCTTCACGGACCACCCTTCGAACGGCCTCAGCCATGACCTGTGCGACCGTATCGTGCTCCCTCGACTGCAGGGGCGGCGGGGACTCCGGCCCAGCGGAATGGTCGCGCATCGGCTACCTCTTGTGATCCTTGCCAGGGGCCTCGAAGCCGGGGCCCTTCTCCCGGAGTTCCAGGCTGCGCATGAAGAGGAGGTGGAGCACGTACTCGTAGCGATCGAGCTTCATCGCGGCGCGGTCCTCCTCGAGAAGACGTGTGACCGCCTCGGGGAGGGCGAACCAGGTGCGGATGCCGTCGAGGTACCGATTCACGTGCGGGGTGAGGTCGCGGCCCGAGCCGTTGGCCTCGTTCCGCAGGAAGGACACGAGCTCGCGAGTCATCCGGAAGGTCTGCATCACCCGCTCGGTCGTGGTGAAGGGGTCGGGCCGGTCGGTGGTCTTTCTTCGGGGTGCCATCTTGCGCTCCTCCAGCGACTCGTATAGACGAACTCCGAACGATAGTCAATCGTCTTTCGTATGGCGTAATCTGTGAAACGTTCGCCCGGCGGACCGGGCAACGGGAGGCAGTTTCGCCTGTAGCGTTCACGGTTGCGTCTGGGACATATGGTATCCTCCGGTACAGGAGGAGTCATGGCCAGCCCAGCGTCCCAGTCCCTCGAATCCAGGATCCGCCGGATGACGCCGGTCACGGCTCCGCAGGAACAGCAGGCTCAGGTGGAGGAGCTTTCCCGCGCCCTGGAGAGCATCGTTCGCTCGTCCTCCCGGGGCGCAGGCCGGCTCCAGCTGGTCGGGCCTCGGGGTACGTCGGTGAACGTTCCCGAGTCGGTCGTGCTTCTCCTCGAGCGCGTGGCGGAGGTCCTCGCCCGGGGCGACGCCATCAGCCTGGTGCCGGTGAGCCAGGAGATCACGACGACGAAGGCCGCCGAGATCCTGAACGTATCCCGGCAGTACCTGGTGCGCCTGCTCGGGGAGGGGCGCATTCCGTTTCGGATGACCGGGAAGCACCGGAGGCTCCGCGTGGGCGACGTGGTCGTGTACAAGGCCCGCCGCGACAGGGACCGAATGGCCGCCCTGCGGGAGCTCTCCCGACTCACCCGGCGGTATGGCGGCTACGACGCCGAGGTCCGGTAGGAAGGGGCCACGGATGGCCACCCGGCACACGGTCGCTGTTCTCGACGCCTGCGTCCTCTTTCCGTTCACCCTTCGCGACACGCTCCTTCGGGCAGCAGCCGACGGATTGTACGAGCTCCGATGGTCGAGCACGATCCTCGACGAGATGGAGCGGAACCTCGTCACGTCCGGAACGATGACGGCCGGCAAGGCGGCGCGACTCCGTGCGGTCATGGAGCGTAGCTTCCCGGAGTCGCCGGTAGACGCGTTCGAGCCGCTGGTCCGGCGGATGGCGAACCACCCAGGCGACCGCCACGTCGCCGCCGCGGCCGTGAAGTGCAGGGCCGCGATCATCGTGACGTCGAACCTCAGGCACTTCGACCGGCTGCCCCGGGGGATCTCGGCGGTCTCCCCGGACGAGTTCCTGGGAGGGCTGTTCTCGGGCTTCTCTGTCCGGATGCGGGAGATCCTGAGGGAGCAGGCTGCCGACCTGGGCAGGCCGCCCGTGACGTTCGTCGATTTGATCGACCGGCTCGCTCGCGTCGTCCCCACGTTCGCCAGAATGGTGCGCGATGAGGAAGGGACGAAGGGCCGGGCATCCAAGGGGGACCGAGACCGGGGGCGGTGAGGGAGTACCTTCGCCGTGCCGGCATGGCCTTCGATCAACTTTCTTGCTTCTGGTCCGCACGGACCAAAATGCAACTCGCTTGCGTTTGACCCACGTGGACCAAAACCCATCCACTTGCATTCTGGTCCGCACGGACCAAAACCCATCTACTTGCATTCTGGTCCACGTGGGTCAGAACGCAGTGTTCCGCCAAGCCGAGTCCTCATCCGAGGGGAGGGGAAGGGCAAGGTGTACGTCTCGGAGGGAGAGAAGCACGCCCGGCACGAACGTCTGCGACGGCCCACTCTTGGAGTTGACCCACGTGGACCAAAACCCATCCACTTGCATTCTGGTCCGCGTGGGTCAGAACGCGAAATCTGAGCTGCCGAGCGGAAAAGCCCTGTCAGGAGGGGTGTCCTGCGGCTTGGACAAGGTTGGGGACACCCCTTGTGACAGGCCTTGTGACAGGGGTGAAGCGGGCAAAGGTCCGAAACCAGGGGGCGGCCCCGCCTCCCGCCGGTGCGCTGACGGAGCGACGAAACGGGTGCCATACGCCCGACCCCTCTCCCCCAACGACTGGGGAGAGGGGTCGGGCATCTGGCACCAAGGAAAGTAGGTGAAGCGGCGGGAGGCAGGGCCAACGAAGAGATGTTGGAAGGAAGGAAGAAGGTCAGTGAGGGTGAGGGAAGAGGGAAAAGAGAAGAAGAGAAAAGGAAGAAACGAAGAAGAAGAAAGGGAACGATTTCAGAAAGACTGGGTCGGAGGGAAGAGAGAGGAAGGGGAAGACTCAGGGAGGAAGAGAAGAAGGGCAGGGGAGGAAGTGGAAGTCATCTGTGAAGGTGAAACGGAGGATTCGATGTTGGCCGCACCTTGCATGGCTCGGCGCATGAGGGAGCCGCAGCGAGCTCACGCCCCCTGGCCGTCGCTTTGAACCGACTTTAGGCCCAGCCTGAAAAGGTCGTGGACCCAGACGCCGTCCAGGCCGGCGGACTTCCGGGCCCGCTCGAACGAAGCGTAGGCAGGGACCGAGGCGATCGTGGCGTTGGCTGGTCTCGGGTCCGAGCGTTCCCGTCAGGGTCGCCCTGGCCCGCGCGAGCAAGATTTCGGACCCAAAGCGGCTTAGGATACCGGCGGGGCGTCTGGCTACCGTCAGCATCCAGGCATTCGCGCGCATTTGGGGGTCGCCCCCCACGCACGCGCGAGAAGGAGAACCAAGTGAAAGTCACCCTACGAACGACCCTCGTCGCCACGGTGCTCGCTGTCGCACTGCCAGCCTTCGCGCAGCAAGACTCCCCTGGGCCGCTCAACCGAAAAGTTACCTACTCGCCCTACCCGGGCAAGACCTTCCCGAACCGCGTGTTCTTCGGCGACACGCACCTGCACACCTCCTACTCGACTGATGCAGGCATGATCGGCAACACGCTCGGCCCGGAGGAAGCCTTCCGGTTCGCCCGTGGCGAACAGGTGACCTCATCCACCGGCTTGCCGACCAAGCTTGGTCGGCCGCTCGATTTCCTCGTCGTCGCCGACCACGCTGAGAATTTCGGCCTGGCGCCCGCGATCGCGGAATCCAACCCTGAACTCCTGAAGAGCGAATGGGGCCGCAAGGTCCACGACTACGTCAAGGAGGGTACGGTCGAGGGCGTAACGAAGGCCTTCGATACCTGGCTCGCCGCGGTCAACTCCCTCAAGGACCCTTTGAAGGAGCAGACCGGGCTGGCGAAGTCCATGTGGGGGAAGTCCACCGCAGCGGCCGAGAAGTTCAACGAGCCTGGCCGCTTCACGACCTTCATCGGCTTCGAGTGGACGCTGATGCCGAACGGCAACAACCTGCACCGCAACGTCATCTTCCGCGACGGCAAGGACAAGGCGGAGCAGGTCCTGCCATTCTCCGTCTACGACTCGCAGGACCCGGAGGATCTCTGGAAGTGGATGGGTGCCTACGAGAAGAAGACCGGCGGCAGGATGCTGGCGATCCCGCACAACGGGAACCTTTCGAACGGCCTGATGTTCGACGACGTGACGCTCACCACGAAGAAGCCGCTCGACCGCGACTATGCCGAGCGGCGCATGCGCTGGGAGCCCTTGATGGAGGTCACGCAGATAAAGGGTGATGGCGAAACGCATCCCCTCCTCTCGCCCAACGATGAGTTCGCGAACTTCGAGCGCTGGGACAAGGCCACGTTGGGGCCGGAGCCGAAGACGCCGGACATGCTCCCGCGTGAGATGGCCCGGGAGGCCCTGAAGCGTGGCCTGGTCTACGAGTCGAAACTGGGCGCGAATCCTTTCAAGTTCGGCATGATCGGCTCCACGGACTCCCACACCTCGCTCGCCACGACTGAGGCCAACAACTTCTTCGGCAAGGTCGTGTTGCTGGAGCCATCGGCCGACCCGATCCGCTTCGACGAGGTCATCGCCGGACGGGAAGGGCAGAAGGGACACCAGCAGTTCGCCCGGGAAACCAGCGCCTCCGGCCTGGCGGCGGTGTGGGCTCGCGAGAACACCCGTGAAGCGCTGTGGGACTCGATGGCGCGCAAGGAGGTCTACGCCACGACCGGCACCCGCCTGCTGGTGCGGGTCTTCGGTGGGTACGACTTCACCGCCAAGGACCTGGAGCGCTCCGACTTCGCCGAGCAGGGTTATCTGCGCGGCGTGCCCATGGGCGGCGACCTGAAGGCCGCGCCGGCGGGCAAGGCACCGACGATGCTGATCCGGGCCCAGCGCGACGCCGACGGCGCCAACCTCGACCGCATCCAGGTCGTCAAGGGCTGGCTCGACGCCGGCGGCAAGACCCACGAGAAGGTCTACGACGTGGCCTGGTCCGGGAGCCGCAAGCCAGGCAAGAACGGCAAGCTGCCGCCGGTGGGCAACACCGTGAACGTGAAAGAGGCCAGCTACACCAACGCCATCGGGGCGCCCTACCTGGCCACCTTCTGGCGGGATCCAAGCTTCGACGCGGCGCAGAAGGCCTTCTACTACGTGCGGGTGCTGGAGATTCCGACCCCGCGCTGGACGACCTACGACGCGAAGGTCTTCGGAGTGAAGCTGCCCACCGACGTGCCGTCGAGCATCCAGGACCGCGCCTACACCTCGCCGATCTGGTATTCGCCCGGCAAGTAGGGGCCGGGCGGGCCGCGTCCGGACCCCAGCGCCCACGAGCACCAGCCGTCCATTCGAAAGGACTCGACAATGGAAGCCACCAGCTTGAAAGGCCTGACGCTCGCCGTGACGTTGGCGTGTTTCCTGCCCGCCACCGTGAGCGCGCAGGCCCAGCGGAAGGAGAAGCCCATCGTCACCGATGAGGGTGAGATCAACGCGGAGGTAGCCGCAAAGGCCTTCCCGAAGCGCGGCTTCTCCCCGTACGCTGGCCGGAACTACCCGACGCGAGTCCTCTGGGGCGACGAGCACGTCCACACCGGTTGGTCGGTGGACGCGGGGGCCGTCGGCTGCACGCTCGGCCCCGAGGAGGCCCTGCGCTTCGCCCGAGGCGAGCAGGTCAAGTCCTCGCTCGGAGAGCCGGTGAAGCTGAGCCGTCCGCTGGACTGGGTGGCCGTCACCGACCACTCCGACGCCGCCGGCGTGATCTTCGAGATCAGGGACGGGAATCCAAATCTGATGGCCGATCCGGTCATCAAGCGGTGGCGCGACATGATGGGCGACGGGAGGGGCGTCGAGGCGGTCAGCGAGATGATCGCGGCCCACTCGAACAACAAGGTTCCACCCGCGATGAAGGATCCCAAGCTGGCCCGATCGATCTGGCAGAAGAACACGGCCATCATGGAGCGCTTCAACGAGCCCGGCCGATTCACCGCATTCATCGGCTACGAGTGGACCAGCAACTCCGGCGGTGGCGACAACCTCCACCGCAACGTGATCTACCGGGACGGCAAGGACAAGGCCGACCAGGTCCTGCCCATGACGACCTTCGACAGCGAGAACCCCGAGGACCTGTGGAAGTGGATGGAGGCCTGGGAGACGAAGACGGGCGGGTCACTCCTCGCCATCCCGCACAACGGCAACCTGTCCAACGGGAAGATGTTCGCGCTGACCACCTTCCTCGGCAATCCCTTGACGCGCGCCTGGGCCGAGGCTCGCGCGCGCTGGGAGCCGATGTATGAAGCCACCCAGATCAAGGGCGACAGCGAGACGCATCCATCGCTGTCCCCGACCGATGAGTTCGCCAACTTCGAGAAGTGGGACAAGGCCAACCTGGCCGGCGTGTCGAAGCAACCCGGCATGCTGGAGCGGGAGTACGTGCGGCAGGCCCTGAAGGAAGGCCTGCTGCTGGAGGCGAAGCTTGGCGTGAATCCGTTCAAGTTTGGCCTTGTCAGCGGCACCGACACCCACACCGGGCTCACCACCGCCGAGGAGGACAACTTCTTCGGCAAGCACACGGGCTTGGAGCCCACGGCCCATCGATACGAGGACGTCGTCATCAAGAGCCCGCAGGTCACCATCTACGGCTCCCAGATGGCGGCCGCCGGCTACACCGGCGTCTGGGCCACCGAGAACACCCGCGAGTCGATCTGGGATGCGCTCAAGCGCAGGGAGGCCTACTCGACCACCGGCCCTCGCATCGCCGTGCGCTTCTTCGGCGGGTGGGACTTCGATGCCAAGGACGCAAGGACCCGGATGCCGGCGGAGGCCGGATACGCGAAGGGTGTCCCTATGGGCGGCGACCTCCAGGCGGCATCCGCCGGAAAGGTGCCCACCTTCCTCGTCGCCGCACTCAAGGACCCGCTGAGCGGCAACCTCGACCGCTTTCAGGTCGTGAAGGGCTGGACGGACGCCAAGGGCGCCATGCACGAGAAGGTCTATGACGTCGCCTGGTCGGGTGACCGCAAGCCAGATCAGAAGACGGGCAAGGTGCCGGCGGTGGGCAACACCGTGGACGTCGCCGACGCGAGCTGGACCAACACCATTGGAGCGCCCGAGCTGATCGCCGTCTGGAAGGATCCCGACTTCGATCCGAAGCTGCGCGCCTTCTACTACGGCCGCGTCATCGAGATCCCGACCCCGCGCTGGACGGCGTATGACGCCAAGCGCTTCGGCATCCAGATGCCTGCGGATGTGCCCATGACGGTGCAGGAGCGCGCCTATACCTCGCCGATCTGGTACACGCCCGGAAAGTAGGCAAGGGCGCCTCAGCTCAAGTGATACGACTCCGGTGCGTGCCAGTCCGCCAGCGCCAGGGGCTTCCCCTGGCTGGATGATCCACTCATGCGATTGAAGGCCCTCCTCCGAGAGCCGCTGCTCCACTTCCTCGCCATCGGCGCGGCGATCTTCCTTTATTTCCACTGGAGCGGCGGCGGGTCGGGGCCGACCTCCAGCCGCATCGTCCTCACCTCGGGGCAGGTCCAGCACCTGGCGGCCGGGTTCACCAAGGTCTGGCAGCGCCCTCCCACGGAGGCCGAGGTGAAGGGGCTCATCGACGACTGGGTGCGGGAGGAGATCGCCGTGCGCGAGGCCATGGTATCCGGGCTCGACCGCGACGACACCGTCATCCGCCGTCGGCTTCGGCTGAAGCTGGAATTCCTCCTCGACGACGCCGGGGCGGCGACGCCGCCCACGGAGCAGGAGCTGCAGGCGTGGCTGGACGCTCACGCCGTCAACTTCCGGGTGGAGCCCGAGGTGGCGCTGCGGCAGGTCTTCCTGAGCCGGGAGCGACGCGGGGACCGGGCGGAGGCCGATGCCATGGCGCTCCTCCGGACGCTGCGCTCCGGCGGCCCCGGGACGCGCCTCGACGACCTCGGTGACCCCACCATGCTGCCTCGGGAGCTCGTCCTCGGGCCGCGCAGCGACGTGGTCCGCGCGTTCGGCCAGGCGTTCGCCGACCAGGTGGACGGCCTCGCGCTCGGAGCCTGGTCCGGCCCGCTGGAGTCGGGCTACGGCCTGCACCTCGTCCAGGTGCGCGAGCGGGTGGTGGGTTCGGTTCCACCGCTCGCGTTGGTTCGTCCGGCCGTGGAGCGCGATTTCATGTCCGACCGGCGCAGGCGGCAGCTCGCGACGTTTTACGAGCGGCTGCTGGAGAAGTACACCGTCGTCGGCGAAAGGCTCGACGCGGCTGCCACTCAGGTTCAGGCAGGGAAGGGCGGCAAGTGATGCGGTCTCGCCTGGCGTCGTGGCTCGTGGCAGGGCTGCTGGCCGGACTGGCTCCGTCGGTCTACGCCCATGAGACCCGGCCGGGCTACCTCGAGCTGCGCGAGGTCGATCCAGCCACCTACTCGCTCCTCTGGAAGCGGCCGAGCGGTGGAGAGGTGGAGATCCAGATCGCGCCCGTGGTGCCGCCCGGCTGCCGCCTCGACACGCCCGATCGGCAGCAGCTCACGCCAGGCGCCGTGGTGGTGCGCGGCACCCTGACCTGCCAGGGCGGCCTGGCGGGGAAGACACTCCAGATCGAGGGGCTTGAGACCACGGTGAGCGACGTCCTGATGCGCATCCAGCACGCCGACGGCCGACTCGAGAGCCACCTGCTTCGACCCGCCACGCCCTCGGTGACGCTGGGCGCGCCGACGAGCGCCACGGAGCGCGCACTCTCCTACGTCCAGCTCGGCTTGCAGCACATCCTGCTCGGCCTGGATCACCTGCTCTTCGTGCTCGGCCTCCTGCTCATCGTCGGCAACCGCTGGATGCTGGTTAAGACCATCACCGCCTTCACCGTGGCCCATAGCATCACCCTGGCCATCGCCACGCTCGGCTACGCCAGCGCCCCGCTCGTTCCGCTCAATGCCGCCATCGCGCTCTCCATCCTCTTCCTCGGCCCCGAGATCGTCCGGGTCTGGCGCGGCGAGACCAGCTTCACCATCCGCCACCCCTGGGTGGTGGCCTTCGCGTTCGGCCTGCTGCACGGCTTCGGCTTCGCCAGTGGCCTCACCGCCATGGGGCTTCCGAAGGCCGAGATTCCGCTGGCGCTCCTCCTCTTCAACGTCGGCGTGGAGCTCGGGCAGGTCGGCTTCGTGCTCCTGGTTGTGATGCTGGAGCGCTCCTTCCGAACGCTGGAGATCCGTTGGCCGCGCTGGACTCAGGCCCTTCCAGGCTACGCGGTGGGTTCGCTGGGTGCCTACTGGACCATCCAGCGGGTCGCCATCCTGTTGGGAGGTTTGCGATGACGGTCGGGGGACGGCGGCAAACGCTGCGGCTGACGCTGGCAGGCGCCGCGCTGCTGCTGGCCTCGCCCGCCTGGGCCCACGTTCAGCAGGGGCAGGCAGCCGGCTTCCTGGCCGGCTTGCGGCACCCGGTCTCCGGACTGGACCACGTCCTGGCGATGGTGGCCGTCGGCCTTTGGGGCGCGCAGCTCGGTGCGCCGGGCATCTGGCTGCTGCCGGTGACGTTCCCCGTGGTGATGGCCTTCGGCGGGCTCCTCGGCCTGCTCGGGGTCGCGCTCCCGGGCGTGGAACTCGGCATTGCGGCGTCGGGTGTCCTGCTTGGCGCGATGGTGGCCAAGGAGGCGCGCCCGCCTCTCTGGGTTGCCGCGGCGCTGGTCGGCTTTTTCGCCGTTTTCCATGGCCACGCCCACGGGACCGAGCTCCCGCCCGGCCAGAGCGCGCTCATGTACAGCGTGGGCTTCGTGACGGCCACCGGCGCCCTGCACGGGCTCGGCATCGCCATCGGGGGGATCCACCGATGGGACTGGGGTCGGCGGGCGCTGCGGGTGGCCGGGCTGGGCGTCGCGGGCGCTGGTGTTTTCTTCATGTGGGGAGCCGTGCGGTGAGCCGCCGCACGGTCGCGCTCGCCGCTTTGGCGGGGCTGGTCTTCTGGCCGGGGATTGCCCAGGCCCACCTCATGACGACCGGGCTCGGGCCGGTCTACGACGGCATCTCGCACCTCTTCCTGACTTTCGACGACCTGCTCCCGGTCCTGGCGATGGCCGTCCTGGCGGGGCTCAACGGGCCGGCGGCCGGCCGGCGCGTCCTCGTCGCGCTTCCGTTGGCATGGTTCGCGGGCGGGCTGGCTGGGTTCGCAGCCCGTGCGCCGCTTCTGCCGCCCGGCGTCACTGCCCTGTCCTTCATCATCGTCGGCGGGCTCGCGGCCCTGGATCGGCGGCTCGCGCCGAACGTGGTCGCCGGGCTGGCGCTGGCCCTGGGCCTCGTCCACGGCTGGCTCAACGGCGCCGGGATCGCCTCGGCCGGGAGGGAGGCGATGGGTCTCGTCGGAATCGGCGGGGCCATCTTCGCGCTGACGGCGCTCGTGTCGGCCTTCATTGTTTCGCTGCGGCGGCCCTGGACCCGGGTCGTCGCGCGGGTGGCGGGCAGCTGGACCGCGGCCATCGGGCTCCTCTTGCTTGGCTGGACGCTGAGCGGTCGGGGCTGACGCCCGCGGGAGCGCCGTGGTCTCGCTCATGTTCCCAGATCCAAGTCCGGACCTGTCATCCACGAGGACGCCGACCCGCCTCCAGGCCGAGCGCTCTCTCTGGGCGAGCATCCTTTGCCCGGCGGGCACCGTGCTCTGCGAGCGCAACGACGACGGGGCCGTCGCCCGGTACCCGCACCGCCTTCGCCCGGATGGATGAATAGCTATAAGATAGCTATGCTTCGTTCGGTGAAGCTGGCCGCAGACCCAGACGTCGCCGCCTGGCTAGGAAAGCGTCCCGCGACGGAGTGGGACGCCGGCAACAGCTCGAAGAGCCAGGCGAAGCATGGGTTCAGCATCGCGGACGTGGACTCACTGCTCGACGCGCCCGTGCTGCTCGCCGGACGCATCGTCGAGCACGCACACGAGGAGCCGCGTTGCCTGCCGCTCGGAGTGACGGTGGAGGGTCGCAGTGCGGCCTTGGTCTTCGCGCGGCGCGGCGAGAAGCTCCGCCCCATCAGTTGCCGCGCGATGCGGAAGAAGGAGAAGGAGGCGTACGATGCAGCGACCTAGGAAGACCGCCGGTGCGCAGAAGATGAAGAACGCGACCACTCGCCGTGACGCGACACTGCGCGAATTCGAACAGAAGGACCTCGGTGACGACATCGCGTCGCAGGGAGCGGCCGTCGTCGTCCGTCCTCAGCAGCCGACGTCCATCCTGCTCAGCGACGAGTTGAAGGAGGCCCTTCGGCGGCGAGGCCGCGAGCTGGGAGTCGGGTACCAGACCGCAGCCAAGATGATCCTCGCGAAGTACGTGAATTCGAGACTCTGACGTGGCCGATGAACTGCTGAGGGAAGGGAAGTAGCGTCTCGGCTAGGACGATGCAGGTGTGAGGGTGGGGAGTGCCATTCACTCTCCGGCAAGTTCCTCTGACTTAACCTGCCTTGCGATGTCGCCTCGGTGTCACGCCCCGTCGCCGCCAGTCGCGCTCGCTCCAGTGTTTCCGCCCGCTTGTCGCGCCCAGTCGCACCGAGAAGCGACCCATACCGACAGTGTATCGCCCCCGGTTTACAGGGCGGCTCCGGCATTTTCTTCGTAGTTTCAACTGGATGCGACCGGGGAGCTGACGGGGACTGGCCATTTCGCGGCCATTTTCCGGTCCGGGAGGCCCCGGATCGGGCTCACCGGCGTTCAAGTGCGGGTACCGGCGCATGCCGATCAC
>Ga0315273_10008083_pt1 | contig 13254 bp, 9 predicted proteins | sample YL17G02_0_MG_FD_205753 | JGI IMG/M metagenome (GOLD analysis project Ga0315273, IMG submission 205753) | Sediment microbial communities from Yellowstone Lake, YNP, Wyoming, USA - YL17G02_0 | ecosystem: Environmental > Aquatic > Freshwater > Lake > Sediment | place: USA: Wyoming | collected...
CGAGGGAATGTCGATCAACGCCGCGCTCGCGCTGCTGCCGGGGTTGCACACGCTGGCACGCGATGCGCGCCGTGAGCGCCAGTTGCTCGAAGCCGTGGCGCAGCGTGGTTTGCGGTTTTCGCCGCGAGTCAGCCTCGATCCGCCGGACGGCGTGCTGCTCGAAGTACGCGGCAGCCTGCGTCTCTTCGGTGGTGCACGCCAGTTGTGCGCGCGGCTGCAACAGGAACTCTTCGATGCCACCGGTGCCACGGTGCGCTTTGCCATCACGCCGGCGCCGCTCGCGTCGCTGTGGTTCGCGCGCTCCGGCTCGCCCGGTGCGCGGTCGACGTTCGTGCGCCACCGTGAAGAACTCGCTGGCCGCCTCGCACTGCTGCCGCTCGACTGCGCGCGCTGGCCGGAACGCACCGTGGAAACGCTCGGCACCATGGGCGTGCGCACCGTGGGCGACTGTCTGCGCTTGCCGCGTGACGGCTTCGCGCGGCGCTGCGGCAAGGAACTGCTCGCGGCGCTCGACCGGGCGACGGGTCGCGTGCAGGAACCGCGGGCAGCATTTGCGGCAAGCGAAAGATTCGCCGCGCGCCGTGACCTCGAACCGGAAATCGACGACACCGCGCGTCTCGGCTTCGCGCTCGCGCCACTGCTCGACGAACTGTGCCGTTTCCTGCGCGAGCGCGGTCGCGGCGTGCAGGCGCTCGAAGTGCAGATGCGTCATCGCGAGGCGCCGCTCACGCGCGTGCGGTTGCGTTTCGTGCAGCCGGTGGGTGCGCAGCCGCAGCGCATGGCAGGGCTGCTGCGTGAGCGGCTTGCGCGGCTCGTGCTGCCCCAGCCCGTGCGCAACGTGCGCCTGCTGAGCGGGCCCCTCATCGACCTGCAGGCGGATGCAGTCGAGTTGTTCGCCCACGACCGCCGTGAATCGGGCGAGAACCTCCCGCACCTGGTCGAACGGCTGCGCGCGCGGCTCGGCAACGCAGCCGTGCACGGACTCGAGTGCGTGCCGGAGCATCGGCCGGAGGCCGCGTGGCGCATCGTGGAGCCAGTGACGGATCGCAGGCGGCAGAGGCCCTCGCCCCAGCCCTCTCCCGGTAAGCCGGGAGAGGGAGTTCCTGCTCCCTCTCCCGCAATAACGGGAGAGAGTCGGGACGAGGGTGCTTTGCGGCCCCTCTGGTTGCTCGACGTGCCCGAGCCTTGTGACGTCCGCCGGCTCGTCTTCGAGGAAGGTCCCGAGTGCATCGAATCCGGCTGGTGGGACGGTCGCGACGTTGCGCGCGATTACTACGTGGCGCGCAGCGGCCAGGGTGAACGGCTGTGGGTGTTCCGTAACCGCAGGGATGCCGGCGGCACGGGCTGGTTCCTGCACGGCTGGTTCGCGTGACCCGCCGTGTACGCCGAGTTGCACTGCCTTTCCAATTTCAGTTTCCTGCGCGGCGCCTCGCGACCGGAAGAACTGGTCGAACGTGCCGCGCAGCTCGGGTACACCGCGCTGGCCATCACCGACGAGTGTTCAGTCGCAGGAGTGGTGCGCGCGCACGTCGCCGCCCGTGATTACAACCTCAAGCTCATCGTCGGCTCGGAGTTTCGCCTCGAGGACGGCCTGCGCTGCGTGCTGCTGGCACAGGATCGCCGCGGCTACGGCTTGCTCTGCCGGCTGATCACGCGCGGGCGCCGCGCCGCGCCGAAAGGGGAGTACCGCCTGTGCCGCCGCGACATCGAAGAAATCGCCGCAGGGGGCAGGGATCGGGCGTTGGGGGACAGCCGGAAGCCGCCGGCAACGCCCGCTTCATCCTCGATCCCTGATCCCTGTCCCCTGGCACCTCTGCTTTGCCTGTGGCTCCCGCCATCGCAACCGGACCCCTCCGCTGCAAGTTGGCTCGCCACGCTGTTTCCGGGCCGGCTCTGGATTGCAGTCGAACTGCTCACGACCGGGCGCGACCACCGGCGTCTCGAACAGCTGCAGCACCTCGGTCATGAACTCGGCCTGCCACTGGTGGCGGCCGGCGACGTGCACATGCACACGCGGGGCCGGCGCGCGCTGCAGGATGTCCTGACGGCGACACGCATCGGCACGACGGTCGAGCAGGCGGGGTGGGCGTTGTTCCCGAACGGCGAGCGGCACTTGCGACCCACCAGCCGCCTCGCGGGGCTGTATCCGCCGGAACTCCTGGCGGCGTCGATCGACATCGCTGCGCGCTGCACGTTCGCCCTCGACGAATTGCGCTATGAGTACCCGCGCGAGATCGTGCCCGACGGTCACACCCCTGCGAGCTGGTTGCGCCTGCTCACGGAGGCGGGCGCGCGCCAGCGCTGGCCGGACGGCGTGCCGGAGGCAACACGCCTGGCGATCGAGCACGAACTCGCGCTGATCGCCGACCTCGCCTACGAGCCCTATTTCCTCACGGTGCACGACATCGTGCGCTTCGCGCGCTCGCGCCACATCCTCTGCCAGGGCCGCGGCTCTGCGGCCAACTCCGCCGTCTGCTTCTGCCTCGGCATCACCGAAGTCGATCCGGCGCGCATGTCGCTGCTGTTCGAGCGTTTCATCTCGAAGGAGCGCAACGAGCCGCCGGACATCGACGTCGACTTCGAGCACGAACGGCGCGAGGAGGTCATCCAGTACATCTACGCGAAGTACGGCCGTGAGCGAGCCGCGCTGACCGCGACGGTCATCAGCTACCGCCCGCGCAGCGCGCTGCGCGACGTGGCGAAGGCGATGGGTCTCGATCCGCTGCAGGTCGCGGCGCTCGCGCGCTCGATGCAGTGGTGGGACGGGTCGAAGATCGACGAAAGCCGGGTGCGCGAGGCAGGCCTCGACCCGGACAGTCCCGTCCTGTCCAGGGTGCTGACGCTCGCGCGCACCCTGCTCGGTTTCCCGCGGCACCTGTCGCAGCACGTCGGCGGCTTCGTCATCGCGCGCGACCTGCTCGAGGAACTCGTGCCGGTCGAGAACGCCGCCATGCCCGAGCGCACGGTCATCCAGTGGGACAAGGACGATCTCGACGCGCTCGGCCTGCTCAAGGTGGACGTGCTCGGCCTCGGCATGCTCGCCGCGATTCGCCGTGCGTTCGACCTCGTGCATGGCTGCCGCGGGCAGCGCTGGACGCTTGCCACCGTGCCCGCTGAAGACCCGCTCGTCTACGACATGATCGGGCACGGCGACACGGTCGGCGTCTTCCAGATCGAATCGCGCGCGCAGATGGCGATGCTGCCGCGATTGCGGCCGCGCTCGTACTACGACCTCGTGATCGAGGTCGCGATCATCCGGCCGGGCCCGATCCAGGGCGACATGGTGCATCCCTATCTGCGGCGGCGTGCCGGCCTCGAGGCCGTCACTTATCCAAGCGCGGAAGTGGAAGGCGTGCTGAAGCGCACGCTCGGCGTGCCGATCTTCCAGGAGCAGGTGATGCAGCTCGCGATCGTCGCGGCGGGATTCACGCCAGGCGAGGCGGACCAGCTGCGGCGCGCGATGGCGGCGTGGAAGCGCAAGGGCGGGCTCGGCCACTTCGAGGAGCGGCTCATCCACGGCATGCGCGACCGCGGCTACGCCGAGGAGTTCGCGCGGCGCATCTTCCAGCAGATCCTCGGCTTCGGCGAATACGGCTTCCCCGAGTCGCACGCAGCGAGCTTCGCGCTGCTCGTGTACGTCTCGGCGTGGCTCAAGCGGCACGAGCCCGCGGCATTCGCCGCTGCGCTGATCAACAGCCAGCCGATGGGCTTTTACGCGCCGTCGCAGATCGTGCAGGACGCGCAGCGCCACGGTGTCGAGGTCCGGCCGGTCGACGCGCGCTGGAGCGACTGGGATTGCACGCTCGAGCGGCGTGACGATGGCGCGCCGGATCCCGCGCTGCGGCTTGGCCTGCGCCTGGTAAAGGGCCTGGCAGCGGAGGCGGCACAGAGGCTGGTCGAGGCGCGCAGGCGCCGGGACGGAGCCGCGTTCGACAGCGCGCAGCAACTGGCAGAGCAGGCGCAGCTGGACCGTCGCGTGCTGGGTCGTCTTGCGGCGGCGGGCGCACTCGCGGGACTCGGCGGGCACCGGCACCGGGCGGCGTGGCAGGTGGCCGGGCTCGAAACCCCGCTGCCCGTGCTGCCGGAAGTGCGCATTGCCGAAGGCATTCCCCTGTTGCGCTCGCCGCGGGAAGGCGAGGACATCATCGCTGACTACGCCCACACCGGGCTGACGCTGCGGCGACATCCGATTGCGGTGCTGCGCGAGCAACTGGCGGCCCGCGGTTGCATCGATTCCGCACAGTTGCGCGCGATGCCGGACGGCTCCACGGTCCGGACGGCAGGCCTGGTCATCACCCGGCAGCGGCCCGGCAGCGCCGAGGGGGTCACGTTCGTGACGCTCGAGGACGAGTCCGGCTCGGTCAACCTGATCGTCTGGCGCGACGTGGCCGAGCGCCAGCGCCAGGCACTGATCGGCTCACGGCTGCTGGGCGTTGCCGGCAAGCTGCAGCTGGAGGGGGAGGTCATGCACGTGATCGCGCATCGGCTGGTCGACCTGAGCCGCTGGCTGGGGCGCTTGCGTTCAGCAGCGCGCAATTTTCACTAGCGCTTTCACGATTCGTTCTTCACCTCTCCCGCTGCTGCGGGAGAGGTCGACCACAGGGTCGGGTGAGGGCTCCTAGCCGCGCCTGGCGCGACTGCGGCCGCCGCCCGGAACGGAGCCATCTAAATCGTAATCTTCGAAGTCACTGAGCAGTTCCGAGGTGCGCTTCTGTTCCAGCATCCGCTCAAGCTTGCGCCACGCGGGTTCTGCACCCTTCGGCGCACCGCGCTTGCGTTTGTCGAGGTCCTGCATGAGGCGATCGACGTCGAGGGCTTCATCGCCACCGACGACTTCCTCACTGTCTTCGTCCTCGAACTCTTCCGCTGACTCCGGCTTCTCGTGCATCGAAGAACCCCGGGGCAAGGTCCGCGTTTTTATACTTGGGTCGCGGCGAGCCGGCAAGGTGACTTTTCCACGACCCTCAGTGCAATAAGCTCGCCATCTTTCGCCGGTACTGTGTCACCAGCGGGTCCTGCTCGCCCAGCACCGCGAATGCCTGCAGCAGGCTGCGTCGGCCCGCGTCGTCGCCGTACGTCCTGTCGCGGCGCATCAATTCGAGCCATTCCGCCAGCGCCGTGCCGAAATCGCCAGCGAGCGCGTGGTGCGCCGCCAGGGCATGCCGTGCGGCTGCGTCGGCCGGGTTCGCCTCGACGGTTGTGCGCAGGCGCATGACGTCCGGCTGGGCATTGGCTGCCTCGACGAACGCGAGCCGCGCCCGCAACGACTCGAGCCGCGGATGGTCGGCCTGGGTGGCCTGCAGCGCGGCGATGGCCTCGGCCGCGCCGGCGGCATCGCGCTGGTCCAACAGCCTGCTGGCCACGTCCTCCGGCCGGTCCGACATAGATGCCGGAGCCGCATCCGGGGTCTCCGTCACGCCACGCTCCGGCGCAACGTACCGGTCGAGCAGGGCCTTGATCGCAGACTCGGGCTGCAGACCCACGAACTGATCGACCACTTCGCCGTGGTGGATCAGCAGCACCGTGGGAATGCTGCGGATCTGGAAATGCGTCGCCAGTTGCGCCTGTTCCTCCGTGTTGACCTTGGCCAGGACGAAGCGTCCCGCGTACTCGTCGGCGATCCGGTCGAGCAGCGGCATGAGCGTGCGGCACGGGCCGCACCAGGGCGCCCAGAAATCCACCAGCACGGGCGTCGTCGCCGAGGCCTCGACGACCTCGGCCATGAAGTTTCCGGCCGTGGCTTCGATCTTGCGCGCACCTTCCGTCATTTCGTGCCCCTTGACTTGCTCAGTGCGAAGTTTTTCGCGGATGCGCGGTCGATGCAAGCGTGCCTGGCGCTGGAAATCATGATTTGGCGTCACCCGCCGAGCCGCTATACTCCTGCGCCATTTTTCCCCCCGCCAACTGACTGGCCAAGGAGCATCCGATGTCGACGATCCGCACTTCCCGCCTCTGCATTGCGCTGGCACTCTGCAGCTGCGCAACGCCCGCCCTGGCCGACTGGACCGGCAAGGGCGTCGTCGGCGCGTCGTTCGCGACCGGCAACAGCGAGAACCAGGCGGCCAGCGCCGGCCTCGAACTGAAGAACACGGTCGACAAGTGGCAGCACACACTCGGCTTCGCCGGCAACTACGGCAGCGACAGCGGCACTACCACTGCCCAGCGCTGGGAAGTCCGCGGCCAGACCCAGTACGCCCTGACCGATCGCGCGTACGCCTTCGGGGCCGGCCGCTACGACGACGACAAGTTCAGCCAGTACGACTACCAGGCCTCGATCGCCGGCGGTCTCGGCTACCGGATCATCGACAGCGAGCGCACGAAACTGTGGGTGCAGGGCGGTCCCGGCTATCGCTATGCCGAAATCCTCGAGACGGGCGAGTCCGAGGACGGCGTCATCTTCCGCGGCGACCTGGGCTTCGAGCACCAGCTCACCGACACGACCAAGATCGTCGACCGCTTGCTCGTCGAAGCCGGTTCGGACAACACCTACGTCCAGAACGACCTCGGCCTCGAGGTAACGATCTCGGGTGCGCTCGGCCTGCGCGTCGCCTACCAGGTTCGTCACAACACCGACGTGCTGCCCGGCGTCGAGAAAACCGACACGCTCACGACGGTCGGCTTGCTCTACGAAACGAAGTAAGGCGTTCGTACCGCACTGCAACAGGGCCCGCGGCGGTCGATCCCCCGCGGGCCTGCGGCGTTTTCGCTAGAATCGCCGGATCATTTTTGCAGGCGAATCCCCCATGGCTGGTCCGAATCGCGAGGCGCCGTTGTCGCGCTTCCTGTATGCCGACGCTGCGGACTTCCTGACCCCGCTGGGCCAGGCGATCAACGCGGATTTCCTCGGCGACGAAGAGACGCTGGTCCGCTCGCTCGCAGACATGGCGCGGCTCGATCCCGCGCAGCACGACGAAGTGCAGGCGACGGCCCGCAAGCTCGTCGAGGCCGTGCGCAAGGCGCCCGCCGCCAAGACCGGGCTCGATGCATTCCTGCGCCAGTACGACCTGTCGTCGCAGGAAGGTGTCATCCTGATGTGCCTCGCCGAGGCGCTGCTGCGCATTCCGGACGATGAGACTGCCGACCGGCTGATCGCCGACAAGTTGCGCGCCGGCGACTGGGCCAGCCACCTGGGTGACAGCCAGTCACTGTTCGTCAACGCCTCGACCTGGGGGCTGATGCTGACGGGCCGCATCGTGCGACTCGATCCGAACGACGTGATCGCGCCCGAGGGCGTCATGAGCCGGGTCGTGGGCCGCATGGGTGAGCCCGTCGTGCGCACGGCCATGCGCCAGGCCATGCGCATCATGGGCCACCAGTTCGTCATGGGCCGCACGATGAAGGAGGCGCTCGACAATTCACTGAGCGGCTCCAACCGGCGCTACCGCTATACGTTCGACATGCTCGGCGAGGCGGCGCTGACCACGGCGGATGCCACGCGCTATTTCGATGCCTACCGGACCGCGATCGGCGCGCTTGCGGCGCGGGTCAACGAGTACCCGGATTTCGAATCGCGACCGAGCATTTCCGTGAAGCTCTCCGCGATGCACCCGCGCTTCGAGCGCTCCCACCGGCAACGCGTCCTGCGCGAACTGACCCCGCGACTGGTCGAATTGTGCCGGCTCGCGCGCGATGCAGGCATTGCGCTCACGCTCGACACCGAGGAATCCGAGCGGCTCGAGCTCACGATGGAACTGCTCGCGGCCGCGTGCCGCGACCCGTCGCTCGCCGGGTGGTCGGGATTCGGCATCGCGGTGCAGACCTACCAGAAACGCGCGCTGCCGATGCTGCGCTACATCGTCGGCCTGGCGCGGGAAACGAGCCGCATCCTGCACGTGCGCCTGGTCAAGGGCGCGTACTGGGACGCCGAGATCAAGCGTGGCCAGGAGCGCGGCTTGCCGGGCTACCCGGTGTACACGCGCAAGCCCAATACCGACGTCTCCTACCTGGCCTGTGCGCGCTACGTGTTCGAGCAGGGCAAGGGACTGCTGTACCCGCAATTCGCGACCCACAACGCGCACACCGTGGCCGCCGTGGCCAGCATGGCGCGCAAGGCCGGCATCGAGTTCGAATTCCAGCGCCTGCACGGAATGGGCGAGGAACTGTACTCGCACGTCACCAGCGCGGACGGGCTGGGAGTTCCCTGTCGCGTGTACGCGCCGGTCGGTGAACACGAAGACCTGCTGCCGTATCTCGTGCGCCGCCTGCTGGAGAACGGTTCGAACACTTCGTTCGTCAACCGCATCGTCAACGAGAACGAACCGGTCGAGGCGATCATTGCCGATCCCGTGCGGACGGTCGACGCGCTCGACAAGGTCGCGCATCCGCGCATTCCGCAGCCGCTCGACATCTACCAGCCCGAGCGGCGCAACTCGCTGGGCGTACACCTCGCGAACGGCGCGGTGCTGCACGACATGGCCGCGCGCATGGAACATGTTTCGCGCCGGCCCTGGGTGGCCACGCCCCTGATCGGAGGCTCCGAGCGCGGCGGGACCAGTGCCGCGATCCGCAACCCGGCCGACCACGACGATCACGTCGGTGCCGTCATCAGTGCCTCGGCGGATGACGTGCGCGCAGCGGTTGAGATCGCCGTCAGGGCGCAGCCGGACTGGGATGGCACGCCGGCTGCGGTGCGCGCAGACGTGCTCGACAGGACTGCCGAACTGTTCGAGGAGAACCTGCCCGAGTTCGTCGCCATGTGCGTGCGCGAGGCCGGCAAGTCCGTCCCGGACGGCATTGCCGAGGTGCGCGAGGCCGTCGATTTCCTGCGTTATTACGCGGCGCGCGCCCGGCACGAATTCGCCGGCCCGCAGCGCCTGCCGGGCCCGACGGGCGAAAGCAACGAATTGAGCCTGCACGGCCGTGGCGTGTTCACCTGCATCAGTCCGTGGAACTTCCCGCTGGCGATCTTCGCCGGGCAGGTCGCCGCAGCGCTGGCGGCCGGCAATGCGGTCCTGGCAAAGCCCGCCGAGCAGACGCCGCTGGTGGCGGCGCACGCGGTGCGCCTCATGCTGCAGGCGGGCGTGCCGGCCGATGTCCTGCACTTCCTGCCGGGCGACGGCGCCGTCGTCGGTGCCGCGGCCGTGGCCGATCCGCGGGTGGCCGGCGTCGCCTTCACGGGCTCCACGGAGACGGCCAGGATCATCCATCGCACACTGGCGGGCCGCGACGGGCCGATCGGCACGCTGATCGCCGAAACCGGCGGTCAGAACGCGATGATCGTCGACAGCTCCGCCTTGCCGGAGCAGGTGGTCATCGACGCCGTGCAGTCCGCGTTCAACAGCGCCGGCCAGCGCTGTTCCGCGTTGCGCGTGCTGTGCGTGCAGGAGGACATCGCGCCGAAGGTGAAGCGCCTGTTGTCCGGCTACATGGAGGAACTGGTGGTCGGCAACCCGGCGTATCTCGAAACCGACGTCGGCCCGGTCATCGACGAAGCGGCACGCGCCATGCTGGAGGGCCATGCCGGCAACATCATGCGCAATGCGAAGTGGCATCACCGGATCCAGCTCGGCGCTGGCGCGCGCGCGGGCACGTTCGTTGCGCCGCTGGCGGTCGAGATCGACTCCCTGTCGGTACTCGATCGCGAATGGTTCGGTCCGATCATGCACATCCTGCCGTACCGGGCCCGTGATCTCGAAGCCCTGGTCGACGCCATCAATGCAACCGGATTCGGCCTGACGTTCGGCATCCACAGCCGCATCGACGGCACGGTGCGCCGTGTGGCGAGCCGCGTGGCGGCCGGCAACGTGTACGTGAACCGGAACATCATCGGCGCCGTGGTCGGCACGCAGCCGTTCGGCGGGTCCGGGCTCTCGGGGACTGGCCCGAAGGCGGGCGGCCCGTACTACCTGCATCGCTATGCGCACGAGCGCACCCTGACGATCAACACCTCGGCGGTCGGCGGCAACGCTTCGCTGCTGGCGATGGAGTGAGCGGGAGGTCCCGCGCAAGGAGTCCATGAACTTAAGCGTCCTCGACATCTTCAAGGTCGGCGTCGGCCCCTCGAGCTCCCACACGATGGGGCCGATGAATGCCGCCTGCGCATTCGTGCACGACCTCGAAGCAAGATCGCTGCTGGCGCGCGTGGACAAGGTCGCGGCGCAGGTCTACGGCTCGCTGGCGCTCACCGGCCTGGGCCACTGCACGGACCGCGCGATCCTGCTCGGCCTCGAAGGCAACCAGCCGTCCACGCTCGACCCCGCCGCGATGGACCCGACGCTCGAGCGTATCCGCGCCACGGGCCGCATCCGGCTGGCCGGCAGCCGCGAGGTGGCATTCGACGAGCCGCTGGACCTGCTGTTTCACCGCGACCAGACGCTGCCCCAGCACCCGAACGGCATGCGCTTCACCGCACTCGATGCGGCGGGGAACGTCCTGCACCGCGAGGAGTTCTTTTCCACGGGCGGCGGGTTCATCGTGCGTGCCGGTGAATTCGGCAAGACGCCCGAGGGTGTGGTGCAGGTCGAGGTGCCCCATCCGTTCACGTCGGGGCACGAGCTGCTCGAGATGGCGCGTGGTCGCGGACTCGAGCTGCACGAGTTGATGCTCGAGAACGAACGCGCCTTCCGCACGGACGAGCAGACCCGCATGGCGCTGCTGCACGTCTGGTCGGTGATGAACGGGTGCATCGAGCGCGGCTTCCAGGCCAATGGCCTGCTCCCCGGCGTGCTCAAGGTGCGCCGGCGCGCCTCGCGCATGCAGCGCGTGCTGATCGAATCGTCCTCGCAGCACCGGCCGCTCGACGCGCTGGAATGGGTCAACGCCTTCGCGCTGTCGGTCAACGAGGAAAACGCTGCCGGCGGCCGCGTCGTGACCGCACCCACGAACGGTGCGGCGGGCATCGTGCCCGCGGTGCTCGCGTACTACCTCAAGTTCGAGCCGGGCGCGAGCGAGAACGGCGTCGTGCGCTTCCTGCTGGTCGCGGGCGCCATCGGCATGCTCTACAAGCGCAATGCCTCGATTTCCGGCGCGGAAATGGGCTGCCAGGGCGAAGTCGGCGTGGCCTGCTCGATGGCGGCGGCAGGGCTGGTGGCCGCGCAGAACGGCACCAACGAGCAGATCGAGAACGCGGCCGAAATCGGCATGGAACACAACCTCGGCCTGACCTGCGATCCGATCGCGGGCCTGGTGCAGATTCCCTGCATCGAGCGCAATGCGATGGGTGCCGTCAAGGCGATCAACGCCGCGCGGCTGTCGATGCGCGGCGACGGCACGCACAAGGTGTCGCTGGACCAGGTCATCGCGACGATGCGCCAGACGGGTCACGACATGTCGACGATCTACAAGGAAACGAGCCAGGGCGGGCTGGCCGTGAACGTCCCGGAATGCTGAGTAACAGACGCGTTGCCCGTCACTACAGCGGAGCGGCACATGGAGCCTGGTGATGCTGTCGTCGTGGTCACCGGCGCCTTCGGCGCGCTGGGTTCCGCGGTCTCGCGGGCATTCGCGCAGACCGGCGCGAAGCTCGCGCTGATCGACGTCTCGCACCCGTCGGCGGAACTGCAGGCGGAGTTCGGCGGTGCGGGAAAGATGCTGCTGGGCGGTGCCGATCTCGCCGACCTCGAGGCGACTCGCAAGGCCATGGCGGCGATCGCCATGCGCTTCGGCGGCATCGACGTCCTCGTGAACATCGCCGGTGGGTTCCGCTGGGAGAAAGTCGCCGACGGCGCCGTCGAAACCTGGGATTCGCTGTACGCGATGAACCTGCGCTCGGCCGTGGTCAGCTGCAAATGTGCGTTGCCGGCGATGCTCGAGCGCGGTGGCGGTCGCATCGTCAACATCGGGGCGGGCGCGGCAGCCAGGGCCGGTCTGGGGATGGGGGCCTACGCGGCATCGAAAGCCGGTGTGCAGCGCCTCACGGAAGCGCTCGCCGAAGAACTCAAGGACCGCAACGTCACGGTCAACGCGATCCTGCCAGGCATCATCGACACGCCCCGCAACCGGCTCGACATGCCCAAGGCGGACTTCACACGCTGGGTGAGTCCGGAGGCGATCGCGAAAGTCATCCTGTTCCTGGCATCGGACGCTGCCGGTGCCGTGACCGGCGCGTCGATTCCGGTGTTCGGCCGCGGCTGACTAGGCCGGGTTGCGCGGGTAGTCGAATTCGGCTTCGAGCCCGCTTTTCCAGTCGAGCTGCGACCAGTCCTCGAGCGCGAAGCACGCCGTGAACACGGCGCAGGTCGGCATCGTGTCGATCTGTTCGCCGGCTGAAAGCTTGTTGGCGCAGTCGGTGATGCCCGGGTTGTGCCCGAACACCATGACGTGGCGCGCATCGCCGCCGAGTTCGTGGATGACCTCGAGGATCGACTTCGGGTCCGCGAGGTACAGCCGCTCGTCCTGCGCAATACGTTCCGCGGATACCTTGAGTTCACGGGCCATGATGCTGGCCGTGGTCAGGGCGCGCACGGCCGGGCTGGCCAGGACCAGGTCCGGCTTCAGCTTTCTGGCACGCAGTCGCCGCGCCATCTCGGGCGCATCCTGCTGCCCGCGCTTGTTGAGAACGCGGTCCCAGTCCTGCTGGTCGGGCAGGGACCAGTCGGACTTTGCATGCCGGACCAGCGTCAGGCGATGCAGTCGGGCGGCAGCCTTGCGGCTGGCCTCGAGGCCCTGCACCTTGCTCTTGCTCAGTTTTCCAAGGCTCATGGTCCGCCTGCGACCTCCACGAATCCGTCAACGACCCGCGTGGCGTAGCTGCGCACGGGTTCATAGGCCGGCGGCGTCAGCGCCTTGCCGGTGCGCAGGCAGAAGCGCGCGCCATGCCTTGGGCAGATGACCTGGTGATCCTGGACTTCGCCGCCGGCGAGCCCGCCGCCGTCGTGCGTGCAGACGTCGTCGATCGCGAAGTACTCGTCGCCGATGTGGTAGACGGCGACGAAGACACCGTCGATTTCCGCCGAGGCGTAGTCACCGGGCGCGATGTCGGCGGCGGGCGCGACGCGGATCCAGTCAGGCATGGGAGTGCGATAGTTGGTTGCGCGTGGACCAGATGGGCAGGTGAGAGCGAAGCACAGACAGCGCAACGATCGAGGTGCCGCGAGCGGCACCCGCGCGGCGCCGGGTATCCGGCCGGGAACCGGTTCGCCGGGCTGTGCGAGGCATGGACGCCGAGCCCAGAGCCCCCAGGGACGGGTTTACGGCGTCCCGGCGTGCCGGTTCCCGGCCGGATGCCTTGGCGCCGCCGTGGAACTTGCGCGTGAACAGCCTCACATCATCCCCGTCTGCAGCCGCGCCGCCTCGGACATCATCGACTGGTCCCAG
>Ga0315273_10008084_pt1 | contig 13253 bp, 8 predicted proteins | sample YL17G02_0_MG_FD_205753 | JGI IMG/M metagenome (GOLD analysis project Ga0315273, IMG submission 205753) | Sediment microbial communities from Yellowstone Lake, YNP, Wyoming, USA - YL17G02_0 | ecosystem: Environmental > Aquatic > Freshwater > Lake > Sediment | place: USA: Wyoming | collected...
CACGCCCTTGCCGGCCCAGGTAAAGTTGATCCCGTTGTGGAGCGTGCCCTTCCCATCGGTCGAGAACTGCCCCTTGCCGCCGGTGTTGAACCAGATGATGTGCGATGTATCCACACCTGCCTCGCGGAACTGGTTCTCGATGTTGCGGCCGATGCCGTCGTCGACCAGGGCGGTGATAACCGCGGTCTTGAGACCAAAGCAAGCGCTGAGTCCCTCGGCGACGTTGGTTTCGCCGCCGCCGTGCCAGATCCGGGCGAATCGCGCCCGTCGGGTAGGCACGTCGCCAGGGTCAATGCGCATCATGACTTCGCCCAAGGCTACCGCATCCAGCCCCTCGCCGGCCGGCTTGATCGACAGTCTGCTCATCCTCGCATCCTCTACAGGGGGTAATGCCCGCTCTTTCTGTGGCGCGGCAGGCATATCCTCCCCGGTGTTGGGCACCCTAGCGGTTGTGGGACCCGTCGCGCAAGGGCTGGCGGCCGGTAGGTCCGAAATGCTATCATGGGTGTGTTCCCCGCCAGGTGCGCACGGAGCTTTGCGCACCTCTTTCCTTTCCGGGCGGGATCCAGAAGGAGTGCCGATCAGACCATGCGCAAGGCCATTTCCGATCCTCGTCTCGTCGTCACCATCGCCGGGGTAACCTTCAAGAATCCGTTTTTCCTCGCCTCCGGGCCCACTACGCACTCGGCCGACCAGCTCGAGCGCGGCTGCGAGCTGGGCTGGTCCGGGGCCTCCATCAAGCTGACCTTCGACCCGCCCCCATACATCAACCGCGAGCCGCGCTACGGCTACTTCGAGCCGCAGGGCTTCCTCTCGTTCACGGCCGAAAAGCGCCTGGCACTCGATCAGGCGGTGCAGTTGGTTCAAGACTCACTGCCACGGGTCAGCAAAGACTTCGTCATCATGGCGAACTACAGCTACACGGGCGAGAAGGGCGTCGAGGGCTGGGTGAACATGGCGAAGGTGTTCGAGCAGGCCGGCTGCCACGTGCTCGAACTCAACATGGGCTGCCCGAACATGTCCTTCAACGTCGCCCTGACCGGCGAGGCGCATGAGGGTGGTCCCATCAGCGGCGCGTCTCTGGGGATGATCCCCGAGGCGGTCGCCCAGATCGTCCGGGCCACAGTCGAGGCCGTCTCCATTCCCGTGTTCGTGAAGCTCAGCCCGGAGGGCGCCAAGCTGCCGTTCTCTGCGAAGGCCGCCTACGACGCCGGCGCGGTGGCGGTCGGGTCGAACGCCAACCGTCTGGCCATCCCTCCGGTCGATATCTGGAACCCGAAGAAAGCGGTGTACCACCTCCAGGAGCAGGTGTCGTTGAGCTGTATGTCCGGCCCCTGGGCGAAGCCACTGGCCCTGCGCGATGTCTTCGAGATCAGAAAGCGCGGCGGCCCGGAGGTACGGGCGATCGCCACCGGGGGAGTTGAGACCTGGCAGGACGCGGTGGAGATGGCGTTCTACGGCGCCGATCTGGTCGGCATCTGCACTGCGGTGCTGGCGCATGGCTACGGGATCGTAAGCGACATTACCGAGGGAGTGGTGGCCTACCTCGATAAGATGGGATATGCTGACTGGGGAGCGATGCGCGACCTGCTGGTCGATCAGATTACCTCGTCCGAGGATCTCACCCTCTACCCCGGCCACGGTCGGGTCAAGAACCCTCAGCTTTCCGCCCCCTGCAAGTCGGCCTGCCCGAATCAGGTGCCGGCCCAGGGTTACGTGCAGGCCGTCGCGGACCGCGATTTCGAGCAAGCCTACCGCTTGATCACGTCTCGGAACCCCCTGCAGTCGGTATGTGGGTACATCTGCGCTCATCCCTGCGAGGAGAAGTGCACCCGAGGCGACATCGACGAGCCGATCCGCATCCGCGATATTAAGCGCTTTGTGCTGGAATATGGCGCGGCCCAGGGCTGGAAGCCGGAAGTGGATCGCCTACCAAAGACCGGTAAGAAGGTCGCTGTCGTCGGTTCCGGTCCGGCGGGGCTTGGCTGCGCCTGGGATCTCACGCGGGCCGGCCACAGTGTCACCGTGTTCGAGGCCGAGAAGAAGCCGGGCGGGATGATGCGCTACGGCATCCCGAGCTTCCGGCTGCCCGAGGCCGTGCTTGATGCCGAGATCGAGGCGCTGAAGGCGCTCGGTGGGAAGGTCAAGTGCGGCAAGCGGCTGGGCAAGGACTTCACCCTCGACGGCCTGCGCGGGGAGGGCTTCGACGCCGTCTTCCTGGGTGTCGGCGCCTGGTCGGGGCGGAAGCTCGACGTGCCAGGTGAAGACGCCAAAGGTGTGGTCTCTGCCGTTGACTTCCTGTGCGACTTCCGGCGCGGCAAGAAGACCATCGTGGGCGAGCGAGTGGCCGTGATCGGCGGCGGCTTCACCGCCATCGACACCGCGCGCACCGCGCGGCGGCTGGGCGCGAAGGAAGTCTTCCTCTGCTACCGCCGGACCCGCGATGAAATGCCGGCGGAGCCGGAGGAAGTGCTGGAGGCCGAGGAAGAGGGCGTGCGCGTCATCTACCTCGTTGCCCCGATTGCGATCCTGAAGAAGCGCAACCGCGCGGTGGGGCTGAGCATGCGGATTCACACGCTGGGCGAACCCGACAAGTCGGGGCGCCGCCGACCGGATCCGGTGACCGAGACCGAGTTCTCACTGCCCTGCGACATGGTGATCAACGCGCTGGGCCAGGGGGTGAGCGGCGAGTTCGAGGGTGTCTCCGTCAACCCCGACGGCACGCTCGCCTGCGATCATGATACCGGCGCCACCACGGTGGAAGGCGTGTTCGCCGGCGGCGACGCGGCCACCGGGCCGGACACCGTGATCGCGGCCGTCGCTTCCGGGAGGCGAGCCGCTGCCTCCATTGACAGCTACCTCACCAACGGCGAGCCGTTCCTCAGCTACGATCCTGAGTTGACGGAAGTGTCGAAGAGCCAAGTGCTGGCGCGGCAGAAGGGCCTGGAGTTCGAGCCGCGGGTGCCGCTCGCAGGTAGGCCGGCCGGCGAGAGGAGAACCTCCTTCGAGCCCTATCGCCTGGTGCTCAGCGAGGAGGATGCGGTCAAAGAGGCGAGCCGGTGTCTGGTGTGTGGATGCGGCGAAGGCTGCGGTCTTTGCTTCCGCATCTGCTCGTCGTTTGCGGTGGAGCGGCAGGCCGGGGCTACCTTCCAGATCGACGAGGAAAAGTGTGTGGCCTGCGGAATGTGTTTCCGCCGCTGTCCCAACAAGAACATCGAGATGGTCCAACTCGACGGCACCGTGTAGTCGCACCAGACCCAGGGAGGATGGCGCATGAAGGTCCTGATTACCGCGACCTCGTTTAGCGAGGTGTCGCGGGAGCCGGAGGAGAGACTCGTCAAGGCCGGCTACGAGATCGTGCAGAACCCATACGGGCGTCCCATGACCCGCGAGGAGATACGGCCCCTGCTGAAGGGGATCGACGGCGTCGCGGCCGGGGTGGACCAGTGGTTCCCGCCTGCCTTCGATGACGCCGACCGCCTGAAGGTGCTCGCCCGCCACGGCGCGGGCATGGATTGCGTAGATGTGGCCGAGTGTACCAAGCGTGGCATCGTGGTGGCGAACATCCCCGGCGCAAACGCAGAGGCCGTGGCCGACATGGCGATGGCGCTGATGCTGGCGGTGGCCCGACACATCCCGTTTGGCGACAGCACCACCAAGGCCGGACAGTGGGTCAACAGCTACGGCGTCGACGTTTTCCAGGCGACGCTGGGGCTGCTGGGCATGGGGCGTATCGGCAAGGGCGTGGCCCGCAGGGGCCGCGGGTTCGACATGCGCGTGCTGGCCTACGACCCCTACTTCGACGAGAAGTTCGCGGCCGACTATGGCATCGAGCGCGCCGGCTCCATCGAGCAGGTGATGAAGGAGGCGGACTTCGTCTCCGTGCACATGCCGCTCTCCGACGAGACCCGCAAGTCCATCAACGCCGAGAAGATCGCCCTGATGAAGCCGAGTGCGATCATCGTCAACACCGCCCGGGGCGCGATCATCGACGAGGACGCCCTCGCCGACGCTCTCGAGGCAGGCCGCATCTTCGGCGCGGGCCTCGACGTCTACGCCACCGAGCCCCCCACGCAGAGCCGGCTGCTGAAGTGTAAGCGGGCGGTAACCATGCCGCACAACTCTTCGAACACGCCCGGCGCGCTGCGGGCGATGGGCGATGGCGTCGTGGACGCCATCATCGACGTATTCGAGGGCCGTCGTCCCAAGTTCTGCGTCAACCCCGAAGTCTACCAGGGCGAGTAGGTCCCGTTTACATAGGGGCGATCGTCTGCGGTTGCCCGAGCGGAAATGTGGGGCGCCTTTCGCGCCCTGCCCATATATCGAGGAGGATGGTCTCCATGTCCCAGGTGCGAATAGGAATGGCCGGCGGCGGCTTCTCGGCGAGTCTCCATATCCACGGCTACAAGCAGCTCGCGCCAGAGCGCTGTCAGGTGGCGGCGATCTGCGCCGTGCCGAAGGCCGATGCGGAGGCATTCGCCGCCAAGCACGGCATTCCCGAGGTCTACGACAACTTCACCGAGATGCTGGCAAGGGCGAAGATCGACGCCGTCGACCTGGCCGTGCCCAACTACCTGCACGCGCCGTTCATCATCGAGGCGGCGAGGGCCGGGAAGCACGTTTTCTGCGAGAAGCCTCTTACCGGCTACTTCGGACACGACCGACCCAAGGACGAGATGATCGGCAAGACCGTGTCCAGGCAGAAGATGCTGGAGCACGTGATCGCCAAGTGCGATGAGGTGATGGATGCGGTCAAGAGCAGCGGGATCAACTTCGGGTACGCCGAGAACTGGGTCTACGCGCCTTCCTTCGTGAAGCTCTGGCGGCTGGCCAAGGCCGCGAAGGGAACCATCCTGCGCATCGAGGCGGAGGAGTCGCACTCCGGGTCGCATGCCGACTACGCCAAGCAGTGGCGCACCTCCGGCGGCGGATCGCTGATGGTGAAGGGCTCGCACCCGCTGGGCGCGGCGCTCCAGCTCAAGCACTGGGAGGGGGAAGCCAAATTTGGCAAGCCCATCCGTCCGCAGTCGGTGTTTTGCGAGGTCGGGAACCTGACGTGGATACCCGAGTTCGAGAAGGAAGAGAAGCGCTACCTCCGCACTGGCTGGAAGGACGTCGAGGACTGGGGCATCATCGTCGTCAAGTTCGATGATGGTTCAGTCGCCGAGGTCAAGGCGGCGGACACCACCCTCGGTGGTGTGCACAACTACCTCGAGGCCTATCTCTCCAACGCCCGCCTGCGCGCGAACATCAACCCGACCGATGCCTGCGTCGCCTACGCGCCTGCGCCCGAGATCTTCGGGGACGAGTACATCGTCGAGAAGATCGAGACCAAGGGTGGCTGGAGCCTGCCCTCCCCGGATGAGGATTGGAACCAGGGGTATCCGCAGGAGATCGCGGATTTCGCCGCCTCCATAGCCGAGGGACGTCAGCCCGTCTCCGGCGCGCGGTTGGCTCGCGATGTCAACATCGTCCTCTACGCCGCTTACGTCAGCGCTGAAGAAGGACGGCGGGTTGAAGTGAAGTCGCTTCTCGACGGTCGTTAGAGGAACCTATCTATGCCCAAGCTGCGCATCGGCACGGTCGGCTATGGGTACGCGGCCGGGCTCCATATGCCCGGCTTCCAAGCGCTCGGCCCCGATCGCTGCGAGGTGGTGGCCGTGTGCGGCCGCAGCAAGGACCGCGCCGAGAAGTTCGCCGCGACCTGGGGCATTCCGCGAGCCTTCGAGAGCTTTCAGGAGATGGTTGCGGCCGTTGACTTCGAGGTGGCCGATCTGGCCGTCCCGAACCATCTCCATACTCAATTCGCGCTGGAGGCGGCGAAGGCCGGCAAGCACATCATCTGCGAGAAGCACCTCACGGGCTTCTTCCGCGAACCCGACACCCCTGCCGACGAGCTGGTCGGCAAGACCGTTCCGAAGCAGCGCATGCTCGATCGAGTCACCGAAGAATGCGACGAGATCGGCGCGGCGATCCAATCGGCCGGCGTCAGGTTCGGTTACGCCGAAAACTGGGTCTACGCTCCCCCGTTCGTCAAGCTGCGGCGGCTGGCCGACGCCGCCGGGGGCACCATCCTCCGCATCGAGGCCGAGGAATCGCATTCCGGCTCGCCGTCGGTCTACGCGAAGCGATGGCAGACCTCCGGCGGGGGCTCGCTGGTGCTGAAGGGCGCTCACCCAGTGGGCGCGGTGTTGCAGCTTAAGCAGTGGGAGGGAGAGCGCAAGTTCGGCAAGCCCATCCGCCCCGCCTCGGTGGTTTGCGAGGTGAGCAACCTCACCTGGATCGAGGCCTTCAAGCAGGAGCCGGCGCACTTCCTCAAGACCGACTGGGTCGATGTCGAGGACTGGGGGATCATGGTCCTCACTTTCGACGACGGGTCTGTGGCCGAGATCAAAGCTGCCGATACTACTCTTGGCGGCGTGCACAATTTCCTGGAGGCGCACCTCTCGAACGCGCGGCTGCGGGCCAACATGAACCCGAATAACGCCTGCGTCGCCTACGCGCCCTCAACCGAGATCTTCGCCGACGAGTACATCAGCGAGAAGATCGAGACCAAAGGCGGCTGGACCTTCCCGTCGCCCGATGAGCACTGGAGCCAGGGCTACCTCGGCGAGATTGCCGATTTCGTCAACGCCATCGCCGAGGGCCGCGATCCTATCTCCGGGTTCACGCTGGCACGGGATGTTGCCATTGCGCTCTACGGCGCCTACGTCTCGGCCGAAGAGGGGCGGCGAGTGAAGCTGTAGCGCAGCCGCCGCCCCGGTCGGATTCCTGCGGCGGAACACAGCCACTGAGGTGAACGGCGTGTCCTCTCTGAATGGCTGGCGCAAGAGACTAGTGCCCCTGTCCGACCTGAGTCGGGCGGCGCGGCGGTTTTGGGTCGCCCTCTTCCTGCTCCTGCTGCTGGTGGTGACTGCGTCGGCGGTCTACGTGAACGTGGAGAGTCGGTACAGCGGCGAGCAGTGGACCCTCATAGACGCCGTCTACATGGCGGTCATCACTATCGCCACCATCGGTTTCATGGAGGTGCACCCGCTCAGCCAGTTCGGGCGCGCCTTCACTATCGGGCTTGCCGTCACCGGCATCATCATCGCCGCCTACGCGGTCCGCAGCGCGGCCAGCCTGTTGCTGGGCGAGCAGTTGACCAACGAGGTGCAGAGACGACGGAGGATGCGAATCGTGAACGCCATGCGCGACCATTACATCGTCTGCGGATACGGCCGGATGGGCAAGGAAGCGGTCACCCAACTCCTTCGTCGGGGACTCCAGGTGGTGGTGATCGAGAACGAGCTGGCGCAACTCGTCGCCTTGCGCGAGGAAGGGCTGACCTACGTGGAGGGAAACGCGGCCGAGGACGAGGTGCTGAGAAGCGCGGGCATCGAGCGGGCCAGGGTGCTGATCTCTGCCTGCGCCACCGACGAGGATAACGTGTTTGTGGTGCTCAGCGCCCGACTGCTGAGCCCGCGTCTCCACATCGTGGCGCGAGCCTCTCTCGGAGGCGCGGTGGACAAGCTCATGAGAGCAGGAGCGAACCACGTGCTTTCCCCCTACATAGTGGGCGGGCGAAGCCTGGCCTCGGCGGCGGCCGAGCCGGGGGTAACAGATTTCCTCGAGATGGTGCTGCACCGCGCCGACATGGACGTAGAGATCGCCTCCATTACCGTGCCCACGAAGTCCCTTCTGGTAGGGAAGGCGATATCGGACCCGGCGCTGGCGCAGGAAGGTGGAGCCATGGTCCTGGCGGTGATGAGCGGCCAGAAGCAACTCTTCACGAACCCCAGCTCAGACCGGACGCTGGTGGACGGCGATCGCATCATCGCGATGGGCTCGCGGGTGCAACTCGAGGCGCTCAAGAGAAAGGCGGGAGCCTGAGGCCCCCGCCGTGTCTGAGCTATTGGGTCTGCGCTACCGCTTCCACGGCGGCACATCCGGCAGCAGCGCCTGGAACTCCTCGATCAGCTTCTTCTCATACTCCCCGACGTAGGTCCCTGCGAAGAAGCGGCCCATCGCCTCCTCATAGAACCGCTGCCAGGACTTGTCCTCCTGCCCGGGCTCTACCGGAAAGAACAGGAAGCCGTTGGCCTGGGCGGCCTTCAGGTCGCCCGGCGCGTCGCCGATCATCAGCGCGTGATCCTTCGCGTACTTCCCGCCGGCCCCCAGCTTCAGGTGCTCGGTCTTGCTCCCCATCTCCTGGCCGGCGATGACGGCGGCGTACCTATCGATGCCGTGCTCTTCCCATTCGCGCTGCAGGGCCTCGCCCGGCGTCTGGGAGACACACATGATGTCGGCCGTCTTGCCGAGCGCCTCCAGTGATTCCCGCACGAAGGGGAAGGGAGGCACATCGTGCACCATGTCGGCGATGGAGGCGTTGACGGCCTCGCTCCAGGCCAGGGCCTGCTTGAGCACGGGGTCGCCTGACTTCTCGGCCGCTTCCTTGAGCGCGGGATTGCCGAGCTTCTTCTCTGTGACCGCCCAGTGGCGGAGCGTCGGCACGTCCGGCAGCTTCACGCCGCGGCGCTGGACCTCGGGCCGCTCTGCCAGCAGATCGAACACCATCAGCACCGCGGGCCAGCGGTTGATCCCCCGGTGCTTCGAGTAGAGGTTCACGAACTCGCCGGCCTCGCGGGCGTACTTCGAGACCGCTTGAAGATGCCAGTGGTTGATGATGTTGGGGATGAAGCACTCCTTGTGCTTTATCTCCATGGTGTCGAACACACAACCGTCGGAATCGATGCCGACGAAGAACTCGTGCTTCGGTCTGAAGTCCTTCAGCGGGGCCTGCGGATCACTCATGTTCGCTCGTCTCTCCTCGGGATGTTGGACGGGGGCTTGCCCCCAGGTCGTCACGCCCGCGCGAACGGCTTCACATGCTTCTCGATGTGGGCGCGGACGGTTTCGTAATGGATCTCCTCATTTTCCTCCAGCGTCCTCAGGAACCGGTCGCGGAACCGAGGCCTGCCATCCACCTGGGTCGTCAGCACCGAGCCGAAGGTGACGTGCAGCGTCTCCCGCGTGTCGAACTGGTCGAGGATGCCGACGAGATCGGCGTCGCTCATGCTATCCGGCGCCGGCACCTTCGCCAAGTCTGCCGACACGTGATAGGAGGCGCGGTCGGTCGGGTAGCGCTCGATGGCAAACCCCATGATCTCGCGGAACAGCGAGGGGTCGATCTTGGCGATCGCCCGCAGCGCTTCGAGGTAGCTGGTGCCGGCCGTCTTCAGGTGCACCAGGTTGCCAGCGAGACGAGAGGCGATGGGGTAGATCGAGAACTTGTCGCTCCCGGAATGGATGCTGATCTTGTACGGGCCGAAGCGCTTGGCGACCGCCACATGGCCGGCGAAGCTGCGCTCGAATTCCTTGAGATCGCCGATGTAGTCCACACCCTTCTCGAATTCGCCCACGAAGCGCGGCGCGAGGCTCACCCACTTTACTCCCAGCCGCTTCAGCTCGCGCGCCACGAACACATGCTCGGCCACCGAAGTCGGCGTGGCCGTCTCGTCCACCGACATCTCTAGCTCGAACGGCCGGCCCACGGTCTTCGCGACGAGGTGTCGGTACATCCTCGCGGTGTGGGCCAGCGCCCGGCCGTACTTCCCCGCCGCGCGCAGCAGCGTCGCCTCGTCGAAGCTCACCACGGTGTCGTCCGAGAGCCGCACCGCCTCCGCATACGACGTCACCATCGCTTCCGGCGTCGTTTCCAGCTCGCCCCAGGGTAGGGCAGCAAACTTCGCCCTGAGCGCGTCCAGCCCGGCCGTCTCCGCTTCATTGTCGACATGATCGCCGGGGTCGATGGTGTACATGGTGAAGCCGGCGGCGAGGGTGGTGTCGATGTCTTCCGTCGTTTTCAGATGGTCGGCGTCTGCGCCGAAGCCGTCCCGCCAGCCCTCCTGGAACACCCCGAAGGTCGCCATGTCCATTACGCGCTCGGGCATGCTGCCGGTGCGGGTCATCTCACGGATCGACTGCTGCGCATAGAAGGGCCGGAGGCCAGTGCCGCGAACCGCCCGGACATGCGCGGGGGTTGCCAGCCCTAACCGGTCGCCCGTCCCGATGGCGGCCTGCACACCTATCACCTGCGGCGCGGTGAATGCCAGGCGCTGGCGCAGCGCGGCGGCGTTCTGGTGATCGAGATATCCGGCCTGGAACGACAGCGCCCATCCGCCGACCTGGACGCGAGATCGCTCACCACAGAAGCTCGCGACCGCGGCCGGCGATGCCGCCTCGTCCCACAGCAGGCACAGCCGCTTCTCCATCCCGCGCCGCCCCAGGAAGTAGACGACTCCGTCAGCGGCGACGATGGAGCGCGGGTAGGCCTCCCAGCCGGCGGCGGCGAGATCGGCGGCAGTCTTACGCGCATCCGCCCCCGCGAGCGGAGGCGTGATCGTGGTTGCTTTCAGCAGAGATGAGAGCATCAGTCAGGTATCCTCTGTCCATGCGATTTCTGCGCCCTCCGCGCGAAGCCCTTCGGGAAGGCGGCTGACGCGGCTTGGCGGCCAGCCGGGGCCGGCCGCCAAAGGGAATGGATCCGCCGTCTCCGTCCCTAGCGCCCTCCGCCCAACTCCGGCGGGGCGTTCTTCAGGCGATACAGCATCTCCCCGGCCTTGGGCACCAGCAACACGCCCTCGCCCTCGCGGTTGGCGTAGTCCTCCGGTCGGATCGTCTTCGGGTCCATGTATCCGAGGTTGATCTGCTCGCAGACTTCCTTCGGAATGCCGGTAGCGAGGACCACATTCACCCGCGGCTTCTCCACTCCGTCCTCATAGGCGCCGATGCCCTTCACGTGCGTGGAGTGCGCCAGCACCCCCCACGGGTACTTGCTGTACTTGTCCCACTGCTTCAGGAAGAAGTCCCGGGTGTGGTAGCCGACCTCGTGGATGATATGACCGTGGGTTACTGAGACTTCGGTGACGTGCGGAGCATAGATAATCAGCGTGCCGCCGTCCGCCACCACCGGCTCTAGCTTGTACATACACTTGCCCGCAGTCCAGATGTCATCGTACATCCTGGGGGCGCACGAGAGCACGGTGTGAAAGGGCTTGTCCTTGTGGGTGATGTGAATCTTCTGGGAGAGGTTCGCCGCTTGCGACCAGGCCTGTTCGGGCGTCCCGAAGTAGATGCCTGCCACGCCGTCGTCCTTAACCACCAGGCAGATGGCGTGCTTCTGGGTCTTAATCAGGCTGGCCGCGCGATCCACCACGGCCCGCACCGGCGTCCACTTCTTCCCGATGATCACGGGGTTCGTGATCACGGCTCCCAGCCAGTGGAAGAAGTCGATGATATGCTGCCCCGCAACGCCGGGGAAGAGGTACTTGTTGCCGCCCGAGAACCCCACCACCTCGTGCGGGAAGACCGGCCCGACGATCAGGATCAGATCGTAATCCAACACCATCTTGTTGACGGTGATGGTCACGTCCAACTCGAAGCGGCCCTCGGTGATCTCTCCCACCTCGCCCTTGGTCAGCTTGCCGATCTCGGCCAGCGCCTCCGGATCTTTCCAGAGGTGGTTGAAGAACTGCGCCTTCGAGAACTGCTTCTTGTGCTCTTCCGCGGTGATCCCGACCCGCTTGTAGATCATCTCCTGTGGCATTGGTGGATGAGTGCCGAGCGCCACCAGGTAGTCGAGCTTCTTCGCCCGTTCGGCCACGCCTTCGTAGATGACCCGGAACACGCGGTCGATGGGCGCGGTGCGAGTGTGATCGGGGATGATGACCAGCACGCGTCGCCCGGTGATGTAGAGTCCCTCCAGGGCGCGCTTCAATGTGCGATCGATCTCCGTGTCGATCATCAGGCGGTGTTCGTATCCGAGGCCGGTGATCTGAGTTGGGCCGTCCATGCTACTTCGTCCACTCCGTATGGAAGCTGCCCGGCTTGTCCACGCGCTCGTAGGTATGGGCGCCGAAGTAGTCCCGCTGCGCCTGGATCATGTTCGCCGGCACCTGCTCCCGCCGATAGGAATCGAAGTAGGCGAGCGCCGAGGCGAACGCCGGAATGGGCAGACCGAGTTGGGTAGCCGTGGCAAGCACGTGGCGCCACTGCTCCTGGCTGCTCTCCAGGACGTCCTTGAAGAACGGGTCGAGCATCAGATTGGCGAGATTCGGGTTGCGCTGATAGGCCTCGGTGATGCGATGCAGGAACTGGGCGCGGATGATGCAGCCGCCCCGCCAGATCTTGGCGAGATCTCCGAAGTTCAGCTCCCACTTGTACTCCTTGCCAGCTTCCTTCATCAGCGCGAAGCCCTGGGCGTAGGAGCAGATCTTCGAAGCATACAGCGCCTGCCGAATCGCCTCGACGAACTCTGACTTGTCGCCTCTGTAAGTTGGGTCCGGGCCTGACAACACCTTGGAGGCGGCGACCCGCTCCTCCTTGACGGCCGAGATGCAGCGGGCGAACACAGCCTCGGTGATGGTCGGAACCGACACCCCCAGGTCGAGCGCGTTCTGCGAGGCCCACTTGCCCGTGCCCTTCTGTCCGGCCTTGTCCAGAATCACCTCGACCAGCGCCTTCCCTGTCTCCTCGTCCTTGCGGGCGAGAATATCGCGGGTGATCTCAATCAGATAGGAGTCCAGCGGACCCCGGTTCCACTCGGCGAAGACCTGGTGCATCTCGTCGGCGCTCATGCCCAGCGCGTTCTTCATGATGAAGTAGGCTTCGCTGATGAGCTGCATGTCCCCGTATTCGATGCCATTGTGCACCATCTTCACGTAATGGCCCGCTCCGTCGGCGCCGATGTAGGTGCAGCACGGCTCATTGTTCACCTGGGCTGCGATCTTGGTCAGGATGGGCTGAACCAGATCCCAGGCTTCCTTCTGGCCGCCGGGCATGATGCTGGGGCCGTGCCGCGCGCCCTCTTCCCCACCCGATACGCCGGTGCCGATGTAGAGGAACCCCTTCTCGGCCAGCATCTTGTTGCGGCGGATGGTGTCCTGGAAGAAGGAGTTGCCGCCATCGAGCAGCAGGTCGCCTTTCTCCATATGGGGCAGAACCAGCTGGATGAACTCGTCCACCGGCGAACCGGCCTTCACCATCAGCATGATCCGGCGCGGCTTCTTGAGCGACGCCATGAACTCTTCGATGGAGTAGGTCGGGACGATCTTCTTGCCCTTGGCCTCGCCCGCCATGAACTCCTCGGTGCGCGCGGCTGTCCGGTTGAAAACCGCGACCGAGAAGCCTTTCTCTTCGATATTGAGCACGAGGTTCTGGCCCATCACCGCCAGACCAATCAGACCGAAATCCTGCTGCGCCATCGTTCCTAT
>Ga0315273_10008086_pt1 | contig 13252 bp, 12 predicted proteins | sample YL17G02_0_MG_FD_205753 | JGI IMG/M metagenome (GOLD analysis project Ga0315273, IMG submission 205753) | Sediment microbial communities from Yellowstone Lake, YNP, Wyoming, USA - YL17G02_0 | ecosystem: Environmental > Aquatic > Freshwater > Lake > Sediment | place: USA: Wyoming | collected...
CGATGGTTCCCGTAAGGCCAGCCCGGAGTGCCCCACATTCTGGCTTCTGGCTTCTGGCTTCTGACTTCTCCGTTTGCGGCCATGCCGCGCTGTGCTACTCAGGCGATCAGGACCAGTTCGTGGTCCAGGATCGTGTCGATGCGGAACGAGGCCCACCCGCCGGCGAGGCTTGCGGTGACGCTCCGGTTGGCGACCAGAAGCTGCACGCGCCCTCCGCGAACGTCCTTCGGCAGCCGCAGCTTGACCGTGAAGGGGCCGACCGGTATCAGCTCGTCGACCGGCGCGCGCCAGGTTCCCGCGCTGGTCAGGTTGACCACATGCAGGATGAGGCGGCCGGGCTGCGTGTACAGGTTGCAGTCGATCAGCCCGCGTCCTTCGACCTGGAGCGGCATGTGGTCGCCGGCCGCCCACCGCACCAGGTTGGCCAGCAGGTCGCCGTGGTCCGGCAGGTTGTCGCGCCCGAAACGGCGGTCGATGTCGGCCGGCATGTAGGCGACGCGGCCTTTGAGCACCAGGCCGGGAATGTCGGTCTTGGGTTGCCGCATCCAGGCGGTCTCGGGCGGGTAGATCGGGAATTCCGGAACAAAGGTCAGCGGCACGAGGGCGCCCGCGTCGGTGCGCAGCGGCTCGAGCACTCCGCCGAAGGGAATGATGTCGGTTTCGTCGAAGCCGCCGAGCACCGGGTGGCGCTGGCCGGTGGCCGGCGGCTCGTCTCCGGCCTTGGGCCCCCAGACGCGCGCGCGCAGTTCGGGAATCAGCCGCAGATAGGTGTGGACGGTGCGCGCATTCACGCGGCCGGCGCCCGCCGCGTGCGCCCCGAACAGGTCCGCCAGCGCGAAATCGCCGCGCGAGTCTCCCCACTCGTTGAACAGACTGGTGACACCCGAGGCGATCAGCCCTCCGCCGCCCTCGACAAACCGCCGCACCGCGGCGCACTGGGCGTCCGACATGGCCGCCAGGTTTGGCAGAACCAGCACCGCGAGATTGCCGGCCTCCCGCTGGATGTGATCGGCGTGGACCGGGACGTAGGGAATCCGCGCGCGCACCAGCGCCTGCATGAAGCCGCGGTAGGGAGCCTCGACCAACTCGTCCGCGTTGTCCCTTCCGTAGTAGTCGGTGTTACGCTGCGACCAGACCAGGCCCACGGCGGCCAGCGGGCGGCGGTTCACGAGGTACTGTTCGTTGGCTTTGTACCAGCGCATCAGGGGCGCCGCGGTGCGGTACATCCGCCGGTCCTCGTGGTAAGCGCCGACGTGGTGCCACCACGGCTGGATGCCGCCGGCAAAGCCGGCGATCATCCACATGCGCGCTTCGGCCGCCGGTTTGGAGGCCACGCGGAACGAGTTGCGCCCCGCCTGGTACATGGCCATGCTCTCGGGGACGGTCTTGTCCCAGCCCAGGCAGCCGTGGATGAGCTTCCCGGTTTCGGCGTTCTGCTGGAAGCCGGTGGTGTCCGAGCGGCTCTGGTGATCCATTAACATCACCTCCGCCCGTTCGCAGATCCGCTTGGTGTCGCGGAAGGTTCGCGCCTGGCCCGCGATCGAGCCGCTGTTCATGCCGATCCAGAGGCAGTCGGGGCCGCCCGCGGCTTTCGTCGTGCGGTTGAACAGGTCCCACACCTCCAGCCGCCGGTCGTAGTTCCACTCGATCCACTGCCGGTAGACCGGGTCGTCCCAGTCGTGCTGCTTCGGGAGCGGCTGGCTGGTCTTGTCGCGGAACTTGCGCTCGCAGTTGGCGCAGTAGCAGATGCTGTCGCGCCCCAGACCGGCCCAACTGTTGTCGGCGAAACCCTCGGGGTGACTGCGCCCGATGATCTCGGTGAGTACGCCGGGGATGTACTCGTCGTAGTAGGGGCTGTTGATGCAGGTGACGTATTTGTCCGCCGCGCGATACGGGTTGCCGGAGGAGTTGCGCGCAAACCAGTCCGGGTGCGCCTTATAGAAGTCCTCGGCCACGCGGTTGCAGTCCATGCGGGCCAGAACCACCAGGCCGTCGGCGTGCGCGGCTTTGGTCAGTTCGCCGTAAAGATCCCGATCGCCCAGAAACTCGGCGCGGTGATGCAGCGGGAATTTGCTCGGGTAATAGGCGACGATGCCGCCGGCATTGACGATGATGGCCTGGGTTTCGGTGCTCTTCCAGTACTCGCGCCACCACGCGATGTCGTAGCGCGCCGGGTCCTTCTCGGTGATATTGGTCTGCCCCCAGCGGTATACCCGGCGGTACCACGGGACGGCTGCGCTGTTGGCTTCCGACGGCGCCAACCCCGACGCGGCAACCGCGGCGGTCATTCCAACGAACTCTCGACGTGTTTCAGACATGATCTCTCCAGGTGCAAAACCGCCCCCTCCGCGCGCCCGAAATGGGGACAGTAACAAATAACCCCTTTTTCGAAAAAGGGGTTATTTGTTACTGTCCCGGTTTTGCCGGGTCGGGCGGCGGCTCTTTCTTCTCGCGCGGGTTGGTGATCGAGACCCCTTCGGGCGTGATCACGACCGTCCTGAGCTGCCCGCGCGGCCCGATCGGCCCGAGCGGCTTGCCGTTGACGCGAATCTCCAGGCCGCCCGCGTTGCCGACGAACAGGCTGGCGCGCTCGTTCGCCGCGAAACGGCGGCTCTGGCCCGGCTTGAGCACGGTGGCGGTCTTCTTGCCGTCCGTGGTGGCCGAAATCCAGACCGTCTCCAACGCCGCGACCTCGATGTCGAGCTTCGCGTCGGTGGGCGCGGGCTCCTTAGCGGGAGGTGGCACAGCCGGCTTCACCGTCTCGGGCGGCGGTGCGGCGGGCGCGATCTGAGCTACGGGCCGCGGCTGGGGAGGCGGAGCCGCTGTCTCGACACGGGCGGGCGGCGGCGCGGCGGGCGCGGTCTGAGCTACGGGCCGCGGCTGGGGAGGCGGAGCCGCTGTCTCGACACGGGCGGGCGGCGGCGCGGCGGGCTCGACCCGGCGCGCGCGCTGCCAGAGCGCGTAGATGCCGCTACACCCGGCGATCACCGCAATCAGAAGAACGATCGACCAGGGCTTCGGTCCCGACACACGCCGGCCGGCGGCTGTCGGCAGGGGCGGCACGTCAAACGCCGGCGGCGCGGGTTGAAGCGACGGAAGCGGCTGCGCGGCCTCGGCCCGCTCGCGAAGTTCGCTCAGCGCACGCTCCAGGTTTTGTTCCTCGAGACCCAGCAGACTCGCATACTGGCGCACGAAAGCCCGGTAGAAAAACGCCCCGGGAAGGCTGCCCGTGTCGCCAGCCTCGATCGCCTCGAGATAGCTCAGGTTGATTCGCAACCGCTCGGCGATGTGTGCCAGTTCGAGCCCCTGCCGCAGGCGCTCCCCGCGCAGCAGCTCACCGACGGAATCCATAAGACAGAGTGGAAGACCTCGCTGACGCTATAATACTACAATCGGTGATCCAGTACTCAGCCAGCATGGTGTCGGTTGTCGTCGTCAACTGGAACCAGCGCCAGTTGTTGAAGGCTTGTCTGGAATCGCTGGCCCGGCAACAGGACGCCGTCTTTGAAGTCATCGTCGTCGATAACGGCTCGACGGATGACTCGATGGAAATGCTCGAACGCGATTTCCCGGAAGGCGGGCGCCTGCGGCTGAAGCTGATTCGAAACGCCGGAAACCGCGGTTTCTGCGCCGCGAACAATCAGGGTATGGCTGCCGCCAGAGGGGAGTTCGTCGCCTTGCTCAACAACGACGCCGAAGCCGATCCGAACTGGCTTGCCGCGCTGGCGAAGGCCTTCGACGGGCGCCCGGATGTGGGCATGGCCGCGGCGAAGATTCTGGTTCACGGGGACCCGCGCCGGATCGACAAGGCGGGTCATCTCATGTATCCCGATGGCCAGAACCGCGGCCGCGGCTCGGGGGAACTGGACCAGGGCCAGTACGATCGGATGGAGGAGACCCTCTGGCCGGATGGCTGCGCTGCCATGTACCGCCACGCGATGCTCGACCAGATCGGCGGATTCGACGAGGACTTCTTCGCTTATGGCGACGACGCGGAATTGGGCCTGCGGGCGCGCATCGCGGGCTGGCGGTGCCTCTACCTGCCCGATGCGGTGGTGCGGCATCACCGGGGCGCCTCGCTCGGCCTCACCTCCAGGCGCCGGCTGATGCTGATCGAGAGAAACCGCGTCCTGCTGGCCGTGAAGCTGTTCCCGTGGAGCTTGTTGTGGATGAATCCGGCCTACTTTCTGGCGCGCGTGGCGGCCGGGTTCTGGGCCGCCGTCCGAGGCCGCGGCGAACTGCGCCGGTTCGCTGGAGCGCAAGGGAAAGCGGGGGCGGCCCTGGGTGTGATTTGGGGGGATCTGGCCGCGTTGCCGCTGATTCCCAGAATGCTCGGCAAACGCCGCCGGATCGCGCGCATCCGAAAGCTCACGCCGGACCAGGTGCGCCGTCTGATTCTCCAGTATCGCGTGTCTTTGCGGACGCTGATGGAGCGGGCGGTCTGATGCCGGCAACCGTGGAACCGGGTGTGGAATTCGGCCCCTGCCCGGCCTGCGACTCCAGGGATGCCCGGACCCTGTTTGAAACCACCGACAAGCTGTACCGCACTACCCGGCAGGTCTTTCGGGTGGTCGAATGCCGCCAATGCCGGTTACTGCGCCTGGATCCATGGCCGGCTCCGGCCGAGCTGGGCCGCTACTATCCGGACGACTACTGGTTCTCGGGCGACGAAGACGCCGCCTCGAGGATGGCCGAAGCCTACCGCCGCCTGGTGCTTCGCGACCACGTCCGGTTTGTCCGGCGAGCCATTGCCTCGAGCGGCGAAAGCGGGTTGTTGCTGGACGTCGGCTGCGGCGGCGGGTTATTCCTCGGCATGATGCGCGAGCGAGGCCATCGCGTGGCAGGGCTGGATTTTTCCTGCGACGCGGCGGTGATCGCCTGGCGAAGGAAAGGCGTGCCGGTGGTCTGCGCGAGCCTGGCCCACGCGCCGCTGGCCGACAACTCCTGCGCCGCGGTGACCATGTTTCACGTCCTCGAACATCTGTACGAGCCCCGCTCCTACCTGGACGCCGCTCACCGGCTGCTCAAGCCCGGCGGCCGTCTCATCGTGCAGACGCCCAACGCCGCCTCATGGCAGTTCTTCCTGCTGAGGGAGAACTGGACCGGACTGGATGTTCCGCGGCACCTGATCGACTTCCGCGCGCGCGACCTGGAGACGTTGCTGGATCACTGCGGATTCGAGGTTTTGCGGACCAAACATTTTTCGCTTCGGGATAATCCGGCGGGCTTCGCGACCAGCCTTGCGCCGTGGCTCGACCCGATGGTGCGCCGCGTCCGCCGGACCCGGGAGACGCCGCGCGCGCGGCTGGCCAAGAACCTGTTGTACTTCGCGCTGGTGGCGGCCTGCCTGCCGTTCACGCTGATGGAGGCCTGCTGCAACGCGGGATCCACGGTCATGCTGGAGGCGCGCAAGAAACGGTCATGATCTATCGGGGCGTAGCCGCGCGGCTGCCGAAATTCCTGCGGGATTACGTGCTGGCTTTTGAAACGCGGGTGGACCTGGAAGTCGGGCGATTCGCCGCCTCGCTCGAGGCCGGCGCGCGCGTACTGGACGCCGGCGCCGGCGAGTGCCGTCACGCCTCTTTCTTCGCCCGCCAGCGCTACGTGAGCGCCGACCTGGGCGTCGGAGACGCGGGCTGGGACTATCGCAAACTCGACGTCGTAGCCGACCTGGCCCGCCTGCCGTTCTCCGCCGGGTCGTTCGAGGCGGGCTTGAACGTGGTCACACTCGAACACGTCAGGGAACCCCGGCGCGTGGTCGAGGAGATGGCGCGCGTGGTGAAGCCCGGGGGCCGGATCCTGCTGGTGGTTCCGCAGGAGTGGGAGATCCACCAGGCGCCGCACGACTATTACCGCTACACGCGCTACGGTCTTCGTTATCTGGTCGAGAGCGCCGGCCTGGAGGTGGAACGGATCGAGCCGGTGGGCGGTTTCTTCCGTTTGCTGGCGCGGCGGATGCTGAACGCGTTGCAGTTTTTCCCCGGCGTCTTCTTTCTTCCCGCGGCGCTGTTGTTTGCGCCGGCGGCGTTGGTCCTGCCGTGGTTGGATCATCTGGACCGGGAGCGCAACTTCACCTTGGGGTACATATGCTGGGCGCGAAAACCCTACTGACATTCCTGGCGGCGCTGGCCGCATTGGGCGCCGATTTCAGCGGAACGTCCGCGCTCGACTACACGCGCCGCGTGGTGGCATTCGGACCGCGGCCGCCGGGTTCGCCGGCGATCGAAAAGTTGCAGGCCTATATCCTCGCCGAGGCGCGGGCGCGCGGCGCCGCGGTGGAAGAAGACGGTTTCACCGCGCAGACACCGATCGGATCCATTGCCATGAAGAACCTCATTGCCCGCTTTCGGGGGACCTCCGGACGGGCGGTCGTGATCACCGGGCATTACGACACCAAGCTCATGCCGGCGATCCGTTTCGTCGGCGCCAACGACGGCGGCGCCTCGGCCGGCTTCCTGCTCGAGATGGCGCGCGCGCTGGCCGGGCGCAAGCTGACGAACAGTGTCTGGCTGGTCTGGTTCGACGGCGAAGAGGCCTTCGGCGAATGGTCGGCGACGGATGGAATCTACGGCAGCCGTCATCTGGCCGCCCGCTGGGCGCGCGACGGGACGCTCAAGCGCGTCAAGGCGCTGATCAATGTCGACATGATCGGAGACCGGGACCTGGGCATTCTCCAGGAGTGGAACTCGGCCCCCGCGCTGCGGAAACTGGTCTGGCAGGCCGCCGCCGATCTCGGCTTCCAGCGGCATTTTCTCAACAGCCCCGCCGCGATCGAAGACGATCACATCCCCTTCCTGCGCCAGGGTGTGCAGGCGCTGGACCTGATCGACTTCGACTATCCGCCCTGGCACACCGCCGGCGACACGATGGACAAACTCAGCTTAAACAGTTTTAATGTCGTGGGCCAGGTGGTCATGGAAACCTTGCTGCGCCTTGAGCGTCTTCCATAACGTGGGACAATATGTAGCTTGCCGGCAGCTCGCGGGCAGCCGGTGGAATTCAGCTCGGAGGAGAATCAAATGCGCTTTTTGAAATATGTCCTTCCGGCAGCGATTTTCGTCGCCGGCCTGGTGTTCACCACCACCACCGGCTTTGCCACCATGGAGTTCTCCAAGAAGGAGAAGAAGACCTGCGTTTACTGCCACGTAAAGGTCGGCTCGAAGGACCTGAACGCGGCGGGCAAGCATTACAAGCAGAACAAGTCCTTCGAAGGCTATAAAGAAACGAAGTAGGGTTTTTGCGAGTGGCACGGCCTTCAGGCTAATGCCGCAAGCTTTTCGCATCAGCCCCCTGTGGGGCAGGCCCTTTGGCCTGCCAAGTCATTGAACCCACAAGAGGCAGGCGAAAGCGCCTGCCCCACGATAAGGCAAAAGCTTGGGGCATTAGCCTTCAGGCCGTGCTCCGGCCTGCCGCGGGGTTCGCAATCGCGGGGCAAAACCTGTAGTTGGGTCCCGTTCCCGCCCGGTCCAGTTGCCTTTCCAGTCCGGCGAAGGCTTGCCCAGCCCACGGCCTGAAGGGCGTGCCACTTGGCTGTCCTGCCATCCCGCGGAATCTTGTTACGCCGCTGTAGCGAAGCCGGCTCAGCCAAGACCGGAACTTTCCACCTTGCCCGGATCTTGCGCGGCGCGCCACTGCTTGTACTGCTGTCGCACGGCGCGGACCTGCGCGGCGTGGCTTTCGGCGTGCCGCGCGTAGATCTCGAGCATCTGGAGGAGCGTCAGGCGGCCGCGCTGGCTGTGCGTTCCGGCGCGCTCGAAAGCCGGCGCGGGCGTCTCTTTGAGCAGCTCGTAGTTGACGCCGCGAATCCGCCGGAAGGTATCGAGCGCCACCGAGACCTTGCGCCGCGGGTAGTCGAGGTTGCGCGCCCAGGCGTCCTGGTCGTAGGCGACGATGGTAGGATTGTCCTCCGCGATGATGCCGCGGAAACGGCCGGCGCCGACGAGTTCGGAATCGGCCAGGTGGCATAGAATCTGCCGCACGCTCCACTTGTCCGGACCGGGCGCCCAGTCCAGTTCCGCCCCGGCGGCGCCGGTGGCGGCCACGGCCACCAGTTCGGCTCCCCGGCGGAAGCGTTCCAGCAGGTCGGCGATCTCGCTCATGTGGGCATTATAGCGTCGTCAGGCACGCGGGTCGGATAGATCCGACCCCTACCGGGTTTGGGTTTCCGCGGCGCCGCGCCGTGCGTTGAACTCGCAACCCACCAGCGCGATCACGGCCAGGACGTAGGTCCACACCAGAAACGTGACCACCGCGCCGATGCTGCCGTAGAACACGTTGTAGTTGGCGATGTTCCGCACGTACCAGCCGAACACGCTGGTCGCCAGCAACCAGAGGATCGTGGCAACCACGGCTCCGGGCCAGACCTCGCTCCATCTCTTGTGGGGGCGGTTAGGCCCGAAGTAGTAGAGCGCCGCGGTCACCAGCACCACCGTGGCCAGCGCAATCCCGTAGCGGGACAACTGTCCCGCCAGCTCGACTCCGCCGCGCAGTTGCTGGCCGGCGGGAATCAGGCCCAGCCAGCCGAGGACGGCGTGCTCGGTCTTCTGGCCGAACAGAATGGCCGCGGACGCAGCCACGGCCGGAAGGGCGCACATGAACACCAGGAACAGCGCCATGGCCCGCTGGGCCACCAGCGGCCGCCCCTCGGGGATACGGTAAGCGGCGCGGAATCCCTCCATCAGGCTCATCGTGACGCCCGAGCCGGCCCAGGCGGCCAGCAGGGTGGCGGTCACCAGAAGCGAAACCGGCCGCGGTCCCCCAACGATGAAATTCTGCAACAGCAGTCCCTCGGCGCCGGGCGGCACGGCCTCGAACAACAGTCGCATGAGGGTGCGGGAAACCGCGTCGGCGTTGGCCTGCACCAGGATTGCCGCGATGGTAGTCAGCACCGGGAAGAAGGCCAGCAGAGACGAGTAAGCCGCGCCCTTGGCAATGCCCAGGCAGTTGTCGCCGTAGGCGGCGGCGCAGGCCTCGCCAAAGTGGCGCCAGAACCGGCGCCACCAGGCCCTCATTCGGCGGGCTCCGGAATGCTCAGTCTGCTCAGCACGTCGTCGATCTCCGAGCGGGTCTTCTCATTATCCCAGCCCAGCAGGGCGCCCATGGTGGCGGCGTAAGGCGAAAGCTCGGGCGCGGTCCAGGCGCGCTCGTAGCCCCAGTAGGTGGAAACGAACAGCAGGTCGGCCAGCCGCAACGCCATTTCACGCCGCACGGCGCGCTCGATTCTCTCCGTTTCCGGCATTCCGCGCCAATCGCCGCCGGCCAGCGGAGTGGTCGCGGTTACCCTCAGCCCGCCCAGTTCCGGGGCAACCTCGGACAGGACCAGTTCGGCCGCCTGCTCGGCCATGACGCGGTAGGTTGTGAACTTGCCTCCCGCGACTCTCACAATGCCGTCATCCGAGCGCCAGATGCGGTGTTCACGGCTGGCCGCCGTGGCCGACTCCGATTCGCCGCCGGCGAGCGCCCGCAACGAGCTGAACGCGGCCAGCGGCTTCAGATCCCGCGCCGCGGGGAAGAGCCCGCCGACGATGCCCAGCAGGTAGCCGATCTCCTGGCGCGAAATGCGCACCTGGTCGGGGCCGGCATGATGATCGACGTCGGTGGTGCCTACCAGTGTCACTTGCCGGTCCTCGCCCCACGGAATGAGAAAGACGATCCGGCCGGCCGGCTCGAAGAAGGCGATGGCGTGATCGCCCGCTCCCAGACGCGGCAGAATGAGGTGCGAGCCGCGCACCAGGCGGAGCGAGCCGGCATCGCTCCAGGCGCCGGTGGTGTCGACCAGCGCTTTGGCGCGGCAGGAAAAACGCCCGGACGAAAGACGGTCTTCCAGTTCGACGTTCCAGACGCCGCCGGCGCGGCTGCGCGCCACGGCACGAGTGTAGTTGACGGCCACCGCGCCGTGGCCGGCCGCATCGATTACATTCTCGAGCACGAAGCGCGCCGAGTGCACCTTGCAGTCGTAGAAGACGGCTCCCCCGGCCAGCCCCTCGAGCGCCAGGCCCGGGTCGAGCGCGGCGACCTCGCCCGGCGTCAGCCGGCGCTGGGGACCCACGCGGTGCGAGCCTGCAAGCCAATCGTAGAGCCGCAGGCCGGCGCCGTAGAACCAGCGGTCGAACCGGCTGTACATCGGAATCAGAAACGGAAGCGGCGAGACCAGGTGCGGGGCCAGCCGGAGCAGCGTGGCGCGCTCGCGCAACGCTTCGCGCACCAGGCCGAACTGCATGTACTTCAGATAGCGCAACCCGCCGTGAATGAGCTGCGAGTTCCGGCCGCTGGTCCCGGAGGCGAAGTGATTCTGTTCCACCAGGGCGACGGCGAGCGGAACCCGGGCCGCGTGCGCGCGCAAGGCCAGATCGCGCGCCAGGCCCGCGCCGTTGATGCCGCCGCCCAGGATCAGAACGTCGAAGGTCTCGCGCCGCAGCCGGCCGAGAAACCGCTGGCGGCTGTCCGTTTCTAGTACGTCACGCAGTTGCACCACTTCCCGTCTTCGTCGAAGTGCGGCCACGGCCCGACGCGGCGGAAGCCGGAGACGATGAAGTCGTCGTACATCGGCGTGGGCTCGAAGTAGCCCGGATAGCGCAGGTGCTCTTTGACAACCGGCTCGTTCAGCTCGATGCCCAGGCCGGGCTTGTCCGGCACGGTGATGTAGCCCTGCTCGACGATCGGTTTCGGCGCGCCCAGCACCAGGTCGCTCCACCAGGGCATGTCGATGGCGTGGTTCTCCATCACCATGAAATTCTTGAGCGTGCACGCCAGGTGGACGCTGGCCATGCAGCCCACCGGGGAACCGGCGAAGTGCAGCACGGTCGGGATGCCGAACATGTCGGCGTAATCGGCGATGCGCTTGGTTTCGCGCAACGCGCCGGAAGTCTCCGGATCGGGCTGGATGATATCGACGGCCTGGTTCTCGATCAGCGGCAGGAAGCCCTCTTCGAGGCCGAAAGCGTTCTCACCGGTGAGAATCGGCGTAGTGCTCGCATCGGAGATCTTCTTGTAGCCGCGCCAGTCGCGCCAGTCGATGAAGTCCTCGGCCCAGGCGAGCTGGTAGGGCTCGAAGGCGCGCGCGTAACGAATCGAGTCGTTCACCGAGAGCCGTCCGAAGTGATCGGCGCCCAGGGGAGCGTCCCAGCCGATGGCGTCGCGCACCGCGGCGATGTACTCGCACAGGTACTTGAGTCCCTTCTCGGTCGCGGCGCCGTTCTGGTGCACCGCGCCGGGCCGATCGGCCACCGTCGTGGTGTAGAGATCCATTTTGAAGAACGTGTATCCCAGCTTCTTGCGTTCGACCATGCGCTGGCCGTAGATCTTCGGGTCCTTGTGGCCGGTGGTGTCGCAGTAGCAGCGGACGCGGTCGCGCAACTTCGATCCGATCAACTGCCACGCCGGCACGCCGTAGACCTTGCCCGCGATGTCGTGCAGCGCCATGTCCACGGCGCTGTAGCCGCCGCCCATGCGCCCGTGGCCGGCGAACTGGCGGATCGAGCCCAGAACCGAATCGATCTGCAAGGGATCCTTCCCCAGTAGGTGGGCTTTCAGGATCAGGGCGATGCCCTTGACGCCCGCGTCGCGGACCTCGCCCAGTCCGTAGACGCCCTGGTTGGTGTCGATGCGGATGATCGGGTAGTCGTAGTTCGCCGCGATAGTGCAGGCGCGCATGTCGGTGATCTTGAGCGCGCTGGGCGCCGACCGCCGGTTGACGCCCCGCATTGCGCCGCCCGGCTCACCGGCCCCGGCAAACGAAGGCAGCGCCGCCATGCCGGCGGATGCCCGCAGCAGGTTGCGGCGGCTGAATCGAGTTGGTTTCATTTCTTAGCGTCCTTTCGGGAATGGGAATAACGACCGCAGGGCCAGGATATGGGCCTTCGGCTCTCCCGGCGCATTCTCGGAGTAGAAGCCGACCGTGGTGTTCAAGCGGAAGAAGTATGCGTCCATGGCCTTGGCCGGGAACTTCCCCTCGACGCCGTCCATGCCGCCGCCGGCCACCATCTGGCCATGGCCGTCCAGCACCAGGTAGATCTCTTCTTCCCGATCGTGGTGGTGCGGAAAATTAGTGCCGCCGGCGTCGAATTCCATGATGAACAGGCTGGTCAGCAGGTGCGCGACGGCCAGGCGGTCGCGCGTGCTGGTGGTGTCGCCGATCAGCAACTGAAACAGCGTCGAGGGCGGATGGTTGCCGACTACCTGCTTCTTGACTTCCTCGATGTTGGCGATGGGAAGCTTCGCCGGGATCTTGACGTTCGTGCCGGTCGGGATTCGCCAGCCCATCACGATCGCGCGCAGCGGGCCGCTGGCGCCGTGTTTCACGCCCGGCGCGAAATACAGGAAGTCGTTCTTCTTGACCGGGACCTTGTCGTCGCCGTGCTGGACGGCGCCCGAGCCATCGAGCACGAAATAGACCTGTTCCTCGGCCGGATAGCTGACCTCCGCGCTCGCGCCGCCGGCGTCCACGATCATTTCGCCGAACCGCGCGATGCCGCGCAGTTGACGGGCGGCGGCGTCGCCGGCGCCGAAGACCGGCTTGTAGCGGCACGTCGCCGTGGTAAGGTCGGACGGCTGCGCTTTCACCTCGGCCAGGTTCTTGCGGAGAAAGGTGGGATCGACCTTGCGCTCCTGGGCCAAACCCGCGCCGGCCGCCAGTAACGTCAATAACGAGATTCGAATGAGCATGTGTTCGATGCTATGACGCCGGAGGAAGATTTGCAAGCGGTTCAACTAAACCGGGGACGGAGTACTCTTTCCCCAATTCTGTCCACCGGTAGAGTCGAGGCCGGGCGCGGGTACTGACGCAACAGGCCGCCCCGTTTCCCATCCCCGCTCATCAAACCGGACGTGCCCATTTCGAGCATCCGGCTTTCCGACCGGCTTCATCGCAGGCTCACGCAGGCGCGGCCCGTGGCCCCTGGAGCCGTAGAACGCCCAAAGGGCCATACCCCCGTTCCCTTGGGAACTGGCGGGTGCCCTGCGAGGACACCTTGTGCCGCTTTCTCAGGAAATTGCGCGCACGATCGTACACGTATCTTGGCGGCAGTCTGCACTACTCGATCCCGGATCGTCGGAATTCCGAGCGGCCTCTCACCGCCACCGGGCTTGGGGATCATCACCCGCCGCACCGGTTGTGGTTGGCACGTCTTATCGTGGAGTTGCTTCCCGAGGCCGTTCAGCCACTCTGCCAGCCCCCGCGACTCGATGTCCTCGAAGCTCTCCCCATCCACCCCCGGCGCGCCGGCATTGGCTTTCGCCAGAGCATAGGCATGCT
>Ga0315273_10008087_pt1 | contig 13252 bp, 9 predicted proteins | sample YL17G02_0_MG_FD_205753 | JGI IMG/M metagenome (GOLD analysis project Ga0315273, IMG submission 205753) | Sediment microbial communities from Yellowstone Lake, YNP, Wyoming, USA - YL17G02_0 | ecosystem: Environmental > Aquatic > Freshwater > Lake > Sediment | place: USA: Wyoming | collected...
GACCGAGACGATTGGCTCGTTGTCGGCGATCTTGACGGTGGCGGCCGGCTGCTTGGCGTTCACGTTGTACTTCGCGTCGGCCGAGAGCGCCAGGACCACCGTCTCCGTCGGCTCGCCCTCGTCGTCGTCGGTCACGGTGACCGGGATGACGGCCGACTTGGCGTTGGCGAGGATGGTCACTTCGCCCGAGAGCGCCGCGATGTCGGTCCCATTGGTGGCCGTGCTGCCGGCCAGGCTGTACTTGACGAGGAGCGGCTGAGTCAGGTCGCCGCCGGTGCGGGTCACGGTGAACGCGCCGGGCTTGGGCTTCTGGCTTGGGAGCGTCTCGGCCGCTTGGGCCGTGGAGGCCGCGACCGAGACGATCGGCTCGTTGTCGGCGACCGTGATAATAGCCGTCGACAGCGAAGCCCCGCCGGACACCAGCCTCAGCACGATCGTCTCCGCAGGTTCCGCGAGGTCGTCGTCGAGGATGGCGACCGGCAGGGTCACGAAAGTCATCCCCGCCGGGATGGTCACGGAATCGGGCAGGGCCGCGTAGTCCACGCCGGCCGTGGCTGTGCCCCAGCTGTAATCGCACTGGACGGACACCGACCTCGTCTTGTCGGTGCCGGAGCGCACGATCTTGAACGCGCCCGGCTTGGGCTTCTGGCCCGGGGGCGTCTCCACCGCCTGCGCCGCGGAGGCCGTGACCGACACGGATGGCTCGTTATCCAGGATCGTCACTGCGGCCGTGCCCGCTGTCGGGGAAATGGCGTAAGACGGGTCTGTGACGAGGGTCATCACCACGGTCTCCTGGCCTTCCAGGAGGTCGTCGTCAATGGCCGCGATAGGAACCGAGGTGAACTTGGCCCCTGCCGGGATCGTGAACGACAAGCCGATGGCCCCATAGTCCGAGCCGCTGGTGGCGGTGCTGCCGGTGAGGTTGAAGTTCACGACGAGCGGCTTGCTCATGTCGGTCTGGGTCCGCGAGATCCAGAACACCCCCGGGTTGGCGGCCTCTCCGGGCACCGTCTCCGCCGCGAGGGCGTCTGTGGCCTGCAGCGACAGGGTGGGCAGGTTGTCCCTGATCAGCACGGAGGCGGTGCCCGGCGGCTTGACCGCGTAGTCGGGGGTGGCGTGGAGGGTCAGCACGGCCTGCTGGTTCGGATCGAGCGTCGTGTCGTTGACGGGCACCAGGACGACGTCCACAAACGTGGCGAGGGCGGGGATGTCGACCGAATCGCCCACCAGCAGTTGGCCGTCCACCGTCAGGTTGTAGTCCGTGCCGCGTACGCCGTTGCCGCTCATCGTGAAGCTGACAGCCATCGCGGCATCGATCAGGCCGGCGCGGGTGATACGGAAGGTGCCCGTGTCCCCACCGGGCTCCCAGGCCAGCGGGTCGGTGGCGGTGACCGACGCGCTGGGGGCGGGCATGTAGGCGTGGTAGTAGCGCACCCTCCCGTCTTCGCCGCCCACCAGCAGGTCCATCATGCCATCGCTGTTCCAGTCCGACACCGTGGGCGTGGAGCAGTAGCCTACGTCGAGGAGCGCCCCCCCCGCCTGGAACGCCACGCCGCTCGTGAACGACGGGCTGGCGTCGGTTCCCACGTTTTCGAAGTACAGGACGCTTCCGTCGTACTGGCCTAACAAGATGTCTTTCTTGCCGTCGCCGTTCCAGTCGACCACGGTGGGGCTGGCATCCCACGTGACGCTGACGTTGGGGATGGCGGCGTCGCTTGCGAAAGCGGGCGCCGCGTCGGTCCCCGTGTTGAGGAGGAGATAGACGTCGCCGTTCTCGTCTCCGACCACGATGTCCTTGGCGCCGTCGTTGTCCCAGTCGACGACGACCGGCATCGAGCACGAGCCGCTGGGGACGTAATAATCCACCCCGCCGACCTGGATCAAGGAGTAGCCGTTGAAGACGGGCGCGGCGTCCGTGCCGACGTTGGTGTAGAGGCGGATGGACCCGGCGTACTCGCCCACCACGAGGTCCTTCAGGCCGTCGTTGTTGAAATCCACGACCACGGGACGGGACCCCTCCCAATAGAGGCCATAAGTGGTGGTGATATCCGTGCTGCTGCTCTGAATGTAAGTGAACGCGTTGAACACCGGCTGGGCATCGGTCCCCGCGTTCAGGTACAGGCGGATTTTCCCATTGGCCAACTGCCCGACCAGGAGGTCTTTCATGCCGTCGTTGTTCCAGTCGACGACGAAGGGCGTGGAATAACCCGACGTGACGCTGATCGGCAGGCCCGCACAGGCGACGGCCGATCCGGCGTCGATCTCGGGCATGCCGGTCAGCAGGAGGCGGGCCTCCAGCGACTCCAGCGAGAGGAAATCCCCAGCGAGAAACTCGGGTCGGCGGGTACTCTTGCGGCCGGCGGGCCTGATCATGGTTTTCCCCCTTGGGACATAGGTGCCTTGACTGAGGACGGCCATCTTCACGCCTTCTCATAAACCATTTTGCCGCCCTCATGTCAAGAGGGTATTTGGATTCATCACGAGCGCCGACGCCGCGAAAAGCATCGACCCCCGGCCAGGGAGTCGGCTTGGCGGCGGCCCCCTATTAGACGCCGCGGGGTGGCAGCGGTTCCCTCCGCGGGGCTTTTTTTTCGACGCCAAGGCTCTCGCCCGATGCTAAATAGTCAGGCGCGCATGCAGGCCGGCGCATACGCCTGGTCAGCCGCCCAGCTTGCTGGGCGCCCGTTGTAGCGCCAGGGCGCATACGCTTGGTTAGCCGCCCAGCTCGCTGGGCGCGTGTTGTCGGCAAACGAGTGAGCGTGTTTTCGAGGAGATCGGCTTGATGACGCGAACGATGTGGCTTGCCCTGGCGTTGTTGACCGTGGCGACGTCGGCCGGGGCCGAGGAATGGCCGGCGTGGCGCGGGCCGCGCGGCGACGGCACAAGCACCGAGACCGGCGTGCCCACGGCGTGGAGCGCCACGGAGAACGTCGCCTGGAAGGTCCCCATCCCCGGCAAGGGGCACTCGTCGCCCATCGTCCGGGGCGACCGCGTCTTTGTCACGACCTCGATCGAGAGCGAGAAGAAGCGGATGCTCCTGGCCCTCGACCGCCGCGACGGCAGGCTCCTGTGGGACCGCGTCGTGCTGACCGCCCCGCTGGAGAGGAAGCAGGAGCTCAACTCCTACGCCTCAAGCACCCCCGCCACCGACGGCCGGCGCGTGTACGTCTCGTTCCTCGACGCCCCCAACATCCGCATGGCGGCGTACGACATGGAGGGCAAGGAGGTCTGGCGCCGCTCGCCCGGCGAATTCCATTCCGTGCACGGCTTCTGCTCCTCCCTCATCTTGTATAAAGACATGGTGATCCTCAACGGCGACCAGGACGCCCAGGCGTACCTGGTGGCCCTCGACGGGGCGACGGGCGAAGAGCGGTGGCGGGCCGACCGGCCCAACCGCGTGCGGTCCTACGCGCCGCCCTTCATCACCGAGGCGGCCGGCAAGACGCAGATGGTCCTGGCGGGGTCGAAGTGCGTCGCCTCGTACGACCCCGGCACCGGCAAGCCGATCTGGATCGTCGACGGCCCGACGGATCAGTTCGTGGCCTCGATGGTCTTCGCCGACGGCCTCTTCTGCATCACGGGCGGGTACCCGAGCCTGCACGTCCTGGGCATCCGGCCCGACGGCGCGGGGAACGTCACGAATTCCCATGTCGCCTGGCACGTCAGGAAGAACCCGTCGTACGTGCCGTCGCCGATCGCCGCCGGCAAGTGGTTCTTCGTGGTCTCCGACCAGGGCATGCTCAGTTGCATCGAGGCGAAGACAGGCGAGTATGTGTGGCAGCAGCCGATCGCGCGGCACGTGAGCTCCAGCCCCGTCTCGGCCGGCGGGAACCTGTACTTCCTCGACGATGACGGCACGACGACCGTCGTCAAGGCCGGCCCGGCGTTCGAGCCGATCGCCAAGAACGCCCTCGGCGACCCGTGCCGCGCATCGCCCGCCGTCTCACGCGGGCAGCTCTTCATCCGGACCACGACCAGCCTGTACTGCATCGGAGCGCCCGCGAAGTAAGCGCAGGCCGTGGCGATGCCGCGGCGTGTGCCGTGGTCAATGAGTTTAGCGGGGAGCCGCAGGCGACCGCGTGCGTGCTCGCGGGCCAGGCGCCCGAGAACGCCTCGGCCGAGGACGCGTGGCGCGCCAGCCTCCTCAGCCACGCGGCCATCCGCAGCCGCGACACGGGCGAGGTCGTGAAGATGGAAGAGTCGTGATTTCCTTCAGGGCTTGCCGCGCCCTACACCGCCCGCTCGGCCATCCGCCGGCGGAGGAACTGGCCGGTGTACGACTGCTCGCACGCCGCCACCTTGTCGGGCGGGCCGGCGACCAGCAGGTACCCGCCCGCGTCGCCGCCCTCGGGCCCCAGGTCGATGATCCAGTCGGCCTGGCTGATGAAGTCCAGGTTGTGCTCGATCACCAGCAGGCTGTGCCCAGCGTGGACCAGCCGGTGGAAGGTCCGCAGCAGCACCTGCACGTCGGCCATGTGGAGGCCGGTGGTGGGCTCGTCGAAGATGAAGAGGTAGTGCTCGCCCTTTCGCGGCGCGGCCAGGTAGGAGGCGAGCTTGAGGCGCTGGGCCTCGCCGCCCGAGAGGCTCGAGGTGTTCTGCCCCAGGCGCAGGTACCCCAGGCCCACGTCGACCAGGGGCCTCAGGTGCATCGTCAGGGCCTCATGCTCGGCAAAGTGGGCCATCGCCTCGTCGACCGTCATGTTGAGGATGTCGTCGATGTTCCTGCCGTTCCACCGCACGTCGAGGACCTTCTTCTTGAACCGCTTGCCGCCGCACTCCTGGCACACGACCGTGACGTCGGCCATGAAGTACATGTCGTAGGTGACGGCGCCGACGCCCTTGCAGACCTCGCACCGCCCGCCGGGGACGTTGAACGAGAAATCGGCCGCCGTGATCCCCGCGATGCGGGCCTTGGGCGTGTCGGCCAGGAGGCCGCGGATGGCCGCGTACGCCTTGACATACGTCACCGGGTTCGACCGCGTGCTCTGGCCGATGGGCGACTGGTCGACCATGACGAGATCGTCGACGGCGTCGAGCCCCTCGATGGCGTCGACCGTCCCCACGTCTTCGACGGCCTCGCCCAGGCGGTGCTTGAACTGGCCGTAGAGGCACGAGTGGACGAGCGTGGTCTTGCCGCTTCCCGACACGCCGGTCACGCCGCAGAGGACGCCGAGCGGAAGGCGGACCGCCAGGTCCTTGAGGTTGTGCTGGCGGGCGCCGGCGATGGTGATCCACCCCTTGGCGCGGCGGGCGTAGGGGGCCATCGCGCGGGCGGTGTGCGTCCGCATCTGGGCGGCCGTCTGCGAGGTCTCCGAGCGGCGCAGGCCCTCCAGCGTCCCCGCGAAGATGACCTGCCCGCCGGCCTCGCCCGCCCCGGGCCCCAGGTCGATGATGTGCCGGGCCGCCTCAATGACCTCCGGGTCGTGCTCGACCACCACCACCGTGTTGCCCTTGCCGATGAGGCTCCGCAGGATGCCGATGAGGCGGCGCGTGTCGCGGGCGTGCAGGCCCACGGTCGGCTCGTCGAGCACGTAGAGCGTGTTGGTCAGGCTGGACCCGAGCGCCGCCGCCAGGTTGATCCGCTGCGATTCGCCGCCCGAGAGGGTGCGGGTCTGGCGGTCGAGCGTCAGGTAATCGAGGCCCACGTCGTCGAGGTAGGCCAGGCGGTTGCGGATCTCGCGGAGGAGGACGGCGGCCCTCGCCTCGTCCTCGGGCGAGAGCGCGAGCGCCAGGAACCACGCCCGCAGGTCCTTGACCGGCAGCAGCGCGAGGTCCGACAGGCGTTTCCCGCCCACCAGGACGTTGAGCGCCTCTGACCGCAGGCGCTGACCCCGGCACGTGGGGCACGGGTAGTACCCGCGGTACCGGGCGATCATCACCCGCACGTGCACCTTGTACCGCTTGGTCTCGAGCCAGTCGAAGAACCCGCGGATGCCGACCCAGCCCTCCTCGTGCCCGCGGCCGTCGCCTTCCCAGACGAACCGCTTGGCCGACTCCGGCAGGTCGACGTAGGGCACGTCGGTCCGGATGCCCTGGGCGTGGCAGGCCCGCCGGCACTCGCGGTGCAGGTGCTTGTAGGCGGGCGTCTGCCAGCAGGCGATCGCCCCGTTGTCGATGCTCTTGCGCCCGTCGGGGATGATCTTCGCCGGGTCGAGGCCGCTGACGCGCCCAAACCCCTCGCACGTGGGACAGGCGCCCACGGCGCTGTTGAACGAGAAGAGCGACGGGTCGGGCTCGGGGAACTCGCGCCCGCACCGGGCGCAGTTGAAGCGGATGTCGAACGGGAGGCGCGTGAAGAATGGGACTGTCCCCTTTTCGTCTGGGCTTTCTTCACCGGGAGGAGGGGCTTTTTCAGAACAGGCGACAGTCCCCTTTTCGGCGGCGGCAGGCGTCTCGAGGACCACCGCGATCGCCCGGCCGTGCCCCGCCTTGAACGCCGACTCCAGCGACTCCGCCAGCCGCGAGCGGCTCTCGGTCACCGGGTCATCGAGGACCAGCCGGTCGATGACGACCTCGAGTTCCGCCGGAAGGTCGGCCTCGGCCACCTCGGTCACCTCGACCATCTTTCCGCCAAGGTACAGCCGCCGGAAACCCATGCGCTCCAGCTCGCGGCGCAGGCTGTCCCACGGCCGCGCCGGCCCTGGGCTTGTCGAAGGGGCAGAGACAGCGTTTCCTGGAGAGCCTTCATCGGCACGGGCGGCATGCCCAGCGCGCTCCCCGCCGGGCATGGTGTCCGCCGAGCCTGTCGAAAGCGTGCGCACCACGGGCGCGATCACGAGCAGCCGCGAGCCCGGCGGAAGCCCCAGCACCTCGTCCACCGCCCCCGCGACGGTGTTCTTGACCACCTTCACCCCGCAGGCCGGACAGATCGTCTCGCCGATGCTCGCGAAGAGGAGCCGCAGGTAATCGGCGATCTCGGTGGCCGTGCCGACCGTTGAGCGGGCGTTCTTGACCGTGTTCTTCTGCTCCAGGGCGATCGCCGGCGGGAGGCCCGTGATGGAGTCGACCGGCGGCCGCTCCATCTGCTCGAGGAACTGCCGGCTGTAGGCCGAGAGCGACTCGACGTACCGCATCTGCCCCTCGGCGTACAGGGTGTCGAACGCAAGGCTGGACTTGCCTGACCCGCTTACACCCGTCACGACCGTGAGGGCCCGGTGGGGGATCGTGATGTCGATCCCCTTGAGGTTGTGCGTCCGCGCGCCCTTGACCTGGATGGTTCTCTGCATGCGCAGAATAACTCCACTATATCCTAAAGCTTACCCCGAACGCCGCGCCGGGTCAAGGTGGGCGTTTAGCCGTGTCGCGGGTGGATTGTAATGTCCGGTTCCGGGTGGATAGAAATGTGCGCTTTCCGGGGGTGAGGAGAGCGGATGAACGGAGACCGGGTAACGATGAGTGCTCGGGAGCGGGATCGGCTGAAGGTGTCGAAGACTCGCCGTGGCGAGATGGCGCCTGTGCTGGACGGCAAGCGGACACAGGCGGAGGCCGCGCGGCTGATGGATCTGGGCGTGCGGCAGGTCCGGCGTCTCGAGCGGCGGTTGGAGGCGGAGGGAGAGGCCGGCATCAAGGGTATCCACTCCTGCCGCCCGCGCTCGCGGGCGAGCGTGGCGGCTGGGTGACCGTGCAGAAACGCCTGGATGGAACGCTGCACATCCGCTTCAAGCAGACCTACCTGAAGTATCGCGTCCTCGGCCCGGCCAACGGCGCGGGGGCTCTGCCCCCGCCCCCCCGGAGTTTATCGCTTTCGAGGACCCCGGACATTTCTAATGGGCCTTGACACCCCTCTTAAGCCGGAGGCCGGCAAAAAACGGGCCACCCGGCCCGTGGGTCGGACGGCCCGTCGGAGTCCTGCCTGCGTCGGCCGCGTTACTCGCCGGGCCCGGTCAGCGTGGCGAGGTACACGTTGCCCAGCTTGTCGACGTGGTCCTTGATATTCTGGAAATCGTCGAGGTGCCCGTCTTCGTCGCCCAGGATCTTCTCGAAGAGGTCCTTGGACACCAGGTCGCTGGCCTCGGCGCACCCGAGGGCGGCCTCGTTGTACATCTTGATCGCCTGGTCTTCGAGGGCGATGTCGGTCGCAATCATCTCGCCGATCGACTGGTTCTTCTTGATCTCGGCATCGGGCTTCGAGGTCGGCGTGCCGCCGAGGAACACCAGGCGGTCGGCCAGGGCCTCGGCATGTTTCATCTCGACGATGGCGGTCGCCTTGATGACCTTGGCCAGCTTGCCGTAGTCCTGGTTCTCCAGGTCATAATGCTGGACCATGTACTGGAGGATGGCGGTGAGTTCCCTGGCCCTGGCCTGGTTCAGCAGGTCGATGACTTTCTTCGTGTCTTTGCTCATGACTTCTCCTCTCGTTGAGTGCTCTTCGTTCTGAAGTCCGTGGCGCCCCGTCCGCAAGTCCCTCGGAGCCCATCCTCCTTTTTAGACTGCTGAAGCGCCTCCGTCAAGCGATAAGACAGAAACCTCGGGCAGGCCGTGCCCCCCGCCGGGGCATACCGCCCCTGTCATTTCTTGGGCTTCTTGGGCTCCGGGATCGGAATCTTGGGCCCGTCCTCCTTACCGTCGCCTTTCTTGGTGTCGTCCTTCTTCGGTTCCTTCTTCGGGAGTTCTCCCTTGAGGGGCGTGGGATCGCCGCCCTTGGACTTGATCTCGTCCTGGAGTTCCTTGAAGAGCTTCGGGTCTGTCCCCTCCAGGGACCCGAGGGCCTTTCGGGCGTTGTCCCACTCCTTGGCGTTCGCGAAGGCGAGGCCCATGACGTAAAAGCCCATCGGCAGCCCTGGCTGAATCCGCAGGGCCGTCCCGGCGGCTTCCTTGGCGTCATTCATGCGCCCGTTGTGATACGCCACCAGCCCCAGGTAGGCGTAGGCGAGCGCGTTGTCCGGCCGGTGGCGGATCACCGTCTTGAGGGCGTCTTCCGCGGGGCTGTACAGCTTCTGCGCCAGGTAGGCCTGGCCAAGCGCCAGCCACACGTCGGCGTCCATCGGGTCGAGACGTGTCGATTCCTTGAGCGCCGACAGGGCCTCGTCCCGACGATCCAGCTCCAGGAGGGCCTTGCCGTAGGCGTGCTGGACGCTGGCGTCGTCCGGGCGCATCTGGACCGCCTTGGCGAGCACCTCGGCCGCTTCCTTCCACATTTTCTTGTCGTTGTAGGCCAGGCCGAGCCCGAGGTGGCCCTCGACCTCGTTCGGGTCCAGTTCGACCACCTTCTTGTACGTTTCCATCGCCTCGTCGGGCTGGTTCATCTTCAGGGCCAGGAAGGCGCTGAGGAGAAGGACCTCGATGTTCTCGGGGTTTTGCTTCCGTAGCGACTGCGCCAGGACCGCGGCATCCAGCCACTTGCTCTTGCCCACGTGCTCGTACGCCTTGGCCAGGTCGGTGACCGCCAGCCCGTCGAGGGGCTTGCCCGCCGTGGTCGTGGGCAGTTTCGCCTTGGCGGCCATCGCCCTCGTCAGGAGTTCCTGGACCTCCTTGCTGGCGACCGCGAAGTTGATGTTCTCGACGATACTGCCTTGCGAATGCTCGACGTGCACGAACGTGTTGACGCCGATGACCCGCGCCTTGGCGTCGAGGAGCGGCCCGCCGCTCGAACCCGAGCTGATCGGCGCCGTCGTCTGCACCACCGAGCGGTGCTCCTGGTCGCGCAGCCCGCTCACGAGGCCCTCCGAGAGGGTGTTCGTGTACCCGACAGGCGTGCCGATGGCATAGGCATGGGCCCCGATTTCGGGCTTCTGGTCTTTCGGAAGCAACTCCAGGTAGGGCATGCCCGTGACGTTGATCTTGAGGACCGCCAGGTCCCTTTTCTCGTCCTGCGCCAGCACCGCCGCCACCGGATACGCCTTGCCGTCGCCAAAGAGCACCATGCCCTTCCGGCCGGCCCTCATGACGTGGTGGTTCGTGACGATCACGCCGTCGGGCGAGACCAGGAAACCCGATCCCTGGCCTGTCGGCGTGAAATCGGCTTTCATGACTTCAATGCGGACCACCGATGGCGACGCCTTCGCGAAAAGCGCCGCCGGCGTGAGCTCGACCAACGACGTGGGAACCAGCGGGGGGGGTGGCGGCGGCGGCACGGTTGGCTGTGGCGAAACGACCGGGGTCTTGGCCGCGTCCGGCGTCGTCTTGGCCGCAACCTCGGTCGGCGGCGCCGCCGGGGGGGGCGTCGTGCTCGGCCCCGCCGTCAGCAGATAGGCGATCGTTGCCGCCATACCCACCACCACGACCCCCACGGCCACGATGCCGATGATCAGCGCCGGGTTGGTCCGCTTGGCGGGCACCGGGGGGCGGGCGGGCTTGATGAGCTTCACGGGCGCCAGATCCGCGGGGGGCCAGGGCTCGGCGGGCGCCGAGGACTCCACAGGGGCGGCCGGCTCCGGCGGCACCGCGGGCTCCTCCGGGGGCGCGGGCGCCGCCTTCGGGCCTTTCGGCGACCACTTCATCCGCTGGTGACAATGCGCGCACTCGATCACGCCCGCCGCGGCGGGCTCGTCGAACTCAAACACCTGCCTGCACTTCGGACACCGTACCCGAAGGCTCATGGCGCGCCCTCCTGAAACGTGAGCCCTGTCCCGTCCGCCGCAGACTACCTCTTCCGGGGGCGGAATGCAAGAATGTGCGCTGCTGACTCATCGCCGCATGAAGGCCGCGGCCTACTCGCCAAACGCGCGGTTTCTCCATGCCGTTGTCATCGTGATCCGTATTCCGCACCGGTTCCCGCCGTTGCCTCTAGTCCGTTCCGCCGAAGAGCGCCTCGACAAACGTGTCGGGGTCGAACGGGGCCACGTCGTCGGCCGTTTCGCCGAGACCGACGAACTTGACCGGGATGCCCAGCTCCTGCTTGATCGCCAGAACGATTCCACCCTTGGCCGTGCCATCGAGCTTTGCCAGGAACACGCCCGTCACGTCGATGGCGGCGCGGAAGACCTTGGCCTGGGCGATGGCGTTCTGGCCGGTCGTGGCGTCGAGCACCAGGAGCACCTCGTGCGGCGCGCCGGGGATCTGCTTCGCGAGGACCTTCCGGATCTTCCCCAGCTCGCGCATCAGGTGCTCCTGAGTGTGCAGGCGGCCGGCGGTGTCGACGAGGAGCACGTCGATCTTTCGGGCAACGGCGGCCGCGGCGGCGTCAAACGCCACCGCCGCGGGGTCGGCCCCCATCTTGTGCCGGACAATGTCTACACCCACCCGCTCGGCCCAGATGCCAAGCTGCTCGTCGGCGGCGGCACGGAAGGTGTCGCACGCCGCCAGCAGGACCGACTTGCCTTCGCCGAGGAAAAACTTCGCCAGGCGGGCCACGGCCGTGGTCTTGCCGCTCCCGTTCACGCCCGCCACCAGGATGACCGTCGGCCCGCTCGGGTTGGCGTTGAAGCCCTTCGCCCCTTCGGCCAGGCTGTCCTTCAGGTCGCGCTTGATGATGCCCAGGATATCGTCGGCGGCGGTGATCTCGCGGTCGTGGTAACGGGTCTTGAGGTCTTCGGTGATGCGGCGCGTGGCGGCCACGCCGACGTCGCCGAGGATCAGCGTTTCCTCGAGTTCGCGCAGGAACTCGGCGTCGATCTTGCGGCCGACGCGAAAGAGGCTCCGGACCCCCTCGGCCAGCTTGGACCGGGTCTTCGCGAGGCCGTCGGTGAGTTTGCTCAGCCACTTGCCTAAGACCATGTGCAACGCGCTCCCTGATGCCGGGTGGCATGGCCCCCCATCGTTTAGCCGCGGCCGGTACGGCCGCGGTTATTTTTCGGCGCCGTATACGGCGACGGCTAAACGATGGCGACGGCTAAATGATGCACAGCCAAACAACGGCGCGATGCCTTTCGACGCTACCGCATCTTCCCGCCGTCCGGTTCCTGCGCCGCGCCCTCTTCCCGGATCGCCTTCGCGGCCTCGTCGCCCTTCACATTCCGCAGGATGCGGTCGAGGACGCCGTTGACGAACGCGCCGGACTCGGCAGCGCTGAACCGCTTGGCCAACTCGATGGCCTGATCAATGGCGACGCGCGGCGGGATGTCGGGACACTCGCAGATTTCCCACGTCGCGAGGCGGAGGATGTTGCGGTCGAGCGGGGCCATGCGGTCGATGCGCCAGTGCTCCGCCGCCTGCTCGATCCGGCGGTCGGCCTCCGCCCGCCACGCCCACACCCCTTCCGTCAGGCGGCGGCCAAAAAAGTACACCTCCGGGTCATCGGTGCTGGAGCGGAGGAACTCCACGATCTGGGGGCCGAATTCCTCGCCCCGCAGATCCAACTGGTAAAGAGCCTGAAGCGCAATCTGGCGGCCCTGCTCACGACGCTTCATCACGGACCCCAAAACACGAGCCCAGTAAACCGCGAATCGCCGAGTTTAGCCGCGGCCGGTACGGCCACGGGAAGGACCTCGGGCCAGGCCCTTCGCGCCGGCCCGTCGCCGTTCCGGCGACGGCTAAACGTCCAGCGAATGCGGCACTGTGCCAAGGGTCACTTGGCCGCGGGCTTGCGTTGCGGCTGATACACGCCCTTCGCGCGGCGGCCCTCGGCCTTCAAGTGGAGGTGCGTGTCCTCGCGGCACTCAAAACCCGCGCGGGCGATCAGTTCCTTCATGTAATCGGCAAACATGCACCGCGGCGAATGGAAGTTGTCCTTCGTGATGCACGACGACAACTGCACCACGATCCGGTCGCGGTCCAGCCCCTCCTGCTTCTTGAGCATGCGGGCCAGGTGCGTCAGCTTCCGCTGAACCGCCCGCCCGCAGCACCCGCCGCACGTCAGGTACACGATGCGGTACGTCTTGTCCTTGGCATAGGCGGCAAAGCCGTCGGCCCGCTCGTGAAACGCCTTCTCGCAGAAGTAGCCCGAGCACCGCTCCTTGACGATCTCGCACTGGACGACGACGATGTAGTCTTTGTCCATAACTATTTCTTCTTCGGAAGGAGGTCCAGCAGGTTGGCCATCTCGATGGCGCTGGCGGCGGCGTCGGCGCCCTTGTTGCCCGCCTTGGTGCCCGCCCGCTCAATCGCCTGCTCCAGCGTATCGGTGGTGATGACGCCGAAGATGGTCGGCACGCCCGTGGACATCCCCACCTGGGCGATGCCCTTGGCCACCTCGGCCGCGATGTAGTCGAAGTGCGGCGTCGAGCCGCGGATGACCGCCCCGAGGCAAATGACCGCCGCGTACCTGCCGCTCTCGGCCATCCGCCGCGCGATGACCGGCACCTCGAACGAGCCGGGCGTCCAGGCCACGTCAACCATGTCGGTGTCGGCGCCGTGCCGCTCGAGGGCGTCGAGG
>Ga0315273_10008088_pt1 | contig 13252 bp, 10 predicted proteins | sample YL17G02_0_MG_FD_205753 | JGI IMG/M metagenome (GOLD analysis project Ga0315273, IMG submission 205753) | Sediment microbial communities from Yellowstone Lake, YNP, Wyoming, USA - YL17G02_0 | ecosystem: Environmental > Aquatic > Freshwater > Lake > Sediment | place: USA: Wyoming | collected...
GCGGCAAGCCGCAACCAAAGAGATGCTTAAGCCGGATTTACCCAAGCGGCTTGCCGCGCTGCGTGAAAAAGGCAGCTTGAAGATTTCTTCCTGATTCGAAAAGAATCTAACTGTTAGCAGTGCAGATTAACAGTATGGACATCCTGTGGGGATTTACCCAATTCGTGGAATTCGTGGCTGAGTCATCATGAGTGTCGAATCTATGGAACTTGCGGTGGGTTGGGTGGGATACTTACTCCAGGATGGATTGATGTCATGTTGGAATTTCCGGATACCAGCCCAGGGCCGATCATCCCGGAGTTGATTGCTCCGGCCGGTGATTGGGATTGCGTGCGGGCTGCCGTGGAAAACGGGGCCGATGCCATCTACTTCGGCCTCGAACGCCACAACGCGCGCATGCGCGCAGCCAACTTCACGCTGGCCGGCCTCCCCGAACTCATGGCTTTCCTCCATCGCCGCGGCGTGCGCGGCTACCTGACGTTCAACACGCTTATCTTTGCCGACGAAATGCGCGAAGCGGCGGAGTGGCTGCGCGGCATTATCGCCGCCGGCGCCGATGCGGCCATCGTTCAGGATGTCGGCATCTGCCGGCTGATCCGCAGCATCTCTCCCGATTTTCCGATGCACGCTTCGACCCAGATGACCATCACCAGCGCGGCGGGAATCGAGTTCGCCCATGAACTGGGATGCAAGCTGGCAATCCTGGCACGCGAGTGTTCCATCCAGGACATTGAACGGATACGCACCGAACTCCGCGCTCGGAACACCGACGGCAGCCCGGTCGCGGAATTCCCGCTGGAAGTGTTTATCCACGGCGCTCTCTGCGTCGCCTATTCGGGGCAGTGCCTCACCAGCGAGTCGCTTGGCGGCCGTTCGGCGAACCGCGGCGTCTGTGCCCAGGCGTGCCGCATGCCTTATGAACTGATCGCCGATGGAAAGCTCGTGGCGCTGGGAGATCAGCGCTATCTTTTGAGCCCGCGCGACCTCGCCGGTCTCGCAGTCCTTCCCGACCTGATCCGCGCGGGGGTCGCATCGCTCAAGATTGAGGGGCGGCTGAAGTCTCCCGAATATGTCGCCAACGCGACTCGTATCTACCGCAATGCCCTGGACCGGATCGCCTCTGAAATGGGGCGGACCCGGGCGGGTATGCCGGAAAGCGCGCCCTCGATGAAGGAGCTTATCCGAAGGCTCCGCGACGAGGCGGGCTATGACATGGAGATGGCCTTTTCTCGCGGCCTTTACACCGGCTGGCTGCAAGGCATCAACAACCAGGAACTGGTGCATGGCCGGTTCGGAAAGAAGCGCGGCGTATATCTCGGCGAGGTCGCGCGGATTCAGGGCAACTCGGTCTTCGTATCCCTCCAGGGCCCGCTCAAGCCGGGCGACGGGGTCGTGTTCGACGCGGGGAAGCCGGACGAGGATGAGGAGGGAGGGCGCGTTTACGAAGCGCGATCTGAAGGAAGTTTGACTCGCCTGGAGTTCGGCCGTGGCAACCTGGATTTCCGGAAGATCCGTGTCGGCGATAAACTTTGGAAAACAAGCGATCCCGACCTGGACCGGCGCCTGCGCCAGACCTATGCCGGGGACCGGCCGCACTTTCAGCGGCCCGTAACGGTCAAGGTCTCCGGGCGGGCGGGGCATCCGCTGGTTCTCGAGATCCGGGACGAGTCCGGGAACGCGGCACAGGCGGTTTCCGAACCTGTGCTGGAGCAGGCGTCAAATCAGCCGCTCACGGATGAACGCCTCCGCGAGCAACTGGGCCGTCTCGGAGGCACGCCGTTCCGGCTCGGACAGTTGATCAACCGGCTCGAAGGCGAGGTGATGTTGCCGCTCAGCGAGCTGAACCGGCTTCGACGCGAAGCCGTGGCACGGCTGGACTCGGTACGGGCGATGCCGCGCGCCTGGACTCTGACCGATGCCGAGTCGCGCTTTTCCGCCGACGCTTTGACCGATCCGCTCCCTCCGGTTCGGCTGGCCGAACTCGTCGTCCTGGTGAGGAGCGGAGCACAGCTCGATGCTGCCCTGGATAGCGCAATCGGGACAGTTTACTGTGAATTCGAGGATCCAAAGAAATACCGTGAGGCCGTCGCTCGCTTTCGGAACTGGCAGGAAGGTGAACCTTCCCGGTCGTCGGCAACCATCTGGGTTGCGCCCCCGCGCATCTTCAAGCCGGGTGAGGAGTGGATCCTGCGGCTGGTCCGGTCCAGTAACGCCGACGGATACCTGGTGCGGAACTATGACCACCTGAAATATTTTGCCGGATGCCGCTGTATCGGGGACTACTCGCTTAACATCGCAAACCTTTTCAGCGCAGACCTCTTCGTCCGGAAATATGGGCTGGAACGCGTGACGGCCTCCTACGATTTGAACGCCGGCCAGCTGGAAGGCTTGCTGCGGATGGCGCCGCCGCGGTGGTTCGAAGTGACCATCCATCAGCATATGCCGATGTTCCACATGGAGCACTGCATCTTTTGCGCTTTCCTCACCGAGGGGACGGATTACACCAATTGCGGGCGGCCCTGCGATTTTCGCGAGGTAAAGCTGCGCGATCGGGTCGGAGCGGAGCACTTTTTGAAGGCCGACGCGGGATGCAGAAATACGGTTTTTAATGCGCTGGCTCAGACCGGGGCGGAATCGGCCCCGCGCCTGGTGGACCTGGGCGTGCGCTTTTTCCGGGTCGAATTTATGGATGAAACCCCGCAGCAGGCGGTCCGCATCATCGAACGCTACCGTCAACTCTTGTGCGGGGAACTATCCGGAGCCCAGCTCTGGAAGCAGCTCAAGGTGCAGAGCCAGCTCGGAGTCACCCGCGGCCCCTCCCTTGCCTGAGGCCGAAATGCCGTGCCACGCCGAGCCTTCAGCCTGCGGATAATCACGATCCTTTGTCATGATATTGACATGCTGGGTCGATATATTCGATCCGTACATCGGGATCGGTTCCAAAATAGGCCCCTTGGGCTACAGCCAACCTGGCGATAACCCAGACAGAGGGCGCGCATGAAAAATGCTTCGCGTTGAAACATTGACGCGCCACTGATAAGCGCTTGGTGGAATTCGTGGCTGGCTTTATCGGTTGCGGGCGAATTTTGTCTTGAGATCCTCGATGGAGGGGGGCCGGGGGGCAGGCTTTCGGGGCTGGGATTTGACGGGCTGGGATTTCATGGACAGGGCGATCCGCTTCAGCGTTTCGTTGACCTCCAGGACGCGCACCCTGACGATCTGCCCGGCTTTGACGATCTGCTTGGGATCATCGACAAACTTGTCGGCCATTTGCGAAACGTGGACCAGTCCGTCCTGGTGGACGCCGATGTCTACGAATGCCCCGAAGTTGGTGACGTTGGTGACCACACCCTCCAGGACCATTCCCGGCTGCAAGTCCCTGATCTCCTTGATATCCTCCTTGAACGATGCGTACCGGAATTCATCGCGCGGATCCCGTCCGGGTTTCTCCAGCTCGGCGATGATGTCGCGCAGGGTCGGCTCTCCGATGGTTTCGGTGACGTATTTGCGCAAATCGACCGCGCGCAACTTTTCCGAAGCTTTCGTGATCTGATCGACGGGCACCGCCAGATCACTGGCAATCCGTTCGACGACGGGATAGCTCTCGGGATGCACTGCGGTGTTGTCGAGGGGGGTCTCGCCGCCGCGAATGCGCAGGAACCCTGCCGCCTGCTCGAATGCCTTCGGCCCGAATTTAGATACCTCAAGAAGTTTGCGGCGGTTTGGATACGGACCGTGTTCGTTGCGGTAGGTCATTATGTTTTTCGCCTGCGCCGAGCTGATTCCGGAGACGAAGCGCAACAGCTCCTTCGAGGCAAGATTCAGATCGACCCCGACGAAATTTACGCAACTCTCCACCGTCTCATCGAGCTTCTGCCTCAGGAGTTTCTGATCGACATCATGTTGATACTGCCCGACACCGATCGACTTGGGGTCGATCTTGACCAGTTCTGCCAGGGGATCCTGCAGGCGCCGCGCGATGCTGATGGCGCCGCGCACGGTCAGATCGAGATCGGGAAACTCCTCGATGGCCGCCTCGCTCGCCGAATAAACCGATGCACCGGCTTCGCTCACCAGGACCTTGATCGGTTTTGGCTCGAGACCCGATATCGCCTCCCCGATGAACTGATCGGTCTCGCGGCCGGCCGTTCCGTTTCCGATAGCGATCAGCCCGATACGGTGCTTCTTCAACATTTCCAGGACGGTTTGCGCCGCGGCGGTGCGCTCGTTTTCGGATTTGTGGGGATAGATGGTGGTGTGTTCGATCAGCTGGCCGACCGAATCGATCACGGCAATTTTGCAGCCGGTTCGAAAACCGGGATCCACCCCGAGAGTTGGCCTCATCCCGGCAGGACTCGAGAGCAGCAGGTTGCGCAGGTTGGCCTCGAAGGTTTTAACCGATTCCCGGTCTGCCGCTTCTTTTTTCGCCAGGCGTACCTCTCCGATCAGGGTTGCGCGCATCAATCGCTCAAAGGCATCGGCCAGCATATCGCGGTAGAAGGCTCGAACGTTGCCTGAGCCGGCGCGGATTTCCTGTTCTTCGAGATACCTGTTGACGGCGGACTGGTCAAACTCGATGGTAAATGCAAGCACGCCCTCATTCTCCCCCCGCCGCAAGGCAAGCATATTGTGAGGAGCGATTTCACGGACCTTGCACCGGTAATCCCTGTACATTTCGAATTTCGTGGTTCCCGGGGCGAAGTCTTTCTTGATGTGTGAGTTGAAGATCCCTTCCTGGAGGAGAAACTCGCGCAGATGGCTGCGCAGTTCGGCCTGCTCGGACACCTCTTCGGCCAGGATGTCCGAGGCGCCCTGCAGCGCCTCATCCGCGCTGCCGACGCCAAGCTGTTCGGAAATGTAACGCGCCGCCTCCAGGTGCAAGTCAGCGGCAGGCGCGTCTGGAGAGTTGAGCGAACGAATAAATTCCGCCAGCGGTTCCAGCCCTTTCTCCCTGGCGATGGTGGCTCTTGTCCGCCGTTTGGGTTTGTAAGGGAGATAGAGATCCTCCAGCTCGGTTTTCTGCAGGCGGGATTCGATGCGGGCCTTGAGCTCTTCGGTCAGCTTCCCCTGTTCGGCAATCGTCGCGAGGATCGTGACTTTCCGCTGCTCGAGTTCGGAAAGATAAGCGGAGCGCTCGGCCAGCGCCCGCAGTTGGATCTCGTTCATCTCCGCCGTCCGCTCCTTGCGATACCTGGCGATGAACGGGATAGTCGCGCCTTCCCGCAGGAGCGCGAGCGCATTTTCCACCGGTTTCAGAGCCAGCGACAACTCCCCGGCCACCTGTCGTGCAATATCGATCATGTGCCTGCCTTCAAACTGGATTGGCGGCGGGATTAGTCCATGGTGCGGTCTTTGTTGGCGGCGATCACGGTTTTGACCGCCAGTCCTGCAAAGAATATCCACATCACGGTGCGCAGCAACCCGTCCAACTCGAAGGTCGCGACCATTGCCAGGATGAGATAGAGAATGAGAGCGACCGCGAGCTTGACGGATTGTCTTCCGGGCTTTTCCATGTTTTAAAATAAAAAGTCCGGGCAGGGAGACACACTCCCTGCCCGGATCTTGTTCGCGGCATTCCGAGCTTGCCTCGGAGCGCGATTTATTCCGCGGCCGGTTTCGCAGCCTTGCTGCTTCCGGGGACGGGAATCTCGGCCTTGATGTCCACTGGACCCAGCGCGTATTCCTTTGGGCCCAGCCTGAGGTCGGAAGACATCACCTGCTCGAGGGTGACTTCCTTTCCGGAGTATGCGGAAAGGCGGCCCATGATCGCTGTCAGTGTGGATTTCGCCGTATCCGCCGCCTCGTTGATCGGCTTGTTGGTGCGGATGGCGTTGACCAGATCGACGTGCTCCTGTTCGTAGGGGTTGACCATCGATTCCCCGGGATCGATCTTCTGGCTGGGGTCCTTCGACACTTCCTGATACTGCCAGACGATGTTGCCGTTTTTGTCGAAGATCGTGTTCTTGCAGTTTGTGGATCCTTCGGTTCCCCAGATATATTCGGCGATGTCGTTCTTGCAGCCATCGACCTGGCGGCAAAGACTGGTCATGTGGAAGCCGTCTTTCTCTTTTCCTTCCTTATCCTTCGGTCCGGCAAAGGTGAAGTCGACGGTGAAGAAATCGTACTGATCGCCGGTCACGCGGCGGGCGCGGCTGCCGAGACCGATGGCCTTGATCGGGAAGGCGCCGGCGAACCAGTTGATCACATCAGTGTTGTGAACGTGCTGTTCGACGATATGGTCGCCGGAGAGCCAGCTCCAGTTGACCCAGTCGCGCAGCATGGCTTCCATGTCGGTCCAGCCTTCCTGTCGCGGCCTGTACCAGAGTTGCCCCTGCATCCAGCTTGCGCGCGCGGCGACGATCGTTCCGATTGCGCCTGCGGCCACCCGGCTCTGAGTCTCCACGTAGGGGCGCTGATGGCGCCGCTGCGTGCCGGTCACAACGCACAGGTTGTAAGCCTTGGCCTTTTCGGCGGAGGCAAGGATCGAGCGCGCTCCCACCGGGTCCACCGCAACGGGTTTTTCCATGAAGATGTGCTTCTTGGCCTCGACTGCCGCCTCAAAGTGCAGCGGGCGGAAGTGCGGCGGAGTTGCGAGGAGAATGACGTCGACATCCGATTCGATCAGCTTCTTGTAGCCATCAAAACCGAGATAGCAGCGGCTGTCCTCGATCTTCTGATTGCTCTTCGTTTCGATGGTTTTGCGCGCCTTCTGCAGGCGATCATCGAACACGTCCGCCAGGGCGACGATCTTCAGGTTGTCGCCGGCCTTTATAAACTGGTTAGCCGCTTCTGTACCGCGGCCACCGCAACCCACGAGACCTGCCTTAAGCAACGGACCATCCGGCGCTCTGTCAATAAATGTCACCTTGGGATAATTTTTTCCGCCGCAGGATGCCAGGAGCAATCCCGCTCCCGCCACTGTGGCAGCCCCGATAAAATCGCGGCGAGTAAAATCCGATTCTTTCATTCCATGCCTCCCCATTAATATTTGCGAGTAACCCTGATACTTTACCCCATATCGGGCCCAGCCCAATCAAAAAACTGCGAGTGATCAGTTATCAGTGATCAGGAGGCGGACCATAACTGAGATTCAAGGATTACAGACTTAGAGCTGTTCGGCATCCACAATCTACGGCCCGCCGCCCGCTGCCCACCACCCACTGATTACTGATCACTGCTTTTTCGGAGCAGCCGCCGCATCCGGTTTACCCTCTTCGAATTCTCGTACGACGCGGAAACCCACGTGGTTGCAGTCCGAATACCACCAGATGCTCTTGGGTGACTGCGGATCGGTCATCAGCCAGGCATCGGTCTGGGTGTGGTCGCGTGCCGCCGAGCGGAGGTCCGCCGCATCGCTCCGGTAGGACCCTCCGCGGATCACATGCTCCTTGCCGCTTTCCGGCCCGCGCGGATTCTCGGCCACCCCGTCGGCCGGGTATTGCTCGTAGGCCTGCGGGTCGTAGTAGTCGAGGCAGAATTCCGCTACGTTGCCCGTCATGTTGAGCAGTCCCCACGGGTTGGGTTTGACCACCGAGGGCGGATGAGCTCTGCCGCCGCTGTCGCCGCGGAACTTGGCAAACTGGCTGACAGGCTCCAGCTGGGCGCCCATCAGTTGCCTCCACCAGGATTGAGCACTGAAGCTCGCCGGGTCGCCGGGGAAGAAATAGGGAGTGGTTGTGCCGGCGCGGCAGGCGTATTCCCACTCCGCTTCGGTCGGCAGGCGGTACTTCTTACCGCTCAGAGAAGAGAGCCACTCGCAGTAGACTTCCGCGGAGTGATGCATCATGGTGATCGCCGGCTGCGATCCCTTGCCCCAGCCCTGGTCCGGCGATCCGTAAGGCGGGGTCGGACCGGTGGCGGCATCCGCGCTGTAATTGGCGTCCTCCTTTTCCTTTCCGGGGGTTCCGCGCCGAGCATAGAAAACATCCCATTCTTTCCAGCGCACTTCGGTCTTGCCCATCCAGAACTGGCTCAATTTGACCTTGTGCTGCGGCCCTTCATCCGGCCTGCGCAGAGGCTCGCTCGCGGGGCTGCCCATCATGAATTCGCCGCCCGGGATGGCGACCATCTCGAATTTCACATCGCTGCCGGGAAGGACTTCCGTGTAGTTCTTGAAACCGCCGGGATTGGGCGGGAAAGCAGCCGGGTCGAAGACATCGAGCGCTTCCGATCCCTCGACCATATCCGCCGCTTTCTGATCCGTCCAGTGTCCCACGTTCAGGTGGCAGCTGATGCAGCGCAGCTTGTCGCCGGCGCGCTGGTAGTGAAGGTGGCCGTCGACGCCTTTCTTGGTTAGCTTGGCGCTGAAGAGGATGCTGTGGCATTTGATGCAGGCTGAATCGTAGGTGAAAGTCTTGGCGTGGTCGAGGCTGCGCTTCGACAGCCAGTCGATCTTGGAAACATCCTTGAACAGCTTGCCGTAGACATCCTGGAATCCCAGGCGGGCCTTTTCGGTATAAAACTCGAGCCCCTCGGCGGGGAGGTGGCACTGGATGCAGTGCGTAGCGACACCGCTCTTGGTGGTGTAGTGGGTGGACTTGATCCACTTCTGCTTGGCATGCGGATGCACGTGGCAAGCCTCATCGCAGAACTTGTCCGTGGAGGTGTAATCGATGCCGGCTTTCGCGCCGAACACCATGATGACTCCGATCACGATGCCTGTGAAGAGGAGCAGCAGTGTCTTCCTTCGAGAGGACTTTTTAGGGTTATCCGTGCTCATTTCATCGATTCCTTTGTGGTATCGGTGTCGTTGTGGTTTTAGTCTTTTCGTCCGGGAGCTTTGGGAATCCCTTGGAATAAAAATGCTGAAACCCGGCCGGACCCTTGCGGGTGATGACTGCTGAAGCGCCCTGGATGGATTCCGCAAGCTTCAGCCCCGCGGTCACCGGCATGATGTCGAGGGCCGTGGCCAACGCGTCCGCGGTAATGCCGTTGCGCGCAACGATGGTGACCGCGGGTGAATCCTTCAATCCCATTCCGTCGGCCGGATTGATTATATGCGAATACCGCTGGCCGTTAACCTCCAAATATTGAAAGGCGTCGCCGGATGTGGAGATGCCTTTATGGTGCAGCACGAGATAGCCCGGGGCATCCGGATCGGCGGGGTCGGGTTTGCGGATGGCGATCTTCCAGCCGGATTTTCCCGGCGGAGAATCCCCCACGACAACCTCGCCGCCGCCCTGTACCAGGGCAGTGCCGAAACCCCTCGACTTCAACACCTCCAGAGCCTGGTCGGCGGCATATCCCTTGCCGATCCCGCCCAGGTCGATCTTCATGTTCGGGATCTTCAGCTCCACGGTTCTGGCAGCGGAATCCAGCACCACGTTTTCATAGCCGACCAGTTGACGCGCCTTCGTGAGCGCCGCTGTATCCGGAAGCTGTTTTTTCTTTTTTGCCTCGCGCCACACCTGAACCACCGGCCCAATCGTGACGTCAAAGGCTCCGTCGGAGAGTTTCGAAATGCGCAGCGCATTCTGGAGCACATAGAAGAGGTCGGGTGTGACTACCTGCGGCGTTCCCACCGCTACCCTGCAGAGGCGCATGACCTCGCTCCCCTCCCGGTAGTCGCTCATGATGTCTTCCAACTCCTCGACGCGATCGAACGCCGCCATGGCGGCCTTCTGCGCAGCGAGGGCATCGCTTGCATAAACCAGGATCCGGAACTCGGTTCCCATCCGGAGAGCGGAGAATTTGTGTTCCGTGAGGGCGCCGGCGTGCGCCGGCAGACCGAGGAGAATGGACGAACCCGTGCACAAAATGAGACCGAGGAGTGCCGATCCGACGAGGCCGCCGGGGGTCAACTGCCTGAAGGGATTTAGCATCAAGGTGCTGTTCCTGCCTGGAATGTATGAAAATAAAGGTTTTTCCTGCAGCCTGCAATCACTTTTCCGGTTGAATTTTTGGCGCGGGGGCAGATTCTTTTGAACTTGCCCGCTCCGGCAGATCACAGCACCGGATTGCTTTGAACGTGCCACAGCCCATTCGCGGAATGCGGCGGCATGACCTGACTTTATACGGATCGCGTTAGATATAAACTCGGGGCGGCATAGCCGCGACCAAAAACATAAGCTCACCGCGGAGACGCAGAGGAACATTGGGACGCGGATGCACGCGGAGCAAAACCAGGTTTGATCCGCGTGAATCCGCGTGATCCGCGTCCGATTTTATTGTCTGCACTGCTAACAGTCAGATTCTTCTCGAATCGGAAAGAAATCTTCAAGCCGCCTTTTTCACGCAGCGCGGCAAGCCGCTTGGGTAAATCCGGCTTGAACCTCTCTTTGGTTGCAGCTATGCCGCGCCAAGTCTACCCCATCGAGGTGCGCATAAGGTCCAGGGCATGACACCGTCCTGGAATCGAGCATCCTTGAGACTGCCCGCGGTAAGGAAGATTTGCGTGGTTTTTCTCAGAAGTGAGTTTACCGATTCTTCTCCACCGATTCCTGTCGCGTGCTTTGAATACCACGTCGAGACTCGACGTTGCAGGAATCGGACCCTCACGTGGGGATCCCTAGGCGGGGAAAGACCCAGCGTGTCAGGCCGAGATATGCGGCGAAAATCAAAATAAGCCATACCCAATCGGGCATAGTCGATAATCTCCTGTCATGCCATCGCGCGCCGCCTCCCCGGCCTACAGGCCGTCGATCACGCGCCTCAACTTCTCGTTGACCAAGCCGGCAGCCGCCGCCAATTCCGGGTTGTCGACAATCGACATCATCTTGATCGCGTCGATGGCAGCCACCACGCTCCCGCCTTCCATCTCATAGACTACCACATTGCAGGGTAGAAGAAGGCCGATGTTGAGCTCCCGCTGCAGGGCTTGATGAGCGAGCGGCGGATTGCAGGCGCCGAGAATGATGTAATTGCGGAAATCGACGCCCAGCTGGGGTTCAAACTTCGATCATAGAATCGCGCACGGGGACCTCTGAGCCGCGGGCGGAATCGCAGAGATCCGTCAGCGCCTCCAGCATGCGGCTCAGATCGCGGCGCTTGCAGTTTCCCATCAGGCATATCTGCATCCAATTGCGCCTGAGAAGGTACTCGCTGCGATAGCTCAGCTGAAAACCGGCATCTTCGAGTCTTTTGCCGATCCTCTCCGTACGGAGCAGGCTTCCGAGAGCAACCGTCACTACGGCGGGTGAGGTCGGCAAGTCCGCTGCAACAAGGCTGAATCCGCGCTTTTGGAGCTCTCCTCTCAGCCAGGACGAAAGGCGGCGCTTCCTGGCAAAGTTGTCCGCCTTCCGCAGAAGCCCGAGCGCGCACTGCAGCGCTCGCACCAGGTTGGAAGAGTGGGTAAAGGGGACGCCCTGGCGCTCCGCATAATAACCAAGGTCCAGATAGCGCGGAAGATAGTCCTGCGCGGCCGTCATTCCGTGGTTGTGGAAGACCATGGCGAGCCCGGCCAGGCTCCCCAGCCCCTTTCCGCTGACCCCTGATGCCAGGTAGACACCGCTCAAATCGACCGGAACCACCCCGATCGTGCTGACGCAATCCAGACAGAGCTTGATATCCCTCTGCGCGCAAAGCCGCTGCATGCCGGGAACATCGTTCAGGACTCCGGTTGACGTTTCACAATGAACAGTCCAGATCCATGCGGTGGCAGGAAAGAAGCAGAGCATTTCCTCGATTTCTTCCAGCGGGAGTGATTCACCCCAGTCCTTTTCCAGGTGCTCGAACTTCAGATGGAAGCGCCGGGCCTGGTCCGCCAGCCTCTCGCCGAACTCGCCGTTGGTGAGGATGAGGCCTGGGGCGTTCAGCAGAGACAGTTGGCCCGCGATCGCGTCATTCGCAAGCGTTCCGGATCCGAGCAGAATCTCGACGCTCGACGCGCCTGCCAGTTCACAAAGATCGTTGCGAACCCTCTGGAAATCCGCCAGGAATGACTTGGATCGATGGGAAACCGGCGCTTGGGAAAAGGCGCGCAGCACCGTAGGATGCACAGCCACGGGCCCCGGCAGGAAATTAACGGATGTACCCTTCAGCGCAGGATCGCGCCACGCCTGCAACGTCGGCACGGCCTTGGATTTGAAATCCTCGTAGGTCAGAATCATGGGTTGAAACCTCGCGCCGGCGTTCCCCACCACAGGGCCGAATGGTACGAAGCCGATGTGGCGGTAAAGCCGGAGCTGCCGTGTTGTCGCCGAAATGATCGCGGTGTCGAGATCACGCTCCCTGCCATACTTTTCCATCAATCCCAGAAGCCCGGGAAGGACGGCGCTGTGGCGGTATTTCTTTTGAACCGCCAGAAGCCGAACCTCGAAAACGTTGCGGCCGGGTGGAAGATACCGGTCGAGATCGGGCAGTTTGAGGTCGAGCGAGAATGGGCGGCGGATCCGGGGAGCCATCATTCCCGCCAGTTCTTTGCCATCCAGGCAGATGAGGTAGGTATTCTCCTCGTGGAACCTGTCGACCAGGCGCTGATCGTCGTTAACCTGGTGCTGGGGAATCTCTTCGACAAAAGTTTGATAGTTCAGGTGGTGGATGGCGTCGAACTCCCAATCTTCGGCAGCTATTTTGAATGCCAGCGAAGAACCGTTGGTCATGATCATTCCTCCGGCAACGACGTGCCCGCGGATCCTTTTCCAGCCGCATCTCCCCGGATGAGAGTCAGATCCTCCCTCAAGTTCTGCCTGTGAGCATAGAGGACCGGCGCTACCAGAAGTAAAAAGCCGAATGCGCGGCCCGCGGGCCTGTCCCACCAGGAAAGTGTGGGCGCCGTCAGCGCCAGGGCTGCAAGACCGCTGAGGGTGAATCTGCGCAAGACGGCGAACAGTCCCAGGAACAGGATCAGGGAGATCATCAGGACAAAATAATCCGCGATCAGCAGCGCGCCCACTAGCGGTGTGATTCCTTTTCCGCCCCGAAAACGTAATTGTGCGGGCCAGACATGCCCCGCAATCACCGCCAGGATTGTCAATAGCAGAGCCCAGGAGCCAAGCCGGAAGTGAAGCGCAATCCAGACGGCAAAGGCGCCCTTGGCGGTGTCCGCTGCCAGAGTGAAGAGGAAGCCTGATGTTCCCAGAGATCTTCCGACGTTGGTCGCGCCGGTGCTTCCGCTGCCCTCCTCCCGGATGTCGCCGCTGCGGAACCACCGAACCAGGTAATAACCCGTGTTGAAACAACCGATGATGTAGCCGGCGGCAATCACCGCAAGAGACAGCGCAAAGGAGGCAATCACCCCTGAGGGAACTTCCGGCCAGGACATGTCAAATACCCGGGTTGTTTTTCAGGATTCGGCGTTGACGAACCGCCGATA
>Ga0315273_10008089_pt1 | contig 13252 bp, 15 predicted proteins | sample YL17G02_0_MG_FD_205753 | JGI IMG/M metagenome (GOLD analysis project Ga0315273, IMG submission 205753) | Sediment microbial communities from Yellowstone Lake, YNP, Wyoming, USA - YL17G02_0 | ecosystem: Environmental > Aquatic > Freshwater > Lake > Sediment | place: USA: Wyoming | collected...
GTATAGCTTTTGTCAATATGCTTCATAGGTATTTGTCTATCAATTAAAAGTAACTGGCTTTCCAAAAGTCTTAAACTTTTTCCTTTTAAGTGCATCAGCAATACCCTCTGACATTCGTATAACTAACCTCTCAAAGTCAGGCTGTAATATCGGACAGAAAACATGCCACATAGCGCACAACATCAGGGCTCCGGATCTTCGACAAGGGCAGTAAACGATTATCGCATCTTTAATTACCAAGGCAGCCTCCGCACATTTCTCACACGGGATTTTTGGCTGCGGTACCGTTAGCTTATTTTTGTCTTTCATTTACTTAGCCTCCTTCAGGTCTGTTTTGATGTGATACTTCAGAACTCCTATTAATGGGTTTATTGCACATAGCAGGTTCCACTACCGGAACGAGCTTGACTATGTTTCGGAACGAGTTCGGAACGACTTTTACAGGATGCTTATTGAATAAAAACGATAAGTTATATGGCGGAGGGGGTGAGATTCGAACTCACGGTAGAGTCAACCCTACAACGATTTTCAAGACCGTCGCCTTCAACCACTCGGCCACCCCTCCTATAGTGAACGCGGACAAAGATCATACAACGTGATTTTCAAAATTCAGTGGTTATTATTATAACAGGATCGGTCAAAAAGTTAAGAACAGTGAGAGCTTAAGTGAGCATTTCCCCCCCTTATTTCGCAAGCATATGGAAAGAGGGTAATACTTCATTAAATGTAATTAATTTGACTTTTTGTTCTGATTTCTTTTAAAGTTTTTAAAAATTATAGAGGTGATCATGAAAGATTCAGCTTTGCAGTTAATTCTACAGGCAGGATATATGGTAAAAGGCGTTTTAATACTCCTTTTATTCTTCTCCGTAGTCTCCTGGGCAATAATATTCTTCAAACATAGATATTTCTCAAAGGCACAGAAAGAGACCGACCAGTTCCTCAGGGCATGCAGATCAGGGAGGGACCCTAAAGAACTCTACCAGGCAACAAAGAATTTCACCATCAGTCCAATAGCGAATGTCTTCAAATCTGTTTACTCGGACGAAGTGCATACCTCCAAGAGTGAGGTCAAAAGGATGCTGAGAAGATACGAGGCCCTTGAATCAGCAAAACTCGAGAAGTATCTCAATTTCCTTGCAACAACAGGGACAACGACTCCCTTCATCGGGCTATTCGGAACTGTCTGGGGGATAATGAACTCTTTTAGAGGCATTGGTGCAGCCGGTGCAGCATCCCTTGCTATTGTTGCACCAGGCATAGCAGAGTCTCTGATTGCGACAGCCGCCGGACTTGGCGCTGCTATTCCTGCGGTAATCGCGTATAACTACTACCTGAGTGTCGCCCGGAGGATGATTGTCCAGATGGAGGATTTTTCAGAAGAGCTATTTGACCTCTTCACGAAAGAAAATCCATGAAAGCAGACAGAGACAGAAGAGTCCTTTCCGAAATAAATGTAACGCCTTTTGTAGATGTAATGCTCGTCCTCCTTGTCATCTTCATGGTAACAGCACCTCTCCTTCAACAGGGTATAGATGTTAATCTCCCAAAGGCGAAGGGAAAAGACCTCCCGCCGGAGGAGAGGATAACTTTAGCTATAAAGAAAGACGGAGCCATTTACATGAATGACAATCCTGTTTCAATAACAGACATGAGGCAGAAGCTTGAGGCAATAAGTAAATTGAACCCCAACGTCTATCTTAAAGCAGACAAGGGTATACCCTACGGATTTGTCGTCGAAGTCATCGGCGAGATAAAGGATGCCGGAATAGAGAGACTCGGTATAGTCACGGAGCCCAAAATATCCCTGAAATGAAGGAGCCAAGTCCCCAGAAAACAACCGTTCTTTCTTTAGCCCTTCATATCTCAGTTCTTTTCATTGCTTTCTTTCTGTTAAGGCAATCCAACAAATTTATGATGCCATCGCCTTATGTTGTAAGTCTTGTCAGCCCTGAGGTATTAAGAGGCAAAAGTATGGATATCAGAGCAAGCCAGGAGGCATCAAAACCGTTGAAAGACACTTCTGTGGTAGAAACTGTTCCTAAGCAGAACAAGAAGAACAAGGACAATAAAAAGGAAAAGATGGTTGAGGAAAGGATAGCCGCTATCGCTGCTAAGAAAAAGGTGGAGAGGCTGGTCAAGCTACGCTCCGAGATCTCTCTTAAGGCAAGCAGCAATAGCAACAAAGATGGTTCAGAAACAACCCCAGCCCAGACTGGAAAGGGCTCTTTCTTTGATGAATATTACACAAGAATAAGAAAGGAGATTTGGCAACAGTGGGTCTTCCCTGATTTTGGACAGAAGAATCTCGAGGCAATCATTGCGATACGCATCATGAAGGACGGCACAATATCTATTCAGAAAATCGAGAAGAGTTCAGGCAATTCCTTTTTTGATAAATCGGCAATCAAGGCTCTTACAAAAGCAAGCCCTTTATCGCCGCCTCCCTACGAGATGGAGATGGGGGTAAGGTTTTATCCATGACAGAGAGCAAGAAGCAAAGAGCAGAGAGCAAAGAGCAAAAACTAAAAACCAATATTGTACGCATTGTACTAATAACTCTATGCACTATGCTCTTCGCCCCCTGCTATGCAGTTGTTGAAGCAAAAATCTATATCGATATCACTTCACCAGCCCTGAAAAAACTTCCTATCGCCATATACGACTTTGGCGGTCCCTCAGGGAAAGAACTCTCCGGCATCATCAAGGATGATCTCGAATTCACAGGGCTTTTCACTTGTATTGACAGTGCTGCCTACATAGAAGGCCCCTCTCAAGCGTTCAACCCAAGTAACTGGACCCCGCTTGGGGTAGAAATGGTTGTCAAGGGAACTGTCACAGAAAGAAAAGAACTCACGCTTCCAGTATCCCTCTTTGATGTTTTAGAGGCAAAAGAGATATTTAAAAAAGAGTATAAGGCAGGAAAGGAACTGGTCAGGCCGCTCGGCCATACTATTGCAAATGATATCTACAAGGCACTTACGGGTGAAGCAGGTATCTTCAGGTCAAGGATAGCCTTTGTTGCAGAAGACAATGGCATGAAAGATATTTATATTATGGACTGGGATGGGAAAAGGATCACGAAACTTGGATTAAAAGAAAACATCATTCTTTCTCCCCATTGGTCAAGAAACGCTGATTCACTCATCTATTCTGCTGAGAGGAATAGACAATGGGGAATATATCTGGTAAACTTTTCAAATAGAGCAGTGAAAAAGGTCTTTTCCTCGAAGGGCACAAATATAGCTGGTGACCTGTCATCAGACGGAAATGAGTTCATCTTTTCCTCTTCAAAGGATGGAAGCATTGATCTCTACGCAATGAGCTTGAGGAACAATACGATAAGCAAACTGACTTCAGCGCAGAGCATAGAGGTATCACCAGCCATTTCTCCTGACAGTAAATATATTGCCTTTGTTTCTGACAGGGGAGGAAGCCCTCAGATTTACACCATGCGAAGAGATGGTTCAGATATAAGGAGAATCACCTTTGAAGGTTCTTATAATACTTCCCCGAACTGGTCACCCAGAGGCGATAAAATTGTTTTCTCAGGGAGAAGGGGAACAAACCAGATATGCATCGTTAATCCTGACGGGACTGGACTTATCCAGATCACAATGCAGGGGAATAACGAAGACCCCTCATTTTCTCCTGATGGAAGGTTCATAACCTTTACGTCAGACAGGGACGGAGTAAAGGGAATCTATATCATGAGGGCAAATGGGGAAGCCCAGAAAAGGATTACACCAAAGAAAATGAAGGCTTTTTATCCGAGATGGTCACCAAGTTAACATTTAAATAAAATGGAGGAGGTTATATGAAAAAGATTGTGGTTTTCGCATTAGTCCTAGTTTTTGGTTACATGCTTATTGGATGTGCCCAAAGAAAAGTAGTCCAGCCACAACCGTCGGTCACCCATGAGGAGACCAGAGCAAAAGCACCTGAAAGAGCAGAGCAAAAGGTTCCTGAAGAGAAGATAACAGAACAGCAGATTGCAAAGATAGAAACAAGAGAAGGAGAAATGTCGAAGTATGCTGAAGAAAAAAGCATCTTTGAAGACATCCATTTTGAGTTTGACAAATATGACATTCGACCGGATGCAAAACCGGTACTTCAATCCGTAGCAGAATGGCTGATGAAAAACAAGTCTGCAGATCTGCTTATAGAAGGCCATTGTGACGAACGTGGAACCAATGAATATAACCTTGCACTGGGGGATAGAAGGGCAAAGGTAGCAAGAGATTATCTCGTGGCACTCGGCATACCATCCGGCAGAATCAACATCATCAGCTATGGTGAAGAAAAACCTCTCTGTACTGAACAAACAGAAGAGTGCTGGCAGAAAAATCGAAGGGCGCACTTTGTCGCCTTGATGGGGAAAAGCAAATAATGAAAAATTTATGGCTGAATGGTGTTTACTGTCTCTTGTTTGCTATGCTGATGATAACCGGTTGTGTTACAACAACGGATTTTGAAACTGTCAAAGGCGATACAAACCTGTCAAGGAAAGAAATTTTTGAGCTAAAAAAAGATGTTAATGACCTTAAAGAGAAAACAACGAGTGTCGTAAAGGAAGATGCTTTTCGGGCCTTCAGGGAAAATCAGGGAGACCTCCAGTCAAGGGTTTCAGATGTGGAAAAAACCGTACAGATGCTTACTGGTAAATTTGATGAGAATAAATACTCGGCGGAAAAGGCATTGAAAGATTCAGCTTCAGAGATGACTCTCCTCAAAGCACAGATGGCAAGTATAGAAGACCAGATTAAGGAGATAAAAACAAGATTGAAAAACCTGGAGAGCCAACCGGGCGAAGCAAAAAAGAAACTTGAAGAAACCAAAAAAGAGTCGCCTCAACAGCTATCAAAACCTGCGGAGTCAAGAGACAAGGTATCACTGTACGAAGAAGCATATGACGCCTTTAAAGATAAGAAATATAAACAAGCCAGAGAAAAGTTCGAGGCCTTTATGAAAGAGTTCCCTCAGGATGAGCTCGCTGACAATGCACAGTTCTGGATTGCTGAGACATACTATGGCGAGAAAGACTATGAAACAGCAATCCTTGCCTATGAGGCTGTATTAAAAAAATATCCGAAAAGCGAAAAAGCTCAGGGAGCCCTTTTAAAACAGGGATTTTCCTTTATCGAAATAGGAGACAAAAAGACCGGGAAGACCATTCTCGAGAAGCTTGTAGAAACTTACCCTGATTCCCGTGAGGCAGAACTCGCCAAGAAAAAGAGTGAAGAGATTGAGAAAAGTATTCCAAAAAAGAAAAAATGAGCGGTATTAAAGATAGTCACCAGAGGACTATTGATTACCTGAGAGTATCGATTACCGACAGGTGTAATTTACGCTGTGTCTACTGCATGCCCTCAGACGCTCTTATGCCCTTGGATCATAAAGAGATTCTCCGGTATGAGGAAATCATTAGGGTTGTCAGGATCGCTGCAGGAATCGGCGTAAGCAAAGTACGCATAACCGGTGGAGAGCCTCTCGCAAGAAAAAATGTTATCTATCTCATTTCAGAGATACGAAACATAGAAGTTATCAAGGATCTAAGCCTCACAACGAATGGTATACTTTTGCCGAAGTTTGCAGATAAACTCGTCGAGGCCGGGCTGGAAAGGATTAACATAAGTCTTGATTCTCTCCGGCCGGACAGATTCAAAGAGATTACAAGAGGCGGAGATTTAAATCTCGTTTTGAAGGGGATAGAAGCCGCTGAAAAGGCCGGGCTGACACCAATTAAAATAAATATGGTTCCTATTCGCGGGCTCAATGCTGATGAAATTGAGGATTTTGCAAAACTAACTTTGAAGTTACCTTACCAGATCAGGTTCATAGAATTCATGCCTTTTGGAACCGAAGGACTGTGGAGTCCTGAAAGATTTGTCTCTGTAGAAGAAATAAAATCAATTGTTGAGAGTGTTGGTCCCCTTACTCCTGCCAAGTTGAAAAAGTCAGGACCTGCACGATACTTTAAGTTTGACAGAGCTCCTGGCGTAATCGGCTTTATCAGTCCAATCAGCAACCATTTTTGCGGGGAATGTAACCGCCTTCGATTAACTGCTGACGGTAAGCTCAGACCCTGCCTCTTCTCAGAAACAGAGATCGATTTAAAACCCGCTCTCCGGGGTGGCGCGCCTGATGATGAACTTGAGCGCCTCATTAAACTCTCGATCGAGGTTAAACCAAAGGGGCACGATATCGGACCCCGCAGCACAGAACTCTTGTCCCTGATGAAGAACAAAGAATGTGCCAGAAGACCTATGTCAAGGATCGGTGGGTAAAGTCGGGGCGAAAGGATTTGAACCTTTAAGCACATCCTATAAAGCCTTGACAATAGCCTTTCTATAATTTCAATTATCCTATTTTTGAACCGCTTGTGAACCAATGCCTATAACTTTCCTATTTTCAACAACGATTCTAAGCCTCTCAACTTCCATGCTCGCATATCTCTGTTTTGTTATTTCAAGCGAACTATGACCTAATGCCTTGCTGATAACCTCAAGAGGAACCCCGTCATTATATGCCTGTGTTGCTGTGCTATGCCTGGTAGCATTCTTCAGCTTTATATCAATTCCAGCTTTCTTGCAAGCCTTCCTCCACATCTTCCTTAGATCATTGCCTTGATACGGTTTTCCCTTTGAGTTTGTAAAGGCAAATGCCTCTGGAAGTTTGTTTCTAAGAATGCTGATATCAAACTGAGACGAAAGGGGAAGATAATAGCATCGTTTATTCTTCCTGGATCTTAATTGCTTATCGCTGAATGCCTTACAAATATGAATTGATCTTTTCTTAAGATCGAAGTCTTTTACCTGCAATGCTGTAGCTTCGTTTATCCTTAGAGGGTGATACATGAGAAAAGTATAAATGGGACTATGCTGCGGCTGTATATACTGAATTATCTTCCATTGGTCTTCTTTTGTTATCCAGATAATCGGCGGTTGAGGCGGCGATAAAGCCTCGAAATAAGGCATCCGGGCAATAATCTCACGCCTTAGCAAGTAATAACAAAAGTTCTTCAGCATCATCATAATATTTTGTTTGCTCTTCAGTCCCAAGTCCGCTGATAGGCCCAAAAAGAATCTTTCAATATGGTCTGAGCTCATTTTTCTACAATCCACTTGCCTGAAATATGGGAGAAAATAATTCCCGATGTATCCCTTGATATTTTTCAGATGCAAAGGCGATAGGTCTTTTTGTTCCTTAACTTTGAACCATTGTGCTAATAACTTGTACCCCCGGAATGCTTCAATTTCTTTAGGAATATAATTGGATATGTTGAATATACCCTTGTCTATATCATCCCTGATAGATTCAATCAGCCGGTGCGCTCTCCGATAACTGTCAAGGATATGCCCGTCTGTATCTCTTGGTATCCGGTGCTTTTTTTTCTCCTGGTAAAAGAAGATGTAATACGTTTTCGGTCTGGTACCGCATTCAGGACAGTAGATGTCTATTTCTTCGATGATATGAAATTTCTTATGACACTTCGGACAAACTTCACGAGTCCTTATTTTTCCAGCCATAGATAACCCCCCCACTTCCTGAATTTTGGGGTTATTTTGTTCAATAGCAGTATGAAATATCAAGCTGGCCATCCTACCCCTATACTACCCCTTGCCTGTCGGGAGTTATCGCATCCTGAGGCATCTGTGAGTGCCGTTTCGTTATCATTTCTTTATCCTGCAAATTTTTGTAACCTTGAAGCATTTATTCGTCCAGGTAAGTCTTTATAACAGGCCTCACAAATAGGCCCTTGATATGTTTTGTTTAAATAAAGAACCGGGATGATAACTTCTTCCTGTCGGTCTTTAATCGGTTCCTCACATAACTGGCATTGAACATCGAGACCGGGATAACATAAAAACTCAAGACTAAATATTTTCATGTGAGAATCTCGCTTTTCCAGCACCATTCAGCCTTAGCCTTGCAATACCATTCAAGCTCTTGTGTAGCCAAACAGAAACGCCACTTTGAGAAACCACAAACTATAGGGCCGTCAGGACACACCGCTTCATGTTGTAATTTTGTTGTTGTTGGTGCTTCCTGAAGTTCCACGGCATACCCCTGATTGACAAGCTCCTGTCCCTCTGAGGTACTTTCTGGCATGATTTCACTACCTGACGGAACATCAATCACACCGGAGGGAGTTTCTAAACTTATAGGGGAGAGTGTTATGAGCCTCATATCAACTTTCCCTTGATTCTTGGATTTCGTTTCTCTGATTCGACGATAACATCGGTAACATCGGTAACATTTCTATTGTTATCGTCCTCTGTTGTTATCGTTGTTATCGTTGTTATCGTTATCCGTGAGAATAAACCTTCAAGTCTGGATAGTTCCCATACCAGGTAAACAATGTTCATCCCCCCCTTCTCTGTCTTCAATCCAAGTTCTTTTAAGAGACCACTAATCCTTTCCGGTTTATGTCTCAGCATCTCAGGCAACCCGGAATTGAACGTCTCAACGATCCTTGAAAACAAGAGCCGCCCATTCTTTACCTCGGCCCCCTTCCACAGTTGATGCAGAATCCTTATAAGCCGCACCTCAAATTCAGTCAACCTTTTAGATACATCATAGAGGTTAAGCGTCAGCATGGCCTGCCCTGCAAAATACCGGGTGAGCGCAATAGCACCTGCCATAGTCTCAGTATCTATTTTTTCTTCGAGGCTGGTCTTGTTCAGGAAGCATTTCAACACATGAAGGATTCCGGCAAACTTCAGTGAACAATAGCCCTTGAGTTTCTCGACAAAGGGACTTAGCCGGCTGGACATAAAAGGAATGACAGTCGCCCATTCATCGTGGAATATAATCCATTCTTCCAATGCTGCCTCGGCTATGGTAAGCAGGTGCGGTTCTACAAATCCGTGTTCACCGTGTTTTATCGGTATCGAATAGCAATCGTTTATTAATTTTGTCCATGTATCTACAACGTTTCTTGCAATGCCGCCTTTTTGGAATTTGCCCGGACTTCCTTCAACGTTTTCAGTAATGAACCGTGGGAATAGGCCATTCTTGATAGCAGTTGTCTCAAATATTTTTGGAACAATTTCCGTCTGGATACCACCAATGAGCGCAAGCCCTGTGTTCGGTATAAACTTCGATACACCTTTCCGGTCAATCTTCCATGAACGTCCATAAAATAGTTTTAAATAATGCTGGAGGTCGTTGCCTTTGGACTTGTACTGATCCATACCAAGCATGAAGCCGGCGAGTTCATCTTGGTGCGAAATTACGCCTCTGTTATCGTTGTGAAAAACATCCGCGAGTGATTCAACGGTAATGTCAGACACCAAGTTATGTGATAACTTTGGTTTATCCGGAACTTCAGCGGTAGCACCATTCTTAATACTTCTCATCTGCCTGAAATATGCTTGCGTTAATTCTTCATTTTTGGTGCTGTTCTCTGCTTGTCTTTTATCCACCGGCTGCATTAAGAAGTCCATCGGTGGAGTTTTACCATAGCCCGTTTTTCCAATTACCATAAGCCATAGAAACAGGTTTACTTCATAACCACTCTTAACGGAAACCTTGATGCTATTCCCGATTGCCCCGCTGGTAATTGCGAGCATAATACTTGCTACCAAACTTGGTTGAACGCTAAAAGATTCGCTGACAACGTTTATTGTCTCCAGCATGGCTTTGGGGAAGATATCAAAAGGAAACGGTTTTACCTGAATGACTTTCTTGTCTGTAGCGTTAACTTCGTTAACCTCGGTAACTTTCTCATCTTCCATTTTTTGTTTACCTGTATTATTCCCTCGCAGGAACTGTGTCAGCTTGTCATTACCACTGATGCTCCCCCTTGCCTCGTGCCATGTTTTGCCTTTGCATGAATTATGAAAGCACTGGTAGGTCAACACCCCATCCCTGCCCTTAACTATGGCAGCTTCATTTTGTGTATGGTCGGGATTGAACACACATTCGCCAAGACAATACAGGGTGCTGTCCCCGTGTGTCTTTTCTCGGGACAATTCCACACCGTAATGATTCAGATATGCCGGAACATCAAGTTTGCAACTGCCCTTATCTTCTGGCTGTTGCCTCTCCTCGTTGGATACAGCGTTAGCAAGTTCCTTCAACTGCTCGAGTGTTACAGCCCCCGGATCTTCTGGTATTGATAGCGCCTTCGAAAGCCTCTGCGGCCTGTCAGGTGTAGAATCCCCCTTCCGTGTCATAGTCCCCAGCAGCTTTACAATCCTCGCCGGATTAAATACCGCTTGGTCAACACCTATCCGTCCATCGTCGTATTCCGCAGCAAGTGCTTTCAGGCAGTTCTGAATGAGCGTGACTGTTTCCTTTGTGTTCGGTTGTTGTTCAATCCGGTAAACCAGCATCCCACCGTTGCCACTATCGCCACATAGAGGCTCCGACCATCCCTGCTCTGAGAGATCCCGCCTGATGTTGTGCATCTTTTTAATGGCAAGCTCATGCTCTGCATCGGAGCTGTTGGTATCGCCCGGTCTTTTCGGATCTACATCAATGTAGAGATGGTTTATGCTCAGAATATCAACGTCCTGGGTTCGGCTTTTAACGCTGTTGATCCTCTCATTGCTCCTGGATAGTAAGGCATCATGGCATGGGTTCAAGGTTAAATAGATAGCTTTAAGTGTGGCATCCCTGCTGATTTTCTGGACTTCATCAATAGCCTTTTGCTTATCCCTGTACCATCCTGCAAGCGGTTTCTTGTAACGGTCAAACGTACATAGTTCGAAAACGTCATCGCCAGGGAATAGGAAATCTACCGTCCTGCGTACATCTTCAATTAAAATAGCCCTTGTATTTCCCATATTACCGGCCTCTCTTCGCTTCGACTTTGATGCTATGTTTGCTTGCTATCATTTTTTAAAAACCTCTTGATGATGTCCTCGTGCTTTTTGGACGGTTTCCTCAGTCCCCGGCAATACTTTGAAATGAGGGCTTCATTAATCCCGGTTGCTTCTGAAAATCTTTCCTGGGTGCGGTATTTGCTTCTCTGTATAGACTCTTTGAGACTATTCATATCTTCCTCCTTATTAAATGAAGTCTGTTGCATCATTAGACGTTATTGAAAGCAAAAAAAATCATTTCAGTTTTTGTTTTATCTCTTCCATGATTTTGGTGACGTTTATAATCAACACTCTCGTGCTATCCCCGATGATAGTAGTTACTAAACCACCTGATCCGATTTCGTCCCATTTATCATCAGATAATTTAAGCAATACTGGCTTTGAACGTTTTAACAAAGGATTCAATAAATTTTCTTTCATGTTTGAAAGATAGTTTACTCCTGGACTATGCGGGAACTTCCTTGCTACATCTTTGATATTTACACCAAAAGGTAATTTACCGTATAAATAATCGCAGAGGCTTTTAATTACATCACGGTTAAATGAAGAGTCAGAGAGATATGAAATGATTTTCATCAATGTCAGATCACTCGCAGAATAGAGTCTTGTTTTACCTCGTCCCTTTGGATTTGCAATTGATGGGATTATCAGGCCGTCTCTTGTCCAGCCCTGCAAAGTGTTAGGACTTATTCCCACGATCTCTGTAGCCTGTTTTTGTGTGAATGATGGTTGCATCACATATAACGTATCATGAAACTTCATTGGTGTCAAGAAAAAAATGAAATTTTATTTAGTAGAAAAAAGAAAGCCCCGGAATATTACTCCAGGGGCATTGAGGTTTGACTTGTCTTTACTGGAATATTTCTGTATTCATTTACACTCTATTAAAAGCTGAAAATATTTATCCCTTGACATCTTTGCAGTTCTCAAAAGTCCCTTAATAATATCAACGTCCACATCGTTATATGTTGGGATGATAAGAGGTCGTAGGATATCTTTTCTTATGTATACTCTATGTGAACCTTTTTGCCGATAAAACTTAAATCTGTCTTTCTGGAATATACATTCAAGAGTCTTCCAATGGACAGGCGTTATGCGTGGCATTCAGAAAAACGTTGACTGTCAACAGCAAAAGGGATCGGAATTTTTATAAATCTATGGTCTTTCGGAAATTTAACTGGATGTTTCATTGCTTTAAATCCACATTCTTTTAAAGCAGCATCCAGAGTCCCTCTTTCAATACAAGTTAAGAAAAATAACGTTAATGCTTCTGACAGATTGTCCTTTGCTTCTTTTTCAGTGGCCCCTTGTGTGTGTATGTCAAGTATGTGACAAGATGATACATAGACATTCGCTTTCTTCTTGATTGTAAAAGGCAGTTTTATTTCAAATGATATTCGGATCATCTACAGTCCCTTGTCTTTATTATAATGACATTCTTCTAATAAATATCAACCTTTTTACATTGGTTTAATATGATACACCGGTTAACCCTTGAACCGCCTTCGCCAAACAGCCCAGGTTGAGAGATCTCAGGCGGGTTAATAGCAGAGGTCATGTCTTTTTAGCAGCCTTCTTCTTTGTGGCTTTCCAGCCCTTCGCATGCTTCGCAATCTTTCTAATACCGCCTGATAATTCCGTTAAAATGAAATGAGTCTGCTCTTCTAAGATTCGCATTATCTGTCTTTCGTCTTTAAAAGAAAGCTGTGGTGGCAAGGAACGGCTCCAGGCCATAAATCTTTGCTTCAGGCAAAAGAGGACAAAACTCAAATCATCTTGAACCTGCTTTGTTAGCTTATACTCGCCCTCTTTAATCGCCAAATCTAATTCCGCCATAGCTGCCTTAGCAGACCTATACCTGCACTCTGCTTGTCTCTTCTGGGATAAGTAATCATTACCCTCCGGGATAGGTTTCTTTTCTCCGTGAAGGACTGCCAGGATTTCATCAGCCTCTTTTACAGAAATCTTCCCGACCTCTGTTTTTGTCAGAAGGCCGGTTGATAAGTGCTTGTGCAAGGTCTTTCTGCTTATACCAGCATGTCTTGAATACTCACTGATTGACATAAATTGTTTCATTTATCACTCCTGTGTCGTAAACTGTCACCCTGTTACCCCCATTTTTTAGTTGATTCGTGGTTAAATCCTGCGAGTCTTGCGCCGTATTTAGCTTTCCTTTTCCAAGTACCTTTTTGCTTTTATAATCAATAACTTACGTTTCACCATTGATATTTGATTCATTTGTATCAAGGTTTTTGTTATAGCTTTTACTTATATCTTCCATAGCTATCATTCCTATCGAGTAGACCGAGGGGTTACCCCCTTCGGTCTCTCACACCACCCGGCATACGGTTCACGTACCAAGGCGGTTCCCAAAGTTAACAATTCGGAAGTTATACAGTTTATCAAGCATCGACACAAGA
>Ga0315273_10008091_pt1 | contig 13250 bp, 10 predicted proteins | sample YL17G02_0_MG_FD_205753 | JGI IMG/M metagenome (GOLD analysis project Ga0315273, IMG submission 205753) | Sediment microbial communities from Yellowstone Lake, YNP, Wyoming, USA - YL17G02_0 | ecosystem: Environmental > Aquatic > Freshwater > Lake > Sediment | place: USA: Wyoming | collected...
GCGCTTCTGGCGCAGGCTGCCGCGGCCCGCGCCGCGCAGAAGACGCCCATCCAGCCCCTCGGCATTACGCAGTTCGGCGGCGACCTCCTGATTAACGGAAACATGCAGACCCAGAGCCAGACGGCGGCCGATAAGAAGGTGACCACCGAGAGCGAGAGTTTCTTTGATGAAACGCTCTCGATCCACAGCGCCGGCTACATCTACCACCCAAACCTCCTGGAATGGTCCAGCGACATCCGCGGCGGCCTCGTCCAGCAAAGCATTACGGTCAACGGCCAGACCACCGTTGGCCCCGGCCAGATCAAGGGGTATAATATCTCGGGGTTGTTCCTCCGCGAGAAGCCGGTGTCGGTGATGCTGTTCAGTTCCGATATGCGTTCGTTCATCAACCGCGATTTCGCCAGCAGCACGGACCTCAGGAGCACGCGCAACGGCGGCCAGGTCATGCTCAAGGGCGACGTGCCGATGACCCTGATGTTCGAAAAGGTGACGATGGACGAGAACAGCGGCCTGCGGACCGACCAGCGCACGACCCGGCACACGCGGTTTACGGCGTCGCAGCAGAAGTTCCGCGACGCCCAGATCGAATTCTTCTACGACCACGAGGAGACCGACGAGATCATCACGTTCCGGCCCTCGCAGGGCGGACAACAGACCACCGACCGCCTGCCGTATAAACGGGACGAGGCGGACCTGATGTCGCTCACCAAGTTCGGGCCGGCCGAGTACCAGAGCACCCTGGGCCTGCACGGCCGGACCATGCAGCGGCTGTACACCTTTCCCGAGCGCATCCGGTCCGGCGACTTCAACCTGAACCTGGCCCACACCAAAAATTTCTCCACGTTTTACAGAGGCTCGTACAGCGAGGACCAGACCGAGGCCAACCAGGAGCGCAATGCCGACGGCTCCGTGGGGTTCAGCCAGAAGGTCTACGACAGCCTCAACATCACCGGCCACGTCGACGGCCAGAAGTACCAGTTCTCGGACGGCATGCGCACCCAGAAGGGCGAGTTCCTGTCCCTGGATTACCAAAAGAAGACCCCGATCGGCAGGTACTCCTCGTCGCTGATGCTGGGGGTGCAGGACACGTCGGTGCAGACCAAGAACGGCGTGCAACGCATCCGCGGCGAGTCGGTGACCTTCATCGGGTTCCTCACCTTCGTGCCGCTGAACGGGCGGAACATCATCCCCGGCTCGATCAGGGTCTGGAAGGACGCGAATCGCACGACTGAGTACAAGGCGGGGCCGGGCAACGACTACGACCTTCATCCGATCGGGGCGACCACGTTGATCGAGCCGCTCCCCGGCAGCCCCCTCGGCCTCGGCCCGTTCGACACGGTTCTCGTCGATTACAGCGTCACCGCGGCCAAACTCGCAACATGGCAAACGGACTTCTCCACCTGGGACAACCGCCTCCAACTGCCCGAGGGCATTCCGATCACCCTCTACTACAACTTCAACCGCCAGGCGGACCACCTGATGCGCGGCGACGACCCCGGCAACCTTGACATCCAGACCGGTCGCCTCGGCGGCGCTCAGTTCGAACAATGGGGCCTCACCCTGACCGGCGAGCACGAGACCCGCGACATGAAACTCTCGCCGCCCACGACTGCCAACCGCGCGCGAGTCCAGTACATGGCCCACATCGCCCGCGACGTCGACCTGAGCCTCGGCGGGTCCAACGAGCACCTCATGTACCGCAACGCCCAGCAGTTCGGCATGCAGCCCGGCCGGGACAGGCTCTACACGCTCCAAGGCTTCGCGCGTGCGACCTTCAGGCTCCATCGCAACCTCCTGTTTCACATGGACGCCGAGTACGACAAGACCCAGGGCCTCGAAAACCGCGTCCTCAAGCATGTGGGCGTCGGCGTCGAGTGGAGCTACCGCGACCTGGAAGTCAGCGTCGAGGCGCGGCAGAGCAACTTTGTCCAGGAGCGGACGACCGGCCAGTCTCAAAGCCTCTTGTTTAGCGTAAGGCGGCGATTCTAATATGATAAGAATGATACGCTCTATCGGATGGGTGATTGGCACGATCCTGGGGGCTTTCTTGCTGGGGACCGCCGGCGGGTGTGCGCAAGTGGAATCAAGGCCGGAGATACTGCGCGCCTGGCCGCCGCCTCCCGCGGATCCGCGAATCGTTCTGCGCCGCATGATCCACAGCGCCAAGGATTTTGAGAAAGCCGATTTCTTCTCGGGCCTCGGGCGGCTGATCACCGGCGGGCAACAGCAGACGCTTCTCAGGCCGCAGGCCATTTGCCTCGACGGCCAGGAGCGCCTCTACATCGCCGACCAGGAGCACCAGGGCGTTCATGTCTTTGACCTGAAGGAGGGCAAGGCGCGGTTCTTCGACCAGGCGGGCAAGGAGTTCTTCGTGTCGCCGGCCGGCCTGGCGTGGTGCGAGGGGAACCTGCTTGTGGCCGACAGTTTCCTGAATCGCGTCTTCGTGCTCTCGCCCGACGGCAAACTGCTGCGTACAATCAATCGGCCCGAGGGTTTCAGGCGGCCCACGGGGATCGCGTACGATGCCCCGCGGCGGCTGCTTTACATCGTCGACACGACGGCTCACCAAGTGTGCGTCTTCAAGGCCACGGGCGAGTTTCTGCATCGTTTCGGCGCCAGCGGCACGGGGCCGGGGTTGTTCAATTACCCGACCTATGTGGCGGTGGACAAAGAGGGAAACATTTACGTGACGGACTCGCTGAACTTCCGCGTCCAGATCTTTGACCCTCAGGAGAAGTTTGTGCGCGAGATCGGCAATCTGGGCGACGCCACGGGCTACATGGCCGTACCGAAGGGCGTTGCGGTCGACAGCCAAGGGCACATATACGTGGCCGACTCGTCCCTGGCAACGGTCCAGATTTTTGACCGCGAAGGACGGTTCCTGCTGGCCGTCGGCGAGCGCGGCGACGGGCCGGGGTCGTTCCAGATTCCGACCGGCCTGGCCATAGGGCCGGAGGACCGGATTTATGTTTGCGATGCGTTCGGCAGGCGGTTGCAAATTTTCCAGTACAGGGAAACCCAAAATGAAATGTCTGACGACTAGTCTTCTCGCGCTGGGGACCGTGGGCCTGCTGGCGGCGGCGGTCTTCGCCCAGGGCGGTGCCAGCGTGGCCCAGACCAGGCATAATCTGTCGGCGTCGGGTCCCGGGCCGATCCGCGTGGCCGGCACGCAGGGCGTCTGCATCTTCTGCCATACCCCGCATGCCGCCAATCCCATCGGCCCCCTGTGGAACCGCCGGGACCCCGGTACCTACTACCAGGTCTACCGCAGTTCGACGCTGACGGCGACGGTCGGCCAGCCCACCGGCACGTCGCGCATGTGCCTGAGTTGCCACGACGGCACGATCGCCCTGACGCAGACGTACAACTCCAACAACGCCAGCACCGGCTCCATCTACATTACGCCGCAGGACCGCGGCTACATCGGGACGGACCTGACCGACGACCACCCGATCTCGTTCACCTATGACTCCGCCCTGGCGGCCAAGAATACGCAGTTGCGCGATCCGGCCTCGATTCCGAAGGTGCTGCCGCTGGATCATAACCATCAACTTCAATGCACGACCTGCCACGATGCGCACAACGACAGCCTTGGGTACTTCCTGCGGATGGACAACCGCGCGTCTGCCATGTGCACGAGTTGCCACAACACGACCGGCTGGCCGCAGAGCGGCCACTCGCGCTCGGGCGCTTCCGTCGCCGCCATCAAGGTGGGGCACTGGGACAATCTGCCGAAGTACAACACGGTCGCCGACCTGGGCTGTGAGGCCTGCCACAGGCCGCATACCGCCGGCGGCCGCGAGCGCCTCCTGCGGTACGATGCCGAAGAAGACAACTGCCTCGTCTGCCATAACGGCTCTGTCAGCAAGGACGTCAACACGGACCTCTCGAAGCTCTCCACGCACCCCGTCCGCACGACGACGCATATTCACTCACCCGTCGAGAATGCGCTTACGATGCAGGCACACGTCGAGTGCGCCGACTGCCACAACCCGCACGAGGCCCTGGCCGGCACGTCCCCGGGGGCGCCGCGCATCAAGCCCGCCATGAAGGGGGCCACGGGCATAAACTCGTACGGGCAGGGCGCCACCGAAGCGACCAACGAATATGAGGTCTGCTATAAGTGCCACGCCGCCCGCAACCCCGCTCAAGAGATCGTCAACCGTGTCATCCCGGACAACGACATTTCATGGGCATTCAACCCCGCCAACCCCGGATACCATCCGGTGCAGGCCCCCGGCAAGAACACGAGCGTCCCGAGTCTGGTCCAGGGGCTTTTTACAACCACGCTCATCTACTGCACCGACTGCCACGGGTCCGATACCCCGACCCGCGCGGCCGGCCCGCACGGGTCGGCATTTAAACCGCTCCTGGTCCGTAACTACGCCACGACCGACAACACGTCCGAAAGCACCCAGGCTTACAGCCTGTGCTACGGGTGCCACAACCGCACCAGCATTCTCTCCGAGCAGAGCAGTTTCAAGTATCACCCAAAGCACATTACCGAGAAGCGGACGCCGTGTTCGGTCTGCCACGATCCGCATGGGGTTCAGCAGCAACCGCACCTCATCAACTTCGACCGTTTCGTGGTCAAGCCGCGCACCAACGGAGCGAGGCCCACGTACACCAGCACGGGGTCGCGTCGGGGTTCCTGCACGCTTCTGTGCCACGATAAGGACCACAACGACAAGACATACGCTCCGTAACGGCGGCCGTGGATGATGGAAGGGCATCCTCAACTCTGCGGCGCGAGGCTGGCGAGGGTGCCGACCCTTCTCGCTTTTGAGTGTTGCCCGCGCCACTTATTACCGTTTGTGAAAAATGGCGGTGGCAAGTTTGGCTGTTTTGGTAAGATAGGAAGCCTCGCGTCCCGCATACCCCCCCGTTCTTGACCCCGCCAAGGGGGTTTCGAAGGAAATGTTCCCGACTCATTTCGTTGGCATTCCATTTGCTTATTAACCTGACTGGCAACATTGTATTTTGCCGACACGGTTGTTGGATTGGGCGCCAGGGTCATCCAGGTTCAGGGAGGTGTCAAATGAAGCGAATTGCAGGGGTTATGGTGGGACTGATCGCGTGTGCGGGTCTGTTGCTTGGGGCGGCGGACGTGGCGCAGGCTGGGCACACGGCCCCCCCTTACGGTACCTGCTTTAACTGTCACGTACCGCACCAGGCCAGTCCTGTGTCGGCGACGGACTACGGCGTGCCGCTGTGGAGCCCGAAGTACAATGCCGACGGGCTGAAATACGCGTACACCATGTACAGCAGCCCGACGTTCAATGCCATGAGCCCGGATAAGAGCGCCGCGCCTGACGGCGCGAGCAAGATGTGCCTGGGCTGCCATGATGGGTCCTACGTTAAAGGGGGGGGATGGAACCCGAAGCGAGTCTTCGGTTCGATAGACTCCCTGACGACGACGCACCCGATTTCCTTCAAATACACCGCAGCGCTGGCCACCGCCAGTAATGGGGGCCTGAAGGACCCGGGGGATACCTCCGGCCTTGGCGGCTCGATTGCCAAGGACCTGCTGGACTCCGAGAGCAGGATGCAGTGCAGCTCCTGCCACGACGTTCACGCGACGGGCAACGGCGACTACATGCTGCGTTGGCCCGGCATTAACGGCGACCCGCTGGACCCCACCAGCGCGTACGTCAAGGGCTCGGAACTGACGATGTGCAAGACGTGCCACAATAAGTAACCGTTGATTCAGGCGTCGTATGATCCAGCCACAAGGTGCCGCGTTCGTCACTGCGAACGCCGCCCTTGTGGCTGTTTGTTTCGGAGCGAGTTTTGTTAGAATGGGAGACGGTAGACGGCCGAAGTTAATGGGTGCCTGAAGGTGGGCGTGCGATTCCCGCGGCGCCCCGTGCCGCCTCGGAGGGAGCGTATGAACCGGTCTCGTGCGATAGCATGCCTCGTGGGTTCCGTGATGATCGCCGGTGCGATCGGCGGCTGCGGTCCGGCCAAGGAGGGCCCCATGGCGCCTGTCTTCTATCCGGCGCCGCCCGACGTGCCGAGGCTTCAGTACCTTACGACCATCAAGAACGTCGAGGAGTGGCAGAATAAAGGCTCCTCGTTCTCCGACTTCCTCGTTGGCCGCAGCAAGGCGGACGAAGCGGATATCAAGGGGCCCTACGGCGTGGCCCTGCGCGACGGCAAGTTGTACATCTGCGACTTGGGCGTCTCCAGAATCCACGTCATCGATTTTGCGAACAAGAGTTACTCGGTCATGGGCACGCCCGAACAGGTGAAACGCCCTGCCAACATTGTCATTGATTCCGACGGCGTCAAGTACGTGGCCGATGCGGGCAAGAAGCAGGTCATCGTCTTTGATGCGCAAGACAAGTTTGTGCGGGACCTGGGCGACCCGGAAAAGACCTCGCCGATCAGCGTTGCGATCAAAGGAGATGAGCTATTCGTGGCCGACGCCCTGGCCGGTAAGATCGAGGTCTGGACCAAGGACGGCCAGCCGAAGCGCACGATCTCCAGCAAGGGCACCGGGCCTGCCCAGTTGATGCATCCGTCCGGCATCGCCTTTGGCGCCGAGGGCCACCTGTTCGTGGTCGACCAGGAAATGGGCACGGTCAAGGAATTCGACGTTGACGGGAAGTATATCAAATCCATCGGGTCTCCGGGCGACCGGCCGGGCTTCTTCGCCCGCCCCAAGGGCATCGCCGTCGATTCGCACAACCTCATGTATGTGGCCGATGCCCAGTGGGACAAGATCCAGATCTTCTCGCCCGACGGGCAACTGCTCCTTTTCTTCGGTGAACCGGGCGCAAAGACCTACGGCCTTCTCACGCCGACGGGTCTGGCCATCGACGCCACAAGCCTGGAACTCTTCCGGAAGTACGCCGCCCCGAACTTCGAGCCCGAGTACCTCGTGGTCGTGACCAACCAATTCGGGGAAAACAAGATAGTCGTCTTTGCTTTCGGCCACTCCAAGGCGGTGCCTGCCGAAACGTCCGAGACTGCCGCCGAGAAGTCTAAGACCCCGCCGACGCCGGCCGCGCCGGGCCAGGCGCCATCGACTGAGAAGCCCAAGGCGCCGTGATGGCGCGGCGTCGAGGGCCAGGGAGACGATAATGAGGCGAATCGCAGCATATGCAATAGTCGTCATCGGTCTGGCCGCGGCGGGCGCCTGGCTTGGGGCCGAGACCCCCCCGGAGAAAGCGCCCGAGGCCAAGCCCGCCCTCCCGCCGGGGCACCCGACGATACCGCAGAGCGGAGGGCTTCCGCCTGGGCATCCGCCGACGGCGCCGGGAAGCGGTGGGCTGCCGATGGGCCACCCGCCGATTCCCACCGCCGCGCCGGATGCCAATGTGCCGCCCCCCGACGCCAAGGGAACGCTTGTCGTCCAGGCCGTTCAGGGCACGCCCAATGGCCCGGTCGCCAAGGGCGATTCGGTAGTCGTGGTGCTCATTCAAAATGACAAGTCCCTGAAGCGCATCGAGGCCAAGCTTGACGACAAGGGGCAGGCGGTCCTGGAGAACCTGCCCGTGGGCGGAGGCGTTCAGTCGCTCGTCACGGTGAAACACGGCGATATCAGCTACTGGGGCATCGGTGAGACGATGCACGCCGGACCGCCCGATCATCGCGTCACGGTCACGGTGTACGAACCGACCGAGGAGCCGCCGCCGTGGGTCATTCGCGCGCGGCACATGCTCGTCCGCCGGATAGAGGAGGGTCTGTACATCAGGGAAGTCCTGGCGGTCGAAAACACCGGCGACAAGGCTTGGATCGGCCGCAAGGGCGACGACGGCAAACGCGTCACCCTGAGCCTGCGCCTTCCGCCCAGCGCCGGCCACATCGCCTTTGGCGGCGGATTACAGGAGGGCAGTGCGGAACTCCTCAACGGGAATCTTGTCAACCATACGGCCCTGCGGCCCGGAAAGGCCCAATTCCAGTTCGCCTACGTGATTCCCGTCGGCGAGGGCAAGGCCAACCTGGATATCGCTTGCCCGACCGATATCGATCAACTGATCCTCGGTGTGCCGGACGACGGGTCAAAGGTCAGCACGAAAGGCCTGAACGCCGCCGATGTCATGTCGATGGGCCAGACGATGAAGGTGCGCCTCTACAAGGCCGAGAACGTGAAGGCGGGCACGGCGATCTCAGCATCGTTTACGGGCATTCCGCTGCCGCTGCCCGCTTTGCCCGCGAAATGAACCTCGCCGGCCACAACGTACCGAAATCGACACCGGTTACTTGTTATGGCATATCCGGCATAAGTTGCTGCCCTGCGAAGTGGTCTTGTCGTACGGGAACCGCATAAGTTTCGGGCCGCGCCCCGGGCCGTGGGCGTCGTGGCACGAGGAGCACTGCATCTTGCCGCTGGAGTCCAAGAGGTCCCTGGCGATCGTGCCGCCAAGGCCGGACGGCGTCATCGCGGGGTCCCTGAGACCCGCCCGCCGCGCGCGCATCGCCAGCCCGCCGTCGTACGTGAACGAAACCGGGTGGGTGCGGGCGAGGCTGTCGGGCCCGAATCTGTTCTCCGGCCGCGAGATCTTGTCGCTCGTGGCGTGGCAGCCCACGCACACGCGGCTGCTGCCGTCGGGTTGCGAAATGTCGAGCCCAAGCAACTCGGTGAGGTGGCTGCTGTAGACCCGCATCGGTGGCACGGAAGCGGTGTAGCGGGTGCTCCACTTGAGTTCCGGCCGATCCTGATCTTGCGCCGGCTGCCCCTCCGCCGGCAGCGAGACGGATGAGGCGTGACAATCGCTGCACAGGAGCCCCTTGTGGGCCCCCGTCGTAAGCGATGTTCCGCCTGGCGCGGAGCCGGTCGCGGTTGAGCCATGTATCGTACGCGCCGGCGCGGCGAAATTGCCCGCGAACGGCTCCTGCAAAGAGTCGGCTGCGGGGTCAGCGCCCGCGTCGGGGCTGCGCGACTTGAACGCAACGACCCCCAGCGACGGCGCCCACGCAGGGGCCGTGGACGCGGAGGGGGGCGGTTCGGCCGAGGGTTCAGCCGCCGTCGAGGAGTCCTCAACGCTGCCGGCGCCGACCAGAAGAAACAGACCTGCGAGCACCAGTCCCAGGCGCAATCGTACCATCATCCTACCCCTCCGCCCGAGGGTTGCCGGCCGCGCATGAGCGCAACCGATTACCCCTTGATCATAACACGCCGTGGATACTGCAATGCAAGGCGGTGGACCAAGGTAGGGGGGCCGCCCATACGGGGCGGTAAAGATCCACGATCATCACCACTCAGTAAATCGGCGTGATACGGATTTCTCTTCACAGAATTTCCCCCCAGGACTCGTGCGGCTGGTATTGGCCCGCCTCAGGCCGCTTTTGTCCTGGCGCCGGTCCGATAAAACGCAGGGCGCCGGCCACGCCACCATGGGCACTGCAACCGCTGGAATCATACCATACCACAGCGCGTCCCGCGACAGGTGAGGCCACCTTCGCCTTCGCCAGGGCGTAGTCGAACCCCTCGTAGGTGTCGCGCAGCGTGTTGATGGCCGCCGCCAGGGGCGAGATGCCACGTACCTGGTCGAACCGGTCGAAGAAGGCGTGGTGGACGACATACGCGGCCGGAATGAGCCGCTCGTACATGAAGTCCGCGCCGTTGGCGGGCCGCTTGCAGACGGCATAACCCTTGGCCTGGCCCGCATCGTCCACCTGGACGCCGTGGACGAACGCCGTGGGGAGGACGCCCTGCGGCAGGCCGCTCGTCGGCGTCTGGATGCGGTCGCCCTCGATAGCCTGGAGGCGGCCGTCGGAGAGTTTCAGGAAGAAGATATCGCCGTCCACGGTCCGGCGTTCCTCAGCCAGGCGCACGAGGCGTGGGAACGAATGCCGCGCGGCCACATCGCAGTTCGCCGGCCGGGACCACCAGTCCACCAGGCCCTCAATGCGCCCGTCGAGGTCGGCGCTCCCGGTGCGGGACTGGAACGAGAACGTGCTCACGTAGTCGAGGTGCTTTCGGATGGCCCATGCGGCGATGGTGAAATTGCGGTGGATGTCGCGGGAGGCGGACGTGAGCTTGCGACGCTGGTGGGGGAGGAGTTCCTTGTCTTCGCTGCGCAGGCGCCCCGTCGGCGCCTGCCGTCGATTCTTCGACTCGACGGCGTCGTAGCCGAAGAGGTACTCGCCCACGCGATAAAGTAGTCCCGTCTGCATCTCAGAATCCATCCATGTTGATGCTTGCCGCCTGCGGCCGCTGGTTCTTCTCGCGGGCGACCTCGCGCTTCCAGTACCGGTACTTCGCCTCAACGTCCGTGTACCGCACCGACTGGCCGTCCACGGAGACGGTATCGAGGCCCGCGCTCGTTTGAAGAAGCGTCTCGTACTTCGCCACCATCTGTTCCGCAAACGTCGCCATCGTTGCTCCCTGCCGCACGGGCAAGGCCGGGCCAAAAGAAGAAGGCTGTGCAGAAGGTGCAGGCTCCTGCACAGCCATTCATTGCCTTCGACCCGGCCCGACCGGCGGAGGATCAGTCCGCCCGACGTGCCCGTCGCGTATTCAGTTGTCCACTACCTGATCTATACGACTGAGACTCCCCGACAGTCAAGTGCTTGATCTGAATCTATGGGCGAAGCCAAGATACTTGCTTTCCGTTTGCTTTTGGGCCAATCGTAGGGTATAGTTCCGGACCGGACGACAGTGACGGCCGCGCACGCTTGGCAGGGGTTGGGCGGAACGGCAGGCCGCATGTCACGCTAATCTGAGTGAGTATCGCTAGGGCGATTTCCGGGGAAGTGCCAGAGGCCGCCCATTTTCTTTGGTAAACCGCATGGCATGAAAGGGGTGGAAGATGATCAGCGTAAGAGGTGTGGCAAGGGCGGCAGCGGTGGCGGCGATGGTACTGATGGCATCCGGGGCGGTGCAGGCGGACATCACGATTGACACTGTCACCGTGGGGAATCTGGGCAATGCGGCGGATACCACCGGCTACGGCCGCGTGGACTACGCCTACAACATCGGCAAGTACGAGGTGACGGCCGGGCAGTACACGGCGTTCCTCAACGCCGTGGCGAAGACCGACACCTACGGGCTGTACAACACGGGCATGTCTCGCACCGACTACGGCAGCGGGATCACGCAGGGCGGCTCCTACGGCAGCTACGTCTACAGCGTGGCCTCCACCTTCGCCAACCGACCTGTGAACTACGTTTCCTGGGGCGATGCGGCACGGTTTGCCAACTGGCTGACGAATGACCAACCGACGGGGGCGCAGGGCCTCACGACCACCGAGGACGGGGCGTACTACCTCAACGGCGCGACGAGCAATACGCAACTGCTTGCCGTGAGCCGCAAATCCGGCGCGACTTGGGCGATTACCAGCGAGAACGAGTGGTACAAGGCGGCGTACTACAATCCGGCGACCGGCACTTACTTTGAGTATCCCACGAGCAGCGACACGGCCCCAGGGCAGGACATGGCCGATCCTCTTCCCGGCAACAACGCCAACTACCACCGCACGGGTGCCAGTTCTTACCCCATCGATTCCGGCAAGTACACCACGGTCGCCGGCGAGTTCCAGAATTCCGACAGCCCCTACGGCACGTTCGATCAGGGCGGCAACGTCTGGGAGTGGAACGAGGCGATCAGATGGTCCTATCGCGGCATGCGGGGCGGGGCGTTCAACAGCGGCTACCGCGACTCCCTGTCCGCGCAGTGTCAGTACTTGTACTGCATCGACCCGACGTGCAGGGACGGCGAACTCGGGTTCCGTGTCTCCTGGAGCAATGAGATTGTTGAGCCGATTCCCGAGCCGGTTTCGCTTGTTTCTGGCGCTATGGGCCTTGCATGCGTAGGGGCTTACCTCAGGCGGCGTAGGCGCACGCGCTAACCGGCGAACGAAAGTCGGCTACAGGTACTCCTTGTCGATCCGCACCTGGCCGCAGTCCAGGCACCGGCACCGGCGGCGAACAATCTCTGTGTAGGGCGTGCCGTCGGCGCGGCGGCCGGGGCATTTCTGGACTAGGCGGCCCCAGTACTCGCTCCGGCGGACGCTGCCGCACGTGGGGCAGTGCGACCGTTCCACGACCACCACGTCCGTTGCGTTCTTGCTCCCCTTCGGCCGTCCAAGACGTTTACTTCTCATCGCTTCTTCTCCTATATGTAGGCAACGTGCTTCCGTTTCCGTTTGACCTTCTTCGGTACCGCGCCGCGAAAGAGCGAGACGCCGAGCATCGAGGCCGCCGCCGCGCAGCCCACCAGGCAATCCAGCCAGTGGTTATCGACGGCGTTGGCCTTGAGTTTCCATTCATCGACCGTCCGGCCCCGCGCTTCGGTCCGCACCCGATACTCGGCCGCGAGGTGTTCCGACAGGAGCCGGTGTTCCTCGGGTTTCGTGCCGAACAGGCTCATGCTCCCCCGGTCGCCCATCGCCACGGCCAAGCGGGCGTGGACAAACGACTTCCAGTAGTTCGTGTCGATGTGGACGGTCCTCAGTTCCCGCGTGCCGTGGACAGCCGGAACGCGCCAGTAGTGGCCATAGAGGTCGCCCTTGCGGCGCTTGTATTCGGCGAACGCCTTGCTCGACGCCCCCACGCCGACGCCCTTGGAGGGCATAAGGACCGCCGCCCGGCCGCTACGGCGGATCGCCAGATACACCGTGTCCGGCACGTACCCGGCGTCAATCAGGCACCGACCGACCTGCATGACGGCCCCGTCGTCACGCTTCCACTCATGCACAAGGTGCGCGTCCGCCAGGGTCTTCAGGCCCGCCTGGATGGCCCCCTCCTTGCCCGTCCCCGGCGCCGCCCGCGCGAGCGTCGCCCGTGCATCCCGCAGCGTGAAGTACTGCCGATGCTGGTCGGGATAAGCGCCGTAATCCACGATGTACCCGGTGAAGTCGTCCTCCCATGCCGCCACCATCCAGTAGAGGAGGTGGTCGTGCACGTCGATGAACATCGTCAGGTGGTTCGCGCCCAGGGGCACCTCGCCGCGCTTCCTGCCGCTGGTCTTGGCGGCAATCTGGTCGGCAGAGAGCACACCCTCGTCGCCCTCGGCCACGGCCAGCGGCGCGTTCTGGTACTCGGCCCAGAACGCCTGCTCGTCGCGGAGTTTCAGGTTCATCGCGTGCTGGAGGGCCGAAAGTTCGTCCAGGTTGTGCCGCGCGGGCCAGGCGACCACGGCCCCCTCATCCATCTCGGCCCGGTGCTCGGCGTAGAACTCGGTGGCCTCGTGGCCGTCGCCGTCGGCCTTCAAGGACTCGGCCCGGAGTTTCGCGTACTCGTCCCAGAGTTTCTCGTTGGTGGGGAACGCATAGACCATCTTCATGCGTTCGCCCTGCCAT
>Ga0315273_10008092_pt1 | contig 13249 bp, 13 predicted proteins | sample YL17G02_0_MG_FD_205753 | JGI IMG/M metagenome (GOLD analysis project Ga0315273, IMG submission 205753) | Sediment microbial communities from Yellowstone Lake, YNP, Wyoming, USA - YL17G02_0 | ecosystem: Environmental > Aquatic > Freshwater > Lake > Sediment | place: USA: Wyoming | collected...
GTCCCGCCCGTGTACATCAGTGCCGCGAGCTCGGAGTCGGCGAGCGGGACGATCTCCGTCGGCTCGGCCTGTGCGAGCGCGGCGAGCGCCACCGCGCCTGCCTCGGCCTCGCCCGTCGAGACCACGAGGCGCACGCTCTCGACGCCCTCGGCGGCCGAGCGCACCGTGCCGAGGAACTCCGGCGTCGTGATCACGGCGACCGCCTCCGAGTCGACGAGGATGCGCCTCACGTCCTCGCGCGAGAGCAGGAACACCGCCGGGGTGACCGTGGCCCCGATGCGCCACAGGGCGTGGTAGACGAGGCCGACCTCGGCGCAGTTGGCCATCATCACGACGACACGGTCGCGCGGCGCGATCCCGGCCGCGGCGAGCCCTCCTCCCAGCCGCCGGGCCCGCTCATGGAGCTCGCCGGAGCGGTGCTCACGGCCCTCGAAGACGAGCGAGACGTAGTCGCCGTGGCGCTCGAACGCCGCCTCGGCGAGACGGGCCAGGTTGCGGGCGCCGGGCTCCTTTGAGCTCATTTCGGAATGACCACGCGCTGACGGGGTGCGATGGGCGAGTGCGAGGCTAGGACGCAGGGAGCCCCAAGAGCAGCGCTCTTGGGGCGACTGAGGACGACGCATCGCGCCGCCCAGCGCGGCCCGGCAGCCCGTGCTTCGTTTCGAAAGGAGCTCCTAGTCACCCGAGAGCGACCGGCCGCCGGCGCGCGCCATCATCGGCGCCATTCCCGCCGGGGCGAGCCCGTCGGGGAACCGCCCGCGCAATGCGGCGAGGAGCTCGTCCGCGTCCCAGCGCGCGTCGGCGGCGAAGAGCTCCCCGGCGTCCCACGGGCGCAGCACGTTGACCGCCCCGCCGTGGACGAAGAAGCACTGGCCGGTGATCTCCTGCGCCTCGTCCGCGCAGAGCGCGACGACGATCGGCGAGTTGTTGGCCGGGTCCATCGCGTCGAAGCCCTCGCCGGCCGGGATCTCGCCGAAGGCCTCCTCGGTCATCCTCGTGCGCGCGTTCGGCGCGAGGCAGTTGACGGTGACGCCGTAGCGGCCGAGCTCCTGGGCGGCGATCACGGTGAACGCGGCGATGCCCGCCTTCGCGGCGCCGTAGTTCGCCTGGCCGACGTTCCCGAACACGCCCGACGGGCTCGAGGTGTTGATCACGCGCCCGCGCACCTCGGCCCCCGCCTTCGACTGCTCGCGCCAGTAGGCGGCGGCGTGGCGGGTCGGGGCGAAGTGCCCCTTGAGATGGACGGCGATCACCGCGTCCCACTCGTCCTCGGTCATGTTCACGAGCATCCGGTCGCGCGTGATGCCCGCGTTGTTGACGAGGATGTCGAGCCGGCCGAACGACTCGACCGCCCGCGCGACCATCCGCTCGGCGCCCGCGAAGTCGGCGACGTTCTCGTAGTCGGCGACGGCCCTGCCGCCCGCTGCGGCGATCTCCTCGACGACCTCGTCGGCCGGGAGCAGGTCCGTTCCCTCCCCGGCGAGCGACGAGCCGAGGTCGTTGACGACGATCTTCGCGCCCGCGTGGGCGAGCGCAAGGGCGTGGTCGCGGCCGATCCCGCGCCCGGCGCCCGTGACGATCGCGACCTTCCCGGCGAGTGACGGCACGGGTGCAACCCTACCGCTGGCAGAATCCCGCCATGGCTCCGACCGACCGACCCGCGGCGTGACCCGCCCTCCCTGGGGCGTCGAGTCTCCCGGCCGGCCGCACATCTGGGAGACCCTCGGCTATCGCAACGTCGGCTGGGAGCCCGGCAGCATCTCGATCGAGTGGGACGCGTCCGAGGACTACTGCTTCCGCTTCAAGGACGGCTACGTCGTGCACGGCGGCATGGTCGCGACGCTGCTCGACACGGCGATGGGCGGCGCCTGCTGGACCCTGCTCGAGGACGCCGAGAGCTTCCTGACGGCCGACCTGCACGTCGAGTTCTTCCGTGCCGCCCGGCCGGGGCCCCTGCGCGCCGAGGGCCGCGTGGTGCACCGGAACCGCCGCCTGATGTTCTGCGCCGCCGAGCTCTTCGACGCCGAGGGCGTCCAGCTCGCAGCCGCACGCTGCACTCAGGTTCTCCTGGCGTAGGTCGTGCGGCCGGCGTCGTCGACGCGCTCTGCCCGATCCTCCAGCACGAGCCGCTCGAGGTGCGCGAGCGACTCGGCGACCGCGAAGCGGCGCAGCGCCGGCGGCAGCCCGTCCGGAAACAGCGCCCGCGAGACCTCGTAGCCCGTGCGTGCGCCGCCGCCGAGCGCCGCCGCGGTGCGGTCGAGCCGCTCGCGGTGGTGGGAGACGATCTCCTGCGCCCGCAGCACGGGGTCCTCGATCGGCAGGTGGTGCCCGGTGAACGCGACGCGCGGCGCGAGCGCGGCGATGCGACCCAGCGACTCGACGTAGTCGCCGAGCGGATCGGGCCGCGCGCCGGGGTAGAGGCCGACGACGGGCGTGATCGGGTCGAGGATCGTGTCGCCGGCGATCAGCACGCCGTCGCGCAGCAGGCAGAGATGGCCGTCGGCGTGCCCGGGCAGGTGCAGCACCTCCCACCCCGCGATGCGCTCGCCCGGGTCGAGCGGCTCGGGGTCGCGCGCGAAACGGACGCGCCGGCGCAGCGAGCCCGTGTCGGCGCCGAGCTGTTCTGCCTCGTCGACCGGCACGCCGTGGCCCGCGAAGTACGCACCGAGGAGCGAGGGCGAGTGCTCGTCACCCCAGACGAGCGCGCACTGCTCGTAGTCGAGGCGGCCCTGGAAGACCTGCGCGCCGGTGAGCGCCGCGAGGTCGCCTGAGCCGCCGACGTGATCGGGGTGGTAGTGCGTGACGACGATCCGCTCGACCGGACCGCCGAGCCGCGCCAGGATCGGCGCCCAGGTCGCCTCCGCGTCGGGGAGGCCGAGGCCGGTGTCGACGAGCGTCCACGAGCGGTCGTCGTCCTCGAGCAGATAGCAGTGGACGTGGTCGATTCCGAACGGGAGCCCGAGGGTGACGCGGCGGATTCCCTCGGCCAGCTCGACCATGTTCTCGTGGGGCTCCCCTTCCAGATGCGGCGGCACCTCTCTAATGTACGCGGCCCGTGGCCCTGCTCTCACTCGAGCACGTCACCCGCCGCTTCGGCGGCATCGTGGCGGTGAACGATGTCTCCCTCGACGCCGAGGCGGGGCAGATCGTCGGCCTGATCGGGCCGAACGGCGCCGGCAAGACGACGCTCTTCAACCTGATCACGCGGCTCTACAAGCCCGATTCCGGCGACATCGTCTTCGACGGCGCGAGCCTGCTGCACACACCGGCCCACGAGATCGTGCGCCGCGGGATCGCGCGCACCTTCCAGAACGTGGTGCTGTTCCGTTCGATGAGCGTGCTCGAGAACGTCCTCGTCGGGCTGCAGAGCCGCACCGGCCCGGGCGTCGACCGGACCGAGCGCCGTGCGCTCGAGCTCCTCGACTACGTCGGGCTCGCGGCGAGCGCGAACCAGCCGGCGGCCGGCTTCCCGCTACCGACGATGAAGCGGATCGAGGTCGCGCGGGCGCTCGCCGCGGGGCCGAAGCTCCTCCTGCTCGACGAGCCTGCGAGCGGCCTGAACCACGAGGAGGTGGAGCACCTCGCCGACTTCCTGCGCGGCCTGCCCGCCGACTTCTCGCTCACCGTCCTGCTCGTCGAGCACCACATGAACCTCGTGATGCGGATCTCCGAGACGGTGCACGTGCTCGACTTCGGCGAGCTGATCGCCAGCGGGACCCCGGACGAGGTGCGCGTGAACCGTGCGGTGATCGACGCGTACCTGGGGGTGGACGACGATGCCGCTGCTTGAGCTGACCGGCGTCGAGGCCTCCTACGGCCCCGTCAAGGCGCTGCACGGCATCTCGCTCTCGGTCGACGAGGGCCAGGCCGTGGCGATCCTCGGCGCGAACGGCGCCGGCAAGACGACGACGCTCCGCGCGGTCTCGGGGACGGTGCACACGAGCGGCGAGATCGTCTTCGACGGCCACCGGATCGCGCGGCGCCCGGCCGAGTCGATCGCGCGGCTCGGGATCGCCCACGTGCCCGAGGGGCGCGGGATCCTCGCCGAGCTCTCCGTCCGGGAGAACGTGCTCCTCGGCGGTGTGGTGCGGCGCGACCGCAAGGCCGTCAAGGCCGACATCGGCCGCGCGCTCGAGTACTTCCCGCGGATCGCCGAGCGCGCCAAGCAGCAGGCCGGAACGCTGAGCGGCGGCGAGCAGCAGATGCTCGCGCTGGCGCGCGCGCTCGTGAGCCGCCCGCGGCTGCTGCTGCTGGACGAGCCCTCGCTCGGCCTCGCGCCGACCGCCGTCAGCGAGTTCTTCAGAGTCGTGAGAGCGCTGAACCAGGAGGAGGGGATGACCATTCTCGTGGTGGAGCAGAACGCGAAGATCGTGCTCGCCTCGACGCAGTACGGCTACGTGCTCGAGGTCGGGGAGGTCGCGCTGCACGGGACGAGCGAGGAGCTGAAGGGTCACGAGGGCGTGCGCGCCTCGTACCTGGGCTACTGATGGCGAGCTTCTTCCAGTACGTCGTGGTCGGGCTCTCGAACGGAGGCATCTACGCGACCCTCGCGCTCGCGCTCGTGCTGATCCACCGCGCGACCGGGATCGTCAACTTCGCGCAGGGCGAGATGGGCATGTTCGCCACGTACCTCGCCTGGTCTCTCATCTACACGGCCGGGATCACGTACTGGCTCTCGTTCTCGCTCACGCTCGCGCTGGCGTTCCTCGGCGGGATGTTCGTGTACCTCGCGATCATCCGGCCGTTCTCCCACCGCTCCGAGCTGACCGTGGTGATGGTCACGATCGCCCTGCTCGTGATCCTGAACGGCGCCGCCGGCTGGATCTGGTCGCCCCAGCAGAAGTTCTTCGAGAGCCCGTTCCCGCTCAGCGTGCTGAGCGTCCGCGGCGTCGTGATGAGCGCACAGGACCTCGGCGTGATCGCCGTCTCGGCCGCCTGCGCCCTGATCGTCTGGCTCTTGTTTCGCTTCACGCGGATCGGCCTCCAGCTGCGCGCCTCGGCCCTCGGGCCCGCGACGAGCCGGCTGCTCGGCATCCGCGTCACGCTGATGCTCGGCATCGGCTGGGGCCTCGCCGCGATGCTGAGCGCGGTGTCGGGGATGATGGCCGCGCCGGTCGTCGTCCTCACCCCGAGCTTCATGCTGATCGTGCTGACGTACGCGTTCGCCGCGGCCGTGCTCGGCGGGATCGACAGCCCCTTCGGCGCCGTCGCCGGCGCGTACATCCTCGGCGTCGGGATCAGCCTGCTGAGCGGGTACGTGCACCAGATCGGCCCCGAGCTGCAGCTGCCGGTCGCGCTCGGCGTGCTCCTGCTCGTGCTGATGGTGCGGCCCAACGGCCTGTTCGGGCACCCGATCGTGAGGCGGGTGTGAACGTCTCGGTGGGTCTCGTAGGCCGGCTCGGGGCGCTCGCCGCCCTGGCCGCGGTCGTCGTGCTGCTGCCGGCGGCCCTCAGCAATTTCCACACCTACCAGTTCGCCTTCGTCGGCATCTACTTCATCGCGATCGTCGGGCTGAACGTCCTCACCGGCTACAGCGGCCAGATCTCGCTCGGCCAGGGCGCCTTCATGGCGATCGGCGCGTACACGACCACGATCCTGAGCGTCGACCACGGCGTGGGCGTCTACTGGACGATCCCGGTCGCCGGCATCCTGACCGGCCTGATCGGGTTCGCGTTCGGCTTCCCCGCGCTGCGCCTCACGGGCGTCTACCTCGCGCTCGCGACCTTCGCGCTCGCGATCGCGGTCGGCCTGATGGCGAAGAGCTTCGACGGCCTCACCGGAGGCGGCGGCGGCAAGTCCCTCCACCTGCCGTCCTCGCCGATCGGCGGGGTCGCGTGGCAGGTCTGGCTCTACTACCTGACCTGGGCGATCGCGGCGGCCCTGCTCGCCGCCGCCTGGCTGATCCTGCGTGGCGAGTTCGGCCGCTCGCTCCGCGCGCTGCGCGACGCGCCGATCGCGGCCACCTCGTTCGGGATCAGCCTCGCCAGGTTCAAGACGCTCGCCTTTGCGATCGCCGCGTTCTACGCCGGCATCGCGGGGTCGCTGTTCGCGATCACGGTCGCCTACGTCAACCCGGACACCTTCCCGGTCGCGCTCTCGATCCTGCTCCTGACCGGCGCCGTCCTCGGCGGGCTCGGATCGCTGCTGGGGATGGTGTTCGGCGCGCTCTTCATCGAGTTCGCACCGCTCTACGCCGAGAAGCTCAACAACTCCGCCCCGACCGTGATCTACGGCCTGATCCTGCTCGCGGTGCTGTTCCTGATGCCCGAGGGAGCGGCCGGTCTGATCAAAAAGGCTAACCGCGCATTGAAACGAGCGTCTAGGCGGGAGTAAGGTCCACCGGATCGACGCAATTCTGCGTGACCCTTTTACGTAAGGAGCGGAGCAATGAGGAGAGCGCTCTTCGCCCTCGGGGCTGCAGTCATCACGACGGCTGTACTCCTGCCAGGGGCATTCGGGCGATCGCAGGCAACGCCCGGCGTCACTGCAAAGACCGTCACGCTCGGCGGGACGTTCCCGCTCAGCGGGCCGGCCTCGAGCTACGCGCCCATCCCGGCCGGGATGGCGGCGTACTTCAGCTATACGAACGCAACCGCGGGCCCGGACGGCAAGCGCGGCGCCGGCGGGCGGCAGATCATCTGGAAGTACTACGACGACGGGTACAACCCCGCCAAGACCGTGGAGCGGACGCATCAGCTCGTGGAGCAGGATCACGTCTTCGCGCTGGTCGGCGGTCTCGGCACGGAGCCCCAGCTGGCGGTCCGGGACTACCTGAACCAGCAGAAGGTGCCGCAGGTCTACGTCTCGACCGGCGCGACACAGTTCGGCGCCAAGGTGGCGACATTCCCGTGGACGATCGGCTGGCAGCCTGACTACCAGGCCGAAGGCGCGATCTACGGCAAGTACATCGCCGCGAACGAGCCCGGGGCGAAGATCGGCGTCCTCTACCAGAACGACGACTACGGGAAGGACTACATCGCAGGGCTCGAGGCCGGTCTCGGCGCGAAGAAGAGCCAGATCGTCGACACGGCCGGGTACGAGGTGACCAACCCGAGCCTGCTCTCGCAGATCCTCGAGCTGCGCAAGGCGGGAACCGACACGCTGATGATCTTCGCGACGCCGTCGCCGACGATCACGGCGTACGCGACGATGGCGAAGATCGGCTGGAAGCCGGCCAACATCTACGTCAACTCGGTCTCGGCGACACAGACGTTCATGGGCATCGCCGTGAAGTCCGCCGGCGCAGCCGAGGTGAACGGCTCGATCAGCACCTACTACCTGAAGGACCCGGCGAATCCGAGCTGGGCGAACACCCCCGGCATGAAGCTCTACATGCAGATCATGGCCAAGTACGCTCCGAGCGCCGACCCGAAGAACGGGCTGTACTTCTACGGGATGGCGAAGGCGTACGACGTGGTCCAGCAGCTGCGCAGAGCCGGTGGGAACCTGACGCGCGACTCGTTCATGCGTTCGGTGCGGAACAGCACGCTCGTGGGCAGTCCGTTCACGCTCCCGACCGTCAAGACGACGACGGGGCCGAAGGACAACTTCCCGATCTCGCAGCAGCGGCTGATCAGGTTCGCCGACGGGGCGTGGACGCCGTTCGGTCCGTTGCTCGACCCGCGGAAGTAGCAGAGGCACACCCGAGCAGCGGGGCCGGCGCAAGCCGGCCCCGCCCGCTCACCGGCCCATGGACTTCACGCCCAGCGACGAGCAGGATCTGATCCGCAGCTCGGCCCGTGCGTTCGTCGAGCGCGAGGTGCTCCCGTACGCGCGGGAATGGGACCGCGCCGAGCAGATGGACCGGGCGATCGTCGGCAAGCTCGCCGCCGTCGGCTTCCTCGGCGCCTCGCTCCCGGAGGCCCACGGCGGCATGGGGCTCGACACCGTCTCGTACTGCCTCGTGATGGAGGAGCTCGGCAAGGCCGACTCGTCGGTCCGCGGCATCGTCTCGGTCACGAACGGCCTCGTCGGCAAGACGATCGCACGCTGGGGCACCGAGGAGCAGCAGCGCGAGCTGCTGCCGCGGCTCGCATCGGGCGAGGCGCTCGGCTGCTACGCGCTGACCGAGCCGGGCTCCGGGTCCGACCCCGCGAGCCTCGTCACGCGCGCGCAGCGCGACGGCGGCGACTGGGTGCTCACCGGCTCGAAGCTCTTCATCACGCTCGGCACGTGGGCCTCGTTCGCGCTCGTCTTCGCGCGCACGGGCGGCGAGGGGCCACGCGGGATCACCTGCTTCGTCGTCCCGACCGACTCGCCGGGCTTCTCGGCGCGCAAGCTCGACGGCAAGCTCGGGCTGCGCGCCCAGGACACGGGCGAGCTCTTCCTCGACGGCGTCCGCGTTCCGGACGCGAGCCGGCTCGGCGACGAGGGCGCGGGCTTCAAGGTTGCGATGTCGGCGCTCGACGCCGGGCGGATCTCGCTCGCCGCCGGCTGCGTCGGGATCGGCCAGGGCTGCCTCGACGCGTGCGTCGCCTACGCGGCGGAGCGCCGCCAGTTCGGCCGGCCGATCGCGGGCTTCCAGCTCGTCCAGGAGCTGATCGTCGACATCGGCGTCGAGACCGAGGCCGCCCGCCTGCTCACGTGGCGCGCCGCTGCGCTCGCCGACGCGGGAGCCTCCTACACCGTCGAGGCGTCGGTCGCCAAGTACTTCGCGAGCGAGATGGCGGTCCGGGCCGCGAACGCCGCGGTGCAGGTGCACGGCGGCTACGGTTACGTGGACGACTTCCCGGTCGGGCGCTACCTGCGCGACGCCCGGGTCACGACGCTCTACGAGGGCACGAGCCAGATCCAGAAGCTGCTGATCGGCCGCGCCCTCACGGGCGAGAACGCATTCGTCTGAAAGGGAGGACATGCCCGAAGCCGTCATCGCCGCCGCCGTCCGCACGCCGATCGGCCGCGCCCACAAGGGGTCGCTCGCCGACGTCCGGCCCGACGACCTCGCCGCGTTCGCGGTCCGCACGCTCGTGGCGCAGGCGCCCGGGCTCGACCCGGCCGAGATCGACGACGTGATCGTCGGCTGCGGCTTCCCCGAGGCCAAGCAGGGCATGAACCTCGCCCGGCGCGTCGCGCTGCTCGCCGGCCTCCCGCTGACCGTCCCCGGCACGACGGTGAACCGCTTCTGCGCCTCGAGCCTGCAGACGATCCGGATGGCCTTCCACGCGATCAGAGCCGGCGAGGGCGACGTCTTCGTCGCCGCGGGCGTCGAGTCGATCTCGCAGGTCTCGGGGTACCCGAAGGACGCCGACGAGCTCCATCCCGCGCTCTCCGGCGGCGAGGGCTCGCTCACGAACGTCTACGTCTCGATGGGGATCACGGCCGAGAACGTCGCCGAGCGCTACGGCATCGCGCGGGACGAGATGGACCGCTTCGCGCAGCGCTCGCAGGAGCGCGCCGTCGCCGCGCAGGCCGACGGCTTCTTCGCGCGCGAGCTGACGCCGTACCCGAAGGAGGACGGCACCGTCGTCTCCCGAGACGACGGGCCGCGGCCCTCCTCGACGCTCGAGAAGCTGGCCGCGCTCGAGCCCGCCTTCCTCCCGGACGGGCTGGTCACCGCCGGCAACGCCTGCCCGCTGAACGACGGCGCAGCCGCGGTGCTCGTGCTGAGCGACGAGCGGGCGCGCGAGCTCGGGATCGCCCCGCGGGCGCGGATCATCGCCTCGTCGGTCTCGGGCATCGACCCGGAGTTCATGGGCATCGGCCCGATCGAGGCGGTGCGGCGCGTGCTGGCGCGGGCCGGGATGACGATCGGGGACGTCGACGTGATCGAGCTGAACGAGGCGTTCGCCGCGCAGGTGATCCCGGTCTGCCGTGAGGTCGGCGTCGACCCGTTCGGCGAGCAGCTGAACCCCCACGGCGGCGCGATCGCGCTCGGCCACCCCTACGGGATGACCGGCGCCCGGATCATGTGCACGCTCCTGAACGGCCTCGACGCGGTCGACGGGACGATCGGCCTCGAGACGATGTGCGTCGGCGGCGGCCAGGGGATGGCGATGCTCGTCGAGCGGCTGCGCTGATCGCTCAGAGCACGAGCTCTGCCATCACGCGGAGCGTCTCGACGTCGCGCGCCTGCACGACGAGGGTGGTGACCCCGCACGCGCGCCACGCCTCGAGGCGCTCCCGGATCCGCTCCGGCGGCCCGACCAGCGCGACCTCGTCGACGAGCGCGTCGGGGACGGCGGCGATCGCCTCCATCTGCTTGCCCTCGAGGTAGAGGTCCTGGATCCGCTCGGCCTCGGCCTCGTAGCCGTAGCGGCGGATCAGCGTGTTGTAGAAGTTCTTGCCGCGCGCCCCCATGCCGCCGACGTACAGGGCGATCAGCGGCTTGAGGAAGTCGCGCGCCGCCTGGACGTCGTCGCTGACCGCGACCCCGACGCTCGCGGCGATGTCGAAGCCGTCGCGCCGCCCGGCGAGCGAGGGGCCGTAGACCTCGTCGAGGCGGTCCGGCGAGAGGTAGATCGGCAGCCAGCCGTCCGCGAGCTCGGCCGCGAGCGCCACGTTCTTCGGGCCCATCGCGGCGATGTAGATCGGGATCTCCGCGCGCAGGGGACGCATCATCAGCTTGAGCGGCTTCCCGAGCCCGGACGCGTCGGCGCCCGCGTACGGCACCTCGTACTGCTCGCCGTGGAACTCGACCACGTCACGGCGCAACGCGGCGCGGACGATCTCGACGTACTCGCGCGTGCGGCCGAGCGGCTTGCCGAAGGCCTGGCCGTGCCAGCCCTCGACGACCTGCGGCCCGGAGGTGCCGAGCCCGAGCAGGAAGCGCCCGCCGGACATCAGGTCGAGCGTCGCCGCCGTCATCGCCGTCATCGCCGGCGTGCGGGCCGGGATCTGCATGATCCCCGCTCCCACCTTCAGCGTCGTCGTCGTCGCGGCGAGCCAGGAGAGGACGGTGACGGCGTCCGTTCCCCAGGCCTCGGAGGCCCAGGCGGAGTCGTAGCCGAGGCGCTCCGCCTCCTGGGCGAGCGCGATCAGCTCCGTCGGGTTCGTGCCCGGCGGCGCGTAGCCCATGAAGAAACCGAGGCGCATACTGTGAGATGCTAAACGGGATGGCCGTCGCCGACCTAACCTCCACGCCCGATTTCGCGGAGCTGCGCGCCTCCTACCGCGCCTTCATGGAGGAGCACGTCTACCCGGCCGAGCCGGTGCTCGCGCGCGAGGACGAGGAGGCGGACGCGCTGATCGAGAGCCTCCGGGCCCGCGCGAAGGCCGAGGGGCTCTGGGCGCCGCACCTGCCGCCCGAGGCCGGCGGCACCGGTCTAGGGTTCCTCGCGTACGCCCACCTGAACGAGGAGATCGGGCGGACCGTGTGGGCCCAGCTCGTCTTCAACTGCCAGGCGCCCGACTCGGGGAACGGCGAGATCCTGCACCTCTTCGGGACGGACGCGCAGAAGGAGCAGTTCCTGCGCCCGCTGGTCGAGGGCACGGCGCGGTCGTACTTCGCGATGACCGAGCCCGAGGTCTCCGGCGCCGACCCCACCGGCCTGCGCACGCGGGCGGTGCTCGACGGCGGCGAATGGGTGATCGACGGCCACAAGTGGTTCTCGAGCGGGGCCGAGGGAGCCGCGTTCGCGGTCGTGATGGCCGTGACCGACCCCGACGGCGAGCCGCACCGGCGGATGAGCCAGATCCTCGTCCCCGCCGACAGCCCCGGGACGATCGAGGTCGCGCCGGTGCCGGTATTCGGGCACCGCGGCCACAACTGGTCGACCCACTGCGAGGTGACCTTCACGGGCGTGCGCGTCCCGGCCGGGAACCTCCTCGGCGAGCGCGGCGACGGCTTCCGGATCGCACAGAAGCGCCTCGGCCCGGGGCGGATCCACCACGTGATGCGCTGGCTCGGCCAGATGCAGCGCGCCTTCGAGCTGATGTGCACGCGCGCGCTCGAGCGCGAGGCGTTCGGATCGCCGCTCGCCGACAAGCAGACCGTGCAGAACTGGATCGCCGACTCCGCGGCCGAGATCCAGGCCTGCCGCCTGATGACGCTCGACGCCGCGCACAAGATCGACGGGGGCGACGAGGCCCGCGTCGAGATCTCGCTGATCAAGTTCTACGCCGCGCGCGTGCTGAACGACGTGATCGACCGCGCGATCCAGGTGCACGGCGGGCTCGGCCTCACCGATCGCACGCCGCTCGCCCAGATGTACGCGATGGCCCGCGGCGGCCGCATCTACGACGGGCCTGACGAGGTGCACCGGATGGTCGTCAGCCGGCGGATCCTGAAGGAGTTCGCGCGCGGGGGTACGTGGCGGTTCTCGTGAACCGCCGGGTCACGCTCGCCGCCCGGCCCGAGGGCGAGCCCCGCGAGTCGGACTTCTCCCTCGACGAGGCTCCCGTGCCGGAGCCGGGCGCCGGAGAGGTGCTCGTCCGCTCGCACTACGTCTCGGTCGACCCGTACCAGCGCGGCCGCATGAGCGAGGCACGCTCGTATGCGGCGCCGCTCCAGCTCGGCGACGTGGTCACCGCGCAGGCCGTGGGCGAGGTGGTCGAGAGCCGTGACGGGCGCTTCTCGCCGGGCGACGTCGTCGTGGGCCAGCTCGGCTGGCAGGAGTACGCGGTCGCGCGCGGGGGGACGCTGCGCCCGTTCACGGGCACGCCGATCACGACCGCCCTCCACCTGCTCGGCACGACGGGCCTCACCGCGTACTTCGGGCTCTTCGACGTCGGTTGCCCGAAGCCCGGGGAGACGGTCGTCGTCTCGGGCGCCGCGGGCGCCGTCGGCTCGATCGTCGGCCAGCTCGCGCGGATCGCGGGCTGCCGGACGGTTGGGATCGCCGGCGGGCCTCAGAAGGTCGCCGACCTGCTCGACGTCTACGGCTACGACGCCGCGATCGACTACCGCTCGCAGGATGTCGCAGCCGAGCTGAAGGCCGCGGCGCCCGACGGCGTGGACGTGTACTTCGACAACGTCGGCGGCCCGGTCACCCTCGCCGTCCTGCGCCGGCTCGCGGTCGGAGCACGGATCGCCGTCTGCGGGCAGATCTCCCAGTACAACGACACCGAGCCGACGCCCACGATCCCCGGGCTCGGCTTCCTGATCGTCTACCGCGCGCGGGTCGAGGGCTTCCTCGTCACCGACTACGCCCACCGGTTCCCCGAGGCCGAGCGCCGCCTCGCGCGTTGGCTCGCAGACGGCGAGCTCACGTACCGCGAGCACATCGTCGAGGGGATCGAGCACGCGCCTGCCGCGTTCATGGGCCTCTTCCGCGGCGAGAACCGCGGCAAGGCGCTCGTCAAGCTCGTCTAG